>ERZ827037.1877-NODE-1877-length-20273-cov-3.399149_pt1 | contig 20273 bp, 17 predicted proteins | sample MGYA00519924_ERZ827037 | MGnify/ENA primary metagenome ERZ827037 (study PRJEB31778, sample SAMEA3449250) | human gut metagenome | biome: human gut; feature: human-associated habitat; material: faeces | place: United Kingdom | collected 2010/2012 ...
CAAAACGGTGATGCACCATGTTCGTGCCTTGAAAGACTTGACAGGCAAGAACGAATGGGAACGCATCATGCTCAAAATGCACCGTAAAACATTGGCAGTCTGTCCAGAATGTAATGCTAAAATACATGGCAATGTATGACACTAAGTTGAATTATAACGGAGAGCCGTGTACATGGAGACATGTAAGCACGGTTCGGGGGCAGGCTCTCGGAAACCTACCGCAGAAATGCGGCAAGGCGCCGAGTGCCGAGCCTACAATCTACAAGGACGGAAAGTATTGTACCTTCCCTCATACGATTGAGTTCCTGAACAAACCGTATGCGGATATCTTTACGATTCTGACATCTTATCCTTCGCTGGAGAACTATCTTTCGCCCTTTATGGATGCCTGGAAAGGTGGAGCCCAAGATCAGCTTCAAGGCCAGATAGCAAGTGCCAAAATTCCGCTGTCGAGAATGATTTCTCCGCAGCTATATTGGGTGATGACAGGCGATGATTTTACCCTCGACTTGAACAATCCCAATGAGCCTAAGATACTCTGCGTAGGCAACAATCCCGACCGTCAAAATATCTATTCCTGTGCTTTGGGATTGTATAATTCCCGTATCGTGAAGCTGATAAACAAGAAGCACCAACTCAAAAGTTCCGTAATCATAGATGAATTACCGACCATCTATTTTCGGGGACTGGATAACCTGATAGCAACGGCAAGAAGCAACAAGGTAGCGGTCTGTTTGGGCTTTCAGGATTTTAGTCAGTTACGCCAGGATTATGGGGACAAGGAAAGCAAAGTTATCGAAAATACAGTGGGTAATATCTTTTCCGGTCAGGTGGTTTCTGAAACGGCTAAAACATTGAGCGACCGTTTCGGAAAGGTACTTCAAAAACGGCAAAGTATGACTATCAACCGGAACGACAAATCAACCTCTATCAGCACGCAGATGGATAGCCTGATACCGCCCAGTAAAATATCCAATCTCACACAGGGTATGTTTGTGGGTGCGGTCAGCGACAATTTCGATGAAAGGATAGAGCAAAAAATATTCCATGCGGAAATTGTGGTGGATAACGAGCAAGTGAAGCGGGAAACAGCCAATTACAAGAAGCTGCCCCAAATTATAGATTTTAGGGACGAGGACGGAAACGACCGGATGCAGGAAGAAATACAGACGAATTACAACCGGGTCAAACAAGAAGTCCAGCAGATTGTCACGGACGAAATGGAAAGGATTAAGAATGATCCCAACTTACTAAATTTAATAAAAATCAAGGAATAATCCACCATTCTCTAATTAATAATAGCGATGTGAAAAAACTAATTTAGTTATTTTATATCGTTATTATTATACTAATATTGTAATAATACTTTATTAATATATTGCATCTATCCTCTGAAGCTGCGAAAAGGGGAGTTTCTGCTAACTAATTAGGCGGAACAAAAAGAAACCAACTGTTCCAACTCTGAAAGCCTGTCAAGAGAACGATTGATAAAAGTCTTACAGCTAAAATTATAATCCTACTGGCACAAGTCCCAGATTGTTAATTGATTCATTTACATATTGGAGAGATTCGTGTACTTTGAGAACTTCTGTATAATCCCAAAATTTCACTTCACCATGAATTGGTAATGTTGCTATCTCTTTTTTAATTTTCTCTATTTGCTTTTGGTCGGTAACAGCCACAATGCCTTGTACTGCCTTATTATTTTTGGCTTTCATCAAATTAAGAATCAGGCTGTCAATTGAACCAGAAGTCTGTACCTCGAATACATAAATTACTCGTCCCATATTGCCAATAGTGACTTCCCAAGTAGCATCTACAATAGCGCCAACAGCAATTTTTTTCTCTATGTCACAGCTAAATCCAAGGAAACGACCGATATCAGCGAGTTTATCTCGTATATCATTATGAATAAATGTAGCATCTTTTGTGTTTTTAGGGATTAGCTCTTCTGACAAGTCTGATTTTGTTTCTATATCATTGTTAATCTGTAATTCTTGCCATATAAATGTGTTGAGGGTAAGCATGTCAAAGATCTCCACATACTCATTTTCTTTAGCAAAGGTAACCATGTCTCGACCTTTAGTAGATAAATATGCATAAGTTTTTCCATTAAGGCGAGCTTCGTAGCGAGGTAATTCAGGCACTTGTAGCAAGCGAAAACCGTTATATGTCTTCGTATTCCAAATCAGAAACTCATTAGGATAAGTTTTGCATAGAAGTTCACTCATTATTGCCGGTCCTACACCTTTGATTTTTGAGCGAAATTCATCCCAACGTTTCTCAATAGAAGAGTTGCCATATATGAGGTTAGCAAATTGTTCTTGAAGTAATTTCATCCCATTGGCTTCAATAATATTATCTACCTGATAGTGTTTATTTCCCCACATTGCCATAGCCCACAAAGGAGCAATATAGTTAAACAATTCTTCTTCTGACATATTCAAAAGTTTCTCTTTGGTGAAACTCTGGATATGAGCCGCAATATTCTCTCGCTCTTTTTGTGCTGCCGCAGCTTGAACTTTATTCGCCTTAAACCATTTTTTGAAAGTGGTTAGGTATTGTGTTAATTTTTGAGTATTCATAATTGTCAATAATAAGTTTTGTAAAAGTTGATATTTTTTAGGTCTAGGTTACTGGCTTGTTTCTAATGAGAAATTAGGCTTTATCTCAATTTTTGGTGTTGTTTTTTACTTTTATTATCTCTTTGAGTTTATCTAATAATGGGAGAAAACCTTTCATATCCTTTTTGGTGGCAGTACTGCAAAAAACTTTCAAATCGTCACATTTTATCTTATCTTTAACTTTAGGGAATGAGTTTAAAGATACATTCTCACCATAATGCTTTTCAATACATTTCAACGCTAATTCTTTAATTTTTTCCCTTCCAAAGTAATCTTCAATTAAAAAATCTGATTGATCTGCCTTTAATGGAGGAATCATTAGAAAGTATTGTTCTCTATCTTTATCGATTATTTCGCAATTAATATTCTTTTTTAAAAGTTTCTCCCTTTTCTGTAATAATTTATTGGCGCAATTTTCACCAGCAGTATCTCTGTCAACCAAAACAATGATTTTTCTTCCTTCAATCTCTCTTATTTTTGTTAAAAATTCTTTCACTACATCCCCATCTGTACCTCCAACCGATATAAACTCTATGTCGACAAGTTCAGGATATTCGTTACTGTATAGTTCTATTGCTTTTTTTATATATTGACAGTCTGTTTTACCTTCTGTTATCACAATATGATTAATTGAAAAAAGTAACCTTAATATATCATTGTTATCTGCTAAATATTTGCCTGCGTCAAGCTCGTTTGCTACTGGTTTTATGGTTCCTTGTTCAGTCCGAACAATTGCTTTCGGTTCCATAAATTTGCACAATGACGGTGAATGGGTTGTAAGTATTATCTGACCTTTAAATGTACTGAATGTTTTAATTATATTGTATTTATGACCTATATGAACATGGGCATCAGGCTCATCAAGTAATATTATTGTGGTATCGTCAGCAAGAATTTTAGTAATACAATTTATTAAAATTAATTTTTTCTCACCTTCGCTTAATTCTCGCAAAGATGTCTTGTTCTGCAATTTTATATCAATCCTTTCAATTACTTTATCTATCTTATTTATTCCATTAGCTTTTGGCATTGAGGCGAGGTATAGAAAATTGAACATTTTCCGACAAAACTCAGCATTGTTTTTTGCATTAATATCATAGGTGGCGAGCTCCGACATGGCAACTTTTGCAAGACCATTACCATCCGGCTTAAGCCTATTTAGCAAAACTTTTACATCGTTTTCTTGATACCTATCTAGCCTCTTGGTATTAATGCGAAATTCTATTTCAATTTGCGATAAGTCATCAATTCCTATGTAATCTTTCAAAAAAATCTTCTCTTCATTGTTTTCGGAACACATTAATGCGAGAAGTGCTAAGTTCCATGAATATTTATTCAGATATAACATTTCTGGCTCAGAAATAATATTTTTAATTGCTTTGTTGAAATACGTCATATAATACATTTCAAAAGCATCTTGCCATAACCTTGTCTCTTCCCCGCTATAACAAGCTATTACTTTGGGATATCTCATAGATTCATTACGCACTTGGAGGTCGTTTATATAAGCATGAGACTTTTGCCTTTTATACCTTTTACCATCAATTTCATACTCAATTATATACTCAAAAGGAATCTCTTTTTTTGTATACATTCCTTGCAAAAATAAACTAATAGCTTCCAGCCAATTGCTCTTTCCAGAACCATTTATACCGATAAGAGCACAATAATGACTAGAACTATCAATTTGCAAAGTTTGCTCTTTAATATTCTTAAATTCTTTGATATATATACTGGTTATTCTCATATTATGATTTGGCATATGCCCCGTTGTTATATTCGTTTATATGACTTTGATCTGCTAATAATTCAACCCTTAAATTTTTTAATAGTGCAAATTCTTCTATCAAAGGTTTAAATTTTTCTATTCCTGCATTATTTAAGCAATTATAAAAAAGCATGAGTAATTCATAATCGGAAAGTTGCGCTCTGACAATGCAAGCATAATCATATCGGTCGGTATCTTCGATTAATTCTGTCTGAACAATGTATTTTAAAATCCGATAAAGATGTCGAAAATAGTGATCAAATACATTTATATCCGAAGATTCCCCATAACTAGCTATTCCTTTTCTGGCAACTAATCCTTTTATACCGCATAAGTCATCCCCTGTGAAATACTTTTTACTACAGTAAAATGCATTAAATAACTGTCTCCCTTTTGCTTCAAAAGGATCTGCACCATCAGGACAATTATAAAAGAGATTGTTTGTAATTTCTTGCTGCAGAGTGAGCATATTAAAAAAGGTGTTTTCAAAACGCTGCCGTCTTAGTGTTTTATTTTGTTCTACTGACTCCGCTTTTTGCATAGTAAAAACTTCACGTGTATCTCTAAGTTCAGCTCTTTGAAGCTCTAATTCTTCGCGTTGCAATACGAGTGTTATTATAAGTCCTGAGAATGCTAACCCTGAAAATAAGGCATTTACAGCTCCGAACATATCACCAAATGTTCCTCGGGCTGCACTATCGTCATAAAGTAGATTTACACCTCCCCAAGAAGCCAACCATAACATAACAATGATAGACGTTGAAATAAGGGTTATCCTTCCATATCGTAATTTCCCATTTTGACCTTTCCAAAAGGACTTCTTATTTTCATTTCTCATATCTATTTAAATATTTTTTGTTCAAAATCTGAAAGGGCGGTGGTACGGTTAGTGGCGGCAGCGATACGAAGCTGTTTGATTTGCTTTTTGAAACCTGTAATATGAGCTACTATTTCGTTCTGCACCTCTAATGGAGGAAGAGGAATTTTTATTTTCTTCAAATCCTTGCTTGTTATTGCAGGGTATAATGCTCCTGTCATGTAGAATTTAAATTGTAAAATCCCAGCATCAGACCTCAAATATTCAAATAAGAATTCAAGATTATTCTCTTTTGAATTGATTATCTGAAAACCAGAGGAACAAATATTATTATTGTATTCTGAATCTACAATAGCAAATTTCTTAAGATATGGTCGTGTTGTCCCGATAATCAAATCCCCGGCTTTTATAATTTGAGTTGCTCGGCTTGGTGCTCGACGTTCGGAAATTGTAGACGCTTTAGTGATGCCTGTCAGTGCATCAACTGCCCCAATCTCAACATATTTAAATGTTCTATCGCTATTTTTATTAGGTTTCCATCCTCTGGAAATGAAATCATAAACCTTACCTATTTCGCAAATAGGATATTTACTTTTTTTTAAAGCGTCAAAAATTGAATTTTGAATAGTCAATAAGTCCCACCTATCAATCATTTCTGAAAATTGAAATAGTTGCAGTATAGAATTATGTGCTGATACATCTTTAATTTTAATGCCTAATTGAGCAAGAAGATAGGTTTCGATTTGTTGTTCGAAGATGTTGGCTTCTAATTCTTGATTATTAGCGGTGGCGATGCGATCATTGTAGGCGGCTACTAAGGCGTTTTGTTCCGCTAAACTTGGCAACGGTATCTTTATATCCAAAAACTTGCTCTCTTCAATACGCTGACGGTTAGTTGTGCCACTACTGCAAGTTTGGCAAAATGCTACAAACTCTGTCGTAGTCGATACAAGGACAAGATATTGTGGATTAATCTTTGCTGTATCAACATCATAAGGTAAAAAGTCTTGCGTAACAATTGCTCCGTCAAGTTCTGCTGGAATTATCCCCATCGCTCCATTTCGAGCATCTATTTTTGATAATATAAATTGTCCTTCAGATACAACGAACTGCCTTTTTGTTCCGATATTTTTGCCAATTTCTGTGTCTCGTATAGTTACACCTCCGTTACGTACTCGGATTGTGACCCGAGTATAACGCATATCACCTTGAATATCAATGACGGTTTTATTTCTTTTCAAGAACTCACCTATACGCACCATAGGATATGACGTATTGAATCGTATTTTGGTTTCATATAGGTATTGCACACTCCAATTAAAGAGTTTGCTAAACGGAATAGTTGTTACAAATTTTGATTCATTTATCATATCTCTTCCCAATCATTATTGTTTAGCTTTCTTAGCAGCTTATCACCTTCAATTTTATAATCGTATTTTGTCATAATAGACTCCCATAACTTATTATTTTTGCGATATGGTGTATATTCTTCCAACAATCCTTTTAGTTCATTATCACATTCTGCACCAGTAGTAGTAATACCTGCCTTTGCGACCTGAGCAATAGGAATCTGATAGTCAAAGCGTTCTTTAACTATTCCTTTTCTATTCTCAATCTCAGCTTTTATTTTGGTATAAAACAACTTAAGTTCGCGTTGTTTTTCTCTTATCTCCTTTTTGTCGTTGTTTTCTTTGTCTGCAATGAATGTTTCTAAAGATTTAATGTTATCTGCATAAATCGCATACACTTCATTTTCAATATCCTTGACGATTTTTTTATACTTCTTCTGTTCTGCAACAGTAAACTTCTTGAAGAACATTAAACTCGGTTTTACCATTGCTCCTGATGCCATAAAGACGTCTTGAGGGATAGATGTTATTAATATAATCTTAGCCATACCCTCGAACATCTCTCTCGCTGCTTGTAAGTTAGTATTATTTAAAACACCTTCTGGAAGAACAATTCCCAGGCGTCCACCAGGTTTTAATAGATTGAGACAACGTTCGATAAATAAAATTTCTGTAAGAGAAAATCTACCCGAGTCATAAAGGCTTACCAATGCTTTTCCAACATTGTTGTTTACCTGAGATAATGCCTTTTGATAGGTTGTCTTTCCATATTTATCCTCATATTTTGCAATCTTTATTTGGTCAGTTTCTTTATCTGCCTCTGTAATTAATAATGATTTTTCAACTCTTGAACCAAATGGTGGATTAGTAAGTATTACATCAAATCTGTTTTCAAAAATACCATTGATATTTAGCAACCCGTCCCTGTGATGTACTCCACAATGCCCGTCACCATGCATAATCATATTCATTTTTGCGGTATGTGCCATACGAGGATTTGCATCTGTGCCATAGATGCAATTATTGGCTAGGTAGTGAAGCCTACTCTTTGAATGACGAGTGTCTAATTCCTTTTCTAACGCCTCAATATAGGGGTTAACTTTAGCTCTATCTTCATCTGCGATTTCCTTGTTATTGGAAAAATCTTCCCCCAAGATAAATTTTGATATTTCCTCTTTTTTATTCTTAATATCAAATTCTATTTTAGACCTGACATATTCAAATGCTTTTATAAGAAATCCTCCACTCCCACAACAAGGATCACAGATAACCTCTCCCTCTACAGGATCAAGTACCTCAACCATAAAATCTACAACTGTACGAGGAGTGAAAAACTGCCCTAACTCTCCACGGAAAGTTCTACCAAGAAATTTTTCAAATGCAATTCCTTTTACATCATCAGATGTTGTCGAAAGGTTATATTTCTCAAGTTCTTTGACAATAGCTTCAAAACTGGCTTGCTTAATTTTGATTTTATCATTAAGGTCAAACAAATCGTCATCAACAAATTCAGCCTTGGTAAGTTCAAACCAATAATCCATATATGGAATGTCATCTTTGATTCCATTACGCTGAATGTTTACAGGCTTTATGTTCTTATTATAATGAGCTTCTTGCTTTTTGAATTGTTTTAATGAAAAAATATTATCTTCATCTGGATTACGCTCGTAGCGTATCTTCATAAATAGAATCTTACTAATCTCGTCAAATGCAGCTTCTGGAGATAACTTGTCGTTATTTCGAATAATATTATGACACTTGAATAGTAGTTTGCTGAATTCTTCACGAGTGAATGATTTAGTTTGCGCTAGTAACTCTTTAATTTTTTTGCTATTTTCTAAATCTTCACATTTTGGAATATCCAAAATTTCATCACCTAAATCTGTAGGGTATCCTTCCAAATTAACTTGGAATATTTTGGTATGCTTAAGATTGGTTGTAACAAAAAATGGAGCCTTAACATACCTAGCATAATGAGATCCTTGCCAATAGTCACCTTCTGAGATGTTGATATTTTCGGCCTTGCACTCAACTACAATTATTGGAGCTTCTTTACGAACAGCTTCTTTAGATGCCCATACCACAATATCAGCACTCGCTCTTCCTGTTCCTCTTGTATTTCCCTCTGCAACAGTCTCTTCTTGAACCATCTGTTCCAAAGAATAGCCATAGCTATTTACAAGTCGGCAAATATATTCCTGACGGACTTTTTCTTCGGGAGTTAAAACCAATTCTTTATTTTTCAATGGGGCAAATATCTTATTGCCATTTATTTTAATTTCTATCATAATTATTCTTTACTAATAAGTAGGTCTTTTACATCTACATTTAATACTAATGCAATCTCATATAGTGTTTCGAGTGGTGGTTGCTGACGATTACAGGCATAAGCATTAACTACGCTAAAACTTTTGCCAAGCTTTTTGGCTAGCCAAGTCTGCGTTATGCCCTTGTCTTCAAGCACTTCTTTAATTCTATTAAGCTTCATACAAATCATTCTCTATTAGAAATACCATATATTAGCTACAAATATAGTGAGGATTTCGCTATAATCACTATCCAAGATTAAAAAAATAACTTTGGGGTTATTTTATGCTCATTGTAACACCGAGACAAAATTTCAATAAAACATAGCGGCGCAGGGTAAGTTTAGTCTCAAACAATCATAAATCCAATCAAAAATGACTAAGCCCAATAATACCAAAATAAACAAATACATATTTTGACTTATCTATTCGTTTTCTTATTCTAAATCCATACTAACTAAACCAGTTACATTCATTGCTACATAGCCAACCGTAAAACTCTATTACAGTAAATCCTTCGCAAACACCCGTTCCCAAATCCTTAAATGTACTCTATTTCATCCTTACTTTTACTTCCGGAATTTTTATTTACTCACTAAAATTCAAAAAGTTATGGATGTAAACACAGCCAACCAATCCACCACTGACGAACAGATGATGGATATTCTTCTTGTGCTGGATAAGGAGAAAAAAACAATCAGCGCAGTGAAAGGCGTGGATGAAAACGGAGAACTTCAAACCGTACCGCCGGAGAACAACAGCGAACTTCTGAAATTCGACCGTCACGGCGATTTCTTTTCCAACTTCTTTTCCAACATGATGAACCAGTTGAAGAACCCGACCCGTTTCAACTTTTTCAAAATCCCCAAAATTGAGCTTCCCAAGATTACACCGATAATCAGGGACAACTTCGACCATCCGACCGCCAAGAATGAAGCGGAGATAGAACGTTACCGGGTAACACCCGAAACGCTGAAACAGGGGGTGACGAACGAACAACCGAATCAAACACAGCAGCAGGTACAGCAACCGCAGCAGGAAACAACGGCACAAGCACCACAGCAACCCGACAAAAGCAAGTATGTGATTGACCCGGATAAGGTGGACTGGGAAGCCTTGAAGAACTTCGGTCTATCCAAAGAACAGCTTGAAAAGGCAAAGGCTTTAGAACCCATGTTAAGGGGGTACAAGTCACCCGGTGCGTTCTCCATCGCAGGAAACTACAATTCCGCCATTATGAAACTGGATGCACGCCTGTCTTTTCGGCATGACAAGGACGGGAATGTAGTTTTGGCGATACATGGTATCCGACAAAAGCCGGAACTTGAACGTCCATTCTTCGGTCACGAGTTTTCCAAAGAGGATAAAGCCAATCTTCTTGAAACGGGCAATATGGGACGGATAGTAAACCTGAAAAACTATATCACAGGAGAAATGATACCCTCTTTTATCAGCGTGGATAAGGTGACGAACGAACTGGTTTCCATGCGTGCAAGCAGCGTCCAGATACCCGATGAAATAAAGGGTGTCAAACTGAACAAGGAACAAAAGGAAGCCTTACGGGAGGGAAAGGGAGTATTCCTTGAAAATATGATTTCCAACCGTAAAAATCCCTTTTCCGCAACCGTTCAGGTCAATGCCGACAAGAAAAGTCTGGAATTTATCTATCCCAATGCCAAACAGTCACAGGAGCAACGGCAGAAACAGGAACAACCGAACAACCTTGTCACCAGTGACGGTGTAACCATCCCCAAGAGCATTTCAGGAATAGAACTGACACGCCAGCAACAGCAGGATTTAGTCAATGACAAAACCATCTTCGTTGCCGGGCTGAAAGACAAGAGAGGGGTCGAATACGATGCTTATATTCAGGTGAACCATGATAAGAAGAAGTTAGGCTTTTACAGTGACAATCCCAGCTTTGACCGTTCCGCCGTGAAAGAGATTACTCCGGCAAGCAAGAACCGCACACAGGTAGCGGTCAATTCGGTGGGCAAGACCAACGAAGCCACCAAAAAAGTGAAAGAACCTTTGAAAAAGGGTCAGGACAAGCCCACTGAAAAACAGAAAACCAAGCAAGATAAAAAGGAGAAGCAGGAGCAGATGAACAACCCCAAACAAAGCAGGGGACGCAAAAGATGATAACGGTATTAATCCTTATTCCGGTTATCGGTTTCGTCCTGTTTCTCTTTGCCTGTTACAAAACGGACTGGAAAACCATAGACGAGCAGAACCAACAATATTATATAAATGGCTATCACATCTACTATGACCGGAAAATCCTAAGACAAAAAGAAGTGGAACAATTAAAATCAAAATTAGAATGATTGCAGTAATCGGAGAAAAACCAAGTGTGGCAAGGGACATTGCCCGCATTTTAGGAGCGAGTGAAAAACAGGATGGCTACCTTTCAGGTAACGGGTATCTCGTTACCTGGGCGTTCGGCCATCTTGTAGGTTTGGCAATGCCGGAAGCATACGGCATACAGAGTTTCCGTCGGGAAAGTCTGCCTATCATTCCGGATAGTTTTCAACTTACACCCCGACAAGTAAAAGCGGAAAAAGGGTACAAGGCAGACCCCGGCGCATTGAAACAGCTAAAGGTAATCAAAGAGGTATTCGACCAGTCGGACAAGATTATAGTCGCCACCGATGCAGGAAGAGAGGGAGAACTTATATTCAGGTACATCTACCAGTATATCGGATGCAACAAGCCCTTTGTCCGTTTATGGATAAGCAGCCTTACGGACAAGGCAATCCGTGAGGGACTGCAAAATCTGAAAGCCGGTAGTCTGTATGATAACCTGTTCCGTTCGGCACAGGCACGCAGCGAAGCGGATTATTTGATTGGAATAAACGCAACACAGGCTTTAAGCGTGGCAGCCGGACAAGGAATATTCTCTTTGGGACGGGTACAGTCACCTACGTTGGCAATGATATGCACCCGCTTTTTGGAGAACAAGAACTTTGTCCCGCAAAAGTATTGGCAACTGAAATTACAGTCGGCAAAGGATAATATAGCTTTTACGGCACTATCCGCAGATAAATACGATATGCAGCAAGCCGCCATCGACACGTTGCAAAGGATAAAGGAAGCGAAAACGGTTCAGGTGAAAACCGTAGAGCGTAAGGAGGTGAACCAAGAACCGCCTTTGCTCTATGATTTAACCACGCTGCAAAAAGAAGCGAATGCCAAACTGAATTTTTCCGCAGACAAAACCCTATCCATTGCACAAAAGTTATACGAGGGTAAACTAATCAGCTACCCCCGAACCGGAAGCCGTTATATATCGCAGGATGTGTTCGAGGAAATCCCGGAACGTCTTGTTAATTTGGAACAGTACGCCCGTTTTGCCGGATATGCTGCTGGGATGAAAGGCAAAGCCTTAAATTCCCGTCCCGTGAACGATGGCAAGGTAACAGACCACCACGCCTTGATAGTAACGGAAAACCTGCCCGGTAAACTGGAAGCGGACGAACAGGCAATCTATGAACTGATAGCCGGAAGAATGTTAGAAGCCTTTTCTGAAAAATGCGTCAAAGACGTTACCAGTATAATGCTGGAATGTGCAGGCTCACTTTTCACGGTCAAAGGGTCTGTAACCAAATCTGCCGGATGGCGTGCCGTATTCGGTGAGAAAGAGGACGGGGAAGATAACACCGCTTTACCCGCCATGCAGGACGGAGATAGTTTACAGCTTTCCGGCATTGAACTGTTGGAGAAACAGACCAAGCCCAAGCCGTTACATACGGAAAGCAGTTTGCTTTCTTCAATGGAAACAGCGGGTAAGGAACTGGAAAACGCCGACCTGAAAGCCAGCATGAAAGATACGGGTATCGGCACGCCCGCAACACGGGCAGCCATCATCGAAACGCTGTTTTCCCGCCAGTACATCATCCGGGAGAAAAAGAACCTTGTCCCGACCGAGAAAGGGCTTGCCGTTTACAACATTATCCGGGATAAGAAGATAGCAGACGTTGAAATGACGGGAATGTGGGAAAACACGCTTGCCAAAATAGAAAGCGGAGAAATGAACCCCGACACGTTCCGCAAAGGCATCGAAGTGTACGCACGGCAAATTACGGCTGAACTTTTGGACGTTCAGCTTTCTTTCGCTTCGGGTAGTGGTTGCATTTGCCCCAAATGCAAGACCGGACGCATCCTTTTCTATCCGAAAGTCGCCAAATGTTCCAATGTGGATTGTTCCGTTACCATCTTTCGCAATAAGAGCGACAAGCAGCTAACAGACAAGCAGATTACCGAACTGGTGACTACCGGGAAAACCGGGCTAATCAAAGGCTTTAAAAGCAAGAACGGCAAAGTCTTTGACGCTTCACTTACCTTTGACGAGCAGTTTAATGTTACTTTCGTATTCCCTGAAAAGAAAGGCAAACCGAAGAAATAAGACGGAAATCGTTATATTTGCCACAGAAAGTTTCATTATAGATAGATTATAATTGAAATTTTTGTGGTTGAAGCACCCGGAGGGACACCGGGTGCTTTTTATAAATCTTCTCTACATCACCCTATAAATATGCCATTCCCATCTTTTTTTATTTTTTTTCACACATAACTATCTGATACGCAAAAATAGTTACCCCTTTGTAACTGCCTAACGTTTAAGTAACTTCTTTTTTTATACTAAGTATATTTATAACTTTGCCATCGAAAAAGAAACTAAATAACAGTTGATATTCTACTGTTTTTGGTCATTGTTTACATAAATAAAAGGAGAAATAATTATGCATTACACAGGAACTATTTGGAGACCGCCTTATGAGGCATACTCCCTTTTAATTCAAGTTACAGCAGGATGTACTCACCATTCATGCAAGTTCTGTACTCTTTATGAAGACTTGCCTTTCAAGTTTCGAATGTCACCGCTCGAAGAAGTTAAATCAGATTTGAAAGAAGCTAATCACTACTATAAAGATGCAGACAGAGTATTCTTTACAGGAGCTAATCCTTTTGTACTTAGTGTGGATAAGCTCAAAACATTGGCGAAGATGGTACATGAATATTTTCCAAACTGTCAGAGCATCGGTTGTTTTGCAAGAATAACTGATGTTAGCCAAAAATCCGTCAAAGACTTGCAAGAGTTGAAAGACCTCGGTTATGATGGAATTACGTTTGGAATTGAAACGGGAGATGATGAAGCACTTGTTTTTATGAAAAAGGGATATTTGTCTAAAGATATTATCGAACAATGCAAAAAGTTAGAAGAGGTGGATATGAGCTATAATTTCTTTTACTTGACTGGTATTTCCGGTTTAGGGAGAGGGGAAATTGGCGCAAAGGCAACTGCGGAAATCTTCAACCAGCTTCACCCACAAATCATAGATGCTTCCATGCTAACCATCTATCCAACCTCTCGGCTATTTCAAGAAATTCAAGCAGGAAATTGGAAAGAGGAAACAGAGATTGAAAAATTGCAGGAGTTAAAAACACTGATTCAGAACTTGACGGTAAATGCAAGGTTTGCTACTGATGGAGCTTCTAACTTAATCCAAGTCCGTGGTAACTTAAAAACAGATAAGCAAAAGATGGTTCATTTTTTGGAACAACAAATCCATAATCAAGATGAATCTTATTTGCGGCAATACCGTGAAAACTTGCCTCATTTATGAAAAAGGATGTTAGAATAATCGCTCAAAATATTCAACGGTATGACGACTATACGGATAAAATAGTAACTAATGCCATTGGAAGCTATTCACGTTCCGGTAGTAGTCATTCTGTTTTATACAGAGAATTATGTGCAGGAGGACATATTGTTGAAAACCGACTGATAATCAACCCGGAAAAAGCTAATTTATATCGTACAGGGTCGATTTTTACTGAAATGTCTTTCCTAAATGGAGAATTAACGGAATCGGATTACATTACCGCTGATGGAGATAGTAATATAAAAGTAAGGATATTGCTTTATCAGCTTAAAATATATGATGACCGCATTCGTGTTGAATTGAATTATGATTTATTTCTTAATGACAAGTTTACGTCTAATAACGCTCTTATTATAAGTATTAGAGATATTGCATAAAAGAATAATGTTATGAAAATAAGAATCGTAGATTTATTAAAATCAGATATTTATGGAATTGATGTCTATGTGAGAGGTTGGGTTCGTACGCATCGGCAGAGTAAAAATATAAGCTTTATTGCTTTAAATGATGGCTCTACTGTACACAATCTTCAAATTGTGATTGAACATGTAAAGTTTGAAAAGAACATGCTAAAGACTATTACTACAGGAAGTGCAATCGGTATAAAGGGCAAATTTATCCGGTCTGCCGGAGGTAAACAACAAGTAGAAGTAATAGCCGGAGATATCGAAGTATATGGAATAGCAGACCCACAGGAATACCCCTTACAGAAAAAGGAACATTCTTTAGAATACTTACGGGAAGTAGCTCATTTACGCTTACGTACAAATACTTTTGGTGCAATATTTCGTATGCGCCATAATATGGCTTTTGCCATACATCGTTATTTCAATGAAAGAGGATTCTTCTATTTCAATACTCCTATAATAACAACATCGGATAGTGAGGGAGCTGGAGAACTCTTTGAAGTCAAAACGGAATTAAAAGATGATTTTTTCGGTTCCCCAGCCAATTTAACAGTTTCGGGACAATTAGAGGGCGAGCTTGGTGCGTTAGCATTGGGGGCAATTTACACCTTTAGCCCGACCTTTAGGGCAGAAAATTCAAATACATTCCGTCATCTTTCCGAATTTTGGATGATTGAACCGGAAGTTGCCTTTAATGATATTAACGACAATATGGATTTGGCAGAGGACTTTTTGAAATATCTAATCCGTTATGCGCTTGAAAATTGCGAAAGTGATTTAGCTTTTTTAAATGACAACGTAGATAATGGTTTAATGGATAAATTACATTTCGTTGCAAATAATGAATTTATGCGTTTGCCTTATTCTAAAGCTATAGAGATTTTACAAGAATCCGGGCGTCAGTTTGACTACCCTGTAAAACCGGGAATTGATTTATGTGCTGAACATGAACGTCATTTGGTGGAAGAATATTTTCGCCGCCCTGTGATTGTTACAGATTATCCTAAAGAGATAAAAGCATTCTATATGAAACAAAATGAAGATGGGAAAACAGTTCGTGCAATGGATGTATTATTTCCGAAAATTGGGGAAATCATAGGAGGTTCTGAACGGGAAGCCGACTATACAAAATTATTGCAGCGAATGAAAGAATTGAATATGAATACCGAAAAACTGTGGTGGTATCTTGAATCACGCAAATTTGGCACTGTTCCCCATTCAGGCTTTGGATTGGGTTTTGAACGGTTGATGCTGTTCATTACAGGCATGACAAACATTCGGGATGTTATTCCGTTTCCACGTACACCCCGAAATGCAAATTTCTGATTATAACGAAATTCAATCATGCAAGATTATATCAATGAAATATTGCATCGAATAAATGAAGAAATGGAGTTGCTTGGCATTGATGAAAATGTCTGCGTGGAGGATGCTTTGCATATGATAGATGTCATACGACCTTTATTCGATAACTTGCGGAGCATGACTGTAAAATATGAATTTCAGAACGAAGAAGAAGAAATTCATTTCTTTAAAGATATAAAGCCAGGCATTCTTAGTCGGTATTTATACTTTTACAAAATAACAAGAATTGAGATGAAACGTCCGATTGGCAGTGATGATGTACAACGAGAGTATCTTCATTGCCAATTGGATAATTTGAAATATTTCTTTGACCAAAATCTTGATTTCTACCAATATTATCGTTCGAAAGCAACCCACTTAGATTCTTATTACTTTGTTCGATATAAAGCGAATTTCAGATTGTGTGTTGATAGCGCATTTTTAGATAAAGACCCAGCCTTTTCTACTGGATATGATTACAAAGTAGCTAAAATTTTGTCGAATGAAATGCTACGAATATATCTCAATAGACAATTACAATTGTTAGACAGGAAAATGCAAATATCTAAAATACGAGCGGCACTTTCTGACTTTAATCTGAAATGGACTGGCTCTAAATCAGATGCAGTAGAGTTTGGATATGGACTTGTTGCTATTGCAACACTCAATAATGGAAATGTGACAATAAAAGAAATCATGGCTTTCATTGAAGCAGCTTTTGATATAGATTTAGGAGATTATTATCGAACATATCTAACTCTCAAAAGCAGAAAGAAAAATCGAACTGCCTTTTTTACATCAGTAATCGAACAACTGTTAAAGCGAATGGAATCGGACGAACTGTAATAAAGATATTTAGTCCACATAAAAACTACCAAGTAATTACCAACTTGGTAGTTTTTGTTTTTATACGATTTAGATATGAAATGTGGCATTTTCGGGTAATAACACCCTGCTTTTGCTACTGAAAAAGAGAAAAATAAATATTCACCAACTTGGTTATACCTTGTAATTTTTATCTTTTGAAACCCGCCATCTTTGCAGCAAATCAATTAGTTAGCGAAATGGAGATAATAACATTTGAGTCAAAAGCCTATAAGGAATTAGACAACAAGATTACCGCTATTGCCGATTATATATTTAATCACACAGAAGCGGAAAGTACCAATGAGGATGAAATTTGGGTGGATAGTTACGAGGTCTGCACATTTCTAAAAATCAGTGACCGGACATTACAACGCTTGCGGGCAGCCGGGACAGTCACTTATTCCAATATCAAGGGACATTATTTCTACAAGATTGGAGAAATAAAACGATTATTGGAAGAACGCCTGATTAAACGAGATAAGGACAGTATTAACGACCTGATAACCAACCACCAGCTATATGTTAAGGAAAGAAGAAATATTAGAAAGGACAAATAATGGGTTATCCGTGTTCAAGCATTACATATCCGGTAATTGGCGGATAGGACGCAATTTCTTAAACCCGCTTTATGAGGATAACAAAGCGTCCTGTAACATCTATTTCGACCGCCGAAGTGGTATCTATAAGATGAAAGATTTCGGCAACGACAGTTATAGCGGTGATTGTTTCTTTTTCGTGGGGCAACTTAAAGGGCTGGACTGCAACAACTCAATGGATTTTGTGGAAATACTGGAAACCATAGACCGGGATTTGGGATTGGGACTGGCAACAGGTAATCCGATACCAGTTACCCGTACTTCTTCCCATATAATAAATGATATGCCGGAAGAAACACCTGAAAAGGAAAGCAAACCCTACCAGTTCAGGGAACAGAAATTCCCGCTTGCCGAATTGATGTACTGGCAGCAGTATGGTATTACACCGGAAGTATTGGAATTTTATAAGGTGTGTTCCTTACGGGACTTTCAGAGCGTAACAGCGGATGGAACACCGTTCACTTATACTTCATCCATAACAGAACCGATGTACGGGTATAAGAACAAACGGTACATAAAACTGTACCGTCCGTTCTCGAAAGCCCGTTTCCTCTATGGTGGCAATTTCGGGGAAAACTATTGTTTCGGATTAGAGCAGCTACCCGCAAAGGGTGATACACTGTTTATCACAGGCGGAGAAAAGGATGTCATGTCATTGGCGGCACATGGTTTTCATGCTATCTGCTTCAACAGTGAAACGGTGACTATCCCGCCTACGCTGATTTATAAATTGACGTTCCGTTTTAAGCATATCATCTTATTATATGATACTGACAAGACGGGAAAGGAAAGCGCACGCAAACAGGAAAAGCAGTTGGAAGAATTTGGAATAAGACGGTTACTTCTACCACTTCCTGGAACAAAAGAGGAAAAAGATATTTCCGATTATTTTAAGGCAGGAAATACCCGTGAAGATTTCCTGAAATTGTTTATCGAATTTTTAGATAACCTATATAGTGATACATTGATTATGCTTAAATCGTGCGAAATAGACTTCAATAATCCCCCGGCAAAAGCGCAGGTAATAATTTCTGCCGGAGATGTTCCATTGGGGACACAAGGAAACCTGTTTGGTATTACAGGCGGCGAGGGAACAGGAAAGAGTAATTATATAGCTGCCATGTTAGCGGGCTGTATCTGTCAACCGGATAAGGAAATAGATACGCTCGGCATACAGATAGCCGCCAACAGTAAACACAAAGCGGTATTACTCTATGATACGGAACAGTCCGAAGTACAACTGTTCAAAAATGTAAGTAACCTGTTGACACGTGCCAAGCAACCGAACAAACCGGAAGAACTGAAAGCATTCTGCCTGACGGGTATGTCCCGTAAAGAACGCTTGCACGCTATCGTACAAAGTATGGATAAATTCTATTACCAGTATGGCGGCATCCAGTTGGTAGTTATTGACGGCATCGCCGACCTTGTAAAGAGTGCCAATGATGAAGTGGAAAGTGTGGCAGTGATAGATGAACTATACCGACTGGCAGGAATTTATAATACCTGTATTCTCTGCGTGCTGCATTTCGTACCGAACGGATTAAAACTACGGGGACACTTGGGTAGCGAATTACAGCGTAAAGCGGCAACAATTCTTTCCATCGAAAAAGACGATGAACCTACGCAGTCGGTTGTAAAAGCCCTGAAAGTAAGGGATGGTAGCCCGTTGGATGTTCCTTTGATGCTGTTCGCATGGGATAAAGCAGCCGGGATGCACCTTTACAAAGGAGAAAAGCCACGAGAGGAAAAAGAGAAGCGCAAGGAAAAGGAACTGGTCGGGGTTGCCCGTGACGTGTTCGGCAGGCAGGAACATATAACCTATATAGACCTGTGCGAGCAGATACAACAGATTTTGGACGTGAAAGAACGCACCGCCAAAAGCTATATCCGCTTCATGCGTGAACGGGACATTATCATCAAAGACCCGTCCAACCAAAGTTATTTTATGATTGGTTTAATTTAATCAGACAGCCTTATGTATATAGATAAAGATGATTTTACCGCATGGATGGAACGTATCATGGACAGGTTCGATATGCAGGACAAGAAGATAGACAAAGTTATAAAAGGTCGTAACTGTTTGGATGGTGAAGAACTGCTGGATAATCAGGACTTGTGCCTGCTGCTAAAAGTAGCTCCCCGAACACTGACCCGTTATCGGAAAAAGGGAATACTCCCTTTCCTTATGTTGGATGGCAGATGTTATTACCGTGCAACGGACGTACACAAGTTAATCCGGGAGAAAACCGATTAATTTTTTCTTTTCTAATGGCTTTCAATCCTGTTTTGTCGTAAGATAAGGCAGGATTTCTTGTTTTGTATATAGGAGTTTTCAGGGATTTGGCTAACTTTGCAAAAGTTACATAGAAGATAATGGCGATTGAGCAGTAACCTGTGATGTTGCCTTTATATATATCATATTCGTTCGCCGAATATCTCACTACGAAAACTGGCACTTTTCAAAATGACGGGATTTTCAGCGCAATGTCTATGCTATGTTTTATCATAGCGTGGGCTTGCCTGTCT
>ERZ827037.1884-NODE-1884-length-20203-cov-3.756700_pt1 | contig 20203 bp, 15 predicted proteins | sample MGYA00519924_ERZ827037 | MGnify/ENA primary metagenome ERZ827037 (study PRJEB31778, sample SAMEA3449250) | human gut metagenome | biome: human gut; feature: human-associated habitat; material: faeces | place: United Kingdom | collected 2010/2012 ...
CGCGAATATAAGACTTACTTTCCAATTCTGTAAACTTTCTGTGAGGTTTTCTTTTGGTTGACATACTTTTTTTTGATTTAGAAAGTGTCAACTTATTCAGTACACTACAGGCTATATGATAATACCTTGTTTATTAATTGTTTAAACTCTTCATGAGCAAAGGCAAAGATACGATTATTCTCGGGGCATTTGTTTTGAATAAATTATTTTTTTATTTTTTATCCAATGCTTTTTCAAATCAGCTTGTTTTCTAAAAGTATAGTAATAAAAAAGATGTGGAAATATGGAAACGACGACATTAGTTAAGGGGCGTTCTTTTATTTTTGGAAAGTCTGATTAACAGAAAAATACTTGATTTATTTCTTTCACACAATTTTTTTTCGGTTTTGTAGTTCTTTATACTGATGAACCGGTTTTTTTTTATATGTATTCTCACCACTTTGGCTTTATTTACCTCATCAAAGGTCAAAGCGCAGTTTGATGTGCACTTCAATCAATATTGGGACTTGAAGGGCTTCTATAATCCTGCTTGGGCGGGACAAACAGATAAACTAAATATCGCCGGAACTTATTCCATGCAGATGATGGGTTTCACTCATTCACCCCGTACGATGTATTTTGGAGCAGATATGCCTTTTTCGCTGTTTAATAAAAAACATGGAGCAGGAGCGGGATTTTTTAGTGATGCGATCGGTCTTTTTCGCAACCAGCGTGTTTGGCTGCAATATTCTTATAAACACCAGATTGGAAAAGGAAGGCTGGGCGTGGGATTACAATTGGGTTTTGTCAGTGTCTCGTTTGATCCGGAAAATATCTATTTAGGAGAAGATAAGCAGGAGGACCCTGCTTTTCCGACGGAACAGAAAAATGGTATGGGGCTTGACTTGGGGGTCGGAGGATTTTATTCACATCCGAAATTTTATGTCGGCTTCTCCGGACATCACCTTACTTCGCCGACCATAGAAATGGGGACTACAGAGGCCGGTGCAACGAGTAGTCTAAAGATTGATCCAATGCTTTATTTCACTGGCGGATACAATATTCAGACTCGTAATCCGTTAGTTTCCATACAACCGTCGCTATTATTACAGAGTGATTTAAATAAGGTAAGAGCCGATCTGACAGGGCGTGTATTGTATACTTTTAATGAAAGAGTTTTTGTCGGAGGGCTTACTTATTCACCGGGAGTTTCCTTTACAGTAAGTATCGGAGCTACGATTCGTGGAGTGACGGTGGGATATGCTTACGAAGCTTATACGTCAAAAATCGGAATCGGGAATGGCAGTCACGATTTGATAGTAAGTTATGCGATGGATATCAATTTATTTAAGAAAAGTAAGAATAAACATAAGAGTGTACGAATCTTATAATTGTGGAGAAAAGGATGAAAAGTAAAAACTGTATAGCAGTGGCGTTACTGGTCGCTTTGCTTTCTTCGTGTATGGGACGCATGGCAGGAGGTGGCGGTACCGGCGGAGAAGTGGTAGGCGTCAGTGTCACGGCATGGAACGAGCCGGCTCCTTATGGTATGGTGCTGATAAAACGCGGTTCTCTTAAGATAGGACCGGAAGAACAGGACTCACTTTGGGGAGCACCTGTGCCGACAAAGGAAATCTCGGTTGAGTCTTTTTGGATGGATGAGACAGAAGTAACGGTATCTGAATACAAGCAATTTGTGTACTGGGTGCGCGACTCTATTATCCGTGAACGTCTGGCAGATCCTGCGTACGGAGGTAATGAAGCTTATAAAATCGAAGAAGACGGGGAGGGTAATCCTATCAAGCCATATCTGAACTGGTCGAAACCCATTCCTTGGAAAAAGCCTACGGAAGATGAGTTGATGGCGATTCAGAGTGTATACAAAAAGCATCCGATCGATGGTACGACGATGCTGGACGCTTCTCAGATGAACTATTATTATGAGGTTTTTGATTATGTGGAAGCTGCCAAGCGTCGGAATCGTTTGAATCCGAATGAACGGAATAAGAATACAGATATCGAAGTTAATCCGGACGAGGTGATCATGATCTCCAAAGATACGGCTTATATTGATGATGACGGTCGTATTGTGAATCGTACGATTACGCGGCCTCTCTCCAGCGAATGGGATTTCCTGAACAGTTATATAATCAACGTTTATCCAGATACGACATGTTGGGTGAATGATTTTCCGAATGCGAATAATGAATCGTACATGCGGTTGTATTTCAATCATCCGAGTTACAATGAGAATCCGATCGTAGGAGTTAGCTGGGAACAGGCGAATGCTTTCTGTGTGTGGCGTACGAACTATTTAATGGCTGGTTTGAAAGGACAGGCGCGATTCATACAGCGTTATCGGCTCCCGACAGAAGTGGAGTGGGAGTTTGCCGCGCGTGGACGTGACGGTAATAAGTATCCGTGGTCGGATGAAGAGACCAAGGATGAAAAAGGATGTTATAAAGCCAACTATAAACCGGGCAAGGGTGATTATACCAAAGACGGTAACCTGATAACTACTCGTGTAGGTGCCTATTCTCCTAATGTGAACGGGTTGTATGATATGGCTGGTAATGTTTCCGAATGGACATCGACTGTTTATACTGAATCAGGAGTGATGTCGATGAACGATTTTAATCCGGAATTGCAATACAATGCTGCTGTTGAAGATCCTTACCGTATGAAGAAGAAAGTGATTCGCGGCGGTTCATGGAAAGACGTGAATGCCCTTATCCGTTCGGATGCCCGTGCTTCGGAATATCAGAATGAACAACGTTCCTATATCGGTTTCCGGTGCGTGCGTACACAAGTTGGTTATAATAAGAAAGGAAGGTAATTATGACAAATAGAGAAAACAAGAGAAGCCTGCGGCAGAAAATACAAGATTTTATGTCTACTCCTAAAGGACAGACGATTATGAATTATGCTTATAATTGGGGAGCATCGGTTGTAATTATGGGTACACTTTTTAAGTTGACTCATTTGCCGGGAGCTAACTTTATGCTATTTGCCGGGATGGGTACGGAGGTTTTGATATTTTTCCTTTCGGCTTTCGATCTTTCGGGAGTGAAAAGGGATGGCACCAATGCAGGGGCTTCTGTATCATTGGGAGGAAACATACAAGCCGGAAATATTGTGTCCGGTGATGCTGTTGCCGATAATACGGAATTTTCCGGAATGTCGTCTGCGGATGATGTACCTCCCGGAAATAGGATTGCAGGGGGAGGCCCTTCGATTGTAGTGGTGCAAGGAGGAAGTGCTATGCAGGCGGGTACTCCGATACAGACCGGTTCTCAGAATATATCTCCGATGCCTGCCGGCCAGCCGGTTCAGCCAATTCAGCCTGTTCAAACTGTTCAGCCTGCTCCTGCTGCTCCGTCGGCCCCGCCTATCACACCGGAAATGGAGGAAGCTACCACAGCTTATTTGGAGCAGTTGAAAGCAATGACCGAGATGCTTTCCCGTTGTACAGAGCAGGCACAAAGTGTTTCACAAGACACAGAACAGATGAATATGCTCAGCAAGAACCTTGCCGGTATCAATGCTATCTACGAAATGCAGTTGCGTAGTGTCAGCACACAGATAGGAACCATCGATCAGGTACATGAACAAACCCGCAGAATGGCTCGTCAGATTGAAGAACTTAATGAAGTATATGCTCGTATGTTGCAGGCTATGACTTCTAAATAAAAAAGAACGATTATGAGTTTTGGATCACAGACACCGCGCCAGAAGATGATAAACCTTATGTATATCGTTCTTATGGCATTGCTGGCACTCAACGTATCATCGGATGTGTTGCGTGGTTTTACTCTTGTGGACGAAAGCCTGACGCGTTCTACCTCCAACTCTGCCGAACAGAACCGTTCTCTTTATAATTCGCTGGCGGAATATATGGAGAAGAATCCGGAGAAAGTGGGGCCGTGGCATGAGAAAGCAATGCATGTAAAGCGGATATCCGACTCGCTCTATGTTTTTGTAGGAGATTTAAAGGCAAAGATCAACGAATCGAATCAGGAAGATTTGGAAGCAGCTTCCTATGTGATGTTTTCTCCGCGTACCGGGAAAGGTAAAGAGTTGGCATTAGGCATAAGTCAATATAAAAATGAAATTTTGGCACTGATAGAAGATCCGGTGCAGAAAAAAATTATTAGTGATAATCTTACGTTGAATATTCCCCGTCTTTTTGAAGGTACTCCGGTTGCAGCTGCCGTTACATTGCTGACCAAATTGCAGAGTGATGTGCGCTATGCCGAGGGGGAAGTCCTCCATACGCTGACAAAAGATATCGATGTGCATGATGTACGTGTGAACCAGATCAATGCCTATGTGATTCCAAGTTCGCAGAATGTTGTGCGGGGAGGAAAGTTGAGTGCACAGATTATTTTGGCAGCCGTAGATACGACTCAGCGTCCTTCTATATTTATCGGTGACAAGCAATTACCGGAAGAGGCTCATGGCTTTTATGAAACAGTATGCAACAATACAGGGGAATTTACGCTTGCCGGATATCTGGAGTTGAATCATGGAAACGGAGATGTGTTGCGGCGTGATTTTTCACAGAAATATACGGTGGTAGAACCTTCTGCTACGGTGTCGGCAACATTGATGAATGTATTGTATGCCGGATATGACAACCCGATCAGTATATCTGTTCCGGGAGTACCGAGCGGGCAGGTGCAGGCAAGCATTGTGAATGGGAATGGTACCCTGCAGCGGGTAGCCAATGGATATGTGGCACGGCCTGCAACCATCGGTAAAGAGGCCGTGATACGGGTCACTGCAACAGTAGACGGACGTACACAGGTGATGGGTGATCATTCTTACCGGGTGCGCCAATTGCCCGACCCTTCTCCGTTCATCGAATATAAGGATGCTAACGGTAATTTGAAGCGTTACAGAGGTGGAAGCGGATTGTCGAAAGCTGTGTTGATGAATACGGAAGGTATTGTTGCTGCTATCGATGACGGACTGTTGAATATAAACTTCCAGGTACTTGGCTTTGAAACTACTTTTTTTGATAATATGGGTAATGCGGTTCCGGAAGTTTCGTCCGGCTCTAATTTCTCATCCCGTCAGAAAGATATGTTCCGGCGTTTATCCCGCGGAAAACGGTTTTATATCTCCCGGGTACGTGCTAAAGGACCGGACGGTGTAGAACGGTCATTGCCTACGACGTTGGAAGTAATAGTAAATTAGTAAAGAATTAAAATTACGAGTTACGAATGATGAAACGTAAGATTATTATAGCTGTTGGAGTTGCATTATTGTTGGGTACGCTTCCCACATGGGCGCAACCGAAAGCACGCGCTGCTCAGGAAGAGGATAAGAGTGCTAACGAACTTTCTGTTCGTGCTCAGACGAGATATCCTCATTCGAAAGCGCTTCCACAGGACGTGGTATGGACGCGTGAGATTTATCGTACATTGGATATGACGAAGGAGGAGAACGGTGCCCTGTACTATCCTGTCGAACCTATCGGAGATAGGATGAATCTTTTTACACTGATCTTTAAATTGCTGGCACAGAAGAAGATTCCGGCTTATGAGTATATGCTGGATGGAACTGAACGGTTGACTGCAGATAATGAAATAAAATTCCGTGACGTGCTGGATCGTTTCAGCATTTATTACGAACAGAAAAAGCTGAAGAATCGGAAAGACAGTGTGCTGATGATTGATAATAGTGATGTGCCCTCTGCCGATATATTGAGTTATTTCATTAAAGAAGTGTGGTATTTCGATCAGAGAACTTCAACATATGGTTCGGTAATAACAGCTATTTGCCCGGTGTATCACCGTTCGGAGGATTTTAGCTCGGAACGGGTCAAATTGCCTATGTTCTGGATTGATTATAAGGATCTTGCACCTTATCTGAATGGAGCCATGGTAATGGCCAGTAATTTTAATAATGTAGCTAACCGTAGTATGGATGATTTCTTTGTAACCCGTCAATATGCCGGTGAGATTTATAAAACTACCAATCTACAGAATCGTCCATTGGCTGAGTATTGTAAAACGGATAGTGCAATGACGGCAGAGCAAAAGCGTATTGAGGCTGAATTGGTTAGTTTTGAGAAGCATTTGTATGGTTCCGATACTCTTTCGACAGTAGCCAAACAAACGGCCAAAGAAAAGGTAACTACAAAGAAAGCTGCCAAAACGGCTACTAAAGGAGAAGAGGGGGCAAACGTTGAGCAGGGAGCGGCCGAACCACAAGAAGCGGTGAAAACGAATTCGAAAAAGAAAGGACGCGAAAAATCTTCTTCCAGCGCTCGTCAAGGATCTAAGCGCGAGTCTGCAGCACCGAAAGCATCGGTTCGAAGACAAAGACGATGAACAAAATAGTTCTAATTTGTGTTTTTAATTTTTAAATACATATCTTTGTATCGGATTTTAAATACAATTTGATTTATGAAAAGAATTATTAATGTATTATTGGTAGCTGTATGTATCGCTATGGCTATGCCCGCTCAGGCACAACTTAAATGGGGTGTTAAAGGTGGTTTGAATGTTTCGAAGGTTACTTTCGATAGTGATTTGCTGAAATCAGATAATATGGCTGGTTTCTTTATCGGGCCGATGGCAGAATTTACGATTCCAGTGGTGGGGCTCGGTGTAGACGGCTCGTTATTGTTTTCTCAGAAAGGTGTGAAGGCTGATAGTGATGCTTCTAAACAGTACGGTTTTGATATTCCTGTAAATTTGAAATATAATATAGGTTTGGGAAGCCTGTTTGGTATTTATATAGCCGCCGGTCCTGATTTCTATTTTGATATCTCTAAGGATAAAAGTGTGGCAAATATAGCTGAGGCTAAGAAAAAACGTGCACAAGTTGGTATAAACGTGGGAGCTGGTGTGAAGTTGTTGGGACATCTCCAAATAGGTGCGAATTATAATATCCCATTGGGGGACAGCTTTTCATTGGAAGCTGTAGGGCATGCTCTGGGCGGTGCTAAAACCAAGACTTGGCAAGTTTCTGCTGCTTACATTTTTTAAAGATATTTTCTTTAACAACTAAACATAGAGGCTCCTGCTAAGCGGGAGCCTCTTTTTTTGTATCTTTGTATCCGCAATGAAGAAATACGTCGATGTCATATTACCGTTACCGCTTCCAAGGAGTTTCACTTATTCTTTATCGGATGACAGTGCTGAGGATATAGAACCGGGGTGCCGTGTTGTGGTACCGTTCGGGCGAAAGAAATTCTATACGGCTATTGTTTGTAATGTACATTATTACGCACCTGCGGAGTATGAAGTGAAGGAAATTTCTGCTGTACTGGATGCTACTCCTGTATTATTGCCGGTTCAGTTTAAGTTTTGGGAATGGCTGGCCGATTATTATCTTTGTACGCAAGGAGATGTTTACAAGGCTGCGTTACCTTCCGGGTTAAAACTGGAGAGTGAAACCATAGTGGAGTATAATCCGGATTTCGAGTCGGAAGTGCGGCTCTCGGAAAGGGAACAATTGATTCTCGACTTGCTATCTGTAGATCCGGAACAATGCGTTACTAAACTTGAAAAGGAAAGCGGAATTAAAAACATTCTTACCGTAATAAAATCTCTGCTTGATAAAGAAGCTATTTTTGTAAAGGAAGAACTCAGAAGAACTTATAAGCCGAAAACGGAAGCTCGCGTTCGGTTGACCGGAGAAGCCGATGAGAGGCGGTTGCACATCTTATTTGATATTTTATCCCGTGCGCCTAAACAATTAGCATTGTTAATGAAGTATGTCGAGCTTTCGGGGGTAATGGGTAAGGGTACTGTAAAAGAGGTTGCCAAAAAGGAACTTTTGCAGCGTGCCGGTGTTTCTCCTTCCATATTGAACGGATTGGTAGAGAAAAAGATATTTGAAATATATTATCATGAAATCGGACGCCTGAATGGTTGTGGTGGTGAAACTTTTTCACTTAATCCGCTAAATGAACATCAGCAGCGCGCTTACGGTGAAATAACGGAAGTGTTTCTTGAGAAAAGTGTCTGTTTGCTTCACGGGGTTACTTCCAGTGGAAAAACGGAAGTCTACATTCACCTGATTGATGAAGTGATCAGGCAGGGCAAACAGGTGTTGTATCTATTGCCGGAAATTGCATTGACTACACAGATAACAGAACGGTTAAGACGGGTGTTCGGCACTCGATTGGGAATCTACCATTCTAAGTTTCCGGATGCTGAACGAGTGGAGATATGGCAGAAACAATTGGGAGATAAAGGATACGATATAATATTGGGAGTACGTTCTTCTGTTTTTTTGCCGTTTCGTAATCTTGGTCTGGTGATTGTGGACGAAGAACATGAAAATACGTATAAACAACAGGATCCGGCACCGCGCTATCATGCCCGTAATGCTGCTATTGTGTTGGCAGCTATGTATGGGGCGAAGGTTTTGTTGGGAACTGCTACGCCGTCTGTGGAAACCTGGTACAATGCTACTAACGGAAAATACGGGCTGGTTGAATTGAAAGAGCGGTATCAGGAAATCCGATTGCCGGAGATTCTTCCTGTCGATATAAAGGAATTGCATCGTAAGAAGCGGATGATCGGTCAATTTTCTCCCCTGCTTATTCAATATATACGTGAAGCATTGGATCAGAAAGAACAGGTAATCTTGTTTCAGAACCGGCGTGGATTTGCTCCGATGATCGAGTGCCGTACTTGTGGATGGGTACCGAAGTGTAAAAATTGCGATGTCAGTCTGACTTATCATAAAGGAATCAATCAACTGACATGCCATTATTGCGGATATACCTATCAGTTGCCTCGTTCGTGTCCTGCTTGTGATGGGGTAGAGTTGGTGAACCGTGGTTTTGGAACCGAGAAAATCGAAGATGATATAAAAATAGCTTTTCCTGAAGCTTCCGTAGCACGTATGGACTTGGATACCACCCGTACCCGCTCGGCTTATGAAAAGATTATTGCTGATTTTGAACAGGGGAAAACGGATATACTTATCGGTACGCAAATGGTATCGAAAGGGTTGGATTTTGACCATGTAAGTGTGGTAGGTATTCTTAATGCGGATACGATGCTGAATTATCCTGATTTTCGTTCATATGAACGGGCTTTTCAGTTGATGGCACAGGTTGCCGGGCGTGCCGGAAGGAAAAACAAACAGGGGCGTGTCATTTTACAGACCAAAAGTATCGACCATCCTATCATTGCTCAGGTGATGGCGAACGATTATGAACAGATGGTTGCCGGCCAACTTGCCGAAAGGCAGATGTTTCACTATCCGCCTTATTATCGTCTGGTGTATGTTTATCTGAAAAATCGGAATGAGATCCTGTTGGAACAGATGGCTGATGTGATGGCGGGAAAGTTGCGTACTGTATTCGGGGCGCGTGTGTTAGGACCGGATAAGCCGCCGGTAGGCCGGATACAGACCCTTTTTATAAAAAAGATAATCGTGAAGATAGAATATAATGCGTCGATGGGGCGTGCCAGGGAGTTGTTGTTGCAAGTACAACGGGAAATGATTGAAGATGAGCGTTTCAAATCGTTGATTGTGTATTATGATGTAGATCCCATGTAATTTGAATATATATTTATCCTTAAAATAGAAGCTATGAAGCGAATAACCTTATCATTATTTTCTTGTCTATTGAGTTTTGGAGTGCTTTCTGCACAGCAGGGAGTCACTCAGTGTGGAGTACCTACGGGGCAGACGCCTTTTCCGGTTTTGACTTATACGGAATTACCCGATCCGATGCAGCCCGTGCCCCGGGAATGGGCTATGGTTAAGACTCCGCATGTCTCTTGGGGTAGTACGGATGTGCGTTATGCAAAACATAAAGTGCCGCAGTTGAAACAGCAAAATACACTTCGTCTACATGCTTGGCGGGGTGAAAAGGTAAATGCTCAAGCCATTGTATGGACCGGTAGTGAAGTGGAGAATTTGAAATGTACGCTTTCTGATTTAAAAAACAATAAAGGAGGGCTACTTCCCTCTGATGCCTGGAATATCGGTTTTGTACGTTATGTGATGACGGATGAGTTGAACAAAGATGGAAAAGGGGCTTGCGGACATCGTCCTGACCATTCACTGTATGATTCTTTGTTAGTGGCCGATCCGATAGATCATATGCTGCAAAGCGGATTGCTTGAGGCTATGACTACACAACCGGTTTGGGTGAAGTGCCAAATACCGCAGTCGGCTGCTCCCGGTATTTATAAAGGAGAGGTGTGTGTTAAAGACGGCGACCGTTTGTTAGGCAAGTTAAAATTGGAAATTCATGTTTCTGACCGCGTGTTGCCTGTACCTTCAGAATGGACTTATCATTTGGATCTTTGGCAGAATCCGTTTGCTGTGGCCCGCTACTATCAGGTTCCGCTCTGGAGTCAGGCTCATTTGGATGCCATGCGTCCGTTGATGAAAATGTTGGCAGATGCCGGTCAGAAAATAATTACGGCAAGTATTATGCATAAACCTTGGAACGGGCAGACGGAGGACTTTTTTGAAACGATGGTAACCTGGATGAAAAAGGCAGACGGTACTTGGGGCTTTGACTATACTGTGTTCGACCGTTGGGTGGAGTTCATGATGAGTGTTGGCATTGACCGGCAGATAAACTGTTATTCAATGGTACCGTGGGAACTTTCATTTCAGTATTTCGATCAGGCCACCAATAGTATGAAGTCTGTGAAGACGGCTCCGGGAGAGAAAGAATATGAGGAAATGTGGATAGCTATGTTATCTTCTTTTTCACGGCATTTACGTGAAAAGGGTTGGTTTGGTATTTGTACGATAGCAATGGACGAGCGGCCAATGGAGGTTATGCAGAAAACTTTGGCGGTTATTCGAAAGGCTGATCCGGAATTTAAAGTTTCTCTGGCCGGGAACTATCATGCGGAAATAGAACCGGCTCTTTATGATTATTGTATCTGTATCGGACAGGAGTTTCCGGTGGATGTGCGTATGCGTCGCGCTTCGGAGAATAAACTGACGACCTATTATACATCTTGTGCAGAAGCGTATCCGAATACGTTCACTTTTTCGGATCCGGCAGAGGCGGTATGGATGAGTTTCTATTCGGCTCAGAAACATCTGGACGGGTATTTACGTTGGGCATACAATAGCTGGCCTCTTGAGCCCTTGCTCGATTCACGGTTCAAGACATGGGCCGGTGGTGATACTTATCTGGTGTATCCGGGGGCTCGTAGTTCCATTCGTTTTGAAAAATTGATAGAGGGTATTCAGGCACATGAAAAAATAACCATATTGCGTAAGGAGTTCTTAGATAAGGGAAATAAGAACGGTTGGAAGAAGATAGAAAAGATGCTGTCTACTTTCCGTCTGGAGGATTTTCCGGAGATTCCTGCTGCCGTGACCGTAAATCGTGCAAATGAAATTTTGAATTCGTTTTAATGATGTGCCAATTAATAATATGCCAATATGCCAATGTGCCAATTGGCTGCGCTATCATGCCGAACGGCACATTGGCATATTATTTAATTGGCATATTGGCACATTATTAATTGTCACATTATTTATATATGAAGAAGATACTGTTTGTTTGTCTGGGAAATATATGTCGTTCCTCTACGGCCGAAGGGGTGATGCTTCACTTATTGAAAGAAGCCGGACTGGAAAAAGAGTTTGTAATTGATTCGGCTGGTATTTTGGTTTATCATGAAGGAGAACTGCCCGATAGTAGAATGCGTGCTCATGCTGCCCGCCGTGGTTATAAGCTTGTGCATCGTTCCAGACCGGTACGTACGGAAGATTTTTATAACTTTGACCTTATTATCGGGATGGACGACCGTAATATAGACGATTTACAAGAGCGTGCTCCGGGGGTTGAGGAGCAGAAGAAGATACACCGTATGACGGAATACTGTAGGCGTATTCCGGCCGATCATGTTCCCGATCCGTACTATGGAGGGGCTGAGGGGTTTGAATACGTTCTCGATATACTTGAAGATGCCTGTTCCGGTTTGTTGGAGAAGCTTGGTTGTTAGGTATTAATGTCTACTGTACAAGTCTCGGTAGAAACGTTTGTCTTGCTCTATGTAGCAGGTGGCGTCGATACCGACTTGCTGTAGATATTTTGTGATCTCTCCCAGTTTTTTACGGGGAACTCTTCCTATATAATATAAATGATAATTGTAGTCATTGTCTAATACTTCCATAGTATAAGTGAACGTTTGTTCGCGCGCATAATCAAAATTCACCTTTTGCAGGTTACTGTATGGGAATGATACTTTCCGGCCGATACTGTGTATGGTAATCATGTCGTTGGTTAAAGTTATGTAACCGAAACGGGCTAATAGTGCATATAGTAGGAAAGCACTTAAAACGAGAAAAAAGCTTCCCGGAATAATTCCCCATAATACGCCGGAAATAATCATTCTACATCCCAGTACGGCAAATGCAATGAACAATGAGACAAAGTAGAGCATGTAGAGAGAGGATCGGCAATATTTCTTTTCCGGCACAATCATTTCTGCCGCTCTCTTTCCCGGTCTATAATTGTCAAATGGTATTCCGTTTGACACCAGATAACGGATGACAGACGTCGGATGTCGAAATGGGGTCAAGTAGATCGACTTGTCAGCACTTTGTATTAGATGCAGGGTAAGTATTCCTGCACCATATTTATCTTTTGAAACACGACTGTCTTTACGAGGTGCTTGATGATAACGTTCCATAAAACTGAAACTCTTAATATCGTGAAGCTGTATTTTGTTACGTTGCAGTAACTTCTCAGCTTGTTTTTGTTCGGGGAGGGTTGTTTTCATTTTTTAATTCCGGATAACTGATACGAGTGTGATAAATCATTTTTAGTTTCTCTTTAAAAACAGCTTTAACGGTTGCGATATCCTTAAAAGTGATAGGACATTCTTTAAAGTAACCTTCTTCCATCTGTGAATCGATGATTTTCTCTACCAGATTGCTGATGCTCTCTTCCGTGTATTCGGGTAAACTGCGTGAAGCGGCTTCTACTGCATCTGCCATCATCAGTATAGCGGTTTCTTTAGAGAAAGGGTTGGGACCCGGGTAAGTGAATTTCTCATCGTCAGGCTCTTCGCCGGGATGTTCATTTTTCCAGGAGATATAGAAGAATTTTGTTTTTCCACGTCCATGATGGGTACTGATAAAATCTTTTATGGCTTTAGGAAGATTATGTTTTTCTGCTAGTTTAAGACCGTCCGTCACATGGCTGATTACTACCTGTGCGCTCTGTTCATAGCTCAAGTTTTTATGTGGGTTTACTCCTCCGGACTGGTTTTCTGTAAAAAACGCAGGGTTTTCCATTTTTCCTATGTCATGATATAAGGCACCGGTACGCACGAGTTGGCTTTTGGCACCTATGCGGATAGCCGCTTCTGCGGCAAGATTGGCTACTTGCATCGAGTGTTGGAAAGTTCCAGGTACAGTTTCGGACATTTGGCGGAGCAGATCGGTGTTGATGTTCGATAGCTCTACCAATGTTACATTAGATGTGAATCCGAATGTCTTTTCCAGTAAAAATAGAAGAGGATATGCAAACAATAATAGGATTCCGTTAGTGATAAAATAGGTATACATGCGGACATTCAGCTTCGATAGATCGTTTTCTGTGATCAGTTCGATAGCAAAATAAATGGCGGCATAAGTTAATATGACCAAAAGCGCAGTACGGAAAAGCTGTGATCTTTGTGATAATTCCCGTAAACTGAAGATGGCAACCAGGCCGGCGGCCAACTGAACTAAGATGAATTCGTGCGGGAACCGCAGTGTTATCGAGCAGATCAGTATGGTAATGACATGTGTAAGAAAAGCTGTACGGGAATCGAGGAATACCCGTATGATGATGGGAAGCATTGCATAAGGCAAGATATATACATTGGATATGTTATGCGTCACCATTAATGCAGTGATTACATTGTAGAAAACAATGAGAATAAAGAGGAGGGACAAGCTACCTTTGCGTTGGTAATAGTCTTTGCGGAATAACTCCAAATAGAGCATGAAGCAGAGTATGAAGATACTGACAAAAAGGATCTGACCTCCTAAGATCAGACGCTTTTGGCCGAGTGATTCACTCCGTTTGATGGATTCTTTCCGAAGGGATTCCAATATGTTGTATGTTCCTTGGTCTACAATCTCTCCGCGGTCTATGATTTTTTGTCCGCTGACTACCACTCCATTCGACCAGGAATAATTGTCCAGAATTTCTTTTTTTGTACTTTCGGAACGTTCTTGATCATAAATCAGATTGGGGAAAATGTATTCATTGAGAGCACATTGTCGCAGAATATTCCGGTTATAATGGGCTGTATCGGCAGACAGTAGATGTTCATATGCTTTCTTTACGGTATAAGTGCCGGATATGGCTTGCGACTTTGCCAGTTTATTGTCTATTTTTCTGATGTATTCCGTACTGTCCTTATTCAGGCTTTGGGCATCTTCTGTTGATAGGATGCCGGAAGTATAAATATCTTTTAGCGTCCGTTCGATATAGCGAATATAATCCGTTGAGGGAAGGATGCCTTTAAGATGGTTATGGTAATTTTCTTTCAGCTTGTTGAGGGCATTTGTTTCTATATTTTTATCTAATTGGTAGTAAGGTTGGAAAGTACTTAGCAGACTGTCTTGTTCGCGTTTTACCACTTCATTGTCTTTGTAGATCGGAAAATTGAAGGTGGCGATCAACTGTCCGTATTTCCAAGGCTTGTTAATGTCAAACTGATAGTTGAATTTACCGTCTCGAGGCAGAAAGTATACAATAACTGTTACTGTAGCCACAAATATCAGTGCTTTGTACAACAAATCTCTGTAAGAGAAGCTCTTTTTTTTCTTGAGATGATTCATATCCTTTGAATTTTTTGCGAAAAGTACAAAAAAAAACAATCGTGTGGAAAAAAAAGTTTAATTTTGCGGCGATTTACCTATACTAACCCAAATTATGGCAGAAAGAAAAGTAAGAGTTCGCTTTGCTCCGAGCCCGACAGGGGCATTGCACATCGGTGGTGTGCGTACAGCTTTGTATAATTATCTCTTTGCTCGTCAGCACGGAGGCGATATGATTTTCCGTATTGAAGATACTGATTCGAACCGTTTCGTTCCGGGAGCTGAAGAATATATCCTCGAGTCTTTTAAATGGCTGGGAATTCATTTTGATGAGGGGGTGAGCTTTGGAGGAGAGTATGGCCCGTATCGCCAGTCTGAACGCCGTGAAATATACAAGAAGTATGTGAAAGTATTATTGGATAACGGCAAGGCTTATATTGCTTTTGATACTCCCGAAGAGTTGGATGCTAAACGTGCTGAGATTGCAAATTTTCAATATGATGCTTCCACGCGTGGTATGATGCGTAATTCGCTGACCCTTTCGAAAGAAGAAGTGGATGCGTTAATTGCTGAAGGCAAACAATATGTGGTTCGTTTTAAAATAGAGCCCAATGAAGATGTGCATGTCGATGATCTGATTCGCGGTGAGGTGATTATAAATTCTTCTATTTTAGATGATAAGGTGCTTTACAAATCGGCTGATGAATTACCTACTTACCATCTTGCAAATATAGTGGATGACCATTTGATGGAGGTTTCCCATGTGATCCGTGGGGAAGAATGGTTGCCTTCGGCACCTTTGCATGTGTTGCTCTACCGGGCTTTTGGTTGGGAGGATACGATGCCTGCTTTTGCACATCTGCCTTTACTGTTGAAGCCGGAAGGAAACGGTAAGTTGAGCAAGCGTGACGGTGATCGTTTGGGATTCCCGGTATTCCCGTTGGAGTGGCATGATCCTAAAACGGGTGAGGTGTCGTCAGGCTATCGTGAATCGGGTTATCTTCCTGAAGCTGTTATCAATTTCCTTGCTTTGCTGGGATGGAATCCGGGAAATGATCAGGAAGTGATGTCAATGGATGAATTGATCGGGCTCTTCGATTTGCATCGTTGTAGTAAGTCGGGAGCCAAGTTCGACTATAAAAAAGGAATTTGGTTCAATCATCAATATATTCAACAGAAATCGAATGAAGAAATTGCCGAGCTTTTTGTGCCTGTCTTGAAAGAACATGGGATAGAGGTGCCTTTCGAAAAAGTCGTGACTGTGATGGGAATGATGAAAGACCGGGTCAGCTTTGTTCGCGAATTGTGGGATGTTTGCAGCTTTTTCTTTGTTGCTCCTGTAGAATATGATGAGAAGACGGTGAAGAAACGCTGGAAAGAGGATTCTGCCAAGTGTATGACTGAATTGGCGGAGGTATTGGCAGGTATCGAAGATTTCAGTATTGAAGGTCAAGAGAAGATAGTGATGGATTGGATTGCAGAAAAAGGTTACCATACAGGTAATATCATGAATGCATTTCGTTTGACATTGGTAGGAGAAGGGAAAGGGCCGCACATGTTTGATATTTCATGGGTGTTGGGTAAAGAAGAAACATTGGCTCGTATAAAGCGTGCCGTAGAGATTTTGAAGTAATAAAAACGATATGCTCTACAATCTGGCAATAGTCCTTTATGACATTGTGATACATTTGGCCGCCCCCTTTAGCCGGAAGCCCCGGAAGATGATGAAAGGGCATTGGGTGGTATACGAACTTCTTCGTCAACAGGTGGAGAAAGATGTTCGCTATATATGGTTTCATGCTGCTTCTTTAGGTGAATTTGAGCAGGGCAGACCGTTGATTGAGAAGATAAGGGAGAAATATCCGGATTATAAGATATTGTTGACATTCTTTTCTCCATCGGGATATGAAGTGCGCAAAAATTACCGGGGGGCGGATATTGTCTGTTATCTGCCGTTTGATAAGCCGCGCAATGTGAAGAAGTTCTTGGATATCATCAATCCTTGTATGGCTTTCTTTATCAAGTATGAATTCTGGAAAAATTATCTGGATGAAATGCATAGACGCCGTATTCCTGTGTATAGCGTTTCTTCTATATTTCGCCGGGAGCAGATATTTTTTAAATGGTATGGAGGCGCATATCGTGATGTTTTGAAAGACTTTGATCATCTGTTTGTACAGAACGAGACTTCTAAACGGTATCTGTCAAAAATCGGAATTACACGTGTGACGGTGGTTGGTGATACTCGTTTCGATCGGGTGTTGCAGATTAGGGAAGAAGCCAAATATTTGCCTTTGGTGGAGAAATTTAAGGCTCATTCACCAACGTTTGTTGCTGGAAGCTCATGGGGGCCGGATGAAGATTTATTTTTGGAGTATTTCAATACCCATCCGGAAATGAAACTTATTATTGCTCCGCATGTGATCGATGAAAATCATTTGGTAGAGATTATAGGAAAATTGAAGAGACCTTATGTGCGATATACACGCGCTGACGAAAAAAATGTGTTGAAAGCCGATTGTCTCATAATCGATTGTTATGGTTTGTTGTCGTCTATTTATCGTTACGGTGAAATTGCTTACATTGGCGGTGGTTTTGGAGTTGGTATTCACAATACATTGGAGGCTGCCGTTTATGGTATTCCGGTAATATTCGGACCTAAATACCAGAAATTTATGGAGGCTGTTCAACTTCTTGAAGCAAAGGGTGCATATTCAATTAAAAACTATGAAGAGTTGGAAGCATTGCTCGACAGGTTATTCTCTGATAAAGCTTTCTTGAGCGAAACCGGAGCTAATGCCGGATATTATGTCACCAGTAATGCCGGGGCAACAGAGAGAATATTGCATATGATAAACTTTTAAAAACTGTTTATAAAAAGAGATGTCTAAAATTCTCTTTCAACGAAATTACCCACGCTGCAAATTTGTTTGCGGCGTGGGTGATTTCTTTTATAAGCATTTAGGCACTTTGGGGGCTTATTTTTCTTCTTTATACCAGGAAGAATACATTAGATAATTATGGGCTATCTTCTGGTTTAGCTCTTTGGCTTGTTCCGGATCTACTTTTTTAATGAATTTGGCCGGCACACCTCCCCAAATACTTCCCGGTTCGATAACGGTATTGCTTAAAACTAACGAACCTGCTGCTACGATGGCACCTTCTCCGATGACTGCGTGATCGAGTAGAGTGGAGCCCATGCCTATTAGCGCATAATCTTTTATACAGGCTCCGTGAATGGTAACATTATGTCCGACGGATACATGGTCCCCTATCTCGATGGTGGATTTTTCATATAGTGTATGGAGTACGCTGCCATCCTGTATATTGACCCCATTACCGATACGGATTGAGTTAACATCTCCACGTAATACGGTACTGAACCAGATACTACAATCACGTCCTGTTTTTACATCACCAATAATAACCGCATTGTCGGCGAGGAAGCAATTCTCTCCGATTTCGGGAGTGAATCCTCTTACTGATTTTATTAAAGCCATATTCTTTTGATTTTTATTAGATTGCTGCAGTGGCTTCTTTCAACCACATTTTTTCTTCTTCGTTTAAGTCCGGTGCTAATTGGTCATATACATTTTGATGATAAGTGTTTAACCATGTCACTTCTTCTTCTGTGAGCATCTTTTTGATAATTCCTTTTTTACATATAGGACAGAGTGTGATTGTCTCGAATTCCAGATAATCACCGAACATCCCTTCTCCTGCACGACGTACCAAAGTCAGGTTCTCAGTCCGAATGCCATGTTTCCCGGCTTTGTATACACCGGGTTCATTGGATGTTACCATGCCGGGTTGAAGAACGACCGGATTTTCGTTCATGCGGATACTCTGAGGCCCTTCGTGTACGCTTAAAAAATGTCCTACACCGTGACCGGTGCCATGTAGAAAGTTCATTTTATATTGCCATATCGGCATTCTTGCCAATACATCGAGCTGGCTCCCGCGGGTTCCTGCCGGAAACTTAGCCATGGCTAAGGCTATGTGACCTTTTAATATTAAGGTATAGTCTGTTTTCTCTTCCTCTGTTAGTTCTCCTAAAGCAATGGTACGTGTAATATCTGTGGTACCGTCTAAATATTGTGCTCCCGAGTCTATGAGTAGAAAACCTTTCGGATATAAAATAGCGTTGGTATCTGGTGTTGCGGAGTAGTGTACAATAGCGGCATGTTCCCTGTATCCGGCAATTGTATCGAAGCTTTCTCCCATATATAGCGTTTGAGCAGCCCGATATTCATGTAGTTTTTGGTCTATGCTGAGTTCGGTTTCCTTCTCTGAAACGACTGCTTCTTCCAGCCACTTAATAAATCGTACCAAGGCTATGCCGTCTCGTCGCATAGCTGCATGGATGCCGGCTATTTCTTGTTCATTGCGGATTGCTTTCAATAAAGTTATGGGAGAATTACAATGATTAATTCTGCAGGCGGGATTTATTGCAGAATAGATTGCATAGTTTGTTTGATTCGGATTGAGTGATATGCTTTTGATATTTAGTTTTCTTAAATAATCCTCTGTTTCACTGTAAGGTTGTATACTTACTTGTTGCTCTTCTAAATAGTTTTTTATCTCTTCAGTGATCTTTTGCGGAGAGACAAAGAAAGTTATATTATTTTGAGTGATCAGCAAATAGCTGATTATAACTGGATTGCAATGTACGTCGCTTCCTCGCAGATTAAGAGTCCAAGCTATTTCGTCCAAGGCGGAAATAAAAAGTCCGTCGGTTCCTTGCTTTTGTATTTCTGTACGTATGGAAGCTATTTTTTCTTCACAACTTTTTCCTGCATATTTGAGATCGTATATGAAGGCTGGTGCATCGGGCATATCCGGCCGGTTATTCCATATTTTTCCTGGTAAATCTCCATAATCTTTCAGATGGACATTGGCCGTTTCCAGTTTTTGTTTCATTTGTTCTACTTGGTTGGCAGAAAACATCTTGCCGTCGATACCTACAGTTTCCCCAGGGAGCAGATTTTGGCATATAAATTCGATGATTGTCGGCGTCTCCGGCAACATCTCTTTGTATAAAGTGATGTCTGTTCCTTCCAGTTGCTGGGCTGCTTGCAAAAAATAACGGGAATCTGTCCACAAACCGGCTTTATCTTTTAGTATGACAATGGTTCCGGCAGAACCTGTAAATCCGGAAATCCATTCTCGGGTTTTCCAGTAGGAGGCTACGTATTCACTTAAATGAGGGTCGGTACTGGGGATGATGAAAGCACTAATTGCTTCGGATTTAAGCATCATCCGTAGTGCACGTATTCGTTCTTTAACCGTTTGTTGCATATGTATAAAAGGTATTATAAGTTTTTTCAAAGATACTACTTTTCTGCGAAAATAGCTTGTGAGAGTGTTCTTATACACTGATTTTGAGAAATAATTGCTGAAAGTTTTGTGAATAAAGAAAGTATGTGTAATTTTGCGGCGCAATTTGACTGCG
>ERZ827037.1898-NODE-1898-length-20105-cov-12.857357_pt1 | contig 20105 bp, 11 predicted proteins | sample MGYA00519924_ERZ827037 | MGnify/ENA primary metagenome ERZ827037 (study PRJEB31778, sample SAMEA3449250) | human gut metagenome | biome: human gut; feature: human-associated habitat; material: faeces | place: United Kingdom | collected 2010/2012 ...
TCAGACGCGACAGCGAACGAAGGGAACGGAGTAGCGAAGCAGCTTAAGCCTTGATCTTTTGGTTACTTTTGGATCAAGCCAAAAGTAACAGATTATCTTCCTATTTCCGACAAATAACGTTCCGCCTCAATCGCAGCCGTACAACCGCTACCGGCAGCCGTAATGGCCTGGCGATAATGCGGATCAGCCACGTCACCGGCAGCAAAGACACCTGGAACTCTGGTCTTCGGCGTACCTGGAATCGTCTTGATATAGCCTATCTCGTCTGTTTCTACCCAGGGTTTGAATATCTTGGAGTTCGGAGTGTGGCCGATAGCCAGGAAGAAACCGTCGATTGCGATATCTAATTTCTCTTCGTCCGGTTCACCCATTCGTTTTACCAGATGTGCGCCTTCGACACCGTCTTCACCGAAAAGACCGATTGTGTTATGCTCGAACAAGACCGTAATATTCGGAGTGTTCAGGACACGTTCCTGCATGACTTTCGATGCACGCAAATGCGGTTTGCGGACAATCATATATACCTGTTTCGCCAAACCGGACAGATAGAGCGCTTCTTCACAAGCCGTATCGCCACCGCCAACGACAGCCACGACTTTCTTGCGATAGAAGAAACCGTCGCAGGTCGCACAAGCCGAGACACCCATTCCGGCATATTTCTGCTCGTCCGGCAATCCTAAATATTTGGCAGTCGCTCCGGTCGAGATGATCAGTGTTTCCGTCTCGATTACTTTCTCGCCGTCGATCGTCACCTTATAGGGAGCGGCAGACAAATCTGTTTCAGTCGCAATGCCGACGCGGATATCCGCACCGAAGCGGGTTGCCTGTTTTTTCAGGTCTTCCATCAGCTCCGTTCCGGCAATGCCTTCGGGATAACCGGGAAAATTCTCGACGTCTGTCGTAGTCGTAAGCTGTCCGCCCGGCTGAATGCCTTCGTAAAGGACAGGAGACAGATTTGCACGTGAAGCATAGATAGCCGCAGTATAACCGGCCGGGCCCGAACCGATAATCAGGCAACGGACTTTTTCATTCTGAGTTGTATTCATCTTATGATTTATGATTTATAATTTATGATTGATGATTTATGATTTGTGATTTATTATCGACGCATAAATCATAAATCACAAATCATAAATCATCTAATCACCTCAAATCTATTATTTCAGCATCAGGATAGTCTTTTTCGTTAAAAACAAAATAACTATCCGGTTGGTTTACTCCTGTTTCCATTTTACTGATACGGATCGTACTGCTGATCCCATTCTTTGAAAAAACAGCAATCGAGGCCGGGAGCCCGGAAAACTTCTCTATCTGGAGCTCCACCCGTATGATATCACTTTTCTTTTTGGGTACCAGCTCGATATCGTAGGCGGATTTACCGTTCGGAGCCGTGCTCTCGCCCTTATATTTTGCGGTAAATCCTTTTTTATAGGAACGGAGCAGAAGGGCCGGATTCGTAGCTTGTAGTTCCTCGCCGGTCGGGGTGGAAACGTTGACTTCCTCGTTGCGCTCGACAAACGACCATTGTGTCGTTCCATTGAACCAGGTAATCATGTCGGGGGTCTTCAGTACGAATTTATCACCTTTTATATCTACCGTGCCGTCAAAGCTTTCCGACACTTTCTGCACATCCGAGCGTGTCTGCATCGTAAAATAAGCAGTCAAACCGTTAGAATCTTCATAAGCAGACGCGGCCTTATCCAAAATGGAAATGGCGTTCTGTGCTACGACCTTCATACCGGATACAACCCCAAGACACAGGAAGACTGCAACCAAAATGCGGCAAACTTTTATTTCATTTTCTCTTTTCATTCTATCTATTCTTTGCTATTCATAATAAGGGTTTATGGGTGTGGAACATGAAACGATTGTCGTTTGTAGGGGCAGGGCTCTGCTCTGCCCATTGAATCCGGAGCAAAACGAACGTTATTTGCATTGGCGGATTCATTGGGCGGAGTAGAACCCCGCCCCTACGGGACACCATTATTTTATTGCACACCGATAAATCATCCTTTATATTTTATTTCAATGAATTCAATAATTGTTCCAGGCTGTATTCGTCCTGGATCAAGACCTGACGGGCTTTACTGCCTTCGAAAGGCCCGACGATGCCCGCCGCTTCCAGCTGATCCATCAGGCGGCCTGCACGGTTGTAACCGATTGCGAACTTTCGCTGGATAAGCGAAGTCGAGCCTTGCTGCTGGATCACAATCAGACGGGCAGCTTCGTCGAACAACGGGTCGCGATCCGACAGATCCACCGATCCGGCCGAAGAAGACTCACCGCCTTCACCTATATATTCAGGCAACAGGTAAGCTGTCGGATAAGCCACCTGCGCACCGACATAATTCACGATATCTTCCACTTCCGGCGTATCGACAAACGCACACTGGACACGTGTCGGCTCGCTGCTTCCGGTAATCAGGATCAGCATATCGCCCTTACCGATCAAACGGTTGGCACCCGGAGTATCCAAAATCGTACGGGAGTCGATCTGCGACATCACCTTAAAAGCGATACGGCTCGGGAAGTTACTCTTGATCGTACCGGTGATCACTTTCGTATCCGGGCGCTGGGTGGCCAGGATCATGTGGATACCGACCGCACGGGCCTTGGCCGCAATACGCGAGATCGGCAATTCGATCTCCTTGCCTGAGGTCGCGATCAGGTCGGCAAACTCATCGACGATAGCCACGATATAAGGTAGGAACCGATGTCCTTTCTCTGGGTTCAGACGGCGGGAAATGAACTTCTCATTATATTCCTTTATATTACGCGCCGAAGCCTCCACCAGCAATTTATAACGATTTTCCATCTCGATCACCAAAGAGTTCAAGGTTGCCACCGCATCGCCCGGCTCCGTCACGATCGGTTTATCGGCATTCGGCAATTTCGCCAGATAATGGCGTTCGATCTTCGAATAAATACTAAATTCCACCTGCTTGGGGTCAACCATCACGAACTTCAGTTCGGCCGGATGCTTCTTATACAGCAAAGAGGTGATAATCGCATTCAAGCCGACCGATTTACCTTGCCCGGTCGCGCCCGCCACCAACAGGTGGGGAGTCTTGCACAAGTCGAACATGAACACTTCGTTGACAATCGTCCTTCCGATCGCCACCGGCAAGTCATACGAACATTCCTGGAATTTGCGCGAAGCAACCACCGACTGCATCGAAACAGTCTGCGGTTTATTATTCGGGACCTCGATCCCGATCGTTCCTTTTCCCGGCATCGGCGCGATAATACGGATCTGCAAGGCTGAAAGGCTCAAAGCGATGTCATCTTCCAGGTTCTTGATCTTGGAAATACGAACACCGGCTTCCGGGACGATCTCATAGAGCGTAACCGTCGGTCCGACCGTCGCCTTGATAGAGGCGATATTGATACCGAAATCTTCCAACGTCTGCTTGATCATCTGCTGGTTTTCTTCCAATTCTTCGCGGTTCACCTCGACATTGCCCGAATCGTAAAATTTCAGCAGGTCGAGCGTCGGGAACACATAGCGGGACAAATCCAGGCGCGGATCATATTTACCCAACTGGGATTGATCGAAAGCCTCCTCATCTTCCGGCACTTCCACTTCAAAAGTCGTACCTCCATCGGCTGACACCTCGACAACCGGATCATCTCCCCTGGCTACTTCAAATTCAAAATCATTCTTTTGCGGAATCTCCTTGCCTACCGGCATTCTCTTTTCTGCCTCGGCTTTCCGCATCTCTGTTTCCGTATCGAAAACATATTCGTCCGGCTCGACGACTTCCTCTTTTGTCTCGTGATATGCAGTAGGCTGAGAAGCAGCAGCCGGTTTTTCAACCGGAACATAAACATCCTTTTCTTCTTCACCCTCTTCTTTCTCTTCCTGCACTTCCGGCGTTTCGCTCTTTTCACGTTTCAAACGGTTCTTCAACCATCCGAAAGAGAAGACGTTTTGCAGGAACGGAATCGTCCGTTTGCTGGTGAAGATTGCAATAATCAGGAACAGGCCGACCAGCAGCAGGATCGTACCCGGTATCCCGATATTATTCATCATCACCTCCGACAAATAATATCCGTGCTGACCGCCCAAATAAATAAACGTATCTTCATATCCACGAATAAAGATAAAAGCAAAAAACAACGATCCCCATATCAGCATGGCTGCACTGAACAGGAAACGTTTCAGCAACGACACCCGGCTCAGGTTCATCAGCTTCGCCCCGACCGAACCGAGGAAAAACAAAATCAAGAATGAAGAGATCCCGAACCACCGGTTCATCAGCAAATCGGCGAGGAAAGCCCCACGCACACCCGTCCAGTTCTCTACCGATCCACGATTGATCACCAGGTCCGATAACGGGATATTTTCGATCTTGCTCTGATCCGCTCCTCCCGTAAAGAAAAACGAAATCAATGCCAGACCGACATATATGGTAACAATGGAAATAACTAATCCGGTAATAAAACGGGTCCGCTCACTGGTAAAGAAATTTCGAACCCCCTTAAATTTACTTTCCCCGTTATTCGTATTTTGTTTTGCAGTCGTCTTTTTAGCCATTACACAATTAAATTTACAACTCGCAAATGTACATAGAAAATTTTAAGTTCCCTACGACATTCGTATTTCCCTTAGACAACCGCATCAAAAATTTCGGCAAAAACATATTTTCAAACATAACAAAGAGGTTGTCAAATCCATCTCTTACCTCCAGGCAAAACGATAGATCCGACAACCTCTCTTTGATTTACTTTTCACTTACAAACCGTCAACGGAGCAAGACTTTGGTACGTGTCCCGTCGCTCAACACTACGATGTACATGCCTCCCGGCAAACCAGCAATCTCGTTCAGGCCCCCTGCCAACCGCACCATGCGGACCAGCTGTCCGGTCATTCCGACGATACGTGCTTCCAAAGGTTCGGAAACCGTAACGACGATACGTCCGCCAATCGTCCGGATCGTGTTTTCCGTTCCCAATATTCCTTCTACGGATGTAGGATTGTCCAACAACTGCACGGCAGCACGGACATAAATATCTTGCTTGACATTGCCTATGCGATATTCTCCGCTGCTTTCCGGCTCCAACACCTGCCATTTTCCGGCCAAGCCACGCTTGTATTCAACTACAAGCGTAGCGGGATCATATCCTTCAAGTACTTCCGCTGCAAAGGTTATCGAACGGCCTTCCAACACATTCATATTTTTGGAAGAAAGCAGAACCCCATCGTTCTCCTCGAAATGGAGAGTGTAAGAAACAGGAACTTCGGACGGATCATACGAAAAACGAGCCTCCACCGTCACGGACGATCCGGGCATTACAAAAGAATTATCCTGCACCGTCACTTCTGTATCGGTTGCATCTTTCACAATCCAACTTTCAAACGTATGATCCGGGTCCGATGTTGCCGTAAGCGTTACCTTGTCACCTGCTGCAGCCTGTGTCTTATCGGCAGAGATGACACCTCCTTCGCACGGCTTCAGAGTGATGGCATAAGTCGTCACAGGCGATCCGTCGATACCGACCTCGGCATATTTTCCTTCGGTGAATGTCGGGATCAGTAGCCGGTCGTTTTCGACCACGGCCTCTCCCTTCCATGGGACATCGACCGAAGAGACACCGAAGAGCTTCTCGTTAATCGTGGCCACAAACTCCGAAGCAGGCAAAGCGATTGCCGTTGAACCGGTTCCGGTTCCTTCCAAGTAATAGCAATCGATCATGGCAAGTTCTTCCTCATTGCCAACTTGAGCCGACCGTGAGTCATGATAATCATCGCCGGCAATCGCACCAACCTTAGCACCTTCCGTATCAGCCTCTACCCGACCTGCATTATAGCAATTCTCCACCAAAGCCCCGCTTCCGATATAAGACGTAATGCCACCGGCTTGAGCATCTTCACCCATACCTATCACGAATCCTGCATTATAGCTATTCAAAACACGGCTCGTTTTGCGCATGCCCCCGGTAAGACCACCGACTTCTTCACCGGTCACCGTGGCGGTACTGAAACAGTTCTCGATCGTGCCGTAGCTAAGCATTCCGCAGATGGCCCCGACATAGCTGCCGCCCGTAATCGTACTTTCCACTATTCCGAGATTCTTCACCGAACCGTTCACTATGCCGAACAAGCCATAACTATCCTCCCGACCTGGTATCGGATTCACGACTAATCCTTTGATTATATGTCCCTGTCCGTCGAAAGTCCCGTAATAAAGGATATCCATCGATTCACCATGATAGGTTCCGATCGGCACCCAGCTGCCGGTACCCGAGAGGTTGATATCTGCCGTCAGTTTGGCATTAAGCGTACTGCGAATCTCCTCCTCGTCTTTATCATCGATCTTGCCATCTCCATTTGTGTCCACCAACTGAGGTTTAGTGGCATTCACTTGGTTACGAAACCATATCAAATGCTCAGCATTCCCTATCAGGTAATAACCTTCGGCATCCTGCGACGGTTCTTGTCCGGCATCGGACACAATCACAGTATTATATGTGCTCAGAGTCGTAGACACCGGACTTGTCGCGTCATCGGGACTACAGTGCGTAACCAGACAACGATAAATGTAAATGCCCTCGGCATCTTGCTTTACATCTAACTTGTCCGTATAATCAACTGCCGTTGTTCCCTCTCCGGCACGAAGTTGCGCTACCGGTATAGACCGGGTTTCTTTCGGATAAGATTCGGAACGAACATTAGTCCAACCGTTCCCATCCTTGAGTTGCCACTCGAATGTTACGCTCGCCCCTTCCGGAACAGAGGCTGTAGCCGACAATGAAGCGGTTTCTCCTTCCGTAACCTCGCATCCACCGGGTGTCCCGTTCGTAATGGAGAGAAGTTCATTTCCTACTCCGTCCGAGACTTCCGTTATCATTCCGGTGTTGTCGACCAGCGTGCCGTTGTTGACGACATCCGACAGCTCCACATCGGCGTTATCATCCATCTTTTCAATAGTCACGTGACCGTTATTGGTGAGCGTTCCGAGGTTGTTCGTACCCGACAATTTGAGGATAACGTTCGCATCTTCGGTAATGGTTGTCTTGGCTTCTCCTTCTTCCGGCCGGATGATTACGTTGCCGATTTCCACAACTGCCGGTGTACCGTCCGCTCCGGGTGCGGAGATTTCCATATTATCCACGAGCGTAGTTTCATCCGATCCCCCCAATACGGTAGTGTCGTTTTCTATATATAACGTGTCAAGACGGAATCGGGCAACCAGTTCGATAGATTCTTTTGCCAAGAATTGATATTCTTCATTCGCCTTTATGGCCGTCTGCGGAATGGAATCCAACCTTTCCACACCTCCTTCCAAATTCTTCACCACACTCACCACATCTACCAGTGTAGCTCCCTTGTCAGGTTTAGGCGTAACGTGGAAAGTTCTTCCATTTGTAAACACGATCGTAGTATCGGCTCGAAACTCATGTTTTTCAGCCTCTTCTCCTTCTTCTCCTGTCAGAAAATAACCATCGAATGAACCGGAACCTTCGACTTTTAAAGTAAGAGAGTATTCGATAACGGAGAAGCCATTTTCATGAATCGGTCCATTGGCTCCATCCTTCCATTCTCTCCACTCGATTTCGCCATCAGGCAATGTTTCATTATGAACTGCGACGTTTTCGTTCAAAGTCGTTTTACTTATTTTATCCCCTGTATAACAAGTGCCACAATCAATATTACTATAATTACCACCGATAAAATCATTATTTCTGACAATCTCCGTACCTTCTGAACTTGATGCTTTTACAGTTCCTGCAAAATAACAATTCTCCAAAAGGACTGTTTGGCCCGGACTATTAGCATAACCGATCAGTCCTCCCACATACCCATTACGCGGATTAAGAGGGTCCGGCTCTTCACCTGCCCCTAAGTTCAACAATACATCCATTACAGCATCCACATAACAGTTTTGAATAGATCTGGCTGAAGTATTAGCAACCAAACCTCCAATATTGTTATAAGATTGAGATGAAGCCTTCTCCCTTTTGAGAACGATAGAACTTTGTTCAACACCACAATTAATCATACGTCCATCACAATGAATGGCTAATCCGGCAACAGAATTATCACCCATAGGATAATCATCGTTGATAAACTCAAACACTCCAGAGACAATTAAATTATATACATCTCTGCAATAATTAAAAAACGCAGCATCAGTTTGTTTTACCTTCACTCCCTTTATCCGATGTCCTTGTCCGTCAAATGTGATAGAACCTAAATCCAATGAAATCCAATCATAAGAAGACATATCCAAGTCTTTAGTAAGCACGATGTCCGAATATGAAGAAATTTCATAATATTTGCCATCATCAGAACCAGAGCTCGCAGCCAAATAATCTATTCCATTAAAATCATTATCCTCAGAAATATTTACATAATCATTGAGAGCTATAGCTAACCAACACAAACCCGCTTCCGAATTTATTGCATAACGATAAGCTGAAGGGATGTCTTTGCTGATAACCGTGATATCACGTCCATTAAAGCCAATCTCAGCTTTTTTTGCAGCCTCAAAAATAGCATTCGTGTAAATGCCATCCGCTTGGTTCTTCACTTGTATACCTTCAAGACGATTTATTTTATCTCCTTTCAGTAGAGAAGACGAAAGGGGTAAATCTGGTCGGAATTTTCTGTCCCAGGTATAATAGCCATAACCGGAAGCTAATACCTTTTCAGGCATGACCGACTCTGAAATATTGATGCTGTTATATTTTCCACCAGACAAAGAAACCATTGCATTTTCTTCTATATTCAAAGAATTAATAACCCCATCGGATATATTCAATGTCCCACTTTTAGCATTTACACCACCATAAGAACAATATCCTCCGGTAATATTCAAGACTCCGGTACTTCCTTCAGGTAAATCCAACCGGTTTGCATTACCGTTAAAATTCATAATTCCACCTGTAATAGTGCAATCACCACCTACAATAACTTCATTTATATATTTTTCTTTTAAAGTAGCTGTTCCCCCCGACATAAAAAAAGAACGACATAGTGCTTGTTCCGCTAAAAGTTCACCTTCAGTCATTTCTAATTTGCCAACAATAGTGTTTTCCAACTTGACTGTTCCTCCTAATATATTTATAGAACCATCTATAAAAAAGTCTTTTACCTTCAAAACACCTTCATTTTTAACATTAAAAGAAACTTTATACAAACCGGTTTCCTTCCTTCCCTCACTAAAGCAAATAGAGATATCGCCTTCTATATTTATATCCGATATATAATTACAGCTTATTTTTTCACTTATTACACAAATTCCATTTTGTAATTGAGCAACTTCTATGTCATCTCTTCTCTGCGTTCGCTGTGCTGCATAATTCAGGCCAGCAATCAACGTTTCATTATTTTTGACAGATTTAGCTATATCCGGAGATATAGACATAATATTCATTTCATCAAATTGGTCAGCTTTTATAGTCCTAACATATATACCATCTTTAGATAGCAATTCACCGGTTTGCGAATAGTATTCAAGCCCTTTATCTATTTTATAAACTATAGAGACATTGTCACTATTAGAATATTCTCCACCTTTCACTTCAATTGTATAACCTATTTCATTCCGGAAAACATCTTGAATTACAATCTTTCCCCACGCATTATACGGAAAAAAGAATGTCGCCCCCAAAAATAAAAGCCTAAACAGCCGAAGGCAATGTCTTTGTCGTAATACTTGTTTCATAAATTGATATTTGTTTAAATTAATTAGATTAATCATCAAAAATCAGCATAGCTTGCCAAACGGCAGGCTTATGCAATAGCGGTAGCATCAATTGTTCCCATATCAGTAATTTTTAATAGATAAATATTAGAAAGAAGGTAGCAGCCGGCGGTGCTAAAAAAGACGCCGGCTGCTACCTTCATGCATGAAGGTGCCCTGCGGGCGCTTTTCACTTCTTAGGCAAGGACTTTCATTCCTTGCAACGGGGCAAAATTACATAAAAAACACCACAATAAAAGCCACCTACCGCCTTTTTTCAAAGTTTTCCCCGGCAACTGCATCACAAAACATTTCTTGCCGCAGACATTCTCACCTCTTTTTACTTATAAAAACAACCTCATAAAGATACGGATAATTCCCAATGCATTTACCCTTTGATGCAAGTGTAATCTGTTTTCGGCAATGTCGAATATATTTTTGACAATGCCGTGTATATTCTCGACAATGTCGAATATGTACACGACAACGTCGAAAACAGATTACACTTGCATCGAAGTCGAAACGGATCGCAATGGTTTGCCACCGAGCCTGCCAAGATAAAGGAATTTCGGTGCGGTACGGTTCCCTATATTAGCTTTACAAAGAAAAAATTGCTACTTTTGCAGATTATAAACGCAAGGTATCGACTAAGATAATCAGCATGGAAAAAGAGAACAACCCGATATACGAACGCAACACGCTGGAATTCGTAACAGTTGCACTGGAATTTTGTACATTTGTCGAGAATGCCGGCAATACCGGTCTTTTTGATTTTTTGGATAAGGCAGTCAAGATCTTACCCTTGTTGTATCTGAAAGCTACCCTCCTACCCGAAGCGGAAGAAGAGGAGGATGCAGAGCCAGAGCTGACTGTCACGGAAGACATGTACGAATCGGTCCGCAACCGGATTGCCGGACTGCTCGGAGAGAAAGACTCTTACCTCGAAACGTTCCATCCGGATATGCAATATAGCGACACGCCGATCGCCGCCTTTATCTCGGAGAATCTGGCCGATGTTTACCAGGATACGGGTAATTTCATCTCTCTGTTCCGCCAGGGCAATGAAGAAGTGATGCTCGGGGCAATCGTATTGTGTCGTAAAAATTTCAGCGAATTCTGGGGACAACAATTATTAAACGCATTAAAAGCGCTCCACGCCGTGCGATACAGCGATGAAGAGTTTTTAGAAACCAACGAAGAAGAATGACACAACAATATACACATTCGATAACAAAAGAGGCTGTATCCGAGCTTCCCTTAGAGGAATTTACCGGGCGGATCATCGTGATCGACACATTGAAGGATACGGAGAAAGCGGTCAGCTACCTCTCCGAGTTCCAGGCCGTCGGATTCGACACGGAAACCCGTCCGAGTTTCAAGAAAGGGCAACGCTACAAAATATCGCTTATGCAGATTTCGACCGATGAGGCTTGTTTCCTGTTCCGCCTGAACCGGATCGATATTCCGAAAGTTCTCGAAGAATTTCTGGCAAACGAAAAGGTGCAGAAGATCGGCCTTTCGCTACGCGACGATTTCGGGGCGATGCAAAAGCGCAAGGACATACAACCCGCCAACTTCCTGGACTTGCAGAATTATGTCGGACAATTCGGGATCGAAGATGCCAGCCTGCAAAAGATATACGCCATCCTTTTCAACAAGAAGATCTCGAAAGGACAGCGTTTGAGCAACTGGGAAGCCGACGTCCTCAGCGACGCGCAGAAAAAATATGCAGCCCTCGACGCATGGGCCTGCCTGAAAATATACAATCAATTGAAACAGATATAAATGAAGGAGTGTAAAGTATTTCTCAAACCGAAAAAAGAGGAATCGTTGCTACGTTTCCATCCGTGGGTATTCTCCGGCGCCATTCAGACGATCGAAGGTGAGCCGGAAGAAGGCGACTTGGTAGAAGTTTATGGTACGAACGGACGTTTTTTAGGTATCGGACATTATCAGATAGGCAGCATCGCCGTACGCATCTTATCTTTCAAACCGGTCACGATAGATGCCGCTTTCTGGGAAGAACGCATCCGTATCGCTTACACACTGCGCCAGGCATTGGGACTTGCCGGAGTGGAGAACAATAATACATACCGGTTGGTGCATGGCGAAGGAGATAATCTTCCGGGACTGGTTATCGACATGTATGCCCACACCGCCGTCATGCAGGCACATTCTGTCGGCATGCACTATGCCCGCCACCAGATTGCCGACGCCTTAAAAGCCGTTTTGGGAGATTCTTTACAAAATATATATTACAAATCGGAAGCGACCTTGCCTTACAAAGCCAACCTGGGCAGCGAAGACGGCTACCTGTACGGTGGCGAAGTGGAGGACATCGCACTTGAGAACGGCTTGAAATTCTGCGTCGACTGGCAAAAGGGGCAAAAGACAGGTTTCTTTGTCGACCAGCGTGAAAACCGTTCGCTCTTGGAACGCTATGCCAAAGATCGCTCCGTACTGAACATGTTCTGCTATACCGGCGGATTCTCGTTCTACGCCATGCGCGGAGGCGCCAAGGTCGTTCACTCGGTCGACAGCTCCGCCAAAGCGATCTCGCTGACCAACAAGAACGTGGAACTGAACTTTCCGGGTGATCCTCGCCACGAGGCTTATGCGGAAGACGCTTTCAAGTATCTCGAAAAGATGGGAAGCAACTACGACCTCATCATCCTGGACCCGCCCGCTTTCGCCAAACATAAAAACGTATTGCGCAACGCTTTGCAGGGATATCGCAAACTGAATGCCATCGCTTTCGAAAAGATCAAGCCGGGAGGCATCCTGTTCACCTTCTCCTGCTCGCAGGTGGTAAGCAAGGAGAACTTCCGTCTGGCCGTGTTCAGTGCCGCCGCCCAGTCCGGACGCAGTGTCCGTATCCTGCACCAACTGACACAACCCGCCGACCATCCGGTCAACATTTACCATCCGGAAGGGGAATATCTGAAGGGGTTGGTTCTTTATGTGGAGTGAGAAGAGGTAATGATTTATAATTTATGATTTATGCGTCGATGATAAATCATAAATCATAAATCATAAATTTAATCAAGGGAGGTGCAAAATATTTACGGAAATATTTCTTTATTTCGTAATAGGTTGTACCTTTGTCTCACTTTTAAGAGAGATGGAAATATTATTATAAGTAAAACATATAAAACTTATTATTATGTCTAAAGTAACAGTTGTTGGCGCCGGTAATGTAGGTGCTACTTGCGCAAATGTTCTTGCCTTCAATGAAGTGGCAGACGAAGTTGTAATGCTTGACGTTAAGGAAGGTGTTTCCGAAGGTAAAGCAATGGATATGATGCAGACCGCTCAACTGCTTGGTTTCGATACTACAGTTGTTGGTTGCACAAACGACTACGAAAAAACGGCTAACTCTGACGTTGTTGTCATCACTTCAGGTATTCCTCGTAAACCGGGTATGACTCGCGAAGAACTGATCGGTGTTAACGCTGGTATCGTTAAGAGCGTAGCTCAGAACATCTTGAAATATTCTCCGAACGCAATCCTGGTAGTGATCTCCAACCCGATGGATACAATGACTTACCTGTCATTGAAGTCTCTGGGTCTGCCGAAAAACCGTATCATCGGTATGGGTGGTGCTCTGGATAGCTCTCGTTTCAAATATTTCTTGTCTCAGGCTTTAGGTTGCAATGCCAACGAAGTCGAAGGCATGGTAATCGGTGGTCACGGTGACACGACTATGATCCCTCTGGCTCGTCTGGCTACTTACAAAGGCATTCCCGTAAGCAAGCTGTTGAGCGCAGAAAAACTGCAGGAAGTTGTCGCTTCCACTATGGTAGGCGGTGCGACACTGACTAAGCTGTTGGGTACTTCTGCATGGTATGCACCGGGTGCAGCAGGAGCTTACGTTGTTGAATCTATCATCCACAACCAAAAGAAGATGGTTCCTTGCTCTGTTTATCTGGAAGGTGAATACGGAGAATCCGACCTTTGCATCGGTGTTCCTGTTATCTTGGGCAAGAATGGTATCGAAAAGATCGTTGAACTGGAATTGAATGCCGAAGAAAAAGAACTCTTCGCCAAGAGTGCAGCAGCCGTTCACAAGACAAACGAAGCTTTGAAAGAAGTCGGCGCTCTCTAATAATCGGAAAAAGGTTTGATAATATAGAAAAGAGGATAGTCCGTGATGGATTATCCTCTTTTTTGTCTTAGAATCTTAAGACATTTGATACATTGTCCAATTGGTTTATTATTTCCCTTGGTAAGAACTTACTTCAATTCCCGAATCTTGATATTGCGGAACCAGATCGGATAACCATGATCCTGCAAGCCGATATACCCTTCATGGGAAATGCCTTCCTGGAAACCTTGGAAATCTTTGAATTTGCTGTTGGCAACCATATCATCCCACTCTTTGCTCCACAAAGTATACTGAACGACCTTTTTACCATTCTGGGTATGCGTCACTTTGCCATCCTTCACTTTGATCACGATCGTGTTCCATTCGCCGGCAGGTTTTACCGTTTTCGGATCGGCAGGGAGCATATCATACAAAGAACCGGCAAGGTGGTTTGCCAGCTTGTTGTCGGTAGCATCCACATTATCCAGCACCTGCACTTCGGGAGCTGCATAATAGATCGGTTTGCCCGGAACTTCGCGTACATAATAGAAGATACCTGAATTTCCCATTTTGCTGGTTTTCCAATCTACAGACAGTTCAAAGTTCTTGAACTTCTTTTCCTTATACAGGATATCGCCTCCTGCACCGTGTCCCGGTTTTTTGCCCGGAGCGGTAAAGACTTTCATCGCCTCGTCTTCGATTACCCAGTTCGGAGCCATCCCGGTATTGTTGCATTGTCTCCAACCGGTAAAATCTTTCCCGTTGAACAGCAAGGTCCAGCCTTGTTTCTTTTCTTTTTCAGTCAACGTGTTATTCGCTTTTTGCGCAAAAGAAGGGACAGCAGCCATAACTGCCAAAAGAACCACAAACGATTTAAATAAGTTTTTCATGTTGCATTTCATTTTTAGATTAGACATTGAGAATATAAAACTCAACAAAGATAAATAAAAAAAGAGCTGCTCCATAAAGAACAACTCTTTCTTTTCTATCAGATAATCCTATTTTATTTGATGATACCCAATTTCGAGGCATTGATGAAATCGATGATATGCTGGATTTCGTCGCTCATCGGCACCTGGTCTTTAATCATCAGCAAAGCATCGAATATACTCGTATTACCTTGGTAAATGATACGGTAGGCATGGCTGATATGCTTGATTATCTTTTCGCTCAGGCCTTCATGTGACAGAATAAAGGAGTTCACCCCGTAATAGGTCGTAGGTTCCAATGCTGCTACGATATAAGGCGGGATATCCTTACGGAAGCGGCAACCGGTCTGCGTCATCGACCATCTTCCCACACGGCATCCCTGGCTCACTAATACGTTGCCGCCGAAAATCACATAATCTTCAATCATGCAGTTGCCGGAAATCTTGCTTCCATACCCGAACACACTATGATTACCGATATGCGTGTCGTGGGAAACATGCACGCCTTCATGCAGGAAATTGCCATTACCGATAATCGTCTTCCCATCAGAATTGGTCGCACGATTAATCACCACGTTTTCACGGATCACATTGTCGTCTCCGATTTCGACAATCGTATCACCTCCCTTATAGTTAAAATCCTGTGGTTCGGCAGCGATAACGGCACCATTGAAGATGCGGTTCCTCTTCCCCATGCGGGTTCCGCTCATGATACTGGCATGAGGCATGATCTCGCAGTCATCACCTATTTCTACATTCTTATCGATGTATGCAAACGGATGGACGGTTACGTTCGCTCCTAACTTCGCGCTTGCATCTACATAAGCTAATGGACTAATCATAATAATCTCCTTTTAAATTGTCAATTGCTTTCTACTCTCTTCCACCACCAATGGCACTATATAAATTGATAACAGCCTGCATACGCTGGACATTGTCGGAAACTTCCGTCAACTGCGCACTGAGCAGACTCTGTTGGGCAGAAAGGATTTCCAGATAAGTGGACTGTCCTGACTGGAACAAGGCGTTGGTATAGGCAACCGCCTTTTCCAACTCTTCTATCTGGGCCTGGTCCTGGACCAGTTTTCTATTGGTCGCATCATAGAGATGCAAAGCATCGCTCACTTCCTTTCCCGCTTCCAAGATCGTCTGCTGATAGTTCATCTTGGCAATCTGTTCTTCCGCTTTTGATATCTTCAGATTGGCTACCAGCTTACCATTGTTAAAGATAGGCTGTGCCAAGGAAGCCAAAGCCTGGAACATAAACTGTCCCGGATTAGAAACCGTAACACCCGAACCATTCGTCCAACCGGCTGTCGCCGTAATATTGATTCCTGGATAAAAAGCGGCACGGGCCTTGTTGGTCGTATAATAAGCACTGGCCAATGTCATTTCGGCCACCTTCACATCCGGACGGTTCTCCAACAACTGCAAAGGAACACCAGCCATCAGCTCTTCCGGCATCACCTGATCTTCAAGCGTACTGCGATCGATTGGCTGCGGTGCTTTCGCAAGCAATACAGACAAGGAGTTCTCCACTTCACGCACCTGGCGTTTCAATTCGATCAACGATCCGGACACCTGATGGAACACGGCACGCATCTGGACGACTGCGGCTTCTGTTGTCATGCCGGCAATCTTCATCGCTTCCATCACCCGAACATTCTCTTTGTAGATATCCACCGTCTTGGAAGTAATCTCGACCTGACGATCCAACATTAACAAAGTGAAATAGGTATTGGCGATTCCTCCGATCAGTTGCGAGCGTATCGCTTGCTGTGTGTACTGGCTCTGCAAATAAGCAGTCTTCTGTCCACGACTCGCATTCAACAGCTTACCGAACAAATCCACTTCCCAACTGGCTGCCGCCGGCAAGGTATAGGCTTTCACATAACCCGTATTCTCCATTTTAGTTATGGTTCCTTGCGGAGCCAGGTTCAAAGAAGGGAGAAAAGACAGGCGAGCGGAAGTCAGCAGCAACTTGGCCTCCTCGACCCTCAGGATAGCGGCTTGCAGATCCACATTGTTTGCCAATCCCTCTTCGATCAAGGCCTGCAATTTCGGATCACGGAAAACTTCCTGCCAAGGCAGGTTTCCCATATTGGTCGTATCTGTTTCGGCTAACGTACCGGCAGCAGATACCGGATCACGGTAGATGCCGGAAGTTTCGATCGTATCCGGACGATCATATGCTTTATAGATATGGCAACTGCTCAAAAGAGCGGTTGCACACACCATATATATAATCTGTTTCTTCATTGTCATCTCTTATTTTGTTTTTGCGTACTGTTCTATTTCCGTATTCATATCGCTGTTATCCAAATCTTCCCATTCGATAGGCTTGAATTTCTCCTGCAAGTACTGGAATACCACAAACAGAACCGGGACGATAAAGATCTGGAAGATCATACCGATAAACATACCTCCGATGGCGGCAGTACCCAAAGTACGGTTACCATGAGCACCGACACCGAACGCAAACATCATAGGTAACAAACCGACTACCATAGCCAGTGATGTCATCAAGATAGGACGCAAACGGGCAGCGGCACCTAAAACGGCAGCCCATGTGATACTCATACCCATACGGCGACGGTCAAGGGCAAACTCTACGATCAGGATGGCGTTCTTCGCCAACAGACCTACCAACATGATCAAGGCGATCTGCATATAGATATTATTGGACATCGTACCCAAGATCATCTTCAGAGCCGGGATATTGCCTAAAGCGGCCCAGCCTTGCACGAACAGGAAGCTACCCATCAAACCAAACGGAATGGAAAGCAATACGGCCAACGGCAGGATATAACTTTCATACTGAGCGCTCAGCAGCAAATAGACGAATACGAAACAGAGCAGGAAGATCAAACCGGTCGTGCTGCCGCTGGTTTCAGCCTCTTCACGCGCCATTCCCCCCAACTCGTATCCGAAACCGGTCGGAAGCGTTGTACTGGCAACCTCTTCGATCGCTTTCAATGCCTGCCCACTGGTGTAACCGTCTGCCGGAGCAACCATCACTTTGATAGATGTATACATATTGAAACGGCTGATAATATCCGGTCCGTACACTTTCTTGATAGACACGAACTGCGAGATTGGAGCCATTTCGTTTCCATTGCGGACTTTGATATTCTTCAACGATTCCAAATTGGTACGCAAAGCCGGATCAGCCTGGACCATCACACGGTACATCTTACCGAAACGGTTGAAGTTGGAGGCATACAGACCACCGTAATATCCCTGCATGGTTGCCAGAATATCACTCGGACTGATACCCACCTTCTTACAGGCGGCCGCATCGATGTCGATCATATACTGCGGGAAGTTAGGGTTGAAGGTACTCTGTGCCGACTTGATTTCAGGACGGGCAGTCAAGGCTGCCGTATATTGCTTCGTCACTTCGAAGAATTTTTCCAGATCACCACCGGTCTTGTCCTGCATATTCAACTCGATATCACTGGAAGCGGAATAACCCGGGATCATAGGCGGAGTAAAGAACAGCACTTGTGCATCCTTCACTATCTTTTGCGCACGCATGAACAAACTACCATACACGATATCCGAACTCTGCATCATTGAACGTTCCTCCCAGTCTTTCAACTTGATGATGAACGAACCATAAGAAGGTCCCTGACCACCGATAAAGCTGAAACCGATGACGGCCGTACGTGATTTGACCGCCGGGTCGGCAGCGATCAGGCTATCCACCTTGTTCATCACCTCTATCGTACGTTCCTGGGATGTTCCCGGAGGTAGCGTCACTGCGCCCATGATCGTACCGGTATCTTCATTCGGAACCATACCTGTCGGAGTCGCATTCATCAAAACAACGAGCAGGACGATACATCCGGCAACGATACCGAACGAAAGCCATTTCTTCTGTATAAAGAATACGACACGTTTTTTATAGCTGTTTAGCAAAGAATCGTATGCGGCATTGAAGGAAGAATGGAAACGGGAGACGAAAGTCGATTTCTTCTCATGTCCTTCTTCGTGCGGCTTCAAGAACATCGCACACAGAGCCGGACTCAGCGTCAAGGCATTCAATGCGGACAAACCGATCGAGATAGCCATTGTCAAACCGAACTGGCGATAGAATGTACCGGCCGTACCGCTCATGAAACTTACCGGGATAAACACGGACATCATGACCAACGTGATGGAGACGATAGCACCACCCAGCTCGTTCATGGCATCGATAGAAGCCAATTTCGCCGATTTGTAACCCTGGTCCAGTTTGGCATGGACACCCTCGACGACCACGATCGCATCATCGACCACAATCGCAATGGCGAGCACCATGGCACAAAGAGTCAGCAAGTTCAAGCTAAAGCCGATCAGCGACAGCATGAAGAACGTACCGATCAACGCAACCGGGATCGCGATAGCCGGAATCAAAGTCGAACGTAAATCCTGCAAGAAGATATACACAACGATGAATACCAGGATGAAGGCTTCGATCAATGTCTTGAGCACCTCATGGATAGAAGCATACAAGAAGTCGTTGGCATTCATACCGACGTCGATCTTCAAGCCCGGAGGCAATATCTTTTCTGTTTCTTCCAGCAGGTTCTGGATATTATTGATGGTTTCCGTCGCATTGGTTCCTGCCATCTGGTAAACGATACAGGTTACGGCACTATGACCGTTTACTTTATTGACAAAATTATAAGTCAGACGTCCCAATTCGATATCGGCAATATCCTTCATGCGGAGGACTTCACCATCCGGTAAGGCTTTTACGACCATGTCTTCAAATTCGTTCACTTCTTGCAAACGTCCTTTATAACGGATCGTATACTGGAAGCTCTGGTTACCCTGCTCACCGAACGAACCGGGAGCAGCTTCCACGTTCTGCTCGGCCAGGACACCAGCAACATCATTCGGAACCAAATTGTACTGTGCCATCACATCCGGTTTCAGCCAGATACGCATGGAGTAGTCGGTCCCTAACACATTCGCATCCCCCACACCGGGCACACGCTGTACTTCCGGGATCAGGTTGATCTTGGCATAGTTCTCGATGAATCGCTGGTCGTAACGGTCCTCTGCATCATAGACGGAGAACACGATCAGCATGGAGTTCTGACGTTTCTGAGTTGTCACACCGATCTTGGTTACTTCAGCGGGCAACAAACCTTGTGCCATAGAAACACGGTTCTGCACGTTTACGGCAGCCATGTCGGGATCGGTTCCCTGCTTAAAATAAATGGAAATATCGGCAGATCCGTTGTTGGAGGCATTGGAAGTCATGTACATCATGTTCTCCACACCATTGATCTGGTCTTCCAGCGGTGCAATCACACTATTCAATACCGTCTGTGCGTTTGCACCCGTATAAGTCGCTCTCACCGAAACGGTTGGAGGGGCGATATCCGGATATTGGGTAATAGGCAAGGACAG
>ERZ827037.1909-NODE-1909-length-19952-cov-3.918581_pt1 | contig 19952 bp, 20 predicted proteins | sample MGYA00519924_ERZ827037 | MGnify/ENA primary metagenome ERZ827037 (study PRJEB31778, sample SAMEA3449250) | human gut metagenome | biome: human gut; feature: human-associated habitat; material: faeces | place: United Kingdom | collected 2010/2012 ...
ATTTTTAATGTCGTTTTCATTGTCTGGTTAAATCTGGGGATTGTGGGCTGTGTCCTGGCGTCGCTCTGTGCCAATGTGCTGATCTGCATCCAAATTTTCATAGGAACATCCTCCTTGTTCTTGGTTGTTAAGGATATTCTACCCCATTAATATGAAACGAACATGAAATTCTGATCCGGCTCAGAAAATTTTTTCCGCAGGCAGACACAGGGTGAAGGCGCAGCCCTGGCCGGGGGCGCTTTCCAGGCTCATCCGCCCGCCGTGGAGCCCCGCGATCTGCCGGACGATGGAAAGGCCCAACCCCGCTCCTCGGTCCCGGCCCCGGGCCGGGTCCACCTGATAAAACCGCTGCCAGATCTTCTCCTGCTGCTCCGGCGGGATGCCGGGGCCGTAGTCCCGAACCCGGATCACCTGCTCGGAGCCCTCCTGGACCACGGAGGCGGCAATCCGGCCGCCGGCACCGCCGTGTTTGGCTGCATTGTCCAGCACGTTGCAAAACACCTGTTTGAGCCGCTCCGGATCTCCCGGAATAGGCGGGAGCAGGTCCTCCCCGGCCTTGTATTCCAGCTCGATCCCCTCCTGCCGGAACAGCTCCCGGTAGGTGAAGATGGCGTCCTCCAGCTCCGCCTGCAGATCCACCTGCTCGATCCGGAGGGTAAAGCGCCCGTCCTGCATCTTGGAGAATTCCAGCAGCTCCTCCACCATGGTGGACAATCGCCGGGATTCATTGAGGATGATGCGGATGCCACGGCGCATCTGTTCGGGGTCACCGGTGGGGTCCGCCAGGATGGTCTCGCCCCAGCCGTTGATGGCCGTCAGGGGCGTGCGCAGCTCATGGGACACCGAGGAGATGAACTCGGACTTCATCTTTTCGTTCTGGCCGATCTTCAGGGACATGTCGTTGATGTTGTCCACCAGTTCGCCCATCTCATCAGTGTATTTGTTTTCGATCTGGATGCCGTAGCTGCCGGCGGAGATCCGTTTGGCCGCGTCCGTCACCACCGCCACCGGCTCCGCCACGTTATTGATGAAGAGCAAGTTCGAGATGATGACCAGGGCCATACACAAGATCGCCACCGCCAGGATCACGAGATTTGCCAGCATGATCTGCCGGTCCGCCACCCGCAGCGACGTCACAAAGCGCATCACGCCCACTACCCGGCCATTGAAGGTCAGCGGATGGGAAACGGAGAGGATCTTCTCCCCGGTCTCCGGGTCCTTTCCCTGAAACGCCTTCATCTCATTTTCCGCGATGGCCTGGTCAATGTCGCTGGTGCCGGGAGCAGTGCCGGCCGTCAGGCCGGAAGTGGACACCTGGATGCGCCCGGTGCTGCTGATAAACTGCAGTTCGATACGGTCCTTGTCCTCGTAGGAATTGGCAGTCTGCTCCGCTTTCCGGGAGTACTCGGCAAAGCCGTTGTCCATAAAATAATCGTCAAAGGCGCTGGCCAGCGCCTGGGCCTGCTTTTCCAGGCCGTTTTGCATACTGCGGTAATAATAGCTGGACACCCCCGCGGAAAACAGGGTCATCAGCAAAATCAGCAGTACCAGAACCGGCATCACCGTGTTGACGATCCACCGCTGCCGCAGACCCCGCAGCCGCAGGGCATTCCATCTGGGGGATTTTCCCTCCGTCATAACGGGACCTCCTCTCCCGATCCGTCGTTCATTTCAGCTGAGCCAACCGGCGCCGGATCAAAAAGCGCCGCTCGTATTTGATGGCGGCATACCGCTGGATCCGGCCCAGCAGCACCGCGTCCTCCGCGCCGCCCAGGACGCCCACCAGGGGGATCCCCTGAAGGATCTTCCCGTACAGCACTGCCTGCGACACCTGCCGGGCAGTGGCCCGGAGCTGCACGGCCATGGGCGGCTGGTCGTTCCAGCATCCGTCCTGGATAAAAGCATTGAGCGCCTGATTGCGTTCTTTCAGTTCCGCCCCGTCGGACAGCGCCGTTTCGATCAGGCATAAAATGAAACGCCGCTCAGACGGGTCGTCGTGGGAAAAGCCAAAACTCTCCCCGGTCTCATAAACGCATTTGAGCACCATGGCGGTGAAAAGGGGCACGTCCGGCAGTGCAGCACCCACAAGGCCCATTCCCACGCCCGCCGCGCCGGAGAGCAGCACATTGCCCCGGCCGGCAGCGCCGGCAGCCTTGGTAAACGCCTGCAGGGACGCCCGGTCCTCCCACTGGTCCGCCGCGTACTGACGTACCCGGCAGGCGGCTCTCCGCTGTGTCTGCCGCCCTGCCCGGTCGATCAGCCCGGTGCCTTTTTCAAACACCGTTGAAAACGCCTTGGAAAACGCGGCGTGCAGTGTCTCCAACAGCGATTCCGGTGCCAACTCCTCCAGCTTTGCATCCAGCGGGGAGACCCGGCGGGTCTCATAGCGGGCAAGATACTGCTGTTCCCGCCGCCAGACCGACCGGTATGCCCGCTGCCACGGCGTTTTCAAAACGCTCATTTTGTTCGTCCTTTCGCGGGCTCAAAAGCCCCACTTATATCCGTAACCCCAGACGGTGGTGATATAGGTCGGGTTCTGCACGTTGTCCTCGATCTTCAGCCGGAGCCGGCGGACGTTGACATCCACGATCTTCAGTTCGCCGAAGTAGTCCCGGCCCCAGACCATGTCCAGGATCTCCTCCCGGGAGAGGGCCTTGCCGGGATTTTCCATAAAGACCTTCATGATGGAATACTCCACCTGGGTCAGCTTGATCCGCTGGCCGTTTTTCTCCAGGGTCCGGTTCCGGGTGTTGAGCAGGAAGGGATCCTGCCGGATCTCACCGGTCTGCACCGGGTCCTCCCCACCGGCCCGGCGGAACAGCGCATCCACCCGGGCGGTGAGCTCCGCCGGGGAGAAGGGCTTGGTCACGTAATCGTCGGCGCCGGTCATCAGGCCTGTCACCTTATCCATCTCCTGGGAGCGGGCGGTGAGCATGATGATGCCGATCTTGGTGTTGGTGGCCCGGATGCGGCGGCAGACTTCAAATCCGTCGATCCCCGGCAGCATAATATCCAGCAGCGCCACTTTGGTGTCCGGATTCTCCTGCAGGCGGTCCAGCGCTTCTTCTCCGCTCTCCGCCTCGATGACATCATAGCCAGCCCGGCGCAGATTGATGACGATGAAGCTGCGGATGCTGGACTCATCCTCCAATACCAGTACTTTTTTCATGGTGTCTGTCCTTTCTGCTTGATCAGTTGTCTCCGGTCAGCCACTCCGGCCGGATCAGGCTGAACGCCTCCCGAACCTGATCCTCCGTAAGGCCGTATTTCCATTCACTGTTTCCGCTCAGCAGTTCCGCCGTATAGGTAGCGTCCGACTGACGGCTGAGATTGAAGCGGTTTCCGCGGCTGGCCTGGATCTCCCGGTTGGTGCCGGTGAGGGTGCTGATGCTCAATATATCCTGTACCGTATCTCCATCCTGCACGGAGAAGGTCACCACCGTCTCATCCGTACCGGAGCTGCGGTGCACCTGGATCAGGTCCGTCCACTCCTCCGGCAGCTGGAAGTACCAGCCGCTTTCCATATCATGATACGTCCGCATGACGATTTTCCCTTTTCCATTGGAATCATAGCTGTACCAATCGATCCGGTAGCCGTCATCTGACGTCACGCCGCTGCCCCACCCCGGCATCTTCACGGGCTGCGGCACCTCCGTCACCCCGTCGTTGTTCATATCCGAGGGATACAAAGACCGAAACGGCGCGATCACCTGGGACACTCCCGTCATATTGGAGAGGACCACATTGGTCAGCTCCCCGTCACGGACGGTGAGAATATCCGTAATAGCCTCCGCATTTTCCGCCACGCCCGTGATGAACAGGGCCGGTACCTCGTCCCGCAGCACACCGCTGACGATCCTGCCCTGCTGACTCAGCTCCGCCATAGTGATGGAGATGCGGATCATGGAACTAGGAAGCAGCCCACTGTCCTGCCAGCTGTAATACTCCGCGACGCCCTCGCCCTGGTTGTCCGAACGGAGGACCATCAGTTCTTTCTTCTGATCCTGATCCAGATCGGTAATGGCATACTTCACATAATTGGAGCGGACCAGCTCCACAGCCTCGCCGTCCTCCAGAGCATAAACCGACAGTGCCTGCAGATCCGTACTGACCCGCCAGCCCACCAGCAGGGCCATCTCACCGTCTCCGTTGAGATCTTGATAATCGATGCTGTAAATGGCGGTCCCACTTCCCTCAATGACCGCCATTTGCCGATAGCTCTCTCCTTCAGCGGCAAAAATATAGATCTTCAGAGGTTTTTCATCGGCGGCATTGCGGAAAAACGCCACCGCCTCTTCCTGACCGTCACCGTCCAGATCCACCATCTGCACTGCCTGAATGTTGGTACCAGAGGTGGGGGCGGCATACTCCGCGCCTCCGCTGATGATTTCAGAGAGGCACTGGTTGAGCGCATCATATTTTGGCGGCAGCTGCGGCAGGCTGTAAAGCTCCTGGGGATTGAAAATGAATCCGGTGCTGCATCCGCAGGCCGTCTGCAGCAGCACGCCAAGCATCAGCCCCAGCAAAGCGGCACGCATCCATCGTCTCACGGTCTCGTTCCCCCTTTTTGCATCGCAGCAGGTCACTGGCGCGCATTACGCGCATAATTTAACGAATACATCATAGCACGTCCACCAAGATTTGTGTAGGTCTTCTTTTGATTTTCCACGTTTTTTACGGACTGTTCATGATTTTGGCGCAAACCAAAATCCACTCTTGAATTTTCTTTCTCTATCTTGTATAATGTGCAAGTACCGCATTGGCCGGTGTGATGGAATTGGTAGACGTGACGGACTCAAAATCCGTTGGTAGCGATACCGTGTGGGTTCGAGTCCCACCACCGGCACCAAGCCTCCGTGAACGCCAGAGCGTTCGCGGAGGCTTTTTTCAGAGCAGCTCACCTGCTGCTTTCTTTTTATCAAAACAATGATCCGGCGGTACAGCGCGATTTTATGAGGAGCCCCTATGAAATAGGGGTTTCTTGTTTTTTGTGTTCCGTTCCGGTCTTTCAAAGCGCTCACGGGAATCCCCCTCCGCGCTTTTCTCATGCAGGTGCTATGGATCAGCCGGTCCTGATTGCCGCTGAAATTTTATTCATGTCTAAGAAGAATCGTTATGACCAAACTCATCATTCCGCCGATCAAGTGTCAGGGGATCAAAACGAAATTAGTTCCGTTCATTATGGAGCATGCGGCATGTCCCGAGAATGGCCTGTGGATTGAGCCGTTTATGGGAAGCGGCGCCGTGGCCTTCAATCTGGCGCCAAGGCGTGCCCTATTGGCGGACAAAAATGAATATATCATCGCTTTTTACCAGGGCATCCAGAACGGCACCATCAGCACTTCAGTTGTTCGGGAATTTCTGGAATACCATGGCAGCTTGCTGCAGCAGTACGGCGAAGCGTATTACCGGGATATGCGGGATGCGTTCAATGAAAACGGCGATCCGCTGTATTTTTTGTTTTTGAACCGGTCGGATTTTAACGGGATGATCCGCTTTAACCGCCACGGAAAGTTCAATGTTCCGTTTTGCCAAAAGCCCGATCGTTTCTCCAAGTCCTATATCACCAAGATCTGCAACCAGGTGACCAGGATCTCTCAGATCATGAGGGGAAAAGACTGGCAATTTGTCTGCGCCCCCTGGCAGGAGAGTTTTCTTTTTGCCACCGAAGCGGACTATATCTATCTCGATCCGCCCTACCTGGGAAGAGACACCTCGTATGTAGGGGAATGGTCTGAGGAAGACGCCGTCGCGCTTGCGGAATGGGCCCACACCACCCCTGCAAATGTCTGCCTGTCCATGTGGAAAGAGAATCAATTCCGGACAAATCCCCATCTGTATGAATACTGGTCGGATTTTACGTGGTATGAGTATTCTCACTTCTATCACTTTGGGGCAAAGAGATCCAATCGCCATCCTATGACGGAAATTCTTGCAATCAAACGATAATGCAGCAAAACGGGAGAGTTTTTAAACTCTCCCGTTTTATCATTCAGGTATGTCTTTTCTTGTACGCTTCGATGCCGGCCATCAGCTTTTCGTGGTCATAGGGATGTAAGAGGTTCAGCTGATTTCCCTGCCGGGGGAGCCATTCCAGAAATTCCCGCAGGGTGGTATATGATTTTTCCCCACTGCGATATTTGGGGTAATACTTCCAATAAAGATCAAATACGTCCGCCCCGAGTTCGCTGAACGGTCCCCTTCCCTCTTTCAGGTCCTCCAGGTTTCTGGTGGGGAAAGAGCCGATGTTTTCCGTATTGCCGGAGCCGGGCCGGTCCCCTGCGATCTTGTATTTTTCCTGGATGAAATAGCGCACATCATAATAGGGGAACAGGATCTGTTCTCTGTCCTGATAATCATAGACCAGGCTTTCCTGCGCCGCGCCGTTTCTCCGATAGACAAAACCGATGACAAAATGCTTGGCGTAATCCGTGTAGCGATACTGAATGTTCTTGGTGTTGTTGCGCATGTAGGAGCCGTAGGAACCCAATGTGAACTTGATGGTGGATTGATCGCTGTCCACATACGTGGTTTTCACATCCACTGCAATTTTTTCCCGGGAGGCGCGATCCTTCATCAGGATAAAATCCGGATAGACCGTCTGCGATTCCGGCGTTTCCAGAAGCATCCCGTGAGCGGCGGCGATCTCCGCCAAAACCGGCTGGGCAAACATCTCAAAAATCCGTCCGATGATTTTGGAATCCGTCCCCAGGGTGTGGATCCGATTCTGGGAATCAAGAATCCCAAAGGCATCCAGCTTCACACCATCCATTCTTTGATAAAACTCATCCATCAAAAATTCGTACATCTTTCACCCTTCCAATCCCGCGCCGTCAAATCAGTTTCAAAGGCGCATTCCCGTTCACTCCCCGCATACCGGGGATCCCGTTGTTTTTTCTGCTTCACATCTGTCACAAGTCTACTACATCCGCGCCCATTCGGCAACGGATTATCCCCAGCACATCGCAAAAGCTGCATCCAAGACGCAGATCCGCAAGAAACTTTTACTTGACTTTGTCAAGTAACTCAGATATACTTGACTAAGTCAAGAAAAGGAGCTGAACATTTCATGTTTCAAACCCTGGCCTATTATGCCACCGTGTTTCACCGCAGTTTCACCGCCTATACCACCCAGCGGCTCCAGCAGCTGGGGCTGAGCTTCGGCTCGCTGTTCCCTGTGATTTACGTGGGGAAGCACCCGGGCTGCACCCAGGCGGAACTGACGGCAGCCCTGGGACTGGACTGGGGCTATTCCCAGCGCTGTATCACCAAACTGGTGGAGGAGGGGTTCCTCACCCGGGAAAAGTCCGGACGGGCCTATCATTTGAACCTGAGTGCCAAGGGACAGGAAGCCTTTTCCGTCAGTCACCAGGTCTTTTTCGACTGGGATCAAGAAACCCTGACAGCTCTGAGCGAAGCAGAACGGGACCAGTTGTTTGCCCTCTTGGCAAAAGTCTCCAGGAAAGGAAGGACTTCCTCATGTACGAAACCATCCTCAGCCCTCTGAATTACGGCGGGCTCTCATTAAAAAACCGCATCATTTTCGCCCCCACCAGTCTGGGGCTTTCCCAGGCCGAGCAGATCGAACGCCTGCGCAGGATCGCCGCCGGCGGCTGCGCCATGATCATCGTGGGCGACGTGCCGGTGCTCCCCCACGGCTTTGGTCCCTCCCTGTACTCCAAAAAGGGATTTGCCTTTTATAAAGCTCTGGCGGACGCGGTACATGGTGAGGGCTGCAAACTCTGCGCCCAGCTCCACCAGTCCGATTCCAACGTGAAAGCCATGCTGAAATATATCCCCGGCGTGCTCACCAAGCGCATCTCCATGGAGGAGCTGCGGCCCCTTCTGAACCAGCAGGTGGCCCCCTACATCACGGGCCTGCCGGAGAAAAAGATCTCAGAGATCACCGACGCCTTCGGCAAAGCGGCGGAGCTTGCCGTTCAGGCCGGCTTTGACATGGTCCAGGTCCACGGAGACCGGATGTGCGGCAGCTTCAGCTCCACGGTTTTCAACCACCGCACCGACCGCTACGGCGGCAGCCCGGAAAACCGGGCCCGGTTTGCGGTAGAGGCAGTGTCCGCCATCCGCCGCCGCCTGCCGGACCTCCCCATCGACTACAAGCTGGCCGTCCGCCAGGAGGCCCCCCACTACGGAAACGCCGGAGTACCGGAGGCAGAGCTCCCCATCTTCGTGCCGCTTCTGGAAAAGGCAGGCGTCACCAGCTTCCATGTGACACTGGCTAATCACGGAGAACTCAGCGACACCATTCCTCCCAGAAACCACCCGGAATTCGGCGCAGAGGGCTGCTTCTTGAAGTTCTGCGACCAGGTGCGCGCGCTCACTCAGCTCCCCATCTGCGGCGTGGGCGGGCTCACCGACCCGGATTTCGTGGAGGAACAGCTGCGCTCCGGCCGCATCGACTGCGCCGCCATGAGCCGCCAGCTCACCGCCGATCCCGACTGGCCCCGGAAAGTCCGGGAGGACCGCACCCGGGAGATCCGCCGCTGCATCCGCTGCAACAAGGCGTGCCTGGGCGGCATGATGGCCCACAAGGGCGTCCACTGTATTTATGAAAGGAAGGAAACGACATGAGTTACGCCATCGTTTACAGCAGCCGTACCGGTAACACCGCCCTCTTGGCCCAGGCCATCCGGGATACCCTGCCTCAGGAGGAGTGCCTCTATTTCGGGGCCCCCGACCCCAAGGCGCTGGCCGCAGAGACGGTCTATGTGGGGTTCTGGACCGACAAGGGCACCTGTGATGCATCCATCGCACAGTTTCTGAACAGCCTCACCCGCCAGCAGGTGTTCCTGTTCGGCACCGCCGGCTTCGGCGGCGCTCCCGCCTACTTCGCCCAGATCCTGAGCCGGGTGCAGGAAAACCTGGGAGAGGGCGTCCAGGTATCCGGCACCTATATGTGCCAGGGCAGGATGCCCCAGGCGGTGCGGGACCGCTATGAGGCTATGGAGGAAAGTCCGCGGCGCACTGCCATGCTGGAAAACTTCGACCGCGCCCTGTCCCACCCGGATCAGCAGGACTTGGACCGTCTCAAGGCTGCCGTGGCGCAGTGATCTCGGTCCAGCAAATCTCACAAAAATATCTGGTAACCGCTCTCGCGTTATGTTATACTTTACAAGCAGAACACCCAGTAAAATCCAGGAAAATTGTACAGGAGGAATGTGTATGAAAAAGACGGCTTCCCTGTTCCTGGCCCTGACGCTGGTTCTCAGCCTGACGCTGCCGGTCTCGGCAGCGGAGGAGACCTCCTATCCGGTTCTGGAGGGCGGCGTACAGGAAATTCAAAAGTACGGCAACCTGGTTCTGGACATTGACCCGGCAGATGTGGAAAAGGGCGGCTACACCTATGGTGACCTGCTTTGTCTCACCGTGGATGGGACGGAATATGAAATGCCTCTTTGCACCAACTACTCCGATGTGGATACCGGTTCTCTGGTGCTGCGGGACAGCGAGGGCGTGCTGATCGCCGCCATTAACATGGGAGATTTCGCCACCACCAGCGGCCTTGCCACCAAAGTTGCCGCGGAAGACGGCTCCTACACCTGGGTGTTCCCTGAGGGGAAGTCTCTGGAGGACGTCTCCGTCACCCTCTCCATGAAGGAGCCCGGCGGTTACTATGACCAGTATCTCATCCATCAGCTCACCCGGACCGACAACCGGGCAGACTACGCCTCCGACGCAGTATTCGCCAACTTCCGCAATGTGGCAGTGGGTGACCTGGGGGAAAACGCTCTTTTCCGCAGCAGCAGCCCCGTCAACAATGAGTTGGGCCGTGCCTCCTACGCGGACGCGCTGGCCAAGGCCAGCAACATCCAGGCCGTCATGAACCTGGCGGATTCCGACGCACTGATCGAGAGCTACATCGCCGCCGACGGCTTCAACTCCCCCTATTATCAGTCCCTGTTTGAAGCCGGAAAGGTCAAGGCCCTGAATCTGGGCGTGGATTTCACCGCTGCGGACTTCAAGTCGGGCCTGGCCGAAGGGCTGCGCTTCCTTTCTGAACACGAAGGCCCCTATCTGGTCCACTGCAACGAGGGCAAGGACCGGGCCGGTTTTGCCTCCGCCCTGCTGGAGTGCCTGATGGGCGCCACTTATGAGGAAGTCGTGGCGGATTACATGACCACATACGTGAACTATTATCATCTGGAAGCAGGCAGCGAACAGTATGAGGCAGTGAAAAACAGCAACATCGTCTCCATCCTGACCACCATCACCGGTGCCAAGGAAGGCACCGATCTTTCCAAGGTGGATCTGGCCGCCGCAGCCGCTGACTATATCCGCAGCGCCGGTCTGACCCAGGCCGAGCTGGATGCCCTGCGGACGAACCTCTCCAAGGATTACACTCTTCCCACCGAGGAAACGCCCGCCGAACCCCCGGAAGAAACGCCGGCGGAGGAACCGGCGGCGCAGACGCCCCCGCAGGACACTTACACCGTCGCCTCCGGCGACTGCCTGTGGAGCATCGCCCAGAAGCTCTACGGCACCGGCACCCGCTGGCCGGAACTCTACGAGGCCAACCGCACCATCATCCATGACCCCAACCAGATCCAGATCGGCCAGGTCCTCACCGTCCCGGCCGCCTGATGCCCTTTCCAAAGTGAAAAAGAGAGGCCGCCAAAAGGCAGCCTCTCTTTTTTCGCGTCAAAATACAGCCCCGCTTTTCACAGGCCCAATCCGTAGACCCGGTTCGCATTTTGGAAAAACACCTGCTCCCAGTGCTCTTCCGGGATCAATCGGCGGATAAACGCCACATAGGTACCCAGATTGACGATTGGCCAATCCGTTCCAAAGAGCAGATCGTCCCAACAGTCAATGGCGGTCAGCCAAGTGCGCAGCAACGTGACATACCCCGCCTGGCGGGTGAAATAGTCCTCCAGATCTATCGGTCCCTCCAGCAGACCGGAAAGGTCCGCAGCCACGTTGGGATTCTTCTCCACCACTGCCGCCGCAGCCTCCAGGAAGGGGTTTCCGAAGTGGCACATGACAAAGCGGGTATCGGGATGATCCGCCGCCGCCTCATCCAGCGCCAGCGGATGGCAGTATTTGAGATAGGCCCGGGGATGGGCCGTGAGCCCCATGTGCACCGCCACCGGCTTTTGATACCGGGCCGCCAGCTCATAGAGCGGCTCATAAAGGGGATCTGTCAGGGCGATCCGGTTATATCCCGGGTAGAGCTTGATGCCGCAGCAGCTCTCCCGCCGCAGATGCACCTCCACCTGCTCCGCAAGGTCCTGCGGCGGCCGCCCCTCTTCGTCCAGCAGCGAGCCGTCCAGTCCCACACAGTAGTGGAACAGATCTCCGGGGCCGGGCGCCTCCCCGGTTTTGAGGCTGTGGTTGCCCATGACCACTCCGTGGACGATCCCCAGCTCCCGGTAGACCTGGCGCAGATGCTCAGTGCTGTTGTGGTGGCCCACATTCCGGGCCATTTCCTCCGCCCACGCCTTGCTCTCTGGAAACAGGTGCAGATGGGCGTCAATGATCTTCATAAGGTTCTCTCCTTTTGCAGGGTGGGTTCCAGCCCTGAGACTGGATGCTCATTATACCACGTTCCGGGTCACCTGGGCAACCGCGGCAAAAAAGCAGCCCGAAGGCTGCTTTTTGCTTCAGCGCTGCTCCCGCAGACGTCCCTCATACTCCCGCAGGCACCCCAGTGCCTCTTTGGACATGGGCAGGATCACCGCGATGTTGAAAATCGTCATCAGACCGATACCCACATCGCCCAGATCCCACACGAACGTGTAGGTCGCCATGCCGCCGATAAAGAGCATCACCAGCGCCAGCACCTTATAGCCGGTCTGGGACACCCAGTTGTCTCCGAACAGATAGGCCACATTGGACCGGGCATAGAACAAAATGCCAATGAACGTGGAAAAGCTAAACAGCCACAGCACCAGGGCAATGAACACCACGCCGAATTGGCCCAGATGATACTGCATGGACGCCTGAAGCAGATCCATGCCCTGCAGGCCCGCGATATTCTCCTCCGGCGTCACCAGCATGATCAGCGCCGTGCAGCTGCAGATGACGATGGTGTCGATGAACACACCCAACGCCTGCAGCAGTCCTGCCTTGGCGGGATGGCTCACATCCGCCGCGGCCGCCGCACAGGGGGCGGAACCGGACCCCGCCTCGTTGGAGAACAATCCCCGTTTCACGCCGTTCATCAGCACGGCGCCGAAGCCGCCTGCCACTACCTGCCGCAGGCCAAAGGCCTCCTCAAAAATCCGCTGGAACACCGAGGGCAGCAGCGCTGCGTTCTTCACCACCAGCACCACGGTCAGCAGAAAATAGCAGCCCGCCATGACCGGTACCAGCACATCCAGCACCTTGACCGTGGCGTTTTTCCGCAGTACGATCACCGCCGCCAGGATCACCAGCAGCAGCGTGGAGTACAGCGGCGGCACCTGAAAGGCATTTTCAAAGGCGCTGGAGACGGAATTGCTGATGACCTGGCTGATGCCGCACCAACAAATGAGGCCGGAGATGGCAAAGAGCACCGCCACCAGCGAATAGCGCCGCTTCTTTCCGCCCAGTTTCCGCTGGACAAAGGCGTGGATATAGTAGGCGGGACCGCCTCGATAGCCGCCGTACAGCGGGTCCTTTTCCTTATAAAGCTGCGCCAGGGTCGCCTCTACAAACGCAGTGGAGGATCCCAGCAGCGCCGAGATCCACATCCAGAATACTGCACCCGCACCACCTGCGGAAATGGCGGCCACAACGCCAACCAGATTTCCCATGCCCACCCGGGTGGCCGTGGAAACGATCAGCGTCTGAAGTCCGGAGATGGCATTTCCCCGTTCCCCGGTACGCTTTTCCACCGTCAGCCGCAGCATCTCCGGGAACAGGCGAATCGGCAGCACCCGGGTGCGGATCGTAAAATAGATGCCCGTGGGGATCAGCAGCAGTACCAGCAGGGAAATCCCCGCCGAGCCGCCGCCCGGCAGGGGAATAGCGAAAAGGTCTCCCCACAGAAAATTGTACACTGCGGAGATGATCTGAATGATCAGTTCCATCGGATGTGTCTCCCTCTCTCTGAACCCTGCGTTTTTAATTGTAAAGACACGGGGTTGCTTTTCTTGTTTCCCAGTATATAATAGGGTTATTCATTTGTAAAATTGATAATTTAAATCCAAACCATTTAAAAATTCGATTATGCAGGAGTGTCATTATGGACCTTCGGAATCTGAAAACCTTTATCTCCGTGGCGGAACTGGCCAGCTTCACCCGGGCAGCGGAGCAGCTGGGCTTTTCCCAGTCCACCGTCTCTTTTCAGATCAAGCAGCTGGAACGTGAGCTGGGAATCCGCCTGTTTGAGCGTACCCGCCACGCCATGAAACTGACAGATCAGGGCCGGGAGGTCCTCCGCTATGCCTACCGGATGGACAAGCTGACGCAGGATCTGGCAGAAGACCTCCACGCAAAAGAAGAGATCACCGGTCATGTGCGACTGGCTACGGCAGACTCGCTGTGCAGCCGCCTGGGACGAACCTTCCGGGGATTCTGGTCCCTGTATCCGGGCATCAGTCTGAAAATCGTCACCGCCGGGACCGCGTCTCTTTTCCAGCTCTTGCGGCACAATGAGGTAGACCTTGTCCTGACGCTGGACAGCCATATTTACAATTCGGAATACCGTCTCATCCGGGAATCCCAGATCGGCACCCACTTTGTAGCATCGCCGGATTGTGCGCTTTGCAAGAAGTCCTCCCTTTCCGTAGAAGAGCTTCTGAACTATCCCTTTTTGCTGACAGAAAAAGGGATGAGCTACCGGCGGCTGATGGACGAGAGTCTGGCCGCCCGGTCTTTGGAGATTCAGCCGCTGCTGGAAACCAGCGATACAGAGCTGCTCTGTCAGCTGGTATCTCAAGGGGCAGGCTGCTCTTTTCTCCCGGATTACGCAACGGATGCCGCTGTTGCAGACGGGCATCTGGTCCGCCTTCCGGTGGCCGATTTTGAGGTGAAAGTCTGGAAGCAGCTGTTCTGTCATCGGGACAAGTGGATCTCCCCCCAATTACAGGCCGTGATGGATTACTGCGCAGACTTTTGAGGACTGGACGTCCATGCGTTTCCGCTGAGGTTCTGCTTGAAACAAAAATTCAATCGTGCTATACTTTTTATGAGAAACGGCAAAATTTTACATTTTGTTGCTCTTTTGTTTGGAGAAACGCCCAATCCGGGCGCTGGGAGGGAATTGGAATGATGAAAAAATTTTTATCGTTGTCTTTTGGGCTTTTGCTGCTGGTGTCCCTTGCCTCCTGCGGTGAAAGCAATCCTGAAACGGCAGAGGATGCCTCCGACCGCAAAACTGTGGAAAATGAGACCTTTACCATAACAGGAAAAGATTATGATGATGCCGGGGAACTCTATACCTTTGAGGCAGAGGGGCAATATTCTGGAGAGATTCTAGACGGTAAACCCGATGGACAAGGTACATTTACTTCCCAAAATGAGGACGGAATTCTCTGGACTTACTCCGGTGAGTTCAAAAACGGAGTATTTAACGGAAAGGGAGAAACCACTTGGTCGGACACGAAGTGGAAAGAGGCCGGCACTTATACGGATGGGCTTTTTACCCCCAATACTTTCGAGTTGTTTGATTCTATCTCCGCAACCGAAATTGCTCCCTATACCATTTCTGAGAGAAATCAGGAATTCATGGAATCCCATTTGGATCTCTTTCCTGCCAAAACGGAAGCTGCCCAGGAAACCATGTCCTCCCTTATTCAAAAAGACATGACCTATCCCATGATGTGCAAAACGTTAACCGGCCTGGAGGGGAAACTGTATCAATGCGAATCCGCCGTCGCAAATCAGGTCATGCAAACGAGTTATTTCGGTCACACCATGACCCGAATGTCTTGTCAGGATCAAGACCAAAACTATTACTACATTCTTTATAACGGCGCCCTTCCGGACGTTTACGACAGAACTCCGATTTCCTTTGTAGGCCTGCCGGTATCGCCTTCCGGTTACGAAAATGTTGCTGGCGGAACAACGAATGTCATTGTACTGATTGCTACATCAGTAACTACCATTTGATTGGATCGTTTTCGTTTTGGAAGCAGTGTATTAAGCAAGGACATCTAACGTATTTTTCTCATTCGAAGGAATGTTCACGGCACCTGTAAAAAAGAACCACACCTTTCGGTGTGGTTCTTTTTCTGGTGGAGATGGCGGGAGTTGAACCCCTGTCTAAAATTCGCAAAGTACTGCAATTTCAATACACACGCAAAAAATAGGTGAAATAAAAAGTGAAATCCTTTTTACACCCCTGTGCTGTCCGTTCTTTACGCCAGCCCCGCCAGTTTGGCCAGGCGATACGCCACCAGCATCAGCTGCCGCCGGGTAACAGGATCGTCCAGGTGCATCTCCCCGTCGGCGTATCCCGCCATAATCCCAGCAGACTGCACCCAGGCCTCCGCCAGCTCCGCCTCCGTAGGCTCATCCGGTTCCGCAGGGGCTTCCTGCGGCTCTTCCTGCACCCAGGCAAGGCCCAGGTATGCCACGATGCCCTGTGCCTCCGCAGCGGCCACAGCGGCCCGCCAGGCGCCGTCTTTGAGGTTTGTTACGTCCTCCTGATTGGTGTGGAACCCGTGCTCAATGAGCACTGCCGGGGCGCTGGTGTTCTTAAGCACATACAGCGCCGGGTCGTACACGATGGGCGCAGACCGCACCGTCACGCCGGCGGCACGCACCTCTGCCAAAATGGCGTTGGCTGCCTTTTCCCGCTCTCCGCCGGAGCCGTAAAGATAGCAGCTCCACCCCTTGGCTGTGGACCACCCACTGCCGCCGGCGGCGTTGGAGTGCAGGGAGACAAACAGATCCAGTCCCGCAATGGCATTGGAGATGGTACACCGCCGGGCAAGGCTCACGGCATTGCCGTCCGGCCGGGTCTCTGTCACTGTCACGCCGCAGCGCTCCAGATGGACCCGGATACGCTTTGCCATGTCCAGGGCAAATTCATGTTCATAATAGGTTCCGTCCGGGCTCTTGTTGGCCAGATTCCCGGCGTCGTGTCCAGCGTCCAGCACCACAGTTTTTTTATCGCTCACAGGCTTCTCCTCCTTGTTGTCCTCGTCATCCAACCACAGCAGAATCAGCGTGTTGGAGGGGTCCCGGCCCTCCATCATCACACCCGCTGCTTTCACATATAGATTGACCTTGCCGCCCCCGTCCATCATGACGGCGAACCGGCACCCTTGCCGGGCCATATAGTCCCGCAGCTCCTCCGGCGTACAGGCGCCGCTGGAGCCGTCGGTGGCGCCGTAGGTGATCCACTCCGTGTCCGTGAGGCCCACGGCCACCCGGCCCCGGCGACCGCTCACATCTGCCCCGTAATAGAGCTTGGGCTGGGGCTTGCCCTGGCGCACCAGCAGACAGTTGGCCACATAGTTGGCCCGGGCGCAGGCTCCGCCGGGAGGCACCAAAACCTCCGCTGCGTCGGGACCGGTGTCCCAGGCGATGGCCCAGTAGTTATACTCCGGGTCCGCAAAGAGCACCTTCCCGTCTGCTTTTACCGGGCAGACAGGCTTCCAGCGGCCGGGGTCGTAAAACGCCGCCGTCACGGCAATGTCCGGCTGCTGCTCCGCCACGATCTGGGACAGCGATTTCTTCCCGCTGTTCACATACACTGCCACCCGCCGGATGGCGGAGAGGGGCGTCCGTTCGATATGTACCATGCACATCCTCCTTTTTGAAAAAGGCGCGGCATAAGAGCCGCGCCTTTGCCTTATTCCTCGGGTTCGGCTTCCTCGCCCTCTTCACTGTGCCGGGGCCAGACCATGATGGCGTCAAACTGCGCCCGGTCACCGGCCCGGAATGCCGCGTCCAGCTCCTCCTCGAAGGCGTCCTCCTGGGCCTGCAGCTCGGCGATGGCCGCCTCCCGCTTGGCCTGAGTGTCCATGGTGGCGTTCCATTCCGCCTGAGCCGCCGCCCAGTCCACGCCGGAGTCAAAGCCCTCCAGAGGCTCCGCGCCGGTGAGACAACCCTGCTGGAACAGCTCCCAGCGCATATTGATGCCGGAGGGGTTGCCCCGCCGCTGGTCCTCCACGCTCAAAACTCTCATGTCATACGCATACTTCTTGAGATCCATAATGTACTCCTTTCATTGGTCCATATGTTCTGTATCTCCGCTGCCGTCTCCGGCAGATCCGGACGTCTCCTCCCCGCCGGTGAGTTTCTCTCCGGCGGTGTCCACCGCGTTCTTACTGATCTCCAGGATGTTCACCAGCCAGGCAGGCACCGGTGCGCCGAAGGTCACGGCGTGCTCCGCCAGGCTTCCCAGCTCACCGATGATGTACCACACGATTACCAGCGGTGCCAGCAGCACCGAATAGGTGAACGGCAGCGTGATACCCGGGATGTTGGCAATGATGGTCCCGATGAGCCAATCCGCCACCAGGGCGATGCACACCACCAGGATCATCCCGCCCTTGTGCCAGGCCCCTTCCCGCATCTTGGAGCTGGCCCAGCGGCCCTCCTTGGCCGCCGCTGCGCTGCCGATCAGCCAGTCCGAGAGCATCAGCCCCACCCAGGCCACCACCAGCCAGCCGAACCATCCCCACACGGCGGTCAGCGTCCCCGCCACCGCCGCGATTCCCGCTTTGATTCCCAGTAACGTTGTGTTGTCCATGTCTTTCTCCTTCCCCGGCTCCTCCGCCGGATCATATCAGCTTGTACTTGGGCCACGGGCCCCGGCCGGCCCGGTATGCCATGAAATCGAACATCACGATCACCGGGCCCGCCATCAGCACCCACAGCACCCAGTATGTAAGACACACCTGGCCCAGCAAATTGAAGGGCATCCCAGAATAATCCCAGACATCCCACCCCAGCCAGAGATTGACGATGCAGCCAACCACAAACTCCGCCGCCGTGATGATGGTGCCGCCGATGAGGGCCTGGAGCCACAGCGGCGTCTCCCAGGGGATCACCGTGTCGTTGGCGATGTCCAGCGGGATGCAGATGACACACGCCAGCACCCCCATAGTCCAATGGGAGTATCCCCGCCAGAGGATCTCAATGCCGCAGTACAACACCCCGAAGAAAAACCAGCTGCACACCCGCCAAAAACCGATCCGCACGCCCCGGACCACCTTCTGCCCTACGGCTGTCAGTCTCCCACGATCACGCATCCGCATCCCCCTCCTCAACGATTACACTGGAATAGTCAATAACCACGGCCTCCACCGACTCCGCCGTTTCGGCGGCATAGATGGCCGCTTTGATCTTCTCCTGGTACCGGCGGTATGGATATACATATGCGGAGATGGCCATGGATAGGGCAGTGTATTCGGCCTCCTCAAACGCCCGGCACTCCTCCTTCTGGGCGTGCCATTCCAGTACGGCAGGCTGCCCGGAGGCTTTGTTCACCTGGTACTGCATGAGGTTCAATGCCAGCTCGTTCTGGTCCTGTTCCTCCACGCCGTAGCACTTTCCGTCTGTCCACGTCAGCGGGTGCGCCGCCAGCCAGGCGGCCAGTGCGGCCTTATTTTCCTCCTGGCGGGAGGACTGGATCTCAGGCAGGGGGCGGGGGTCCGGTATGTCGATGATCTGATACTCGCCGTTGTAAGCTTCCTTTAACGCATCTTGGATTGATGCTTCTCCGGTATACAAAATTTGAGCGTCATTAAAAACCTGCCGGACATCTGGATCTTCTGCTGTGCCATAGTCATGCTCTTCCATGATTGTGTACTTGATCCACTTCATATAGCACCTTCTCAATCAGTCGATTTTGTGTACTTCACTGCCACATAAACCGCGCTTGCGGACAAATCTTTGTCCGTTGTAATCGCAATATTTGTGGCGTTGATGTCCACCGCAGTAATGCCGGAATGACCTTGCAGGTTCGCGCCTCCCAATATCCCCGTCCATCCGGCGCATTGATCGAAGTTTTCAATCCCATGCGAAACGGATTTCGTTGTTGCATTTGGGGCTGATCCGAAATTGACATACCTTACATACACCGGCTTTCCGTTCCACCGCTCCGTTGTTCGGTACTCTACACCAATCTGCATGGGAGGATTTACCCATTCCCACTGTGTCCAAGTCCCACGGAATAAAACACGCCTAAGGCGGCATGTCGACTCTATGCCAGATGCATCACGATCAGTAAGAGCTTCCTGGTATACAATATCCCCTCTGGCAAGCACAAATAAAAGGCACCAGGCATTGCCAGGGACATTAACTGAGGCTTGCCACCATCCACTCGTTAGCGCCTGGTTTGCGTCATATCCGGATGGGAACCTCGGATTATTTGCACCAAGTCCGTACCCATCCGGCGCCGCCCCCACATCCGCCGCCGTCAGGCCCCGGATCACGTCCGTGATGGAGATCACCGTCCAGTGTCCGGCCGTCCAAGCCTCCGGCTGGGCGATGGCCTGATTGGCCCGGTACAGCAGACCTCCCTGGGCGCAAAAATCTCCCTGCTGGTAGGTCGCCCCGGCGTCATACGCCGCCGCGGCCGCAATGGCCCGCAGCACCTGCCGGTCGATCTTCTCCCAGTTCTCGTTGAGCATGGTCTCGATATTGAAGGTATCGGCCCCGTCCGTCACAGGGTCCTTCATCAAAAGGTTCAGATTGGGCGTATAGCTCGCCATTACTCTCTCCCTCCCGCAAATTGTTTGAGCGTCAGCTGCTGCATCTCAGTCAGCGTCTTGACTTGGTGGATCTCCCGGATCAGGAGATACCGGAAAAAGTAATCCATGGGCAGATGGGCCGGGATGGTGCGGCCGATGGCCTCCTGCAGCTCCTGCAGGTCCTCGGGGACGCCGTAGTTCCCCACAAAGGTCAACTGGATCCTGCCGCCCGCAAAGCCCACTTCCACCTCACCGTTGCGCCAGGCGTCCGCCACGGCCTGGATGGTCTCGATGCTCACCTTACCGCTGGAGCGGTACCGGGCAGCCAATACGCTGCGCCGGCTCTCCAGGGTGGCGCCG
>ERZ827037.1917-NODE-1917-length-19881-cov-3.255120_pt1 | contig 19881 bp, 18 predicted proteins | sample MGYA00519924_ERZ827037 | MGnify/ENA primary metagenome ERZ827037 (study PRJEB31778, sample SAMEA3449250) | human gut metagenome | biome: human gut; feature: human-associated habitat; material: faeces | place: United Kingdom | collected 2010/2012 ...
TGTTTCAGGCTCTTTGGGCTGATTTATAATAAAACAACTTGCGCTATTCGCATTAATAGCTAATGCCAGCGTTAAGCAACCAGTAATTGCTGGTGAAATTATGCTTAAAAATCTTTTTATTTTTTTCATTTTTTATCACTCCTTATTCGAATTATATCATATAAAAAAGAAAATGGTTGTTTTGGGCAAAAACGATGCGATTTTGTGTCAAAACGATAAAAAATAAATGCTATATATCAAAAATTTAATTTAAAAATGTATTAATTTTAAAATAATTTAAAAAAATATTCTATTAATGCATTATACACTTTTAATTTGTTAACAATAACTAAGCCCTTTGATAAAATTTAAATAGATGATTAGTTATGTACATTGACTTTAATTCATTAGGCAAAAGAATTGCACAGCGTCGACGTAATTTAGGATATAAACAAAATGAATTAGCCGAAAAAGCTGACTTATCAAATAATTATTTGTCCAATATTGAAAATGGTCATTCCATACCTAGTTTAACAACATTTGCTGCGATATGTATACAGTTAAACACCACACCTGAAACGTTCCTTTTAGGAACAATTAAAACGAATGACATTCCTCAAAGTTTGATAGATAGTTTAAAGCTTTGCGATGATAAATCTTTAGAACTAATCGATGATATAATTCAATGTGTTTTAAAACAACAAAAACAATAGTGACAACACCCCTGTAATGATGTATAATTCAGAATACAGAGGTGTTTTTTGTGATAAAATTATTAGTATGCGACGATGATTTGAGTATAACAAAACAAGTTAGCCAATTAGTGAAAAAATTTGCTCAAGAGCATAAAATACAATTTGATATAACCATAGAAAACTGTTCGGAAAATATTCTGAAAAAAGCTGAAGCATATGATATTGCAATTATTGATATAGAAATGCCTAGCATTAATGGAATTAGGTTGTCTGCAAAATTAAAACTACTCAATCCAGATACAATAGTTATTATACTAACATCCTTTCAAAATTATCTAGACAGTGCAATGAAAATACATGTTTTCAGATATTTGTCAAAACCAATTGATAAAAATCGTTTTTATTTAAATTTAAAAGATGCGTTAGATGAATACCGTTTAATTAGTAAAATTATAACTATTACAAATAAAGATGAAGTACATTTGATCAAAACTAAAGATATATTATATATAGAAAATAAAAGACGTGGATCCATCATTTATACTAAACGTGATTCATTTTTTACAGACAAAAAACCGAGAGAACTTTTACAGATGATAGATCAAAAAAATTGTTTTGTCTTTTCTCATAATAGTATATTGGTAAATCTTCAAAATGTTATCGATTTTAATAGGGAAGAAATAATACTACGAAAGAATGAGACAGAAACAGTGTCCACTTATATTTCCCAGCGAAAATATAGTGATTTTAAAAAATCATTTTTTAATTTTGCAGGAGATTTGAAATGAATATATTTTGTTACGGAATCACATATTTCTTTGAGCAATTTATTTCATATCAATATTTCAATAACAAATTTGAGCAAAAGAAAAATAAAAAAATTATTTTTCTGATATATTTATCATCATTCTTATTCCAATTTGTCGTGAGTTTTTTTAATGCGCCATATTCTAATCTCATTGCTTTTTTTCTATCAAACCTTTTTGTTAGTATGTTTTGTTTTGATATAAAATGGAAGCAAAGTATTTTTAACGTTTTTTTATTAACAGCAATTATGATATCCACTGAGCTTCTTGCTATGTATTCTTTCACCGTGCTATTAAAAATTGATTTGTTAGAGTGCAAGGATAATGATTTAATATTATTTATTGAAACTGTTTCTACAAAAACTTTATATTTTTTAGTTGCAAACTTGTTTTCAAAATTTGCCCAAAAAGAAACAAAAGAATTGAAAGATTATTCTATTTTTCTTTTTATTCTTCCCGCGACCTCGGTTATTACAACCGCAAGTTTTGCATATCTTTCATTCAAATTAGAAATCGATCACACGACAAATGTTTTGTTTGTTGTGCTCTGTTTGATTTTATTACTTTCAAATATTATTATATTTTTAATTCATGAAAAAATTATTGATACATTAACTGTAAATACGGAATTACAATTAGAAAAACAAAAAGAAAAAATTAATAGAGAATATTATAAAAAGCTTGAGCAACAATATGATTCTTCAAGTATTTTAATTCACGATATAAAAAGAATTCTTGCAAATATAAAAACACTATCACTTACTGAAAATAATGAAAATATTTCGGAATATATAAACTCGATATATCATGGTTATGAAATACAATCTCTTCAGCAATACAGCAAAAATAAATTAGCCAATATTATTATCAGCCGTTATGCTAGTCTATGCCAAGATAATAATATTGATTTTAACATTGATATTAGAGACATTGATTTTTCCTTTATTCCCGAAAGTGATTTGACCGCTCTTCTTGATAACTTATTGGAAAATTCCTATGAAGCGTCGAAAATATCATCCAAGAAAGAAATAAATCTCATCATTGACCGTCGTAATGAAAAATATATGATTATCAAGATAAGCAATTATTCCGAATCTTCACCTAAAATTAAAGGCAATACAATTATCACAAGTAAAGAGAACAAGATGTTTCACGGAATAGGGACTAAAAGCATTGAAAGAATTGTTAAAAGATATGACGGGAATATAAAATGTAACTATTCGGAAGATGAACATATCTTTAGTGTTACTATTCTATTAAAGATCAAATGACACACGCCGCCCATAATGGACGGCGTGTGTCATTAATAGAATTCATTTGAATTAAGTGCGTCAAAGTACCTGCGAGCCCATCCCCAATTTTGTGTAAACCTCCGTTGTGGTGTAGAATAGAAGCATCACAATGGAGGTTTATATTATGGTAAGAAAGAAACGTACTCCGGAAGAAATGGAGCGAAGGGCAAAAATCCGGGAACTGCTGCAGGTGAGCAATGTAAGCAGTATGGCCGACATTCAGAATCTGTTCAAGAAAACCATTGCCGAGTTCATGGAAAACAACCTTGACGCGGAGTTAGACGATGAACTGGGCTACAGCAAATATGACTACCGCAGCAAGGACACGGACAACAGCCGAAATGGGCACAGTGGCAAGACGCTGCGCACCAGCTTCGGGGGAGTGGATATTTCCGTGCCCCGTGATCGCAAGGGCGAATTTGAGCCGCAGGTGCTCAGGAAAAACCAGACCAGCATCAGTCAGGATATCGAGGAAAAGATTTTGTCTATGTACGCATAGCGACGTTCTGTCGCATTGGGGCATGACTACCGGAGACATAGAGGCCCATATTCGTGACATCTACGGCGTGGAGGTCTCGGATACCACCGTCAGCCGGATCACAGACAAGATCCTGCCCATCGCGAAAGAATGGCAGCAACGACCACTGGAGGCCGTCTACGCGGTGGTGTTTCTGGACGCGATCCACGATCATGTTTGCAGCGAAGGCCAAATCGTGAAGAAAGCTGTTTACATTGCCATCGGCATTGATCTGGACGGAAAGAAAGATGTTTTGGGCATGTGGGTCGGCGAAAACGAGAGCGCCAAATTCTGGGCTACTGTAACTCAATGGGCTCAAAAACCGTGGCGTGGAGGATATTTTCATCGCCTGTACGGACAATCTGACTGGATTCTCTGCGGCAATTGAAGCGGTATTTCCCAAGACGGAAATCCAGAACTGCATCGTCCATCAGCTCCGTAATTCCAGCAAGTACGTCTCCTACAAGGACCTGAAAGCCCTGATGGCCGATTTGAAGGCAGGTCTTGCGGCCGTGGATGAGCCCTCTGCGCTGGCTGCCCTGGACACCTTTTCGGAGCGCTGGGATCAGAAATACCCGAAAATATCTCAGTCCTGGCGGGAGAACTGGGCCAACCTGAGCACCTACTTTAAGTACCCGCAGGAGGTGCGGAGACTGATTGATACCACCAACACCATAGAGGGCTTCAACCGTCAGCTTCGGAAGGTGACCAAATCCAAATCCGTGTTCCCCACGGATGACAGCCTGCTGAAAATGCTGTATCTGGCGATGGTGGACATTACGAAAAAGTGGACAGGCCGACGCCAGGACTGGAGTATGATCCACGCCCAAATGGCGGTCTATTTCGCCGACCGTATGCCGGAATAACGCCGACTGTGCCGGAGGTCAAGGGTCTGCGCGCCGCCTGAAAGACGGCGCTTTGATGAACGGCGCACAAGCGCCGCCCTTGACATCCGCCCCTGCCAGCGTTATGTTGTAGACAAGGCGGCAACGGCCTGCGCCGCTGCCGCACTAAAAATATTTGCTCTGTTTTCCACCACTCTACGCTGTTTACACAGAATTTGGGATGGACCCTTTTCAACTGAAAAAGTTTTCCACAAAATCCACACCATATGGCTTGGATTTGCTTTGCTGTTCCCTTTTGGAAAATTTTTGACTTATTTTTTTCGCCTTTCATCTTTCATACCGTCAAAAAAGACGTGCCGCAGATTTTGCCTTTCTGCGACACGTCCATAAAGCAAATTAGAGCAAAAAAATACGCCGTAGAAATCGGATAAGAGAGGACATAAAGCCCAACTTCTTCATCCGACTTAATACGGCGCTTGGTAGTTTATCAACACTTTTCACTGTTTATAACGTTTCGCTTGCCTGATTTGAAATCGTGATTATTATTTATTAGATTAATAAATAATTTTTTGATATACATTTCTCACTTCATGTTTTCTTAAAGATGCCGTAATTGGTAGCGTTTCGCTGCTATAAAGCTTTTGTACAAAAGGTATTCAAATAAACAATCCTCTTACTAAAATTTTATGCATATTCTTATTTTTTATCTAATGGCCACCGTTTATATTTCCCTTCTGAAATATATGTTAGATCTCTCGATAGTATAGAGTAAATTTTTTTATTCTTTTCAATATCTATTCTTTTTTTGAATTCTTCTGCATGAAACTCACAGCTTTGATTAGACAAATGCAACCTTTGTGGATTATAGATACGGACAGCCCCATCTACTCCACGAAAACATATTAGTTTATTTTGATTAGCACAGTTTGGGGAAAACATTATATCTAATACTCCATCTTGTATAGCTTGGACTGCTTTAAGCTCAATGCTTTTGTAATCAATATTTTCTATATAATCCATTATAGAAAAAACTTCATTCCTAATTAAATTAGTTTCTCTGATAATATCTTTTAAATTGACGCTAGTTGTTTTGGCTTTTTCTATACCATTTTTAACGATATTAATACCACGAATATTATCATCGGCACTTGGTATTTTTATTGCTTCGACTGGTGTTTTCGTCATAATCCGTGTCGCCTTTGATAATTTTGCAGTAATTGCACTTTCAAATATTAATTGCTCGGCTTTTTTAACATCATTAGGAAAAGCTCCCATATATTGATGAAAAACTGTAGTTACTCTACAATCGTGGTGTTTATATTTTTTTAAATAGTAATCCGTTAGTTCTTTAAGAACATTGATTGCCGCTATATCTTGTACACGGTTACCCTGTTCGGCAATTCCGACGCTAAAACTCTTCACTCCTCTTTCCGCAGCAAATAGCATTTCAATAATATTTATAACAATAGCAATTGACGGTTCAATTAGCGTTGTTGTCAACGGCCCAAAAAATTCTCTATTAATAACCATCCCGTATTCATTAAAATACATACCACATAATTTGTCTATATAATCCCAATATTTGATTGAGTTAATCGGATGCATATTTTTCTGATAAGGTAAAAGATATGATAAAAACGATCCTTCTACACTTGTTGCTCCACCACAAATACCAATTTCATAAACTAAGCAATGATCTGGAGCTCCACCCCTAATCTGAAACGGAATATCAAGTGACTTTACAAGTTTTTCTATCCCTGATACTCCGTAAATTGGAACAGGAAACCCATTCAACATGCTTGTCCCAGATTTTAAACTATATTCAACACCTTCTTTTGCTTTCGAAAAGTTTTTTTGTCTACTTGCAGCGTCCAATTGTATTGAAGCTATTGATATACCATGATTTTGAAGTGCCTGTAGCAAATTAATTTCTGATTCTAATGCTGCAACTCCCGTTCTTGGTTGTATTACTAAATTTCCAGATTGTTCTGCACCCCACAAAACTTCATCGACATTATTAATTTTATTATAGTTATCATATGCTCTATCATTTGATACATCTGTTCCAGTTGGCCACTCGTGCAATACATTTTTTCTCAAATCGAAAAAAGTGGACTGATTGTCCTTTTCTAATTCTTCTAACAGTCTATCTTTATCTATCTTATATGGCGTTCTTTTCTGAGGAATTATTTCATTCGACTTAATTTTATCCTTTTTTATATCAAAAGATAAAAAAGAAAGCAAGTTCTCAACCGAAATCGGTTTAGGAAACACTCTATCAAATCCATATTTTGTATACTTTTCTATTATAAACTCATCGCTTTTATTCACAGACAAATTTCCACCGAGATACCATAGTTTATTATTATACTCAGAAATTTTATGGATAGATTTACATTTTTCATTTATATATAGTTCTGTATGACCATTTATACAGGAAATAAAGATTGCATCGTAATCTATGCATTTATCCATAAAATCGTCCAAGCTATTATGTATTCCTAAATAGTTTACATAGTATCCATTTTCCTCCAAAGCAATCTTAATAAGACTACTTCCGATGGAATGTGAATCATCACCTATTCCGCCCAGTAAAACCTTTATTTTATTCATAATATTTGTTTAAATATTTATAGATAATCTGCAATAAATATTTATATTTCTCCTTCGTATTTTTTTGCCCTTCCAAGCACAAATAACAATTTACTTTTCTTTTATATAAAAAAATTGCCCAATAACAATCAAAGAAATATGTTATACTCTTATCGCTATTGGGCAAAATACAAACTAGATATTATGAAACCGTGCTTAATAATTTTGATAGATTTTTAATTGTTTTTGTTAATTCTTTTAGGATTTTAAAAACAGGCTTAGCTACACCCTTACCTTCAAGAATATCAATAATTTCTTTTGCCATATTCTCTGATACAACCCCCTGACTCATAGAAATAATAACTCTCAACGGAACATTCATAACAGAATTAACGGCTACCCTTCCCTGTGTTTCATTAGGAGCAGCTTTCATTACCAATTTCGTTATTATTTTTTTCAAAGCCTTTACTGAAGGAGTATCTTTACCATCAGAAAAAGTTGAATTTAAATCCAATGGTTTTCCCCAACAATTGACTTGCGATGAAAATGTGTTGCCATATATTGCTTCGAACTGTTTTTCAGATACAGATTTCACATCGCAACTATAATAGTCTGGTGCGGTATCCCTGTAATCACAAATTTCATCCTCTCTTACCGCTTTAATATTAACTGTATCCACTAGTTTTATATCTCTACTTGATGCCGCTATAATAATATCAAAATCGCCTGATTCAACCGTCCAATCATTTATGCTTATATTATAAAATGCAAAGTCACGGCGACTTAACTCAACTGAAACAATTTGCTCTTCTTCTGGATTTAAAAATACTTTTTTAAATCCACGAAGTTCTTTTTCAGGTCTAAATATTGTAGACTCTTTATCCGAAACATATATCTGTACAACTTCTGCTCCATAAACCTTTCCAATATTTTTAATTTTAAATTGAACTTGGAGAGTATCATTGTCATTGATTCTATTAGAAGAAAGGTGTAAATCACTATATTCAAATGCTGTATAAGATAAACCATATCCAAATGGAAATAGAACATCCTTTTTTGCTGAATCATAATACCTATACCCAACATATATACTTTCTTTGTATACTGGAGCATAACGATCAGCATATATTTCCGAGCAAGGAACATCATTATCCGATAGTGGATATGTTTCAACCAATTTACCGCTTGGATTAACCTTTCCAGTCAAAATATCTAAAATCGCTCCAGCTCCTGCCTGACCTGATAATTCTGCATTTAGTAGGCCTTTAATTTCATTTATCCAAGGCATTGCAACCGGAGCTCCTCCTGACAATACAACTACAACATTGGGGTTGTTTCTGCAAATTTCTTTTATAAGCATATTGTGACTTTCTGGCAATTTAATACTTTCACGATCCAAAGCCTCAGCCTCATAATGCTCAGGAAGACCTGCAAAAATAATAACAACATTCGCTTTTTTTGCCACTTGGGCAGCCTTTTTGATTAATTCCCAATTAGGTTTGTCACTTGATAAATCATATCCTGCGGCATAAGCCATATCTAGATTTGCTTCTTTAGCAATATCATAAAAATTATCAACTTTAGTCGGGTTTACTTGAGAACTACCTGCCCCCTGATACCTTGGTTTCTTTGCCATTTCACCTATAATAGCAATACGAGAATTTACTTTTATTGGTAAAATATTTTCATCATTTTTTAACAAAACCATAGACTGCCCTGCAATTTTACGTGCAAGTTGATGATGATTTTCTCTATTAAAATTGTACTTACGGTTTAATTTATTTGAAGCTTTACAAGTTAATTCGATCATTCTATCTACACATTCATCAAGTACACTTTCCTCCAGTTCACCGTTTTGTACTGCTCTTATAACAGATTTCTCGCCTATACCATTAGAAGCCGGCATTTCTAAGTCATTTCCAGCTTTTATACCTTCCGCACGAATATTTTCTGCACCCCAATCACAAACGACGATACCGTCAAATCCCCATTCTTTTCTGAGCACCTTATTCAATAACCATTCGTTTTCAGTGCAGTATGTACCATTTAGTTTATTATATGCGCTCATAATAGTCCAAGGATGTGATTTTTTAATAACTCGTTCAAAAGCCATCAAGTAAATTTCTCTTAATGCACGCTCATCTACCACTGAATTGGAAGTCATTCTATAAGATTCTTGACTGTTACAAGCAAAATGCTTTAATGATGTTCCAACTCCTTTTGACTGTACACCATCAACCCATGCAGCTCCGATTTCTCCAGCAACATAAGGATCTTCTGAAAAATATTCAAAATTGCGTCCACACAATGGAGATCTTTTAATATTAACTCCAGGTCCTAAAACGACCGACACATTTTGTGCTAATGCCTCTTCTCCAATCGCAGCGCCCATCTCTTTAATCAGATTGATATCCCACGAACAGGCACTTAAACATGCAAGTGGAAAACAAACTGCCGGTAAAGGTTTTGGACTCCCTTTTGTCTTTTTAACTTCACCTGGATGTCTGCGCAGACCATGAGGGCCATCAGAAACCATTATTGATGGAATGCCCAACCGTGTAATCGGTTTTGTATGCCAATAATCTAACCCTGAACACATTCCTGCTTTTTCTTCTAACGTCATTTCATTAATAATATCAGTGTGTTTCATATTATTTTTCCTTTCTAAAATAGTATTTTTTGTTATTGCTAGATTTCGGCATATTTATTACTACTTCGTTTATTATGAACAATATTAAACATACACTCAAAAGTACAAAAGGTAAAAACTTAAATGTTGTTGCAGAAGCTACATAGCCAAATATTAACTGAATTAAATAGCCTACTACTCCTGCGCCTCCCATGTGATACCCAGTAATATCTACAGAGTATTCTTTTCCAAATCTTTCTGGAATACTATGCAAAATACTCGGGAATATTGGACCATACCCAATGCCTATTATCATTAAACCAATCAATGACGTTTGGGGTATGGGTATTAGCAATAAGATCATTCCGATCGCTGAAACCAGAATACCAATCCTTATTAATGTTTTATCTTTAAACTTAATTGAAATAAATCCCGAAATAAACCGTCCAATCATAATTCCGGCATAATAAAATGAAATCCATTTTGCAGCCGTATTTGGAGAGGCCGTAAGCACATTTACAATATATGTTGCTCCCCATGTTCCAATTAAAAACTCCAGCCCACAATAACAGCCTAATGAAAATATACTTAAAATAACACCTTTTATTTTAATGATTTCTTTAAAACCTTTTTCATCTGCGCCATTTTCTTGATTAGAAGTAGAAATCTCTTTTTCTAATTTCATCCAGTTTTTCAGGACAAACCCAACAATAACTGCAATGGCAAATTGGATGAAAGCAATTATTCTATATCCATTTCTCCAATAGCCAAAATCATTACCATTAAGGAAAAATGATAATATTATCGGTCCAGCTGTTACACCGATTCCCCAAAAGCAATGAAGCCAATTCATATGGGAGGCTTTATAATGAATCGAAACATAATTATTTAATCCTGTATCAATTGCTCCAGCCCCACAGCCGAGAATAATATATGATACGCCGAGAACAATTATTCCATTTGAAAAACTGATTCCTATCAACCCTATGGATGTCAATAGTATTGAAATAAATGTAATTTTTGCTGTCCCATATTTTCTTATCAATTGACCCGATAGAAAGCTTGCAACTCCAGTGCTCATTCCTACTATAATACTATAAATAGATGCAAAACTTTCTGCAATATTAAGTTCACTATGTATTACGGGCCAAGAAGCTCCTAACAATGAATCTGGTAGTCCTAAAGAAATAAACACAATATAAATAACGAATAGTATAATCATTTTCTGTCCTCTAAATGTAATATTATAGTTCTTTTAAAATATTATATGAATTTTTACAAATTTGATAATCTTGCTTTAATACAACTAATTGAGTAATATCATCGAGAAATTTTTTATCACCTGATTGATGGTCACTTTTTTCTCTATATAAAGATTTCGATTTCGATAAATTATTTATTGTCATCCATCTTTTCGTAATAACAGACTGTGATATTTTATTAGGAAAATGGTATGAACTAGCGTATTTACTATCACTATAAGCAATGTGCTGTATGCAGGTAAAGCAATTGTCCTGTTTAATAAAATCAACCATTTGCTGATGTTGTTCTTCTGTTTCGCCAGGAAATCCTACAATAAAATCAGTGTAGAAATCAATATTGGAAAACCTTCTTTTTAACTCCTTTATTTTTATATATATTTCGTTAAAGTCTGATTTGCGTCCCATTCGTTTTAAAATATCATTATTAACATGTTGTATTGAAAGATAAAGCTTATCAATATAACCATTTTCACACAACCAGACGATTTGTTCATAATATTTTAAAAACCAGCGGGTATGAAATTGATCAATTGCAAGAGTAAAATTCGGATCTATTTTTATCATTTCGTTTATTACTTCAAAAATAGTGATCCCCGTATCATAACCGTAGCAAAGGGAATCTTCAGCTATGAAAAAAATATGTCTTTTATTATTGAGTAATGCTATTTTAAACTGTTCAATAATTGATTCTTTTGGCGTACTTTTAAATTTAGGCATTGCATTTTTTATAACACAATATGTACATTCTTTAAGACAACCTTCTGCTATTTTTATATAAAATATTTCTCTATCCGGAGACACTGGTAAATTCATTGAATTTATCGGTTTTATATCATTTATGCTTATATGATTATGGAAAATTTCATCTAATTGTTTTTCGTGGGCTTTTTCTATTAGGTTTTCTTCAGGTACATATTCTTTTAACTCGTTATAATATATTTTTGCAATACATCCTAATATATATACTTTTTCCATAGGAAATTTTAATGCTTGCAACATTTTTAATGTGTTAATGCATTTGTTTAAAAATGCCATGAGAACTCCGCAACCATGAAAAATTACATACTCATAATCTCCATCTTCTAAACTATCACTTATTTCCCATTTATTATCCACAAAGTATTTTTCCAAGTGAGCTGCCCCTTGAAAATTGGTATTACAAGTTGCGTTGTTAGTTATAACTAAAACCGATTTTTTCATATTAACTACCCTTCTTAAAAACAATATTAATTCAATTTGATCGGAAAACGTTTTATAATATTTGATTTTTCAACATTTGAAATATTTTTTCTATCAATTTTCCCATTTTTATTTAATGGAATTTCATGTACGATAATCACTTCGCTTGGTACTTTATATCTAATAAGACATTTATTTAGAAGATCCTGAAGAAAATCAAATTGAAAATTTGTTTTTATTTCAATTAATGCAAAAACCTCATTTTCTTTCACATACGCTGCGCAACTTTTAATCTCAGAATAGGATAATAAAACAGCTTCAATTTCTTCACAATGCACCTTTTGTCCATAAATTTTTTTCATATGGTCCTTTCTTCCAATAATTTCAAGATCATTTTTGCTATGTAAAATTCCCAAATCGCCTGTTCTATATTCTATAAAATTATCATGGTTACGAAAGAAATGGTAAGTATTTAATTCTGGTCTTTTCAAATAGCCTAGTGACGCATATTTTGTACAAATAACAACTTCACCTTCAACACCAAATGGTTGTTCTTTTTTCTCATCGTCAATTATTTTACAAAATGTATCTGGAAGCGGTTTTCCAACATGCACACGATCAAATAATGCATCTTCCTCCGTAACTGGATGATAGAACTTGGACATTGTTGTCTCTGTCGGACCATATAAATTATATAAATTACCTTTTAGGTATCTTTCTTTATACTTTTTAATATCATTTCCATAAACCATTTCACCAGCCAGCAAAATATGTTCTATACCTTCGCTATCATAGTATATTTGGTTCAAAAATATGTGTCGAAAAATGGTGGGTACAATGTGGATAATATTAACCGAATTCTTTTTCACAAACTCAAAGAATGCTTTTGATTCAAACATTTGTCTCTTATTTGGAATACAAATACAACCTCCATAAAACAATGGTAAAAACACATCTCTAGCATAAGGATCAAACCATGGAGCTGAAATTTGTGCAGTATGGATCGGTCCACCATTAATGTGCAACATTTCATATTCCCAGGAAATAAAATGAATTAATGAATCTCTGCTGGCTAAAACCCCTTTCGGAATATTAGTACTACCAGATGTATAGATAATATGCGATACATTTTCAACAGAAATAGTTTGAGGTAAACTTACTGCCTTACCGTATTCTATAAACATTCTTTTCGCATGGTTTTTAAAACATATTATATGCGTCTCACTATCTCCCATTTTTTCTATAAGGGTACTAATATTCTTTTCATCAGTAACAACTATATTCGATTCTATATCTTTTATAATATTATGAAGAGATGAACTAGGCGTATTTATATCTATAGCGCAAAAAACTTTCTCTGATAATATTGTTGCCAAAATAGCTATAACAGTTTCAGGACTTCGTTCCATATAAACCGTTACTATTTTTGAATATCTTTCATCATATAATTTGTTAGCTAAGCACTCCGATTCAAGAAAAAGCTCTTTATAAGAAATTATTCTATCAAGATATGTTATTGCAGGGTTTTGAGCATACATTTGAAAGGCTTTCATTATCTTTGCTTTTAATATATTCATAACATTCTCTATCCTTGATTTTGTATTACCTTGTAACTATGTCTATAAAGATTATTGCATTTTGAACAAACAGGCATTTGTTTTTCTTTGATAATCTCTCGTATATAATTAGCAGTATTACTATTCCAAACACTTTCTACGCTATCCTCTTTTAAATCTCCATATGTTAATTCTTGAAAATGCTTGCAAGATGTAACTTTGCCATTTGGAAGGATATCCATCCTTGAAAATATAGTAAAGCAATCTCTGTTATCACAATTATAAATTGCCTCGCCATTCAAGAACATTTCCAATTCCTTATTTGATATATCTGGTTGAAACTGAATATTCATTTTAGTATCCATTCGTCTTATTTCTTGCGTAATTTGCTTGACCAGTTCAATGTTTTCTTTTTTAATTCTATACTTGTATGCATACCAACTTGGAATTCTATCAATATTCTTTTTTAATGGCGCAAAGTTCTCGTTAAAATATATATCCATCTCTTTGGAGGTATCCAAAGAGATATACCAAGGAAAACATAATATCAGGTTGTCAATTCCAGTGTTATCTAGTGTTTTAACAAACTTGTATAAAGTATCAATATTTTCATTTGAAATCATAGTGTGAACACTTATCTTTCCATTAAATGTTCCGCAACTTTTCATATGAATTAAATCAGAAATAACTTTCATCGTTTTTAAGAAATTACCATTTCCACGTAATGCGTCATTACTTCTTTCATCTCCATCTAAAGCTATGAGCAGTTCAATTTTCGAGTCAAACTTGTATAACGTATTATAATACCTTGGAAGCATAATTGAATTCGTACATATTATTGTATATCTATTATTATCTGCAAGCAGATTTAACAATTCATCTATGTTTCTATAGACAAGTGGTTCCCCACCCCAAAGATAAAATATTGGCTGTGTGTCTTTTGTTTCATTAATAACCTTTTTTAAAATTTCAATATCTATATCTGTATTTTGTAAGGTCTTATCCATATTATGATGATACCCTTGCTCATTCCATTCATAACAATGCTTACAGCGCAAATTGCAACGGTTAGTCAATTTTACTCCGACAACATCCGGCAATGCATGTTGCATTACCGAACACTGTTGCTGCCTTTTTGAACGAGATATATTCCTAATAATTTTTGAAATTAAAGCAAAGTCTTTTTCTTCTATATGCTGCATGTTTAAAATCCACCTCATTAGGCCAAATTTAATATTTTTCTAAGTTACATTTAGCATTTGAAGATCCATTACTCATAATACCTTGAGCAGGCATAACAAATGGGGAAAATTCTTTTTTTCATCTGTTGACGAAATTTTTTATACTCTTTATTATTCCAAATTTCCAAGATAGACTTTTCAAACACATTTCCCATTTTAATTTCATAAAATGTATGACAAGGCGTTACATATCCGTCCGCACCTATTTCAGCATATATACAAGGTATAGAGCAATTTTTGTGTGCTTCACACATTTCCATCCATTCAGCATTATAAAAATGTTTAATATTGTCAGGATTAAATATCTTGGGATATCCGAGCACTCTTATACCACGTTTTTTATAAAAGTCTCTTACATTGTTGACCTGACGACAAAGCTCATGAATATCAACACCATTAAATATTTCAATATTACGAAGATAACCATCAGCCATTGTGGTATTAGCAATTCCAAATTCATTATGGATCATCTTTTGAAATTCCTCTTTATCTTTTTGTGTTGTGAATAACTGTATCTCAAGGCTTATGGCATCTAACTTCTCATTAATAAGAGTATGGCAAAAAAAGTATTCAAGTGTTTTATAATTATCTGGTGTAATAATAAAAGTTACACCTATTTTAGGTGTAGATAAATTTGATCCCTTATAAAATGCCAGCTCACGTAATCCACTCATTGCTTTTTCATAAACACCTTGTCCACGTTGAGTGTCATTGTATTCCTTTGGGCCATCTAATGAAACCCATATACCATTAAAATGGCTTTCTGCTAATTCCTTTGCATACTTTGAAAGGAGAGTCCCGTTTGTAGGCATATCTATTTTACAGTTATAATAATTCACCAATTCAATAATATTACTAAAATTAGGATGGAGCATTGGTTCACCACCGAACAGTTCAAAATGTGGCGAATGTGGCTGCAAATCAAAAAATATTTCATCAATTTTCTTTATCGGTAAGACATGCAGATTATTTTTATGTACATAAGATCCGTTCTCTCCCCATTCGTAGCACATTTTACAATGCAAATTACATACTTCGGTAATTTGCAACACGACCCATCTGGGCGCTTTAAATAAACTCATTTAAATGAACTCCTCTAAATAATCAGCAATGTATGACATGTAGGATGTTTTTTGAATTAGGTTGTCGTGTATTTGATTAATGATATCATAGGAAAAATTTTGCTTTTCCCACATGTCAAAACTATATCCAAAATGATTTTCAATCATAGAAATACTATTTGCTATCTCATGTTTAGCCATTCCTTGTAAAAAAATTGGCGGTACCTTCATTAGCAACGCATCTAAACAAGTTCCTCCACCTGGTTTACTTATCATTGCGCAACATTTACGTGCGATATTCCTGTATGAAACTAATTTTCCACTTTCATAATCAACAAGGGGCGGATAAGGGGTAGATTCATCCGGCATCCATTCAATTGGCATGTAAAATGTCCTTACATCAAATCTACTTTTAAAGTCTGTAGCTTCTTGTTTTGTGCTTAAAATAGCATTGATTTCATATTTATCGATTAGTTTCTCAGCAATTGGTGAAAAATTATTTATTCCCCACCCTCCGCCATGCATAATAATACGATTTTTAATAGGCGAACAATACAAGTCTTTGCATAAAAGATAATTTGGCATACAAGTATCTTTTCCAATTAGCCATTCTGTATTAAAAGAAACTTTATCACTTGAACTTCGTAACCATGAAGGCGTATCAACTACATCCAAACGCAAGCAAAATACATTTTTCTTGGGTATATTGAATTCATGTATTATATTAATCCATGAGCCAAACATTACTACAAAAAAGTTGCAATTAAAACTTTCTATTTTTTTGTAGATTTTCTTATAATTTTCTTCATCAGATATTGTAGATGAAACGTCGGAAGCCATTTTTGCAAATCTAAAGTTCTTATGAAATTGGTTACGGTATTCTAAAAACTTTGTTCGTTTATAACTGTCAAAAAAATACTCATAAACAAATACTTTATTCGAGATACCTTTTTTATTAAGAGCATCTGAAAGTAATAATGAAGGTACATATGTACCGTATCCAGCACACGATGAAAGTATTGCAACCATAATTATCTACCAATTTCGTTTCGAATATATTCAGCTAATTTATTCACAGATGAAAGCAATTCAAAATCAAAATTTTCAAAATCAATTATTATATCAAATTCATCTTCTAAATTAAGAAAAAAATTTACCGTTTCCAGAGAATCAAGCCTGTAATCGTTAATAATACTGGAATCGCTATTCAATTCAGGCATTTCCCTACCTTTCAATTTTTCAATAATTTTTATAATTCTTTCTTCCATTTTTATACCTCTCATCCAATAATTTTATTTTAGCTCTAATACTTTCTGAAGAATTTCTTTGGCCTGTATATCTGTTAGTTTATAAAACTTTTGTGCCATCATCAGGAATTTACTTAGTGACATACCATAAATTAATGGCAGCTGAGAAGCCACACTTACACCAGGCAAATACTTTTCAAAAATTTCCCATACACGATCATCCTCTATATAATCTACAACCTTGGATTCTGTCGTGTAGCATCTTTTAACAACTCTGTTTTCGCATATTATTGGGGAGTTATTAACAGACGTAATATGACTCCTCATGCATATTTTAGATAGAATACATTCTTCTATATTGCGCATTTTTATTAATATTGGCACCATAATTCTAATTAAATCATCACTTCCTTCAAATTTATAGCATTGATATGCCCTTGTTCTTATTCCTATTGAAAGCATTAAAAGTGTTTCATATTCTTTTGCCAAATCCGCAAACTTTAAATAGTCTTTAGTAAGTTTGCACATGATGTGGATATGTTCATATAATGAGGCAAAATCTCTTGGATCAATCATTATATTCTTTTGTTCTTTTGTTACTTTTATCAAATAATTATAAATATTGAGACCATATATATTATCCGAATTGCTGATTTTTTTAAAACTATTTCTTGAATACAAATAGTCTAACAATAGATTCTTACATAATATCGAATCAAAAACAAAATCTATATCTTTTTTTAATTTATATATTGTAAATCCGTCCATGGGGCTTCCTGTATGATCAAATGCAACATTAAAATCTTTATATGATATTTCAATAGCGGTATATTTGGGGTTTTCATCATAGACAAATCCAAATAGTGTTTCTGTTTCATCATCAAATCCATATATTAATTCTGGATGGAACATGTTAACCGTTTGGTAAAAACAAGTGCCCGGGATAAAATATTCATTCAATGTTGAAAAAATGTAGTTTCCTTTTTGTATTTCTGATCTAATCGTATCCAATGCATCATTTTTTGTAGGCGTTGATGATTCTATTTCAAATATTTTCAACAACGGATTATTGGGTAAGTAAAATGTATTTGCAGTTTTTTTACTGAAGCTATTAAATAACTGAGTGTCGACCCCTGCATAATTATCTATATATAACTGCAAATAATTATTAACAATAAAAACATCTGCATTCTTGTAATTAGCACATATTATACTTAATGGCTGAGCCAAACCCGGTAGCATTTTAATCGGAGGATCCGTTTCCACTGGTAAAATTATTTTCATATTTTCTTCTCCTTATGAATTAACAATTAAACTACTTTCTCTAATGTTATCAATCATTTTCATTGTATTTTGGATAGAAAGATTTGTATGTATGCTATTGCTTATGTTTCCTTTTTTGATATCATCTTTTATAGAATCAAATTGCAACCTATATGAAAAAGCATCTTTAAAAGAGGTAGTTTTATTCCCCCGATTTATATATAATTCACATGGTTGAAAAAAGCGAGGAACAGTAATAATTCCATTTTCAAAAATTAACTCTGCCTGTGTTCTTGTTACTCGGTCAAAACAGCACATCAAATAGCATTTAATGTTTTCATATTCTAATACCATATTATCAATGATATCTATTCTGTGTTTGTAAAAAACTGCATTATTTGAAATCTTATCTGTATATCCCAAAAGGCCTTCAACAAATGATATTAAATAAACTCCTATATCCATTAATGCTCCGCCACCATTTTGGGGTAAAAGTAAATATTTGCGTTTAGTGATTGATATTGCATCAAAACCAATGTCAATTTTAATTTCCTTTAAATTACCTAATGTTTTATCTTGATATATAGATTTGATTTTTTTGTATAGTGGAGAATATTTAAATGACATCACCTCAGCAAAATATGTTTTTTTCTTTTCGGACTTTTCTATAATAAAAAACAACTCATCGGAATTCATTACAATAGGCTTTTCACACAAAATGGGGATATTATGATCTAAACATCTATTCAAATAAAACATGTGTGAGGAATTTGGAGTCGCAATATATACCCCCTGTACTCCAGGCGTCAAAATTGCTTGATCAACATCTGCAAATGATTGTCCACCATATTTCTTAGCCAGTATCTGTGAATTTTCTTGATTTTTAGAATATATAGACACAAGATGATGTTCGCCACTGTAAGTTATTTCTCGTAAGACACGTTTTACAATATACCCGCTTCCAATTACAGCCCAACCAAAAGATTCCATCCTATACCAATCCTATAAAGTGATTCGTAGAAAATATATTTTTATTTTACAAACTAAATATAACTGTATATGTTATTGTTAAGGCTTATAATTATAAAAACGTAACACTTCAAAATGGATATTAAACTATTTCATATTTTGTAAAAATAGCTAAAGCCAATAATATTCCTGTAAGGATTAAGCCCATTCCAATTGGCAGCGCTGTAACCGGACTGCAATCCAATAGCAAAATCACCACAAACATTAAAGTAAGTGATATACCTACTGAAACGAACTTATATATCCTTCTCTCTCTTTTTGATAACTTTTTATTTTTGTTTTCCACTGGTGCTAAAGCAACAATTATTATTGTGGAAATAACTACCACAATTATGAATAATACTTGATAATGTTGCTGCTCTAAATACTTTATAGCAAATAGAGTCATAACAATTATAATCACCGAACTAAATAGGCAGGCCGCATAGGTTTTTGCATGAAACCCACCTGTAAATTTTCTTAAAATAAAAAACGTTATGTAAAAGCACAAACATTCTTTTATCATTCCAAAAAGTAATCCAATTAGAATAGTGATTACAATATTAATAATTCCATGGACTATTATTTTAACTGCATATTCATATAACTCCCTATCGCCTTTGTCTATATTATGATTCTGGATTAAAAAGGAAGATAGTTTCTTATAATACTTATCCATCACTTGAACATCTTGAATTTTTTAATTGTT
>ERZ827037.1921-NODE-1921-length-19855-cov-3.964495_pt1 | contig 19855 bp, 22 predicted proteins | sample MGYA00519924_ERZ827037 | MGnify/ENA primary metagenome ERZ827037 (study PRJEB31778, sample SAMEA3449250) | human gut metagenome | biome: human gut; feature: human-associated habitat; material: faeces | place: United Kingdom | collected 2010/2012 ...
CCATGTAATGGTGGGGGCGGCATTGCTCACCGCTTACAAAAACGCTGGGGGCAAGCTTGATCTGGAAAAAGCGCTTCATGAGATGTATCGCCGGGGCAAGGAGGTCCCAGGCGGGGCCTGCGGCTTCTGGGGGGCCTGCGGGGCAGGGATCAGCGCGGGACAGTTCCTGTCCATTGCCACAGAATCTACGCCTCTGGCCGCGGAGCCCTGGGGTCTGAGCAATCAAATGACCGCCCGGGCTCTGGAGAATATCGGCAAGGCAGGCGGACCCCGGTGCTGCAAACGGGATTCCTTTCTGGCCATCCTGGCTGCTGTAGATTTTGTCCGGGAGCATCTGGGAGTGGAAATGAAGCGGACGGTCCCTGTTTGCTCATACAGCAGCCGGAACAACCAGTGCATCGGCAGGCGCTGCCCTTTCTCGGCAGCGGGGCGAAAAAAGCCCAAGGTGGCATTTCTCTGCGTCCACAACTCCTGCCGCAGCCAGATAGCGGAGGCCCTGGGCAAAGAGCTGGCCGGAGATGTATTTGAGAGCTTTTCTGCCGGCACCGAGCCTGGTGCACAAATCAACCCGGATGCGGTGCGCCTGATGAAGCAGGTCTACGGCATAGACATGGAGCGGACCCAGCACAATAAGTCCCTCACGCAGCTGCCGGCCGTGGACATTGTGGTCACCATGGGATGTAATGTCCAGTGTCCGACCCTGCCCTGTTCCCACCGGGAGGACTGGGGACTGGACGATCCCAGCGGCAGAGCGGACAGCGAATTTCTCGCTGTCATGGAACGGATCGAGGAAAAGATCCTTGACCTGAAGCGCCGCATCCAGACAGGCGTGTTGGAATGATTTCGGGATAACAAAGGCCCGGAGTCTCTGAACGTACAGAGGCTCCGGGCCTTTTGCCGTCATCTCGGCCGCTGTTCCAGTTCTCGCTCAATCAAGGACATGGCGATGGTGAAAGCCTGGATGCGGCGCTTGGCCAGGGTGATCTGGGATTGATAGCGGGCGGGAGTTTCTTTTCCCTCCAAGGTACTGACGACCTCCCGCAGCTTGTGCAGGGTGGAGTCGATCTGCCGTTTGGCCTCCAGCAGTTCTTCTTTGGAATAGATCATGCTCTGCCTCCTGAAAAAGGGATGCCTGCCGCTTGGGGAAACGGTCAGTCAGATCTGGCTGACCGGGACCATGCCCGTTCCTCCCGGGCTCTGTTGGAATCTCACTGCATTGCCGTTTCACCAAGCAGCAGCGTCTGCCGTGGGGAGCAGCCCAGATCCTTGAAGTCGGAGAACAGGCAGTCGATACGGGTGGGCCGGACGCGGATCAGGTGCATCGGACTGGGCAGCCTGCGCAGGGCCTCCAGGGAGATTTTTTTCCAAGCGGCGTGGGCATTGTAATCATCACTGAATGGCTCTACCAGGTCCGCCAGACCCATGACCTGTATCCCGTGGAGGGAACCAAACCCCTCATACCGGTCGTAAATGGCCAGACATACATGGGGGTTCTTCTGGAGACCGATGAACTTCTTGCCGCCCTCACTGAACATCCAGAAGCAGCCTCCATGCCAGCTGTACTCGATGGGGGTACAGCGTACATAGTCTCCGGTCCCGGTGGCCAAGGCACAGGTATTGTTGGACAGGATGTATTCCTCTGCTATGGCTTTCAGTTTGTCTTGTTCCAGCTTGACGCCGGCGGCGTCCTTTTCCTCCCAGTAGCGGGCGGCAGCTTGATATTCCTCATTTGTCACGCAAACCCCTCCTGACGTTGTTTTTTCCAGTATAGCATACCGGCGAAGGAAATGTCAGGAAACCGGGCGAAAGTGGCAATTTTCCTAGGTGGATTTTTTATGGCACGGACGGTATACTGGAACGCGAAAACCGTAAATCAGGAGGGACCTGCCATGAGTTTGGGAAGCAGCTTATACCACGCCCGGAAAAAGAGCGGACTTTCACAGGAGAATGTGGCTGAAAAGCTGGGAGTCAGCCGTCAGACCATCTCCAAAAATGGGAGACCAATGAGATGTTGCCAGACATTCGTCAGTCCAAGAGGCTGGCTGTGCTCTATCATTTGACTCTGGACAAAACCGCTGCAGTCAGGAATGAACAGCGGCTCCATTCCATTTTTTTCAGTATCAAATCCCTCTATTGTGCTGCCAGGCTTACACGCACATATAGGGGGATTTCGTATTTATTCGGCAGCCTGACGGGGGACAACCTTATTTGAATTTTGAGAGCCTTGTCCTGATTTTTTCATTGCAGCACATTCCTGAAAATTATGATTCGATATATCCGGCAAACAATTATTTTCTTAAAATCTGATCCATGGATTTCCCTTTGGCCAGCTCATCCACCAGCTTGTCCAGATACCGGATCTCCCGCATCAGCGGGTCGTCGATCATCTCTACCCGTACACCGCACACCTTGCCGGTGATGCGCGTTCGGTTCGGGTTCATGGTGGGGGCGCCGCGGAAAAAGTCTCCATAACAGATGTCGGACTGCTCCAGGCGGGCAATTTCCTCGGAAGTGTATCCGGTGAGCCAGGCGGTCACCTGGTCGACTTCTTCCCGTGTGCGGCCTTTTTTCACGGCTTTGTTCACCAGCAGGGGGTACAGCTTTGAAAAGGGCATCTGTGTCACATCAGTAAGGGGCATATGGTTCTCCTTTCCGGGTTCTGGGTACCCAGCGGGATCCCGCTGACAACATTGATGTACCATACAGTCAATAAATCCATCATACCATGAGCGGTCCTATCTGGCAATCGAAGGGAAGAGGCAATGCGCCTTTTGCAGGCAGCCGCAGTTCGCACCAATGAGAGGCTGGCCCATCACACATAAAATGAAGGGACAGGATGCCCCTGCTTGCCTGAAACACTTGACATACAAATGTTTTTTGAATATACTTAACAAAGTTAACTAAAAATGGGGGGCAGTGATCAGATGGAATGGACAGATATGATGCATTATCAACAGCAGATGCAAAAGATCATGCGTTCTTTGCTGCCTGTGCGGAAGTCTGTGCTGACGGCCAGTGAATGCGAACTTCTGGCTCGGCTGTATTTGCAGCCGGAACAAAATACGCCTGTTTTGCTCAGTCAGAGCAGCGGCATGAAAATAGAAGCGGTGAGCCGCTGTTTGAAGGGGCTTTATGAGAAGGACTGCATACGGAAACAGCGGCAGACAGCGGATGAGCGGAGTTATCAGTTGTTTATCACAGAGACCGGACTTGCCGAATTGAGAAAGGGGTATGAGAGTATTTTGCAGCCCTTCTACGATCTGTGGCGCAGCTCCCCGGAAGATTTTGAGGCGTTTATGCATTATGCGGATAGACTTGCCGCACACATTGAGAAAGGACGGGAAAAGATCCGTGACCATGAAGTTTTATGACGCGCTGCAGATGGATCCCGCTGTGCTGAAACGGGAGATCGCAGCTTGTGACACAAGGCAGGAGAAAGCATATTACTGGATCGCAATGGCGGTGCGTTCCGTGCTGATCGTGGGTTTTGCCATTGTGTTTATCAGTTTGCTGTCAGGGGTGTTTGGCGCTGACAACACGCCTATGGCGGTGGCATTATTCTGCATGATGCTGGGCATTCGTTTTGTCAATTTTGAATACTGCGTCGGAGATTCGCTCCTGACCCTGGCGGCTGTACTGGCGATTCTGGTACTGGTCCCCTGTGCCGCGGCGGTGTTTCCGCCGGTCTTTTTGATCCCGCTGCATTTCGCAGCCTTTTTTGCTTTGCTCTATATGACGACCCAGCGGCCTGAAATGGGAAATGGCGGATTATACAGCTTTGCCTATATCTATCTGACAGGGAACCCGGTCGTCGGCGAGGCTCTCGTTCGCCGCGGACTTTTGGCTCTGGTGGGATACCTGATCTGCGGTGCGATCCTGTTTGCCAAACATCGGGACCGGCACAAAACAACTCGTTTCCACCATGTAGTGCGGAAGTTTGATCTTTCCGCACCGGTCCACCTGTGGCAGCTGCGTATGGCGCTCGGCGTGAGCTTGGTGCTGACTGCCGGACAGGTGTTTGGTGTGGAGAGGTTTATGTGGATGGGATTTGCATGTGCGTCGCTGCTGTCGGAATATCCATACTCCGGCAATACAACCGTCCGCTTCCGGCAGCGGATCGTGGGGGCGGTTGCGGGTTCGGGTGCGTTTTTTGTCCTTTATCTGGTGACGCCTGAAGCGTTTCATGCACTGATGGGCCCACTGGGGGGACTATGCCTTGGATTTTGCACCGATTATCGGTATAAAACGGCAATGAACTGCTTTGGGGCGCTGATGCTGGGCACCGGGATCTATGGGCTCCAGGGAGCGGTGATCCTGCGTATTGTGGATACCCTTCTTGGCGTGACATTTGGACTGGTGTTTGCTGTCATTTTTCATCAGCTGGCAGCGGTCAGATTTTTGCCCGCTCTGAAAGAAGAATGATGGGGGAAGGACTGCACTCAGGTGCTTAAAGCTCCGAAACCGGAAAGTGTCCATCTTTGAGGTGTGTCCCATCGCGGCAGCGGGCTTTTTCTGCTATCTGCTGGATACCCTGCGGGAGGAGGAAGCCAGAAGAGCTTCGGCTTCCGGGACATGAAGGAAACGTGGGACATCGCCGTGGACAAAGATGAGGACAAACGTGACGATGCGGCTTCATCTGGAATCTATTCAGTAAAAAGAGGTCCCGATGCTTTGTGCATAAAAACGCTTCCTTTGCCGTTATGTAAGCTGCGTATCCCAATGTGCAAAATGCCCCATTAAAAGCTTAGACACTAGCAGTCCAATAAGCGGAGATAGCGGTAAGGGGAGGCCTGTTTTCTTGCTGTTTTTTCCGGAAGCATGTATAATAAAATGATAACAGAAAATTCCGCGGTCTGAGCTGGTTTATGGAGCTCCGACTTCCGCAAGGGGGTTCTTGCTTCCTGCAAAGGAATATTGCGCAGGGAGTATGAGGCGGGAGCGGCAAAGGCATAAAAATATTGAAAATTTTACAAGGGGGAACACATCCATGAAACTCTATGAGATTACCTTCAGTCCCACGGGCGGCACCCAGAAGGCGGCCGATCTGCTGACAGAGGCGTTGGGCGGAGAGCGTATCGCAGTGGACCTGACGGACCGCACAGCCGATTTTTCCGCCGTGGCCTTTACCCCGGAGGATGTGGCCGTGATCGCCGTGCCGTCTTACGGCGGCCGGGTGCCTGCGGCGGCTGTGCAGCGGCTGGAGACCATGCAAGGCAGCAGCGCCCGGGCAGTGCTGGTATGCGTATACGGCAACCGCGCCTATGAGGACACTCTGGTGGAATTGGAGGATGCCGCCAAACAGGCAGGATTCCGGATCATTGCCGCTGTGGCGGTCATTGCAGAGCACTCCATTGTCCGTCGCTACGCTGCGGGGCGTCCTGACGCTGAGGACGCAAAGCAGCTTCAGGCCTTTGCTGGCAAGATCGTGGAGAAGCTGTCCGCCGGGGATGACACGCAACCGGAGATTCCAGGCAATCGTCCTTATAAGAAGGCCGGCGGCTCCGGCATGGTACCGAAGCCTACGAAAGAGTGCAGCAGCTGCGGCCTCTGTGCGCAGAAGTGTCCGGTGGCAGCCATTGATGTCCATGATCCTGGACATACCGATAAGGACAAGTGCATCTCCTGTATGCGGTGCGTGTCCATCTGTCCCAAGTCCGCCCGGAAAGTCAGTTCTGTGATGCTGACAGCGGCAGAAATGGCGCTGAAAAAGGTTTGCTCGGACCGGAAAACGGGAGAGCTGTACATTTGATAGAGAATCAGAAAGGCCGGAGACCATATGTGGGCTCCGGCCTCTTTCCTCAAACAAAGCGGAGACGGCTTCAAGCCGTCTCCGCTTTGTGATTCTGTGCGTAGTAGAAAAAATACTGCTGCATGATCCCGGCGGAATCACCGTATCGGTCAAAGGGATTCTGTCCTCGATACTCCTGCCGGATGATTTTCTTGATCCAGGTGTCTACCGGGGCACAGGCGGTCCGGCCATAGGCGAACAGTGCCACGCAGTTGGCGACTTTTATCCCCACGCCTTTTACCCCTTCCAGGGCAGTGATCAGCTCCTCATCAGAAAGAGACGCGATCCCCTCCAGGTCCAAACTGCCGGAGAGGACCTGGTGCACCGCGTCGCAGAGGTAGGGGGCCCGGTATCCAGCTTTGCAGGCGATGTAGTCTTCCGGATGTACATCCTTCAACTGTGAGGCTGTGGGAAATGTGTAAAGCGTTTCGGAGGGAGTCCGGATTTTTGAGCCATACCGCTCACTGAGCAGTTCCACCACGGAACGGATGGCCGGAATGCTTTTGCGCTGGGAGATGATGAAAGTGACCAGTATCTCCCAGGGGTCCTGCCGCAGGATTCGGATGCCTGCGCCGGTCTGTGCGGCCAGAGCCAGGAAGGGATCTTCCGCCGGAATGGCCTTGCAAATGTCCTGGTAATTCCGGGCCAGATCGAAATAGGGACTCCAGATCTGTTCCCAGGTGTCCTGATCGCAGCTGACCTCATAGGTTTCCTCCGCCGCTTTTCGGATGTACAGAACATTCCCTCCGGTGATGAATCGATAAGTACCTCCCGGCAGCGGAGCGACCCGAAAGCACTGGCCGCTGTCGGTGATTTTCTGCAGGTCGAACAAGTCTGAAATACAGACCTCCATTTTCATGCTCCTTTCAGATGTTGCCGTGTCATTCCGCCTCCTCACAAAAGGCAGCCAGATTTTCGCGGAGCTGTTCCAGAAACAGCTCCATAGCCCTGGAGAAGATCTGGGATTTTTTCCACACCAGATACATCCCCAGTTCCAGTTTGGGGTGCAGGGGACGGAAGCACAGACCGCTGCCGGTCGTGTTGACCAGCTTATCCAGAGTGAAGGCATAGCCCATTCCCTCGTCCACCATGAGGGAGGCGTTGTAGATCAGATTGTAGGTGGCCACCGTGTGCAGTTCTGTCGGGTCCTTTCCCAGCCAGCGGTACAGTCCGCTTTTGTTGTCCACCTGTCGGGAGAGGATCAGCGGCTTGTCCCACAGATCCCGGGGAGAGACTGCCTCCTTTTCCGCCAGAGGGCTGCTGCGCCGCATCAAAACGCCCCAGGTGTCTTTCATGGGCAGTTCCGCGTAGTGGTATTTTGTTTTATCAATATCGCCCAGAAGGATCCCAAAATCCAGCAGCCCCTTGTCCAGCCGCTCACACACGTCTACGGCGTCTCCGCTGACGATGTGAAAGAGAATGCCCGGATAGCGCTGCTGGAGCTGATGGGCTGTTCTTGCGATCTGCCGTACCCCGTCGGTTTCGCCGGTGCCGATATAAATGTCTCCGCTGATGGTTTCGTCGGACTGGGCGATCTCTTTTTCCGTCCGGCCCACGAGATCCAATATCTCCTCCGCCCGCTTGCGCAGCAGCATGCCGTCCTCCGTCAGGGTGATCTTCCGGTTGCCCCGGATCATCAGCTGTTTGCCCAGTTCCTCTTCCAGTTCTTTGAGCTGGCGGGAGAGGGTGGGCTGCGTCAGGTGCAGGGACTGGGCCGCCGCAGAGATGTTCTGTTCCCTGGCAACAGCCAGGAAGTATTGCAGTACTCTCAGTTCCATAGGGGACACCTCCTGATGGCTGCATTATATCTTAAAATATCCATAGTTTTCAAGCATAATGAACTATTCTTTATAGGTATTTGTTATTACAGGCGGAGAGAGATAAAATGAAACCGTCAGAATAAAGAAACAGGAGTATTACATGAATTTAGAGCAATTTTTGGAACACCTGAACAGCGAAAAACCGGTAAAGGGTGGCAGTGAAGCCCACCTGTTCATGCACGGCGTCAGCCAGGAGGCGCTGAAGATCACGGCGGAGATCAACGGCAGCTACCATGAGCCGGAAGAGCTGCGGGCCCTGTTCTCCCGGCTGATCGGTCAGCCGGTGGACGAGAGCTTTGCGATGTTCCCGCCCTTTTATACCGACTGTGGAAAGAACATCCATATTGGGAAGCATGTCTTTATCAACATGGGCTGCAAATTCCAGGATCAGGGGGGCATTTTCATCGGAGACGGCGCCCTCATCGGCCATAACGTGGTGCTGGCCACGCTGAATCACGCCATGTCGCCCCATGACCGCGGCACTATGATCCCCGCGCCCATCCATATCGGAAAGAACGTCTGGATCGGCTCCAATTCCACCATTTTGCCCGGTGTGACCATTGGGGACGGCGCCATTGTGGCGGCCGGAGCTGTGGTGACCCGGGATGTCCCGGAAAATACCATCGTGGGTGGCGTACCCGCGCGTATCATGCGGCACTTGAGTAAGGAGGAACTGCAATGAGCAAGAAAGTTTTGGTCATATCCACCAGCCCCCGGAAGGGCGGCAACTCCGACGTCCTGGCGGATGAATTTGTCCGCGGCGCCCAGGAGGGCGGCAACAGTGTGGAGAAGGTCACGCTGTACGACAAGACCATCGGGTTCTGCAAGGGGTGCCTTGCCTGCCAGAGTACTCAGCGCTGCGTCATCCACGACGACGCGGACGTCATCGCCCAGAAGATGCTGACAGCGGACGTCATCGCATTTGCCACCCCCATCTATTACTACGGGATGTGTGGGCAGATGAAAACCATGCTGGACCGGTCCAATCCGCTGTTTTCCGCCGATTACGCTTTTCGGGATATTTGCCTGCTCTCCGCCGCGGCGGAGGAGGACAGCCATACCCCTGACGGCGCCGTTACCGGCTTGCAGGGATGGATCGACTGCTTTGAAAAGGTCCGCCTGGCGGGAACCGTTTTTGCCGGCGGCGTGACGGCTGTGGGAGAGATCCAGGGCCATCCCGCGCTGAAAAAGGCCTATGAGATGGGCAAGAATGTCTGATGATTCAGGAGGACAATGAACATGAATTCCAAGTATAACGGATATTCCTTCCCCCTGCGGGACACGGTCAAGCGGGAGAAGGTGCACTTTCGCAACCGCTACGGCATCGAACTGTGCGGGGATCTGTACCTCCCTGCGCAGGCAGACGGAAAGCTGGCTGCCGTGGCCGTATCCGGGCCCTTTGGCGCGGTGAAGGAGCAGTGCTCCGGGCTGTATGCTGAGGAGCTGGCGTCCCGGGGCTTTGCCGCCCTGGCATTCGACCCTTCCTTTACCGGGGAGAGCGGCGGTGCGGTGCGGAACGTAGCCTCTCCCGACATCAATACCGAGGACTTCTCCGCCGCGGTGGATTTCCTCATCACCCGGGATTTCGTGGACGGGGAGAAGGTGGGGATCCTGGGCATCTGCGGCTGGGGCGGCATGGCCCTCAATGCCGCTGCTATGGACACCCGCATCAAGGCTACCGTCACCGCCACCATGTACGACATGACCCGTGTGAATGCCAAGGGTTACTTTGATGCCGCCGACAGCGCCGACGCCCGCTATGAGACGAAAAAAGCCCTCAATGCCCAGCGGACGGAGGACTGCAAAAACGGGACCTACGCCCGGGCAGGCGGCGTGGTGGACCCGCTGCCGGAGGACGCGCCGTTCTTTGTAAAGGACTACTACGACTACTATAAGACGGAGCGGGGGTATACCGAACGCTCCCTCAACTCCAACCAGGGGTGGAACGTGACGTCGTCCCTGTCCTTCCTCAATATGCCCATTCTGCAATACAGCAACGAGATCCGCAGCGCGGTGCTGGTGATCCACGGGGAGAAGGCCCACTCCTGCTATTTCAGCCGGGATGCCTTTGCCGGTATGGTGAAGGATAACCCCTGGGCCGATAACAAGGAACTGCTCATCATTCCCGGAGCAGTCCATACCGACCTTTATGACCGGAAGGACGTCATTCCTTTTGACAAAATTGAGGAGTTCTTCCGGGTGTATTTGCAGTAAGAAATGAAGGCGGGGCCTATGGTAAAATTACTCTGTATGCTCCTTGCGGCGTTCAGTCTCTCCGCCTGCGGGGGAACCGGGGCTCCGGTGGCTCCTGGCACGGCCCAGACTGGGACCGCAGAAACGGAGTCTGCGGAATCTCAGCCAACCGAGAGCACAGGATCCCATCAGGAGGGATCCGCATTGAAAATCACCGTTGGAGATCAGGAACTGCTGGCTGCCTTTGCAGACAACAGCTCCGCCGAGGAATTCCGGGAGCTGCTGGCGCAGGGGCCGTTGACCATTGAGATGGAGGACTACGGCGGTTTTGAGAAAGTGGGCCCTCTGGGCACGACGCTGACCCGGAACGATACCCAGATCACCACGGAGCCCGGTGACGTGATCCTCTATCAGGGAAATCAAATTACCATCTACTACGGAACCAATTCCTGGAGTTTTACCAGGCTCGCCAGGATCGACGATCCCTCCGGGTTACAGGAAGTACTGGGGGAGGGAGCGGTTTCCGTTACCTTTTCGCTTGAATAGGAGGCGTTTTCAGTATGGCAGTGAAACAGACGGCGGGCAGAGATGCCCTGGGGGAATTTGCCCCCAAATTTGCCCAGCTCAATGACGATGTGCTCTTTGGTGAGGTCTGGAACCGGGAGGATCAACTCTCCCTGCGGGACCGGTCTCTGGTCACGGTGGTGGCGCTGATGTCCCAGGGGCTGGTGGACAGCTCCTTCCAGTACCACCTGGCCACCGCCAGGCAAAACGGCATCACCCGGCAGGAGATCGCGGAGATTTTGACCCACGCGGCCTTTTACGCCGGATGGCCCAAGGCCTGGGCGGCTTTCCGCATGGCCAAGGAGGTCTGGGCAGACGATGATGCCGGTGATGACGGCAAGGCCCGGCACCAGAAAGAGATGGTTTTCCCCATCGGGGCTCCCAACGACGGCTTTGCTCAATATTTCGTGGGACAGAGCTATCTGCAGCCCCTCTCCACCAGCCAGGTGGGGGTGTACAATGTGACGTTTGAGCCGGGCTGCCGGAACAACTGGCACATCCATCATGCCGACAAAGGTGGCGGACAGATCCTCGTCTGCGTGGCCGGCCGGGGCTGGTACCAGGAATGGGGCCAGGAGGCCCGGGAGCTGCACCCGGGAGATGTGGTCAACATCCCCACGGGAGTGAAGCACTGGCACGGCGCCGCGGCGGACAGCTGGTTCTCTCATCTGGCTTTGGAAGTTCCGGGGGAGAACGGTTCCAACGAGTGGATGGAGGCTGTCTCCGACGCGGAGTACAGCAAGCTGGGCTGAGGAATCTTCCCTTTGTATCTCGTATCTGCGATCAAAAAGGCTCCTGCTGTCTTGGCAGAAGCCTTTTTGAATTTGCGGAAACTTTCATCCTTGTAAGGACCTGGCGGATGGGGTACAATTCATAAGGAAGAAAGTGGTTCCTTATGGCTGTACAGGAGAAAGGAGCGTTCGGATATGCCGATGCTTGGCGCAATCCTGACCCCGCACCCGCCGGTGCTGCTGAGTGAAGTGGGCAGGGGAAAAGAGCTTGAAATCGAAGCCACCGACCGAGCCATGCGTGCTGCGGCGGAGGAGGTGGCCCGGTGGGAGCCTGATGTGCTGATCGTGTCCTCGCCGCACACCATTTTGTATGGGGACTATTTCCATATCTCTCCCGGCAGCAGCGGAGTGGGCTCCATGGCTGCCTTTGGAGCACCCAAAGTGCGCATCGAAGCACAGTATGATGCCCAGCTGCGGGATGAGATCGTGCGCAGGGCACAGACTGCGGGCCTGGAAGCCGGTACCTTGGGAGAACGTGACCCGCAGCTGGATCACGGTGTCCTGATCCCCCTTTCTTTTCTGCGCAGGGCGGGGGTAGTGTGCCCCATCGTACGGATGGGCCTGTCCGGATTTTCGGCATTGGCTCATTACCGGCTGGGCCGGTGCGTGGCCGAAGCGGTGGGAGCGCTGGGCCGCCGGGCGGTGTTCGTGGCCAGCGGCGACCTTTCCCATAAGCTCAGACCCGATGGGCCCTATGGCTTCGCACCGGAGGGACCGGTATTCGAGAAGGCTGTGACAGAGGCGATGGCATCCGGTGATTTTCTGCAGTTTCTCACCATGGATCCCTCCCTTTGCGAGCGGGCGGCAGAATGCGGCCTGCGGTCTTTTCAGATGATGGCAGGTGCCCTGGATGGACTGACCGTAGCGGCGCGGCTGCTCAGCCATGAGGGGCCCTTTGGTGTGGGCTATGCGGTGGCACTGTTCCGGGTTACAGGCCGGAACGAGGCGCGTTGCTTTGCCGAGGCCTGCGAACAGGCCCAGCGCGCCCGCCTGAAGGAACGCCGGGACCGGGAGGATGCCTGGGTGCGGCTGGCCCGGTTGTCGCTGGAGACTTATGTGCGGACCGGGCAGCAGCTGGGATCCTTGCCGGACGACTTGCCGGAGGAATTGACCGGACAGGCGGCGGGGGCCTTTGTTTCCCTGCATGCGGGCGGGAGGCTGCGGGGCTGTATCGGCACCACCGTCCCCACTGCGGAAAATGTTGCCTGGGAGATCGTGCAGAATGCGGTGTCTGCCGGGACCCGGGATCCGCGATTCCCGGCCGTGCGGGCTGGTGAACTGGGGGATCTGGAATACAGTGTGGATGTGCTGGGGCAGGCGGAACCTGTGGATTCGCCCGATCAGCTGGATCCGAAGCGGTATGGCGTCATCGTGGGTTATGGGAACCGGCGCGGACTGCTGCTGCCCGATTTGGACGGAGTGGATACAGTGGAGCAGCAGATCGACATTGCCCGCAAAAAAGGCGGTATCCGGGAAACGGACCCCTATACCCTCCAGCGATTCAAGGTGGTGCGGCATCTATGAGTATTTTCTGTGATCTCTGCTTTCATCATTGTCGGCTGGAGGAAGGTCAGACGGGCTTTTGCCGGGCTCGGGCCAACCGGGATGGGAGGATCACCTGCCTCAATTACGGCAAACTGACCGCTTTGGCTCTGGATCCCATCGAGAAAAAACCTCTGCGCCGGTTCCATCCGGGGAGTGAGGTGCTGTCCGTGGGCAGCTTCGGCTGCAATCTGAGCTGCCCTTTCTGCCAAAACGCCCGGATCGCTGCGGCGGGAGAGGAGAGCCGTACCCGGGATTGTTCCCCGGAAATGCTGGTGGAGGAGGCCCTCCGCCTGTGCAGCCGGGGCAATATTGGTGTTGCGTATACCTACAATGAGCCTCTGATGGGCTATGAATATGTGCGGGATTGCGCAGCTCTGGTGCGCCAAGCCGGAATGCGCAATGTGCTGGTGACCAACGGCACCATTTCGGAAAAACCTTGGCGGGAATTGCTGCCGCTGATAGACGCGGTGAATATCGACCTGAAGGGCTTTACAGAAAATTGGTACCGTGTTTTGGGCGGGGACCTGGAAACGGTCAAACGCTCCATTGCTCTGGCCGCGCAGAGTTGTCATGTGGAGATCACCACATTGATCGTACCGGGGGAGAATGACAGCGAGGACGAGATACGGGCGCTGTCGGGTTGGCTTGCTTCCGTAAGAGCGGACATCCCGCTGCACATCTCCCGGTTTTTCCCGTGCCACTGCATGAAAGACCGTCCGCCCACTCCGGTGGAGACCGTCTATCGCCTGGCCGATGTGGCACGGCAACAGCTGCAGTATGTGTACACGGGCAACTGCTGAATCGTGCGTGATGCGCGTCACGAACGCAGCTGGGAAGCACCGGAGGAACTGACGGCACTATTTCATGGCTTTTATGCACAAATCCACTAAAATCTTTTAATCAGGAGGTATTTTCTATGCGCAAAAATTTTGGAGCAAAACCCTGGACCTATCCCCAGCCGGTCCTGATCCTCGCAACGTATGGTGAAGACGGTACGCCTGACGCTATGAATGCGGCCTGGGGCGGCATCAGTGATGACAAGGAACTGTCAATGTGCATCAGTGCCGAGCACAAAACCACGGCAAACATTCTCCTCCGGAAGGCGTTTACCGTCAGTATGGCAACTGCGGAGCAGGTGGTGGCCTGCGACTATGTGGGCATCGAGTCCGGCAGCAACGTGGCAAACAAACTGGAGAAGGCGGGCTGGCATACCACGAAATCGGAATTTGTAGATGCACCGCTCATCGATGAGCTGCCGATGGCAGTGGAGTGCCGCCTGGTGAGCTACGATCCGGAGAGCTGCCGCCTGGTGGGGGAGATCGTCAACGTCAGCGCCGATGAGGCGGTGCTGGGGGAGGATGGCCGGATCGATCCGGATAAACTGCGGCCCATTACGTTTGACCCCATCCACAACACGTATCGCGTACTGGGCGAGAAGGTGGGAAATGCCTTCCGCGACGGGACGAAACTGAAGTAAGAGCTTTTGACATCTCGGAAAAAGACCGGATGGACATTCCAATGTTGCAGGAATGTCCATCCGGTTTTTAAATCGATAGGAATACAGCGCACCTGCGCTCCGGCGCCGGGAAAAGGAACTCAGAGCATTTCGCCCCGGAGAATGTGGTGGTCCCGCAGAACTTTTTCCACCACGGTCCCCTTGAGCTTTTTGAGCAGCGGTTTTTTCACGAGATTCAGGGGACCGGGCAGCTCCGCCTCCAGGGGAGACTTTCCGTCCATCAGGCACACAGAGCTGTCCAGCAGGCAGCGGATGTCGTATACGCTGCCCCAAACCTCCGGAACGCCGCGGTCCACGCCCAGCAGTCCGTAGACTGCCTCCATGGCGGTACGAACAGAGTACTCGGTGGTGAACACGGTATCCCGGGGCGTCTCGGCAAACTGGCCCAGGAAGGCAAAGTTCACACAGCCGTCGGGAATGACGTCGGGACGGTCGCCCTTGGCCCGGGGCATGAAGAAGGCGGTGATATAGGGCATCATGGTGGGAACGCACACGGCACTCTTCTCCGCCAGCTCCGGGATCAGAGCCTCCGGCACGCCGATATGGTAGAGCCATTCCTCCGTGATCTCCTTGCCGGTGCACTCCTTCATGGGCTTTTTCACGTAGTCGCCGGGGACGTCGGTGAAAAGACCGTACACCCAGATGCACACCTTCTCCGGAGCTTGTTCCTTGAATTGGCCCTGGCGGTTGATGGTCCAGCTCAAAAGCCACTTGGAGTCCCGGCAGCTAACAATGCCGCCGGTGACCACCTTTCCGCTTCTGGGGTCCCGCTGGCAAATGTTGGTGAGATAGGGGAGGATCCGGTCGTCCAGTGTGGTGATGGTGGCGGATTCCCAGTTAGTCTTGCTCACATCGGAGCAGAACTTCTCCGGACGACCGAAGGCCGGGTCCTGCCGGGCAATATTTTTCCACAGGCTCCAGCATCCGCTGGTGCGGACTTCTGCGTCTCCATTGGGGGCGTGGTTGTGGTCACCGTAGACGGTGCCCTCGGTGCAGGAACCGTTGGTGACGAACACCAGGTCATTTTCCGTCAGAACGATGCCCTGCTCTACGCCCTTGACCCGGCACTCGATGGCGGTGGCAGTCTTTTTGCCGCCCCGGATGTCGAAAAGAACGTTGGTCACCTCGGTACTGAACTGGAAGTCCACGCCGGCGGATTCCAGGTACTTCTGCATGGGAAGGATCAGGGATTCATACTGGTTGTAGCGGGTAAATTTCAGGGCGCTGAAGTCCGGCAGGCCGGCGATGTGGTGGATGAAGCGCTGGAAGTAGAGCTTCATCTCCAGGGAGGAGTGCCAGTTTTCAAAGGCGAACATGGTTCGCCAGTAGAGCCAGAAGGTGGAGGAGAACACCTCTTCGTCAAAGACGTCCTCAATGGTCTTATCATAGAGGTCTTCGTCCGGCGTCAGGAAGAGCTTTACGATCTCCATACAGGCTTTCTCACTGAGATTGAATTTTCCGTCGGTGTGGGCGTCCTGGCCCCGGTTGACGGTGGCCCGGCATAAGGAGTAATTGGGATCGTGCTTATTGAGCCGGTAGAACTCGTCCAGCACGGAAATGCCGGGCGTTTCCAGAGAGGGGATGGAGCGGAACAGGTCCCACAGGCACTCGAAGTGGTCCTCCATTTCCCGGCCGCCCCGCATGACATAGCCCCGGCTGGGATCGAAGATGCCGTCACAGGCGCCGCCGGCAATGTCCATGGCCTCCAGAATGTGGATATGGGAGCCGGGCATCTGGCCGTCCCGTACCAGGAAACAGGCTGCGGCCAGAGCGGCCAGACCGCTGCCGACGATATAGGCGCTTTTTCCTTCCACGCCCTCCGGCTTCTCCGGGCGGGCAAAAGCCTCGTAGTTGCCGCTGGAGTAGTAGATGCCCTTGCTGTTTTTTTCGTGGCGGCCCAGTTCCGTATTGCGATAATCATTGGGTGCGGACTTGGGACCCGCCGTTGTTTTTTGGGCCTGTGTCAGTTTCTTAGCGGCCACGATCGCCGCGCCGGCGCCAGCCAGGCCGGCAGCTGCAGCCGTCAGCTTTCCAAGATTCTTTGCCATTGAGAGAGCCACCTTTCCAAATCATACCGCCGGTTCGGCGGTGCTTTTTGTGATGGCATTATCCTACCCCGTTTTTGCGGCGGCTTCCATTTACAAACCAGGGCAGGTGATGAAATTTTCATCACCTGCCCTGATTTGTAAAGTGCTTACTTGCCTGCGGCAAAATTTCGGATGGAGTTGGAGATGTTGCCCTGCATGGTGGTGCTGATTTTTTCCACGATGACCTGATAGTCTGCGCTCATGCCCTGACGGATCCAGTCCAGCATGATGCCCACGAAACTGTACTTGTAAAACTCAGCGATGAATGCCTTGTTCTCCTCGGAGATCTCAATGCCCTGACTCCGTTCATCCACTACGCCGCGGATCAGGTCGTAAGTCAGCTTAAACAAAAACCGCTCCATCTGATCCCGGCTGATGCAGCGATAGGCGTTGAGAATAAAAGGCTTGTTTTCCAACACAGCCTCAAAGATCTGAAGCAGTCCTTCGTGCCAAGTATCGTATGTCTTTTTGCCCTGAAGGGCACGGGACGCATCCTCTATGCAGGACCACTCCACCAGATCGTAGATGTCTTTGAAGTGATAGTAGAAGGTCATGCGGCTGATACCGCAGTCCTCCGTAATATCCCGGATGGTGATTTTGTCCAGGGGCTTTTTCAGCATCATCCGTTTCAAAGATGCATCCAGCGCCTGCTTGGTGTCGTTTGGCACGGGTATCACTCCTTTTGCGGGTTTTCTCCCTATTATACAGCGAATTTTGCGGCTTTCAAGGAAAAAATGCCGCTAAGATTCCGGAAAAGCGGCGCGCCAGTGTGCAGGCGGCCTTGACAACACACAAAAACTGCATATAATAAGTAAATGGTTACCTATTGAGAGAGGGGGCGCAAGTATGCCGACAGCGATGCCGTTTGGTTTGAAAATTGCCATCATCAACCGGGCTTTCCGTAAGAGGATGGACGAAAAAGCCGCTTCCATGGGGATCACATCGGTGCAGCTTCGTGTGCTGGGCTCCATCAGCCGTTTGGAGGCATCCGGAGAAACAGAGATCCATCAAAACGATCTGGAACAGATCGAACATGTGACCCATCCGGCCATGACAAAGCTGCTCCAAAGGTTGGAGAGCAAGGGATTCATCCAATGTGTTCCCAGCGCGAAGGACCGCAGGTACAAAAAAATCACTTGTACGGAGCGGTCTGCCGGGATCCATCATGTAATTCTTGCCCAGGATGCGGAGGTCCTGGAGGAATTCTGCGAGAACTTTACCCAGGAGCAGAAAGAAATGCTGACCCAACTGACAGACCTGCTGCTGAAAAACGTGGATTCCCTGTGATGTTTAGGGCTGAAAACTGAATTCCCCAGGCAGCGTGCCGAGGATGATGCTCGGACACGCTGTCTGTTTTTATCCAAATACGTAACTAGTTACTTATAAAAGGAGAGTAAAAAATGGAACAAGCAATTTCAGAACACAAAAGCCCGTTTGCCACGGAGCCCATTGGGCGTCTCATCGCAAAGTTCGCCATTCCCTGCGTCATTTCTCTGCTGGTGAACTCGCTTTATAACATTGTAGACCAGATCTTTATCGGCTGGGGCGTGGGCTATCTTGGCAACGGTGCTACGAATGTGGTATTTCCCATTACCATCATTGCGCTGGCGCTTTCCCTGATGATCGGTGACGGCGGTGCGGCCTACCTGAGTCTGAAGCTGGGAGAGGGAAATATCGAACAGGCGAAGAAGGGCGTGGGCAATGCCGTCACCATGGTGACCGTTGTGAGCATTGTACTGCTGGTGGTTTTTCTGATATGGATCGATCCGATCCTGACGCTGTTCGGTGCAACAGACGTCCTGCGGCCCTACGCGTTGGAGTACGGCACTGTCATTGGCATCGGCCTTCCCTTCATGATGATCCCGGCGGCGCTCAATTCCATGATCCGGGCGGACGGAAGTCCGAAATATGCCATGTTCTCCATGGCATTGGGCGCGGTCATCAATACGGTGTTTGACCCTATCTTTATTTTTGTGTTCCATATGGGCGTCCGCGGCGCTGCCATTGCCACGGTCATGGGGCAGGTAGCCACCTTCCTTGTGTCGGTCTTCTATCTTTTCCGCTTCAAGACCTTCCGCTTTGATACTTCCGCGCTGCGCCTGCACTGGAAGACCTGCAAAAAGGTGTTGAGCCTCGGCGTCAGCAGCTTCATTACCCAGATCGCCATTACCATCGTGATGGCGCTGTCCAACAATCTGCTGGCCAAGTACGGGGCAGATTCCATTTACGGCTCCGAGATCCCGCTGACAGCCATGGGTATTGTGATGAAGGTCAACCAGATCTTGATTTCCATCCTGGTAGGCATTTCCACCGGCGCACAGCCCATCATCGGGTTCAATTACGGGTCTAAGAACCTCACCCGGGTGAGAAAGGCCTTTGACATTGCCCTGGTTGCGTCAGAGATCGTGGCGGTTATCGCATTTTTGATTTTCCAGTTTGCCCCCATGCGCGTCGTCTCCCTGTTTGGCTCCGAAGAGGGATTGTACAATGAGTTTGCGGTAATGTCCTTCCGGATCTTTCTGCTGCTTTGCCCGCTGACCGGATTCCAGACGGTGGCTGCCATTTATCTGCAGGCGATCGGCAAACCTGCAAAGTCAGCGCTGCTCTCGCTGTCCCGGCAGATCATCTTCTTTGTGCCGGCGGCGGTGATCCTCCCTGTTTTTATGGGAGTCAAGGGCGTCCTCTGGACAGGGCCTGTGGCAGATGGCCTGGCCTTTGTTCTTTCTCTCGCATTGATTGTATATGAAAGAAAACAGCTGAAGAAGGTCCCCCTCTCCGAATAAGATACGGGATATGTTTGAAGAAACCATATTGCATGAAGGGAGTAAAAGATTATGAAAAACAGAGTGATCACCATCAGCCGTGAGTTTGGCAGCGGCGGCCGCACCATCGGCAGAAGGGTCGCAGAGAAACTGGGCATCCCCTGCTATGACAGTGAGTTGATCCAGCAGGTGGCGGAGAAGAGCGGTTTTAGCGAAAACTACATCAAGGACGCCGGCGAATATGCCCCGGGGGGATTCCTGGCGTCCGCGCTTTCCCACCGTGCTTCCGGCCCCAACAATGCGGACTATCTCTGGAAGATCCAATACAATATCATTACCGAACTGGCAGAAAAGGGACCGTGCGTGATCGTCGGCAGATGCGCGGACTATATCCTCCGGGACAAGGCAGATTGTCTGAAAGTCTTTATCCATGCGGACCTGGCGTTCCGAGCGGAGCGCATTGTAAAGGAATACGGCGAGCGGGAGGAATCGCCTGAACAGCGGCTCCGGGACAAGGACAAGCGCCGTGCAGCCTACCACCGGTTTTACACCAACATGAAGTGGGGCCACGCCCAAAACTATGATCTTACCCTTAACAGCGGGACTCTTGGAATCGACAAATGCGTGGAGATCATCGAGGGGCTCTATTGAGGAAGATCGGATGCCGTGTGTGACAATACCGACCTGTTGAACGCAGAGTGAGCGGCGGTTGGTCTCCAATCTCTGCTGGCTGCCGGCGGATAAACGGGCTGCGCGTCAACACCGCCGAAAACATGAACAGAAAAATCA
>ERZ827037.1938-NODE-1938-length-19583-cov-3.602007_pt1 | contig 19583 bp, 16 predicted proteins | sample MGYA00519924_ERZ827037 | MGnify/ENA primary metagenome ERZ827037 (study PRJEB31778, sample SAMEA3449250) | human gut metagenome | biome: human gut; feature: human-associated habitat; material: faeces | place: United Kingdom | collected 2010/2012 ...
CGTCTCCAGCCCGCTCAGCGTCGTCACATGCGACGGAGCGGGGACCTTTCGCGGAGCGCGGCCGTCCGCCACGCGGGCGATCTCGGCGATATGGACGGGCGTCGTGCCGCAGCACCCCCCGACGATATTGAGCAATCCCTCCCGCAGATAGCCGTCGATCGTCTCGGCCATCCGTTGCGGCGTCTCGTCGTAGCCGCCGAAGCCGTTCGGGAGCCCGGCATTCGGATGCGCCGACACGGCGCATTCGGCCACGGAGGCGAGCCGGGCCACGTAAGGCTGCATCTGCTCGGCCCCGAAGCCGCAATTGAGTCCGACCGACAGCAAGCCCGCATGCGAGACGGACGTATAGAAAGCCTCGATCGTCTGCCCCGAAAACGTGCGTCCGCTCGCGTCGGTAATCGTCCCCGAAACCATGACCGGGATCGGAACGCCGCGCTCGGCGCGCAGCCGCTCGATCGCAAACAGGGCCGCCTTCGCGTTCAGCGTGTCGAACACGGTCTCGACGAGCAGGACGTCGGCCCCGCCGTCGACGAGGCCCCGCGCCTGCTCGTAATAGGCTTCGGCGAGCTCCTCGAAAGTCACCGCCCGGTAGCCCGGATCGTTCACGTCGGGCGAGATGGAGGCCGTCCGGTTCGTCGGGCCCATCGAGCCGGCGACGAAGCGGGGCTTCGACGGATTGCGCAGCGTGAAGCGGTCGGCCTCGCTGCGGGCCAGCGCGGCGGCGGCCCGGTTGATCTCGTACACATACTCCTGCAACGCGTAATCGGCCATCGACACGGCGTTCGCATTGAACGAATCGGTCGATATGATGTCGGCCCCCGCCTGCAAATAGGCCTCATGGATGCTGCGGATCGCCTCGGGCTTGGTCAGCACGAGCAAGTCGTTACACCCCTTGAGCAGCACCTCCGAGCCGGCGAAGCGCTCGCCCCGATAATCCTCCTCTCCGAGGCCGTAGCCCTGTATCATCGTCCCCAGCCCGCCGTCCAGCACCAGGATGCGGCGCGAGAGCTGATCGTATATAGAAAATTTCAACATGCGCGGTAAATAAGGTTCTGATCGTTCCCGAACGGCCCCGAAGCGTTCCCCGGTCCGGCGCTACTGTCTGACGGGCACGATCTCGAAAAGCTTGTTCCAGTTCTTGCCCGTCACGAAGATGCGTCCGGTCTTCGCGTCGTAGGCGATCCCGTTCAGCACGTCGGTCTGCGCCGTCACGTCGGCGGGAGAGAGCAGCCCCGCCAAATCGATTACCCCGACGACGGCCCCGGTACGCGGATCGATCCGGATCACCGTATCGGTCGTATAGACGTTAGCCCAAAGTTCTCCGTCGATCCACTCCAGTTCGTTGATATAGGGGACTCTGCTCCGGTCGGTGCAGACTTCGATCGTGCGAACCGTACGGAACGTCTCGGGATCGATCACGCGGATCTTCTCCGTGCCGTCGCTCTGGTAGAGAGAGGTCCCGTCCGTAGCGAGTCCCCAGCCCTCGCCCCCGTAACCGAACTCGCCGACGCGTTCGAACGTCTTCAGGTCGTAGACGAATCCCTTGTTGCTGCGCCACGTCAGCTGATAGAGCTTGCCGCCGAGCAGCGCGAGCCCCTCGCCGAAATAGCTGTCGTCGAGCGGGACGCTCCGTACGACCCGCCCGTCCGTAAGATCGACCTGACGAAGCGTCGATCCTCCCTCAAGTCCCGTGCTTTCGTACAGGTATCCGTCGTGCCAAAGCAAGCCTTGCGTATAGGCGGTCCGGTCGTGCGGGTAGACATTCCTCACGCGATGTCCGTACAGCACGGGCGCCTTGCCGGCCAGCACGGCGAACTCCCCGCTACGCGAGTCGCTCCGCCCTTCCCGGTACGCGACCACCTTGTACAAGACCTTTCCGGTAGGATGCGCCGCAGAGACTTCGTACGGGTATCCCGCCGTGTCGAGAGCGGCCACGCGCCGCTCGCCCATGTAGAGCACGACGCTGTCGGCCTCGGCTCCGGCACGGAGCCGGAAACCGATCCGCTGGACGCTTCCCTGCGGCACGGTCGCGCCATACAGAGGCGAGACGCCTTCGATAAGCGAGATATTTTTCCGCGTCGCCCTCTCCGCGGGGGCGCTGCGTTCTCCGGCACTCGAACCGCCGCAGCCGCACAACAGGCCGCAAAGCGTCGCGGCAACGGTCAACACGCTTTTGCTCACGTTCATAAAATAGGCATTCCTTTAGGTTACAAAGGTACGAAAAATTAGTATCTTTGCCTCACCGGCGGCGAAAACGGCGGTGAGGAGACAAGTTCCCGCCCGCTGCGCGAAACTCGAACAACCGACAGATTGTCAGAACAATGGGTTCGAGCGAAAAGACGCGAAAACGAAACAACACGATAAAATTTTAACGAATAATGCTGACGATAAAGCAAATCCGGGAAAACAGGGCCTACACGATCGAGCGTCTGGCCGTCAAGGGCGTAGACGCCGCCGAGGCCGTCGACCGAATCGAGAAGCTGGACGACGAACGCAAGTCGATTCAAGCGCGGCTGGACGGCAATTTGGCCGAACAGAACGCCATAGCGAAAGAAATAGGCATGCTTTTCAAGCAAGGCAAAAAGGACGAAGCCGAAGCGGCCAAGGCACGCACGGCCGCGCTGAAAGAAGCATCCAAAGAGCTCGACGGGCGGCTGCGCGACGTGGAGGCGGAGCTAAACGCCGAAATCGTCAAGTTGCCCAACTTTCCGAACAAGGACGTGCCGCACGGCCTGACCGCCGCCGACAACGTCGTCGTGCGGACGGGAGGAGCGACGCCCGAGCTGCCCTCCGACGCGCTCCCGCACTGGGAGCTGGCCCGCAAATACGACATCATCGATTTCGAGCTGGGCGTGAAGCTGACCGGAGCGGGCTTCCCCGTGTACAAGGGACAGGGATCGGCCCTGCAGCGCGCGCTGATCTCGTTCTTTCTCGACTGCAACACGGCGGCGGGATATACCGAAATCATGCCCCCGCTGATGGTCAACGAAGCCTCGGGCTTCGGAACCGGCCAACTCCCCGACAAGGAAGGCCAGATGTACCACGTGACAGCGGACAATTTCTACCTGATCCCGACGGCCGAAGTTCCCGTGACGAACATTTACCGCGACATGATTCTCAGCGAGTCGGACTTTCCGGTCAAGATGACCGCCTATACCCCCTGCTTCCGGCGCGAGGCCGGCTCCTACGGCAAGGACGTGCGGGGATTGAACCGCCTGCACCAGTTCGACAAGGTCGAAATCGTGCAGATCGCGCATCCCGACCGCTCGTACGAAGCGCTCGACGGGATGATCGCCCATGTGGAGAGCATCGTACGGAAGCTGGAGCTTCCGTACCGCATCCTGCGCCTGTGCGGCGGCGACATGAGTTTCACGTCGGCCATCACGTACGACTTCGAGGTCTTCTCGGCCGCCCAGCAGCGCTGGCTCGAAGTCTCGTCCGTGTCGAACTTCGAGTCGTTCCAAGCCAACCGGCTCAAACTCCGCTACCGCGACGCGAACAAGCGGACGCAGCTCTGCCACACGCTCAACGGCAGCTCGCTCGCGCTGCCGCGTATCGTAGCCGCGCTGCTCGAGAACAACCAGACGCCCGAGGGTATCCGCATTCCGGCCGCGCTGGTTCCCTACACTCGCTTCGATACGATCAAGTAAGGCAGGCTCGAAAGCCATCCCGATCGCCTCGAAAGCCGCTGAGTTTCCGGGGCGATCGGCTTTTAAGCCGGAAGCCGATCCGACTCGTCTTCCCCGGGCCCGCCTCGCATACCCGAGGGACGAACCCGGTCCGGCGGGACCGCGCCAGACGCCATCGAACGCATAACGGACGGCACGCAAACGAACCGGGCGTCGCGCCGTTTTTCGACGGCACAGGACCGACCGTCGTTCAATGCGGTTCCGCACGAAACGCGGCCGGCTCAGACACGGCAGCATATTTGCAATTCCTCTCACCGACACTTAGCGAATAAAAACATGAAAAGAACATTCCTTTGGGCAGCACTGCTGCTGAACGGCACGGCGCCCGCGCTGGCATGCACCGGCATCTCCTTCACGGCCCGGGACGGGGCCTTCGTCACGGCACGCACGATCGAATGGGGCGAGAGCCCGCTGCCCAGCGGCTATGTCGTCATTCCCCGGCAGCACGAAACCGTCTCATACACGCCTACCGGAGCCAACGGTTTGTCGTTCCGCGCAAAATACGGGGCGGTCGGACTGACGATCGTCCGGGAAGAATTCATCGCCGAGGGAATCAACGAAGCCGGACTGTCGGCCGGACTGTTCTACTTCCCCCATTACGGCAAATACCCGGCCTACGATTCGACCCGGAACGACCGGACGCTCTCGGATCTCCAGTATGTCGCGTGGATACTCTCGCAATTCTCCTCCGTAGACGAAGTCAAAGCCGCCACACAGACCGTACGGGTCGTATCGATCGATCCCTCCGTCGGCTCGACCGTCCACTGGCGCATCGCGGACGCGAGCGGCAAGCAGGTCGTGCTGGAGTTCATCGACGGCGAGCCCCGCTTCTACGACAACGAAGTCGGCGTGCTGACGAACTCGCCCGACTTTCCGTGGCAGATAACCAATCTGAACAATTACGTGAATCTGCATCCGGGAAACGCCGAAGCGCAACGGATCGGAAACGTCCGGATATTCCCCTTCGGCGCAGGCTCCGGATTTCTAGGTATCCCGGGAGACGTCACCCCGCCCTCTCGTTTCGTCCGGATCGCGTTCTACAAAGCGACCGCCCCGGCATGCGAGACGGGACTCGACGCGGTATTGCAGAGCTTCCATATTCTGAACAACTTCGACATTCCGATCGGAATCGAGCACCCCGAAGGCCATGCTCCCGACATACCGAGCGCGACGCAGTGGACCTCGGCGATCGATCTGGCGAACCGCAGACTCTACTACAAAACGTCGTACAACAACTCGATCCGCTGCATCGACCTGAAGAAAATCGACTTCGCGCGGATCGGGTATCAGGCTCACCCTCTCGACACAATCCAGCAGCAGCCGATCGAGGAACTGAGCATATCGTAGCAGGAAAGCGCAGGCCGCAACGGCCATGCCGTATCCCGGACGAGGATGCTACCCGCCGGGGCCGAAAGAGTATCCGCCGCAGCCACTACCGGCAGTCGCAGCGGATGCAGACCGACATTCCATACCGGGATGAACGAAAGGCCGGATAATCGCCCAAGCACGCCGGCATACGCAAAATTACCGACGCCCGGGAACGGCATATGCCCGCCCGGCAGCAGGCAGGGAACGAGCTCCGACCGACCCCAGAAACGCGGACAGCCGCAACAGGCGCCGATCAGCCCTTATGCTTGAACAGGTAGGTCTTTGACTCGCAGCGAGTCAGCAAGCGGCGAATATTCTTGCGATGCGTAAACAGCAGCAGCAGGGCGATCACGCAACCGAACACCACGAGCGAAACCGGAGGCTGCCGCTTCAGAATCAGGATGAATATCGGAAACGCTACCCCGGCGCTCATCGAGCCGAGCGACACGTAGTGCGTCAATCCGAAAACGATGGCGAAAACGACCAGGCAGAGCAGAACGGCACCCGGGTATACGGCCAGCACGGCTCCGGCCAGCGTGGCGACTCCCTTGCCTCCGCGGAAATCGGCAAACAGCGGCAGAATGTGCCCCGCCACGGCGGCGGCCACAAGCACTATCTTCAGGTTGAACATCTGGCTGCTGCCGGCCTCGTAGCCGGACAAGTGCGCCAGCATGACGGCAGCGAAGCCCTTCAGTATGTCGATTGCGAAAACCGGCAGCGCGGCCCGCGCGCCCAACACCCGGAGCGTATTGGTCGCCCCGGCGTTGCGGCTGCCGTGTTCCCGGACGTCGATGCCGTAAAAACGCTTGCCGATCCATACGGCGCTCGGAATCGACCCCAGCACATAGGCCACCAAAATGAGAAATACGTTCAAAGCCATAAAACGTTCCGTTTGTAGCGCAAAGTTATGCAAAGATAGCTCTTTCGCCGGAACTTGTTTTCGGTTTTAACAAAATTGACTACTTTTGTTAATTATTCCGAACCCCCATGGAAATGGTATCGAAATTCTACGACAAGCTGCTTGCCCGGCAATCGCTGAGCTCGTGGTTCTGCGTCATTTTGGGCAGCGTGATCCTGTCGGCCGGCTTCGTGCTGTTCATGAACCCGTACAGGGTCGTTCCCGGAGGCGTGTACGGCACCGGTATCGTGCTGCACGCGCTCGTACCCTCGGTTCAGGTCGGAACGTTCGGTCTGATGCTCGACATTCCGCTGCTGCTGATCGGACTGAAAGTGTTCGGCCGGATGTTCGGCGTCAAGACGGTCTGCTCGGCCCTGCTGATTCCGGTAGTCATGAACGGCATGACCTACCTCATAGGGGAAAACCCGGCCACGATGTTCGGAGGCAACATGAACCTTTCGCAGGACATGTTTCTGGTCTGCATCTTCGGCGGCGTGTTTCTGGGCTGCGGTACGGGCCTGATCATCAAGGGGCATGCCACTTCGGGCGGAACCGACATCATCGCCATGCTGCTGACGCGCTACACGCGGATGCGCTTTTCGCGGGCCATCCTGCTCGTCGACTCTTGCATCATCGTCTTCGGTATGGTCGTTTTGGGCGACTGGCGTTTGCCGCTCTACTCGCTAATCACTATCTTTGTGTCGTCGCGGATCATCGACTACATCATCGACGGCCCCAGCTACGACAAGCTGCTTTTCATCATATCCGACCGTCAGGACGAAATCCGGGAATTCATCCTCGACAAGATGGACCGGGGAGGAACCTATATCAAGTCCACCGGCATGTATACCGCTCAGCAGCGCGACATGATCTTTCTGGTGGTGAGCCGCAACGAGGTGTCGATGCTCCAGAACATGATTCACCAGATCGATCCGGCGTCGTTCGTCGTGATCGTGGACGCATACGAAACCTACGGGGACGGCTTCAAGGCGTTCCCCGAAAAAAAATGACGACGACCCGATGGAATTCCGCCCAAAGAATCTCCGCTCGCTCCGTCCGCTCGCGGGCGACGGCAGCAAGCTCTATATCGAAACTTACGGCTGCCAGATGAACGCAGGCGACAGCGAAATCGTGCTGTCGATCCTCCAAGACGAAGGCTACCGTTACACCGAGCGCGTCGAAGAAGCCGACGTAATTCTGCTGAACACCTGCTCGATCCGCGACAACGCGGAACAACGCATTCGGTCCCGGCTGCGCGAACTGGGCCCTTTCAAGAGAAAAAAGCCCGGCGTACGGATCGGCATACTGGGTTGCATGGCCGAGCGGCTCAAGGAGCGACTGCTCGAGGGCGACAGTCCGGTCGACGTCGTGGCGGGACCGGACGCCTACCGCGACCTGCCCCGCCTCCTCCGGCAAGCGCGCGACGGAGCCCGGTCGGTCAACGTGCTGCTGTCGCAGGAGGAGACCTATGCCGAGATCTCGCCCGTGCGGCTCGACCGCAACGGCGTCAGCGCTTTCGTGTCGATCATGCGCGGCTGTAACAACATGTGCTCGTACTGCGTGGTGCCCTACACCCGGGGAGCCGAGCGTTCGCGCGACCCGCAGTCGATCATGCGCGAGGTAGGAGAACTGTTCGGCGCGGGCTACCGCGAGGTGACGCTGCTCGGCCAAAACGTCAACTCGTACCGCTGGGAGCGCGACGGGAAGACGACCGACTTCGCGGGCCTGCTCGAGCAAGTGGCTTCCGTCGATCCGCTGCTGCGGGTGCGCTTCTCGACCTCCCACCCCAAGGACCTGAGCGACGAACTGCTCCACGCGATGGCCAGACATCCGAACATCTGCCGCGCCATTCACCTGCCCGCCCAGTCGGGCAACTCCCGGATACTGGAACTGATGAACCGCAAGTACACGCGCGAATGGTATCTCGGCCGAATCGAGGCGATCCGCCGCATCCTGCCCGACTGCGCGATCTCGACCGACCTGATCGCGGGATTCTGCACCGAGACCGAGCAGGAACACCGCGACACGCTGTCGCTGATGCGGGAGGTGGGCTACGAGTTCGCCTTCATGTTCAAATACTCGGAGCGGCCGAATACGAAAGCCGCGAGGCACATGGCCGACGACGTGCCCGAAAACGTGAAGACGGCGCGGCTGACGCAAATCATCGAGCTGCAGAACGAGCTGTCGCTCGAAAGCAACCGCCGCGACGTAGGCCGCACGTTCGAGGTGCTCGTCGAAGGAGTATCCAAGCGGCGCGACGACCAGTTGTTCGGCCGCACGTCGCAGAACAAGGTCGTCGTGCTCGACCGAGGCGTCCACCGGGCCGGAGAATACGTGACGGTCCGCATCACCGGCTGTACGTCGGCCACGCTGACCGGCGAAGCGCTTTCGGTCCGGGACGGCGGGATGCCCGGACACTGACCCTCTGCGATTCCGGAACCGCAGAGGAACGCTGTCGGAATCGTCCGCGACGCCTGCCGATTCCTGCCGTACGGGAGACGAGACGGTATCCTCCGGCCGGAATTTCCCGGCAAGTATTTCATCTCACGAAACAGAGGCCGCGCGGCTCGTCCCGCACGCACCTCTTCCGCTCAAAACGGCCCGCCTTTTTTTGACCGGAAAGAATAATAATTATATATTTGCATCGTAATTTCTTTACAAAACTTAAAACAGAAGAAAATGGCTTACAAAATCAGCGAAGATACCTGCACCGCATGCGGTACTTGTATCGACGAATGTCCGGTTGAAGCGATCTCCGCAGGAGACGTTTACAAGATCGATCCCAGCGTCTGCACCGAGTGCGGAACCTGCGCCGACGTCTGCCCGACCGAATCGATTCACTTGGAATAAGTCCGAACCGACCGCAATAAAACCGTTCCTCGGGCGAGGAACGGTTTTATTGTATCCCGACCCGCTGCATACCGATGGATATGGAAAAAATCTACCGCAAAGCCCTCGCTCTCGATTTCCTGACCGCCGACGAAGCCCTCGTCCTTTATGAATCGGGGCCGCTGGACGAACTGATGTCGCTGGCATGGGAGCTGAGGCAAAAGCACGTGCCGGGCCGCACGGTCACATGGCAGATCGACCGCAACGTCAATATTACGAACGTCTGCATCTCGGGCTGCAAGTTCTGCAATTTCCACTGCAAGCCGCACGACCGGGAAAGGGCCTATGTGACGACGATCGACCAGTACGTGCGGAAAATCGACGAGACGCTCGCTCTGGGGGGCGACCAGTTGCTGCTGCAGGGCGGACTGCATCCCAAGCTCGGCATCGACTTTTACGAGAACCTGTTCCGCGAGCTCAAGAGGCTTTATCCCACGCTGAAGCTGCACGCTCTCGGCGCGCCCGAGGTCGCCCATATCGCCCGCATCAGCTCGCTCGACGACGAAACGACGCTGCGCCGGCTGATGGACGCAGGCCTCGACTCGCTGCCCGGAGCCGGAGCCGAGATTCTCGACAACGGCGTGCGGCGGGCCATATCGCCCGGAAAGCCCGACGCCGACCGCTGGCTGTCGGTCATGCGCACGGCCCATCGACTCGGACTGCCCACCTCGGCCACGATGATGTACGGACACGTCGAGACGCCGCGCCAGCGCGTCGAGCACCTGATCAAGATCCGCAACCTGCAGGCCGAATGCCCTCCCGGCCGGTACGGATTCGTCGCCTTCATCCCGTGGATTTTCCGTAGCAGCGGAACCCGACTCGAGCAGGAGGGCGTCGACGCCTTCTTCTCTCCGCTCGAATACTTGCGCACCATCGCGCTGAGCCGTATCGTGCTGTCCAACATCCGCCACATACAGGCGTCCTGGCTCACCGTAGGCAAGCAGACGGCTCAGATCGCCCTGCACGGAGGGGCCGACGACATGGGCTCGATCATGATCGAGGAAAACGTCGTCTCGTCGGCCGGAGCCCGCAACCGGTTCGATGCCGAAGGCATCCGCCGCGCGATCCGCGAGGCGGGCTTCACGCCCCGGCTGCGGGACCAGCTCTACCAGTTCAGGGAGTAAGACAGGGATTTTTTTCTGTCCTTTGTCGATCGTTTCCTGTCCGTCCTTGTCGATCCGAACAAGAAAAAAGCGTTCCAATAAAGCCGGATTCCGCTGCTTCAGGAACCACCCGGATCGTACAAAACCCGACTTTCCGATTCCGAAACGAGACGAAAGAGCCGGAAACCTACGGAAGCGCCGTCCGTTCCGTATCTATGCCGTTTTTGCTGTTTAGCACAGTCTTTGCAATAATCCACGCATACATTTCCCACTAAAAACGCAAGACGATGAAACAGGAGACTGCGGAGGTTCTGAACCTCGACGTACAAAAACTGACCGAAATGCTGAACCAGGCGCTGGCCGAGGAATGGCTGGCCTATTACCAATACTGGGTCGGAGCCCGCGTCATGGAGGGCCCGATGCGCAGCGAGATCGAGTCGGAACTGCTCGAGCATGCCGACGAGGAGCTCGAGCATGCGGAAAAACTGATTACGCGCATCATTCAACTCGGCGGGACGCCCGTGCTGAGTCCCGACGAGTGGACCCGAATGGCGCGCTGCCGATACGAAGTCCCCAACGACCCGTACATCGAAACGATCCTCGAGCAGAACCTCCGCAGCGAGCGCTGCGCGATCAAGCGCTATCAGGACATCGCCGACTTCACGAGCGGCATCGACTATACGACCGCCAAAATGGCCGTCGAGATACTCGAAGACGAGCTCGACCACGAGGAAGATATACTCTCTTACCAGCACGATATCGCCGCTCTGAAAAGAACGATCGACAAGATGATCCGATAGTCTCGGACTCGGCCGACGCCGGTCGGGGCGCTCTCCGTTCGCATCGGGGAACGCTCCGACCGCCGTTTTTTCGGGAAGCGCCGAAATCTCCGAGCGAAAGCGCGGTTTTCCGTACGAGGAAAAACGTATCTTTGCATCGTACAAAACCACATGCCATGAAATACCTGTTCTTGCACTACCCCGCCTGCGGAACCTGTCGCAAAGCGGCCCGCTGGCTCGCCGAACACGGCGTGGAAGCCGAATCCCGCGACATAGTCCTGTCGAACCCCGGACGCGACGAACTGTCGCAGTGGATCGCCACGAGCGGGCTGCCGGCACGCAAATTCTTCAACACGAGCGGACAGCGCTACAAGGAACTGAATCTGAAAGAAAAAGTCGCCAAAGCGTCGGACGGGGAGCTGATCGCTCTGCTTGCGACGGAAGGGAAGCTCGTCAAGCGACCGTTGCTCGTCGGCCCCGACTTCGTACTGGTAGGCTTCCGCGAGGAGCAATGGCAGGAAAAACTGCTCGGCCGCTAAACGGCAACAGTCTACGGCCGCTCCCAAAGCCGTGCGGCCGAGTCAGCCGAAGCCTTCCGACCCTATCCGCCTTGCAGAATAAGCATCCCTCCGAAGCTTTCCCTGCAGAAAAGGCGTAATTATGCTGCAACGGATACCGTCACGCGCCCGCGCTTCCCCTGCATCGTACCGGCGGACCGGAACACTGCCCGGACAATGCCCGCGAAGGCATGCCTAAAGTCTACATATAGCCAAGGTCCGGCATTCCGATTGTTATCCTATGCCGGCACATTCTCCTGCCGGAAGAGGATTCGCGCCGCTCCGCCTTAGTCCGGCACGAATAGGAAAGGCCGGTTCTTATTATATCCGGCACAGCATAGCCCCGTAACGATCCGGACACGACTGTCGCCAAGCATGCTGCGACCGTTCGATCCGTTCCGGGAAACCATGCACGATACGACCGGACTGTCTCCGTACATCGAGACGGACTTTCGCTACGGCCGGAAACCCGTCTCGATCTCGTCCGAAGGCATCTGCCTACCCCACCCGAAGTTCAGCCTCCCGGGCCATTCGGTCGCAAATCGCCGAAAGAACGGACTATCTATGAATACGGATAGCCCGAATGTACAGCAGGGCCCCGTCCGTTCCATCGATGTCGAACCGCATCCGGCCTCCAGCGCTACACGCATCGGGAAACTTTTCCAGCACGGACGCCTTTCCCTCGCTCAGATCGAACGTAATAGGAGTCCAATCGGAAGCCGTAGGGAACGAAAGCCCCGGGATCGATCCTCCGGCAATTATTTTGAGAAAAAGCTCTACGGTACCGCCTTTTTCGCATTTGTATTCAAAAGAAAGATAGTTTTCGTCCGAAGCGATCGCCCGACTCCTGACCGCCGTATGAATATACGGATCGACGCCGCCCTTTTCAGCCTGCAACAGATAGGCGAACCCGGTTTCGTAACTGAAATAATCCGTCAAATCCTCGAACCGTTCGAGATCGGACCGGGGCTCCTGCAGCTCGATGAACAGAGCCGAAGCCAGCTCGTTTTCATGGGCGTTTCGCTCCCGCATATGCAACTGCTTTATCTCCAACACGGCACCGGCACCTCCGCCCAGCAACAGCTGCATGCGCGAGCCGATACTGCCCCATCCGCACTGCTCGACCGCCTGCCCCATATCGAATTCGTAGAGGCGCCAGTCGGAAGAAGCGGTCAGCGGCTCGATCCGGACCGAAGTCTGCGAATCTTCGTCGAGAACGACCGAAAGAGGCACGTCCCGATCGCTCTTGTACATGAAGGTCAGCACCGGACCGGGTATAGCGGCAGCTATGCGCTGCGTAGTCACCGACGCCTCGCCGCTTGTCGCGGTCCAGCGGTAGGTGTAGCCCTCCGACGGCGACGATTCGAGCTCCTCGACCGCGACTCCGCTGCTCTCCTTCACGTAGAGATAACCTTCAGGAAAACCGCTGTCGTCGATTTCCCAGCCGTCGGTCCGTATCGCATCGAACGCGCTGCGAATCTCCTCTACCGTCCCTATATACAGATAAACGTCGTACTCAAGCACCAGCCCCTTCGCGACAGCGAAGTTACGGATCGGGGCGAAATAGGAACATCCGCCTCCGGTCGGCCCGGAAGGCCCGTCGAAACGATAAGTCGTCGAGAGCGGCGTGCCCGGCGTATACACGCCTATGCCCCAGTCGCTGTCGTCGACATAAGCGGCCCAATGTTCGGTCCGCGTCCGCTCCTCGTTCGGCCAGCCCGGCACGTCCCTGCGCAGCGGACCTCCGGTCCAAGGCGAGGAACCGTCGTAGTAGACCAGATTCTTCAGGGCATAATCGACGAAAACGGCCGGCATCTCCTGACTGGTAGCCGGATGATCGGTCGCCCCGGGCCCGGTGTTGCGGAACGTATAATGAATGCGGGCGATCCGGCCGTCGAGCGTGATGCGCTCTTCCATCTCGCAGTCCGTCACGGCCTCGCCGGTCGCCCAATGAACGGGCGTCGAGACGACGCGAATACTGTTCTCGGTGATCTCCTGAGAAATAACCCGGGCTTTCTCTCCGCGACATCCCCCGCCCTGAATCGGATTCCATACCCAGCTTTGGCCGTTCCAATCGCTGCCGTCGGCCTCCCCGTAATAAGACTGTTGGATAAACCGGCCCTCGTCGGCATGATTGAGCAGATTGCGCTTCGTATTCACTTCGGAAAAATGGAAAACGGCTCCGCCGCGATCCATATCGACGCCGAGCTGAACGATCCCGTTGTTGATATAGGTCCCGTTCACGCCCTCCTCGGGCCAAGGTCCGACATGCGGAACGGCCTTGACCGAAACGGAATCCGAGCGCCGGCCGTCGGCATACACGGCGGTCACGGAAAAAGCGTATTCGGTTCCGTTGGCCAGTCCGTCGACGACCAAATAGTTGAACCCGACGTGCATCGTCCTCTGCCCTCCGCCCGGATTCCAGCAGACATCGTACTCCAACAAACCGTCGCTTACGGGTTCCGTCCAGCGCAGAGCGACCTGTCCGTCCCCCTCTTGAGCAGTCAAGTTTTCGGGAGCGGGCGCCGGAAGCGGCTCGCCTCCCCCGGTCCGATCCTCGGTACAACAAACGAGCGCCAGGCAGGCCGCCAGCAGGCAGAAAACACATAACAAACGCTTCATAGCGCGAAATTAAAAAAACGTAAACGGATGCGCAGGCCCCTCGTCCGAAACCGGATCGAAAAACGGGCGGCCTCGTGAACAAAAATAGTAAATTCCCCGTAAAAAGCAAGTATAACGGACAGATCGTCCGCACCTTTCACGGACCGCATCGTCACAGCCGGCCGATGCCGCAACGGCAGAAAAACGCGCGACAAGCCGGCCCGGCAAACGCGGTTCTGCCGGATCGTCTGCACTCGAACCGCCCCCCGTAAAGCCTCGCGGAACGTCCGGTCGCCTGCACATAACGAGTTCGCCGTCGAGCAGTCCGGCTGCTCGACGGCGAACTCTATTCGGACGTCCGTCGCAATTCCTTACGGAACCTCAATTGACTTTCTTGCGGTCGTCTTCGCTCTCGTCAGGTGCCATTTCGATCTGCAGGGCGACCATGCGGATCGCCGCCATAGCGGCCTCGTCGCCCTTGTTGCCGTACTTGCCCCCGGCCCGGTCGATCGCCTGCTGCAGATTCTCGGTCGTCAGCACGCCGAAGGCCACCGGCATGTTCGACGACAGCATCAGCTGGGTCACGCCCTGCGTCACGCCCTGACACACATAGTCGAAATGACGGGTTTCTCCCTGAATGACGCAGCCCAGCACGATCACGCCGTCCACATCGGTATACTCGGCGAAATACTGAGCTCCGAGCGCCAGTTCGAATGTTCCGGGAACTTCCTTGACGATGATATTCTGCTCCTCGCAACCCGCCGCGCGCAGCGTACGGACGGCCCCTTCGAGCAGAGCGCCGGTAATCTGCGGATTCCACTGGGAAACGACGATTCCGAACTTCATGTCGGCCGCCGACGGCAGCTGCGGGTCGAGCCGGGAGAGATTTCTGTGTATTGTTGCCATATCGCTTTTCATAAAAAAGGTTGCCGCCTTGCGGCCGCAACCTTCGGATTATCAAAATGATCGCAAGGCGCGTCGGCCTTACATCTGCTGCTGGATACGCCCGATATACTTCTGTATGTCGCGCGCCTCCATGCTGGCGGGATAGTCGTCGCTGATCCTCTCGTAGGCAGCCAGGGCCTTGGCGTAATCGCCGAGCTTCTCGTACACGCCTCCCGCCTTTTTCAGATAGTAGGGTGCCGAAAGCGAGTTGTCGCTCGCGGCAACGGCCTTCTCGTACATCCGGACCGCCTCGGCGTAATTCTCCAACTGCGCGTAAGCATCGCCCTGCAGGCCGCAGTTCTGCGCGGCCAAAAGCGCCTCGGGAACCGACTTGGTCGAGGCGGAATATTCCTTCAGGTAATCGAGCGCCTGCTGATACTCGCCCAGCCTCAGATAGCAAATTCCGGCATAGTGACGCGCCAGATTGCCCTCGTCGGTCGAGCCGTAGCGGTCGATCACCTCGAGGAACCCGGCGAAGTTGCCGTCGCCGTTGAGCGCCAGCGCGAACGAGTCGACGGCGAACTGCTGCTCGGCTACGAACATCATGGCCGCCGCCTTTTCGGCACGCGGACCGGAGATCAGGTACTTATATCCGAAAAAACCGCCGACCACCACGACCACCACGATCAGCGCCGTAAGCAACGAGCGGCCGTTGTTCATGATAAAACCCTCGACCCGGCCGATAGCCGACTGAATAGCCACTTCGGGATCCTCGGTCTGCGATTTGTGTTTCTCCGTCATAATTGCTTCAGAAAATTAAAGTGAAAGACATACTGAAATGCAAAAGTAACTTTTTTTGGCGAATATAAAACTATTCCGCCCCTTTTTGTCGTTATTTTTAGACGCCGGCTTTCCGCCCGCCCCGTTCTTCCGCCGTCGGAAAACGACGTCCCCCGGCCGCTCCGAAGCTAGGACCTGCCTTGGACGTTGCCGAAAAAATGCCTACCTTTGATCGCGATCGCGGGCGGATTTCCCCCGGCAACACTTTCTGTCCCCACATGTACCTTCAGCGACTTTCCCTGATCGACTTCAAGAACGTCGGCGAGGCCCAGATCGAGCTCTCGCCGCAGATCAACTGCATGGTCGGCGACAACGGGACCGGCAAGACGAATCTGCTCGACGCGGTCCACTACCTTTCGATGTGCAAGAGCGCTTTCGGCCTGTCCGACACCCAGTGCGTGCGGCACGGCAGCGAGGCGTTCCTCGTGGACGGTCGCTACGGCGAGCCTGCGACAGATCGCACCGAGCGTATCGTATGCTCGTTCAAGAAGGGGGGCCAGAAGAAGCTTTGCCGCAACGGCAAGGAGTACGAGAAGCTGTCGGACCACATCGGCCTGATTCCGCTGGTTCTGGTCACGCCGTCCGACACGGCGCTGATCAACGAATCGGGCGAGGAGCGCCGCAAATACCTCAACAGCTTCATCTCCCAGCTCGACCGCGAATATCTCTCGGCGCTGGTGCGGTACAACCGGCTGCTGGCCGAGCGCAACAAGCTGCTCAAACGGCAGCAGTCGCCCGGATTCGAGGAGCTGATCGAGGTCTTCGACGCGCAACTTTGCCCGCTCGCCGCGACGCTTTGGCAAAAGCGGAAGGAGCTCGTCTCGGAACTCGCTCCCGTCGTGGCCGGGTATTACGCGGCGCTGTCGGGCGACCGCGAGCGGGTCGGCCTCGGCTACCGCTCGGAGCTCAACGAGCGTCCGATGGACCGGATCCTGCGCGAGACGGCCCAGCGGGACCGGATCAACCAGTTCACTTCCGGGGGCGTACACCGCGACGACATGCTGATGAGCATAGGCGACTACCCGCTGCGCAAATACGGCTCGCAGGGACAGCAGAAGTCGTTTCTGGTCGCGCTGAAGCTGGCGCAGTACGACATCGTGGCCGCCCGGTGCGGCTCCCGGCCGATCCTGCTGCTGGACGACATATTCGACAAGCTCGACCTGCAACGGGTCGGCGAGCTGATCCGCATCGTAGCCGACAAGCGGTTCGGCCAGATACTGATTACGGACTGCAACCAAACGCGGCTCGAAGGCATATTGCGCGAAAGCGAGTGCGCGTACAAGCTGTTCCGGGTATCCGGAGGAATCGTGGAGGAATCATGAGGCGCAGGGACCCCGTACGCATAGGCGACGCGCTGAACGACTTTTTCAGCTCCACGCCCGTCATCGCCCGCAAGATCGCCGAGGCGAAGATTCCCGACCTGTGGCCCGTTCTGGTGGGAAACGTCATCGCCTCCTATACGACGAAAATCGAGCTTCGGACGGGCGGACGCCTGTTCGTTCATCTCAGTTCGTCGGTGGCGCGCAACGAGGTATTCATGCGGCGTTCCGCGCTGATGGACGCGATCAACGAGGCCTCGGGCATCCGGATCGTATCGTCTGTCATCGTCAAATAGCTTTCCGCCCGCACACAAAACGCCATGCCCTTCGGCCCCCGTTCCGCGCCGCGCGGTCGGGGCTCTTCCGCGGTAAAAAACGGACCGTGCAGGAAAGAGCGTTCCTGCACGGTTCGGAAAAGATCGGCCGGAACGGGACCGTGCCCGAAGGCTTGCCCCGAGAGCTGCCGGCCGTATCATTTCTCCTGTATGAGGGAACTGTAATCGGCCCACTTTGCCCGATAAACCGCTCCGGTCCCCTGAGGAACATAGATTTTGTAGGACACCGGGTCCCATCCGCCGGGCTTCGGGAACACGCCCCGCTGTCCGCTCTCCAGCACGGGAAAATCGCCGGAGGAAATATCGTCGAACAATACGGTAACCGACTCCAGCGTCATCTGGTCCCAGCTGCTTCTCGTATTGAACGCCATGTCGCCGATACGCCGGATGCCCCGGCCGATGACGACCCTCTTCAACGCCGTGCACTCGGCGAACGCCCGCTTCGCGATCTCGGCGACACCGTCGCCTATGACCGCTTCTTTCAGGCCGGTACAGTAAACGAAGGCGGCCTCGCCGACGTAAGTCACGCTGGCAGGTATATCGATCCTCTCCAGCGCGCTGCAACCGTCGAACGCGTTGTATCCGATCGATTCCAGCCCCTCGGGCAGGGCGATCTCTTTCAGACGATCGCAATAGGAGAAAGTCCTCAACTCCAATTCCCGGATTTTATTTCCCTCGAAAACGACCTTCTCCAGCGGCGAGCCGCCGTTGCTTTTCCCCTCGAACGCCGAAGCGCGCAACAGCTCCACGCTCCCGGGAATGACGACTTCGGTCAGCCGGGTCTTGGAAAATGCGAACTGGTCGATCTCGACGAGCGTTTCCGGCAGGACGATCTCCTCCAGCCCGCTGTTATTGAACGCATTGCTTCCTATATACTCGATCCCCTCGGGCAAGGTCAGGCTTTGCAGCGCGGTCTCTCCGCCAAAAGCGCCGGGCTCCACTTGCGTTACCGTGCCCGTATAGCCCCACTTCCCCTCTCCGGTAACCGGATCATAGGAACTCAGCCCGTCGATAAACTCGCATTCCTTGCCCCGGAAATACGGATCGCCGGGGAAAGACTCGTTCGTCACGCGCAACTGCTCGGTCGCCCGGTAGCGAATATACTTCGCTTGCTTTACGACCAGCTTGCGCATGATGGTGCGCTCATCGTCGGATGCGAAAACCAGAATCTCGCTCTGCGGATCGGCTACTGCCGCCGGATCGTCCGGCGCAGAGACGAGGATTCTCCTGTCGCCCTCATCCACGGAGACCTTGTAAGCGCTGTGCGAAATGCACTCGATGGCGACCTGCGCTTCGGCAGGCGTCAGCTCGTAACGAACTTCGGCCGTTTCTCCCGCCCCGCAGGCAATCTCCATCTCCTTCACCTTTTCCGTATCCGATTTTTCGAACAGCAGGTCGAACTTCTCCCGGTAGCGCGGCAATCTGATCCGTTCCCCGGTCTCGGCCAGCGTCAGAACAACAAAGTCCGGATCGGAAACGTCGATGTCGCTGAACATCGAATCGCCGTCCTGACCGGGCCGTCCGTCCTCCCCCGTAGCCTGGCCCAACCGTACCCAGTCGTCGTCTCCGTAGGAAACGTACCAGTAGCCGTTCTCGATCTTCAGCTTCGGCGTGTTTCCGTCGTCGCCTTTGTCGCCGGCGGTCCCTTTCAGAGAGGCGAGCCATTCCTCTTCCGTACCCCGATAACCGTTTTCCACGGCCAGTTCATAAGCGGACCGGCCGTTGTTGCCGTTGAGCGAGGCCAGCCACTCCTCGAGCGTGCCCCGGTAACCGTTCTCCACGGCCAACTCGTAGGCAGACCGACCCGCCGGCCCCTGCGCCACGACCCGGTCGCCGCGACTGTCCTCCAGCCACTCGCCGTCGAGCGTCCAATAGTAAAGGCCGTCCGTGTCCTGTTTCACGCCGATCACGGGAGTCGCTCCGCTCTGTCCGTCTTTCCCGTGATAGATCGTGACGGGGCCGCTCCGGCTGAAAGAGATCGTGTAGCCGATCGTCTCGCCGTTCTCCACGACGGGAGCCACGCCGGTCACGTAGTCATTGGCCTGCAACGCTTCGACGATCCGCTGCAACGAGGCGATGTTGGTATTCATCCGATCGCACAACCTCTCCAGCGCGGCCAGACGCGAGCCCATATCCTCGTTCTTGTTCCACATGGCCACTTCGTCGTACTCCGTGCAGGACGCCAAGGACATCAGGCCGAAAATCAAAAGGGTTACTATCTTTTTCATCACGCTCTCCGAATTTAGAAATTAACGCCCATCCTGATCAGGAAGCAGCGGTTCCTGACGTTTTTGTATCCGATCATCCGGCTGTCGTTCCC
>ERZ827037.1941-NODE-1941-length-19560-cov-3.502487_pt1 | contig 19560 bp, 16 predicted proteins | sample MGYA00519924_ERZ827037 | MGnify/ENA primary metagenome ERZ827037 (study PRJEB31778, sample SAMEA3449250) | human gut metagenome | biome: human gut; feature: human-associated habitat; material: faeces | place: United Kingdom | collected 2010/2012 ...
CTTTGGCTACCGACGAGACGCTCGCGTAGCTGCCGTCGAGCGTATTGAGCACCGAGTTCGTCCGTCCGTTGAAACGGTTGACGGCTCCCATCAGCAGGTTGTCCGAAATGTTTTCGAGATGGCCTCGGAACCGGAGCCACGGGCCGGCCATCGAGATGTGGTCCGTCGTGCATTTGCCCGAGGCCTGAATCAGTAGGCGTAGCCCTTCGAGCTCCCGGCCGTCCCAAGGGGCGAACGGGGCGAGGCGCTGCAGGCGCTGCGAGCCGGGCGCTATGACGACTTCCGTCGCCAGCGACGGGTCGGGCGCGGCATAACCGTTGTCTTTCACTTCGAACCCTGCCGCAGGCAGTTCGTCGCCCCGGGGCTCGTCGAGCCTGACGGGCCGGCCCGACTCGTTTATCAGCTCGTCGCGCAACGGGTTGAACGTCAGGTCGCCGGCGATCGTCAGCGCGACGACCAGCTCGGGTGATGCGACGAAAGCATGCGTGTTCGGATTGCCGTCGGCCCGCTTGGCGAAGTTGCGGTTGAACGACGTGACGATCGAGTTCGGACGCTCGTTGTCTTCCGCATGGCGGTCCCACTGGCCGATGCACGGCCCGCAGGCATTGGTCATCACCGTGCCGCCGATCGCCAGCAGATCGTCCAGCAACCCGTCGCGCTCGGCCGTTTGGCGGACCTGCTCCGATCCGGGATTGATAATCAGCTTGGCTTTTGCCTTCAACCCTTTCGCTTTGGCTTGCCGGGCGACGCTGGCCGCGCGGCTCAGGTCCTGATAGGAAGAGTTCGTGCACGAGCCGATCAGTCCCACTTCCATTTGCCGGGGATAGCCCTTTTCGCGCACGACCGCTCCGAAATCGGAGATCGTGTGCGCTGCGTCGGGCGTGAACGGCCCGTTGATATGAGGCTCGAGCGCCGACAGGTCGATGTCGATCACCCGGTCGTAATATTTCGCGGCGTCGGCTGCCGTTTCGGCATCCGGGATCAGGTCGGAGGCGATCCGGTCGGCCAGCGAGGCTACCTCCTCGCGCCCGGTGGCGCGCAGGTAGCGGGTCATCGCCTCGTCGTAAGGAAACAGCGAGGTCGTTGCCCCGACCTCGGCGCCCATGTTACAGATCGTCGCCTTGCCCGTAGCCGAAAGCGAGGCCGTTCCTTCGCCGAAGTACTCGATCACGGCATTCGTACCGCCCTTGACGGTCAGCAGGCCGGCGAGCTTCAGGATCACGTCCTTGGGCGAGGCCCAACCGCTCAGCTTGCCCGAAAGACGTACGCCGATGATCTTCGGCATCTTCAGTTCCCAAGGCATGCCGGCCATCACGTCCACGGCGTCGGCTCCGCCGACGCCGATCGCGATCATGCCCAGTCCTCCGGCATTCGGCGTGTGCGAATCGGTCCCGATCATCATGCCGCCCGGGAAAGCGTAATTTTCGAGCACGACTTGGTGGATGATGCCCGCTCCCGGGCGCCAGAATCCGAGTCCGTAGCGGTTCGCCACGCTGCGAAGGAAGTCGTACACCTCGCGATTCGACTCGTTGGCCGCCCGCAGGTCGTCCGATGCGCCCCGGTCGGCCAGAATCAGGTGGTCGCAATGGACCGAGGCGGGAACCGCCGAACGGTCGCGGCCGGCGTTCATGAATTGCAGCAGAGCCATTTGGGCCGTAGCGTCCTGCATGGCGACCCGGTCGGGGCGGAAGTCCACATAGTCCTCGCCTCGGCGGAACGGTCTGGCCGACGAGGGGTCGAACAGGTGGGCGTACAGGATTTTTTCGGCCAGTGTCAGCGGAGCGCCTTTGGCGGCGCGCGCGCGTTTCACCTTTTCGCTGAACGAGCCGTAGACGGCCCGGATCAATTCGATGTCAAACTGCATGATATTACGGGGTTTAAGATTTTGAAGCCCGGTATTCCGGTTCGCCGGAGAAGCGACTCCTCCGGACGGCCGCCGCGAAACGCCGGCGTGCTCCGCAATGCGGATGTCGACAGCGCAAAGATAAACATTTTGTTAAAAAACATTCTCTCCGCCCGGTATTTTTCCCGTATGGCGGAGAATCTCGGCTCTCTTGCGGTCGCGTGCCTCGATGACGAGCGTGATCAGCTCGTCGGCCTGTTCGCAACTGATGATGAAAGTGTCTTCGTAAATGTCTTCGATCAGTACCAGATTCTTGCGCTCGGAGGCGTAGACCTTGTACAGGTTCCACTCCCGGAAGCTGAAATAGTAGCCGAAGTAGCCCCAGAATCCGTAGCTACCCAACAGCGGCCATAGTCGGCGGAATTCGTCCGGTTCGATGCGGCGGATCAGCTCGACGTCCTCCAGATGGATGCGGGTCAGATCGACGATGCAATGGATGTCGATCGACGTGTCGTCCAGCGATACGTAGCGCGGGATCGACAAAATATAGAGCAGGACGACGCAGAGCAGCAGAAAGAGCATCCAGGCCGGCAGGTAGTTCGCGCCCCAGACGAAGTGGAATGCGACGAACGCCGTGACGAGGAGAGTCGTCACGGCGGCCGTGATGCGCCGGCCGCGCCGGTCGAGGCGGTATCGGTATTTCTTCTGCATGGCGTTCGCGGCCGTTTACGGTTTTCGGTCGAGCCGATTTCTCCGTTCCTCTCTTTCGCGCTTCCAGCGTTCGTCGCGCATTTCGCTGCGGTGGGCGACCATCGCCAGAAAGATCGTGAACACGGCGGCGGCCACGCCCGACTCGACGAGTATCGAGCCGACGGGTTTTCCCCTGTGGAAAACCCAGGTCTCGCCTCCGTACAGGATGCCGAAGACCAGTGCGAACAGCAAGACGGCGTACAATGCGAAAAGGGCTGCTTTTTTCATGGCGTTTCGGTTTGGTGGCGGGCAGGCTTTTCTCGCGCGCCCTCGGTTTTAGTAACGGGAAAAACGGGCCCGGATTGTGCGGCCGGTCGCAGACCGCTCAGGCTCCGAAGTATTCCCTCAGGTATTTCCTGAAGTTCTCCAGCGTTTCGTTCATCGGAACGTACGATTTGCCTCCGGCCGCGTTGCGGTGCCCTCCGCCGTCGAAATAGCGCCGGGCGAACACGTTGACGTCGACCTCGCCTCTCGAACGGAGCGAGACGCGGATGCTGTGCTTGGTCTGTATGAACATGGCCGACATCCGGATGCCCCGGATCGAGAGCGGATAGTTGACGAATCCCTCGCTGTCGCCCTGTATGAAGTCGAAACGCCGCATCTCCTCTTCGGTCAGCGACACGTAGGCTACCCCGAACTCGTAGTCGGTGACCATCTTGTCGTTGAGCATGTATCCCAGCAGCCGCATCCGGCCCTCGGAAAAATTATTGTATACCGAGCTGTTGACGTAAGGTACGTTGACCCCCTTGTCGATCAGCACGGCGACGGCCCGGAACAGGTCCGAGGTCAGGCTGCTGAACGAGAAATTGCCCGTGTCGGTCATGATGCCCACGTACAGCGACTCGGCCATCGCCTGATCGATCGCATCGGTCCCGGCCAGCGCTTCGAGCAACTGGTATACGATGTAGGATGTCGAGCAGGCGTGCGTGTCCGAGAACTGGACGGCATAACCGTCCACCGGCGGATGCAGGTGATGATCGATCAGTACGCGGACGGCCGTCGTGTTGGCCGTTACCGTGTCGGTTACCCGGTCGAGCCGGTTGATCTGGTTGAAGTCCATACAGAAGATCACGTCGGCCTCGCCGATGAAGCGGGCCATCGCGCCGTCGTGATCCTCCTTGAATACTCCGATGTGTCCGATGTCGGTCATCCATTCGAGGAAATACGGGTAGCGGTTCGGCGCAATGCAGCATGTCGTGTGTCCCAGCCGCTCCAAATAAGAGCGCCAGGCCAACGCGGCTCCGATCGTGTCTCCGTCGGGATTCGTATGCGACAGCAAAGCGATCTTCTTGGGCACTCCGCCTATGATTTGTCTCAGCAGATTCAGTTTCTCTTCGGTTATGCTCATCCTTAATTTTCCTTTCGATGTCGTTTAATTCTGCGCTTCGTTTCCCGCGATCGCGCCCTGCACTCGGTTCAAATGCGAAGGAGCGTCGGCTACGGGGCCGAACGGTCCGGCGGACGAGCCGGCGACTGCCTTCGAGGCGGCGCTCTCGCTTCCGACGATCTCGGCCAGCGCTTGGCTCAGCAGGTATTCCTCGGGATCTCCCAGTTCGCGCATCTGGTCCTGATTCGCGTCGTCGTTCAGATAGATGTCGGGCATGAATCCTGCCGCATAGTCCGTCCAATGCTCTTTGTTGAGCAGTTGGAGCGTGATCGGGTGCAGCGTCAGGGCATACGTATCCGAGCGGATTTCGTACGAGCCCACGTTCTTGCCTTCGGTCCGGGTGCCGATCAGCCGCAGGGGCATGTAAGGCTTCAGCGCGCTGATCAGCAGCTCGCTGGCCGATGCCGTCCACGGACCGGTCAGCACGTAAAGTCTTTGCAGGTCGACGGTCGCTCCGCCGACCTCATTCCGGCCCAGAAATTTCAGCTCGGTTTCCTGCCCCGTATTATACCGATAGTAACAAAAACTCTCGCCGAGACGGCTCTCGCCCGCGATCAGGCTGCTGAGCAGCTGACAGCACGAAATATAGCCGCCCGGATTGTATCGCAGATCGAGCACCAGCTCGTCGATCCGGTTGCGTGCGAATTCCGCGAAGACCGCTTTCAGCGCTTCGTCGTAGGCGTGGTCGCCGGCCGACGGGCCCTGCGGCCCGGTATCGAAGGAAGTGTAGGCCAGATAGCCGATCCGGTGCGCGCCGCGCACGATGACCGTATCGGTTAGAACCGGGTTGTAGGAGACCGGCTCGGCTGCGTCTACGACGACCTCCTTTTCCCATGTGACGTCGTAGACGAGACCCGGCACGGAATAGGCTATGCGTTGCACGAGCATGCGGGCCTTCCCGCCGCCGGTCAGCACGCTCGTTCCTCCGACGGAAATGTCGCTCCCGTTTACCTTTCTGATCCAGTCTCCCCGGCGGATGCCCGCCCGGTCTGCCGGGGAACCCTCGACCACATACATGACGCGGGCCGCGCCGTAGCTCTCGTTGTCGGGATAGACGTACAGTTTGAACTCGATGCCGTAGGAGTCGCCGCCGAAACTGGCCGCTTTCGACGTATTGCCGCGCTCCATCGTCGAGTAGAAATAGTCGCGTCCTTCGGTGTGCTTGCCGTCGTTGTCGTCGGGCGACGACGACAGCAGACTGAGGAAAAAACTCTCGCAGCTCTGCTCGTAGGACTGAGTCGTGATCCGAAGCTGGGCGATGTGGTCGTTGTAGAGGTACTGATCCTTCATCTGGGAATGGATCCAGCGGTTGGCTGCCGCATCGGCATGCTTGCCCGGCGCGGGCAGCGAATCCTCGGCCGGTCCTTTGGCGCAGCCGGCGATCCCTACCGCCCAGATCGCGACCCACAGCGTTTGACGAATGTTCATGGTAAGCGGTTCGGTTGAAGACCGGAACAGGGTTCGGTCGCGGTTACTCTACAAAGGTAAGCAATTTATTGCGATTGGCGCTGCGGCCGGCTACTTTTTGCCTCGGACCGCGCGAAGTAGCGACACCACGGTTTTAGTCCGCATGCCTCGCAGTGCGGCTTGCGGGCCGTGCAGACGTAGCGGCCGTGCAGGATCAGCCAGTGGTGGGCCGCAGGCAGGTCCTCGGCGGGTATTCGTGCCGTGAGCTGCATTTCGGTCTGCAGCGGCGTTTTCGCGCCGGTGGTGAGTCCCAGCCGGTCCGATACGCGGAATACGTGCGTGTCGACGGGCATGGCCGACTGATGGAACGCGACGATCGCGACGACGTTGGCCGTCTTGCGCCCGACTCCGGGCAGACGCTGCAGCTGGTCGATGTCGGAGGGGACCTGGCCGCCGAACTCCGATACGAGCATTCGAGCCATGCCGCTGAGGTTCTTGGCCTTGTTGTTCGGGTAGGAGATGCTCTTGATGTAGGGGTATATCTCCTCGGGGTCGGCCTCGGCCATGTGCTGCGGAGTGGGGAAGCGGTCGAACAGAGCCGGCGTGGTCATGTTCACCCGCTTGTCGGTGCATTGGGCCGACAGGATCACGGCGACCAGCAATTGGTAGGGATTGTCGTACCGGAGCTCGCTCTCGGCCGAGGGCATGTGCTGCCGGAACCAGTCCAGAATGTGGGCGTAACGTTCTTCTATGCGCATAATGTCCGGATTTTGAAGTTTAAACGGGCGCAGGCCCGGTTTCGGTATGCGGGTGAGCGTTTCGTTCAGATAATTTTTTCGAGGATCGGAACCAGTACGGCCGTGGCGACGCCCATCAGGCCGATCGCCAGTCCGCTGATCGCTCCCTCGACGGCGCCGAGTTCCATTGCGCGGGCCGTGCCCATCGCGTGCGCGGCGGCTCCCATCGCCAGTCCCTTGGCGATCCGGCTCTCGACGCCTACTTTGCGCAGAACCCAAGGTCCTACGATGCCGCCGAATACGCCGACGACGATCACGACGACGGACGTCAGTGCCGGAATGCCGCCCGAGTTGGCCGACAGCGACAGCGCGATGGCCGTCGTGACCGATTTGGGCTCGAGCGACGCGACGACGGCCGGCTCGGCTCCCATCCAGCGCGCGATCAGCGCGACGCTCAGAATGCCGACGGCGCTGCCCGTGACGATCGCGATGACGATCGAGATCACGTTGCCTCGAATGTTGTAGATCTGATCGTGCAGCACGTAGCCGAGCGCGACGACCGACAGGCCAAGCAGGAAATCGATGATCTGCGTCTGGCGCATGTAGTGTTCGTAGGGCATGCCGGTCAGCTTGACGAACGCGATCAGCGCGGCTACCGACACGAGGATCGGATGCAGCAGCGCGCAGTTGACCCGGCGGCGCAACTGCACCGCGCCCAGATAGACGCCTACAGTCAGCGTCAGCAGAAAAATCTGCGAATAGATGATCTCGTTCATCGCTTCTCCTCCCGTCTGCGTTTGGACTCGAGTTTCTGTTCGACGAGGCCGACCGCCGCGATCACGAGCACCGTGCTGACGAGCGAGGCGACGATGATGGCCGTCATGTAGCGGCTCAGCAGCGTGTAGGACGTGATCAGTCCTACGCCGACCGGGATGAAAAACAACATCATGTGATCGATCAGAAACGTCGAGACCTTTTTCACGTGTCCGGGCCGGACCCACTTGAGCGACAGCGCGCCGAAAAGCAGAATCATCCCGATCACGCTTCCCGGGATGAAGTTGTCGAGCAGAGCCGATACGAGGCAGCCCAGCAGATAGAACAGCAAGATCAAAAACAGTCCGTACATAATGGTTAACGGTTATCTATAAATCGGTCGTTTCGAGTCATCCGTTTCGCGCGCAGGATTTCCCCTCCGCCCGCCGTTCCCCCGAGGACCCGGCCGTGCCCGCTTTGTCGGGAGTCCCGGAGCCGTTCGGCCGAACTCGGGTTTTTCTCCGGTTTCCTTTCGGTCTTTCTCCGCTTTTCCGTACAGCCTCAGCGGTGGTACCCCGCTTTGTTTCGGACCTGCCTCGGAAGCCTCGGAGCATCCGGAGGGGAGACGGACGGTTCGGCTTCGTTTCCCGGTTCCCTCTTTCCTCCCGTCCCGAAATGCCTCGCCGCGCTTATTTTTTCAGCACTGTCAGCTTGGCGAACTTGCGCAGCAGCGTCTTGCGTCCCGCGCCGCCGAACTCGACGGTGATCTTCTGGTCGCCCGACCACTCTTCGACGGCCGTGACCGTGCCGACGCCGAACTTGGCATGCTCGACGAGCATCCCCTCGGCATAGTCGCCGTCGAACGGCACGGCTGCCGCACGCTCCGCTCCGCCGGTTTCTGCGGCCGGACGGCTGCCCATGCTGCGGAAGCGCCCTCCCGGCGCCGGTACGGGCCGGGGCGTCGGGCGCTCCTGCGTCTTGGGCGGATAGTACGTGCGGGTCTCTCCGCCGTATGCGTCCGGCCGCTGCCCGTAACCGCCGGGGCGCCGTCCGTATTCTCCGCGCTGCGTTTCGGCGTTCCGTCCGCGTTCGGCGAAGCGGGTCCGGACCTGCCTCTGCGGCGTCGGGTCCTCGTTCTGACCGCCCTCGCCGAGGTCGAATTGCAGGTCGAGGTATTTCGGATCGATTTCGCTCAGAAAACGGCTCGGTCGGCAGAAAGTCATCTCGCCCCACTTGAAGCGCGACTCGGCGAACGACAGTACGGCGCTGCGCTTGGCTCGCGTCAGCGCGACGTAGAACAGCCTGCGCTCCTCCTCGAGTCCCTCGGGCGTGCCGAGGCTCATCATGCTCGGGAACAGGTTCTCCTCCAGCCCGGCCACGTAGACGTGCTCGAACTCGAGCCCTTTGGCGCCGTGGACCGTCATCAGCGTCACGCGGTCGCGGTCTTCGGACTTCTCGTTGTCCATGTCCGTCAGCAGCGCGATGTTCTGCAGCCACTCGTCGATCGTCACGTGCGACGTGCCGGTTTCCCCTTCGCCTTCCTCGCTCGCGGCGATCTGGCGCTGCTCGTCGGTATAGGCGCGGATCGAATTGAGCAACTCCTCGATGTTTTCGAGCGCGCTGACCGCTTCGGGCACCTGCTGCATCTTGTAGGTTCCCAGAATGCCCGACCGGGTGGCGATTTCGAGCCCCAGATCGTAAGCCTCGGCCGTCGCGCGCATGGCCGACAGGTCGGCGATCATGCCGGCGAACTCCTTGATCTTCTTCGCCGCCGCACCCTTGAGTTCCATGCTTTCGGGCGTCATCGTGCTGGCCGCCTCCCACAGGCTCGTTCCGGCCGCTTGGGCGGCTGCGGCGATCCGGCCGACCGTCACGTCGCCGATCCCGCGCGAGGGCGTGTTGACGATGCGGCGGAACGCCTCGTCGTCCTTCGGGTTGACGACCAGCCGCACGTAGGCGAGCAGGTCCTTGATCTCCTTGCGCTGATAGAACGACACGCCGCCGTATATCTTGTAGGGTATGTTCCGGTTGCGCAGCGCCTCCTCCAGCGCCCGCGACTGCGCATTGGTGCGATACAGCACGGCCGTCTCGCTGTAGGGCACGCCTCCGCCGCGCACGACGGCGTACAGGTCCGAGGCGATCAGCGAGGCTTCCTCCTTGTCGGTGTAGGCCTTGATGACCTTGATCTTCTCGCCCTGATCGCCCGACGAGAACGACTTCTTGCGGATCTGCTTCGTGTTCTTCTCGATGATGCTGTTCGCGGCGTTCACGATGTTCTGCGTCGAGCGGTAGTTCTGCTCGAGCTTGAAGACCTTCGCGTCGGGGAAGTCGTTCTGGAAGCGCAGGATGTTCTCGATCTTCGCGCCTCGGAACGAATAGATGCTCTGCGCGTCGTCGCCCACGACGCAGACGTTCGCATGGTTCTGGGCCAGGCGGCGGATGATCGCGTACTGCGCGAAGTTCGTGTCCTGATACTCGTCGACCAGAATGTAGCCGAACTGGTTCTGGTATTTTTCCAGCGCGTCGGGGAAGTCCCGGAACAGGATATTGACGTTCAGCAGCAGGTCGTCGAAGTCCATCGCCCCGTTTTCGCGGCATTTGCGAGCATAGAGCTTGTAGATGTCCAGAAACTGGGGCCGCCTCCGCTCGCGGTCTTCGGCCTGCAGGGAGGCGTTCGCCTCGTAGGCGGAAGGTGTGATCAGGTTGTTCTTGGCCAGCGAGATGCGGGCCGCGATGTCGCCGGGCTTGTAAGTTTCGTCGCTCAGGTTCAGCTCTCGGATCGCGGTCTTGACCATGTTCTTTGCGTCGGACGAGTCGTAGATCGTGTACGAGCGGGGGTATCCGAGCCGGTCGGACTCGTCCCGGAGAATGCGGGCGAAGATCGAGTGAAAAGTCCCCATCCACAGCCCGCGCGTCATCGCGGGGGAGAGCAGTTGCCCGATCCGCTCGCGCATTTCCCGCGCGGCCTTGTTCGTGAAGGTCAGCGCCAGCACCGACTGCGGTGGTACGCCCTGCTCGAGCATGTAGGCGATGCGGCAGGTGAGCACCCGGGTCTTTCCCGAGCCGGCCCCGGCCACGATCAGCGAGGGGAAGCGGTAGTTGACGACGGCCTCGCGCTGCACGTCGTTGAGCTTTTCGATGTATTCGGACACTTCGCTACGTCTATGATACGGCCGCAAAGGTAGCGAATTGTAACCGAAATCGGATAGGACGGCGTCTTCTCCGGCGAAGTTTTCCGGGTACGGCCGCCTCCGCCGGGCCGATATTTTCCCTGCCCGGGGACGGAAATTGAATTTTTTACAATAAATTTGCGACTCAGCCGTTTAAAAAGCGCTTCGCCTCTTTCGGGAGGCGCCCAATGTGCGGAGAAACGTAACTTATCATCGAAATATGAGCGAGGTAATCAACATCAAGGAACTCAACGAGCGGATCGAGCGCGAGAGCGTCTTCATCGACACGCTGAATCTGGAAATGGGCAAGGTGATCGTCGGGCAGAAGCATTTGGTCGACACGCTGCTGATCGGGCTGCTGTCGAACGGGCATATTTTGCTCGAGGGCGTTCCGGGACTGGCCAAGACGCTGGCCATCACGACGCTGGCTCAGGCCGTCGACGCCCGTTTCAGCCGGATTCAGTTCACGCCCGACCTGCTGCCGGCCGACTTGCTCGGTACGCTGATATACAGTCAGAAGACCGAGGAGTTCTCGGTCAGAAAAGGACCGATTTTCGCGAACTTCATTCTCGCCGACGAGATCAACCGCTCGCCCGCGAAAGTGCAGAGCGCGCTGCTCGAGGCGATGCAGGAACGGCAGGTCACTCTGGGCGACACGACCTACCGGCTTCCCGAGCCGTTTTTGGTGCTCGCTACGCAGAACCCGCTCGAGCAGGAGGGCACTTACCCGCTGCCCGAGGCGCAGGTCGACCGTTTCATGCTCAAGGCGCGTATCACCTATCCCAAAAAGCAGGAGGAGCGCGATATCATGCGTCTGAATCTGGCCGGCGGCGGCCTGCCGAAGCCCAACCGGGTGATTTCGCCCGAGGACATCGTGAAGGCCCGCGAGGTGGTGAGCGACGTCTACATGGACGAGAAGATCGAGAAGTACATCGTCGACATCATCTTCGCCACGCGCGAGCCGTCCGAATACAAGTTGCCGAATCTCGTTTCGCTGATCGCCTACGGCGGATCGCCCCGCGCGAGCATCTCGCTGGCGAAGGCGGCCAAGAGCTACGCGTTCATCAAGCGGCGCGGCTACGTGATTCCCGAGGACGTGCGGGCCGTCTGCCACGACGTGCTGCGCCACCGCATCGGTCTCACGTACGAAGCCGAGGCCGAGAACATCACTTCGGAGGAGATCATTACCGAGATACTGAACAACGTGGAGGTACCTTAGTCTGAACGGAGGATCGAGAGATGACGGACAGAGCGACGGAAAGCAGCAGCGAGATCCTGCGGCAGGTGCGGCGGATCGAGATCAAGACGCGCGGGCTGAGCAACGACATTTTCGCGGGCAAGTACCACAGCGCCTTCAAGGGCCGGGGCATGGCCTTCAGCGAGGTGCGCGAGTACCGCATGGGCGACGATGTCCGCGACATCGACTGGAACGTGACCGCCCGCAGCATGAAACCTCATATCAAGGTCTACGAGGAGGAACGCGAACTGACGATGATGCTGCTGGTGGACGTCAGCGGTTCGCGCATGTTCGGTACGACCGACCGTCTCAAGAAAAATACGATCACCGAAATCGCCGCCGTGCTGGCTTTCTCAGCCGCGCAGAACAACGACAAGGTAGGGTGCATCTTTTTCAGCGACAGGGTCGAGAAGTTCATCCCGCCGAAAAAAGGACGCTCGCATGTGCTGACGATCATCAAGGAGCTGATAGGGTTCCGCCCCGAGAGCGGAGGGACCGACCTCGCGGAAGGGCTGCGCTGCCTGACCAACGTTCTTAAGAAGCGCTCGACGGCGTTCGTGCTGTCCGATTTTCTCGATACGACGGGCGACCGGGCCGATTTCGAGGATGCGCTGAAGATCGCTTCCGGCAAGCACGATCTGGTCGGCATCCGGGTTTACGACCGGCGCGAGGCCGAGATGCCCGACGTGGGGATCGTCGAGCTGCGCGATGCCGAAACCGGCGAGCGGGTGTGGGTCGACACGTCGTCCAAGACCGTGCGCGACCATTACGCGTCGAGCTGGCGGCACACCGAGTCGGTCGTCGAGGCGGCGCTGCGGCGCAGCCGGGTCGACAGCGTGGCGGTCGCTACCGGCGAGGATTACGTCGCTTCGCTGATGAAGCTTTTCAGACGGCGGTAGCGTCCGTCCGATTTCTGTTTTTGAAAAACGTTACGCGAGTTTATGCTGCATATGCTTAAAATAGGAGCTCTCGCCGCGCTGACGCTCGGCGCTGCCGCCGTCCGGGCGGCCGATCCGGTCGTCTCGGCCCGTTTCTCGGCCGACTCGGTAATGATCGGCGACCAGTTCAGTCTGGACATACGGGTGGACAAGGACGTGATGGAGGTCGTCGACTTTCCCGTGTTCAACGGCTTTCTGAGCGATTCGGCCGACATCGAGATTCTGGCCGAGAGTCCCGTGGACACGCTGAAAGCCGAAGGAAGGCGGATCACTCTCGGCAAGAGCTATCTGCTGGCCGGTTTCGACGAGGGACGCTACCGCATGGGACGCTTCCCCGTGCTGCGGGTCGATAAGAACCTGATCGACACGGTCTGGTCGCGCGATTCGCTGGCGATCGATATTCATACGCTGCCGGTCGATACGCTGACGCAAACGATCCACGACGTGAAGCCCCCGCTGCGGACGCCTTTGCGTTTCGCCGAGATACGGGGATGGCTGATACTGGGCTGGCTGGCGGCTGTGGCCGTCATTGCGGCCGTATTGCTCGTTCGGCGCCGGATGGAGCTCCGGGCCCTTCCCGGCGGCCGGCGGCCCGGCGAGCCGCCCCATGTGTGCGCGATCCGTCAGCTCGAGATGCTGCACAACCAGAAGCTGTGGCAGAGCGGTAAGCAGAAGCAGTATTATACGGGCATTACCGACATTTTGCGTCGCTACATAGGCGACCGCTATCGCGTCAAAGCGATGGAGCTGACCTCGCAGGAGATTCTTGACGAGATGGAGCGGCAGCGGTTGAGCGGCGAGGCCGCCGACCGGCTGAAGAACATCCTGTTGACGGCCGATTTCGTCAAGTTCGCCAAGTTCGTCGCCGATGCCGAGCGGAACGAGGAAGTGTACAGCGATGCCTACTATTTCGTCGAACAGACCAAGGAGACGGAAGTAGAGCACACGCCGGCCGAGCTGGAGCCGGTGCAAAAGCAGGAGGAGGTGAAGCCATGATACGAAGAACGATTTTGACCGTATTGCTGCTCGTCTTCTGCGGCGCGGCTGCGGCTCAGAAATATCCCGAGCGCCGCGCGATCCGCTCGGGCAACCGGCAGTACGAGAAGGGGGCCTATCCCGAGGCCGAAACGGCCTATCGACGGGCTTTGGAGAAGACGCCCGACTCGCCCGAGGCGACGTTCAATCTGTCCGATGCGCTCTATAAGCAGGAACGTTACGACGAGGCGGGCAAGCTCGCCGCCTCCGCCGCGCAGCAGCTGGCAGCCGACCCGTCCCGGCGCGAGGAAGCCGCTCAGGCATTTTTCAATCAGGGAAACGCGCTGTTCAAGCAACGCAAGTTGCAGGAAGCCCTCGAGGCTTACAAAAATTCGCTGAAGCTGAACCCCGGCGATATGGAGGCCAAGTTCAACTACGCCTACACGAAAAAACTGCTCGATCGGGATCAGAACAACCAGAACGATCAGAACAACCAGAATAACCAGAACGATCAGAATAATCAAAACAATCAGGATAATCGGGATAATCAGAATAACCAGAACGACCGGAAGAACGATAACGATCGGAACAACCGAAACGACGACCCGAATCGGGACCCGAACAAGGACCCGAACCGGAATCCGGACGGGGACGGCGATCGGAACGATCCGAGCGACAAGCCCCGTCCGGATTCGGGCGAGCAGCCGCAAGATGGCGGCATGAGCCGCGAGGAGGCCGAACGTCTGCTCGATGCCGTGCAGGGCAGCGAGGACAAGACCAAGGAGAAGGTCGACGCGAAGAAGGCGAAAGTCGTCGGACGGTCGGGCAAGAACTGGTAGTTCGGCCGGGGGGAACCTGTTCCGTGCGACAGAAAAAGGACGCTTTCTCTGAGGACGAAATATCGGGACGGGACGGAGCCGCTTCGGACTCGGGCGGGCGTTTCCCGCAGGGCGCTCGGCGGAGCGGAAAGTCCGGAAAAGGCAGAACCGCTGTCGGGAAAAACGGATAGTAATGAACGGGAATAAATCGGAAAGTAAGTGGATATAGTGAGATTTGCCAATCCGAAGCTGCTGTGGCTGCTGACGCTGGTCGTCCCGATGACGGCCTATTACGTTTACCGTTTGCGGCAGGGGCGCGCGACGATGCGCATCTCGACCGTGTCGGGGCTTCGGGGCGTGCCGCGCGGAGCGCGCTATTATCTGAGGCATATGCCTTTCGTGTTGCGCTGCGGAGCCGTTGCGCTGTTGGTCGTTGCGCTGGCCCGTCCGCAGAGCTCCCAGAGCGATTCGAGTCGGACGACCGAGGGAATCGACATCGTGCTGTCGCTCGACATTTCGGGCAGCATGCTCGCCCGCGATTTCCAGCCCGACCGGATTTCGGCCGCCAAGGAGGTGGCCGCGAGCTTCATCGCCGACCGGCCGAACGACCGGATCGGTTTGGTCGTTTTCGCCGGGGAGAGTTTCACGCAAAGCCCGCTGACGACCGATAAGGCTTCGCTGCTCAATATTTTGGGCACGGTCCGCAGCGGCATGATCGACGACGGCACGGCCATAGGAAACGGGCTGGCCACGGCCGTGAACAGGCTGCGCGAAAGTCAGGCCAAGAGCAAGGTCGTGATCCTGCTGACCGACGGTGTCAACAACAGCGGCCAGATCGCTCCGCTGACGGCGGCCGACATCGCTTCCACGCTCGGCATCCGCGTCTATACGATAGGAGTCGGCAGCGAGGGACAGGCTCCCTATCCGGCCCTCGACATGTGGGGAAACCTCAGTTTCGTCCCGATGAAGGTCGAGATCGACGAGAAGATACTCTCCGATATAGCCGAGAAGACCGGAGGGCGCTATTTCCGCGCTACCGATAACGAGAAGCTCCGCGAAATCTACAAGGAGATCAACCGTTTGGAGAAAAGCCGGGTCGAGGTCGAGAGTCAGACGCGTTACGACGAGCGTTTCGCCCCTTTCGTTCTCGGCGCGTTGCTGCTGCTTGCGGCCGGATTCGCCATGCGCCGGCTGTGGTTCCGCCAGATTCCTTAAAAACAGAGATTGTCATGTTCCGATTCGCAACTCCCGAATATTTCTATCTGCTGCTGATTCTGCCTCTTTTGTGGGGCGTACACTTGCTTTCGGCCCGGGCCCGGCGGCGGGCGATCGAGCGCTTCGGCGATCCGGCGACCGTTTCGGAATTGATGCCCGAGGCTTCGACGGCGCGGCCGCGCTACAAGTTCGTGCTATTCTCGGCGGCCGTGCTGCTGCTGGTCGTCGCGCTGGCCCGTCCGCAGTTCGGTTCGAAGCTCAAGGAGGTGACTCGCACCGGGATCGAGATGATGCTGGCGGTCGACGTGTCGAACAGCATGCTGGCTCAGGATTTCGAACCGAGCCGTTTGGAGCGGACCAAGTTCGCGATCGACAGGCTGACTCAGCAGCTCGAGCAGGACCGTATCGGGCTGATCGTGTTCGCCGGCGACGCCTATATGCAGCTTCCCATTACGTCCGACTATGTGGCCGCGCGCAGCTTCGCCGCCCAGATATCGCCTACGATGGTGTCCAAGCAGGGTACGGCGATCGGCGCGGCGATCGATTTGGCCGCCAGCTCGTTTTCGTCTGGCAGCGAGGGTAGCCGCGTGATCGTCGTCATTTCCGACGGCGAGAACCACGAGGACGACGCGCTCGCGGCGGCGAAGGCGGCAGCCGAGAAGGGCATCAGAATCTACACGATCGGCATAGGCACGCCCGAGGGCGCTCCGATTTCGATCGACGGCGAGTTCATCAAGGACGAGCAGGGCGACATGGTCGTGTCGAAGCTCGACGAACAGATGCTCGAACAGATCGCGCTGACGACCGGCGGAGCCTATATCCGGGCTACGAACCGCAGTCTGGGGTTAGACGAGATCGTGCAGAAAATCAACGAGGTCGAGAAAAAAGAGCTCACGTCGACCGTGTTCGAGGATTTCAACGAGCAGTACCAGTATCTGATCGGTTTGGCGCTCGCCTTGCTGTTGCTTGAGTTCGCGATGCTCGAGCGTCGGAGCCGCCTGCTGGCCCGTTTCAATATTTTCAGAAAACGCTGAAATATGCGGGCGAACCCCGTACTTTTGGGGATCGTTGTCCGTTCCGATTCCATTGTCGTATGTTGGACCGTTTTACGGATCGACCTGTCGGGATGAGCTCCGTATACCTGCGACGGATAACAACCGGGAGCCGGTCGGGACGAACATCGGAAAAGCGGAATCGTTGTCCCGGAATATGATTCGGGCGGTTTCCCCGTTCAGACTCGACGGCCGGGCGTGCTTGGTTCCATGTATGGAAATTTCGTGTGGATGGGACCGCTCGTTGGATAGGGAACGAGAAGTCGCGTCCCCGCTTGTCCGGACAGATCGATCCGGATGGGATTCGGAAGAATAGCCATGCGGATCGTCTCTTTTCCCGTTTCGTTTTCGTTCGCGAGCTTGCCGGGCGGCTGCGGTGATGAAGCTATGATTTTTGAGACGCTCCGGCGGAAATTAGCCGAAAATCACGTACATTTGTACCGTATGGGCGCTGGCCGCCCGTGCGTGAACGAATTTGGAAGAAGCCATGACCGGAGACGAGAGGGAATTCGAGACCTTGCAGGTCCATGCGGGCTATACGCCCGATGCGACGCACTCGCGCGTGACGCCGCTGTATCAGACCACCGCTTATACTTTCGACAGTGCGGAGCACGGAGCCGACCTGTTCGCCCTGCGCGAGTCGGGCAATATCTATACCCGTTTGCAGAATCCGACGACCGATATGCTCGAGAAGCGCGTGGCCGCGCTCGAGGGCGGACCGGCCGCATTGGCCGTTTCGTCGGGGCATTCGGCTCAGCTCGTCGCGCTGACGAGCATATTGAGCCCGGGCGACAATTTCGTCAGCTCGCCCTATCTGTACGGGGGCACGCACAACCAGTTCAAGATCGTGCTGCGCAATTTCGGGCTCGAGTGCCGCTTCGCGCCGGACAACGATCCGCAGCATATGGAGTCGCTGATCGACCCGCGCACGCGGGCGATCTATGTCGAGACGATCGGCAATCCGAACGCGACGCTGATCGACATTGAAGCCGCCGCAGCCGCCGCGCACCGGCACGGCATCCCGCTCGTCGTCGACTCGACCTTTGCCACGCCGTACCTGCTGCGGCCGATCGAGCACGGCGCGGACATCGTCGTCCATTCCGCGACGAAGTTCATCGGCGGCCATGGCACCGCAGTCGGCGGCGTGATTGTGGACGGCGGCCGGTTCGACTGGGCGAAAAGCGGGAAATTCCCCGGCCTGACCGAGCCGTGCCCGAGCTACCACGGCCTCTGCTTCACCGAGGCGGCCGGCCCCGCGGCGTTTGTAACGCGGTTCTTCTGCGTGATACCGGCGCGACGCTCGCCCCGCTGCACGCCTTCCTGTTCCTCCAAGGGCTCGAGACGCTCTCGCTGCGCGTGGAGCGCCACGTGGAAAACACGCTGAAAATCGTCGATTTCCTCGCAAAGCACCCGAAGGTCGAGCGCGTCAGCCACCCCGCCCTGCCGGACCACCCGCACCACGCGCTGTACAGCCGGTATTTCCCGCGCGGCGGCGCCTCGATCTTCACCTTCGACGTGAAGGGCGGCGCGGCAGAGGCGCAGGCATTCATCGACCGCCTGCAAATCTTCTCGCTGCTCGCGAACGTCGCGGATGTGAAATCGCTCGTGATCCATCCCGCCTCCACAACGCACGCCCAGCTCACCGAGGCCGAGCTGCTCGAGCAGGGCATCCGCCCCGGCACGGTCCGCCTTTCGGTCGGCACCGAGCACGCGGACGACCTGATCGCCGATCTGCGGCAGGCGCTCGAGGCCTGATTCCGCGCGCTTTTCCCCGGAAACGTCTTGACTTACGCCGCGCCTTGTGATAAAATTACAGGGTAAAATAGTATCTATGATCGGAGGATATCGATATGGAACGCATCAAGACTTTGGAGACCCGCAATCTGTGCGAGAGCGCGAAGAACGGCGGCTGCGGCGAATGCCAGACCTCCTGCCAGTCCGCCTGCAAGACGAGCTGCGGCATCGCAAACCAGCAGTGCGAGAACAAGGAAACGAAGTAATTTACAGCCGACAGCACACGTTGAGAATGCCGCCTTCTGGCGGCATTTTTCATGTGCGGGAACGGATTTTGCCATACGAAAGGATTTTCACAATGATTCATCGCTACAAACTCGGCGGGCTCAACATCGTGCTGGACGTCTGCTCCGGCTCGGTGCACGTTGTGGATGAGGTCGCCTACGATATCATCGGCATGTACGAGGAAAGCACGTGCGCGGAAATCTGCGCTGCGATGCTCGAAAAATACGCCGGCCGCGGCGACGTGACCGAGGCGGATATCCTCGATTGCTGCGGCCAGATCGGGCAGCTCAAGGAGAGCGGCAAGCTCTTCGCGCCGGATACCTTCGAGCCGATCGCCGGCGCGCTCAAGCAGAAGAGCGCGAACGTCGTCAAGGCGCTGTGCCTGCACGTGGCGCACACCTGCAACCTCAACTGCGCCTACTGCTTCGCGAGCCAGGGCAAATACCACGGCGACCGCGCCGTGATGTCGTTTGAGGTCGGCCTTCAGGCGCTCGACTTCCTGATCGAGCACTCAGGCAGCCGACGCAACCTCGAGGTCGTTTTCTTCGGCGGCGAGCCGCTGATGAACTTCGACGTCGTCAAGGAACTCGTCGCCTACGCGCGCCGCCGCGAGAAGGAGGCCGGCAAGAACTTCCGCTTCACATTGACGACGAACGGCGTGCTGATCGACGACGACGTGATCGACTTCGCGAACCGCGAGATGAGCAACGTTGTTTTGAGCCTCGACGGACGAAAGGAGATCCACGACCGCTACCGCGTCGATTACGCAGGCAACGGAAGCTGGGAGAAAATCGTGCCGAAATTCCAGAAACTCGTCGCGGCGCGCGGCGGGAAAAACTACTACATGCGCGGCACCTTCACGCACGCGAACCCGGATTTCCTCAAGGACATCGAGCAGATGCTCGACCTCGGCTTTACGGAGCTGAGCATGGAGCCGGTCGTCTGCGCGCCGGGCGACCCCGCCGGGCTGACCGAATCCGACCTTGAAATCGTCAAGGATCAGTACGAGCAGCTTGCGGCGCTGATGCTCGAGCGCCGCCGCGCCGGAAAGCCCTTCACCTTCTACCACTACATGATCGACCTGACCGGCGGCCCGTGCATCTACAAGCGCATTTCGGGCTGTGGCTCCGGCACCGAATACATGGCGGTCACCCCGTGGGGCGACCTCTACCCCTGCCACCAGTTCGTCGGCGAGGAGAAATTCAAGCTCGGCGACGTCTGGACCGGCGTGACGAACACGGAGACGCAGGCGGAATTTG
>ERZ827037.1953-NODE-1953-length-19355-cov-3.581399_pt1 | contig 19355 bp, 16 predicted proteins | sample MGYA00519924_ERZ827037 | MGnify/ENA primary metagenome ERZ827037 (study PRJEB31778, sample SAMEA3449250) | human gut metagenome | biome: human gut; feature: human-associated habitat; material: faeces | place: United Kingdom | collected 2010/2012 ...
ATGCCCCTGTTCGGTCCCGTCACCTATTTCATATGGGAGCTGACCAAAGGGCGGAAACTACGCCGCACGGTTCCGGAAGCGGTCAGGCCGAACTCGGGGACGCCGGTCGCCCCGGAAAGAAAAGCGAACCGTATCCCGTCCGGTCCCGGTCTCCGAACCGGCCGGCCGCGCCCGGGCATTCCGGGATCGATTACCGCCTGCGGAACCGGCTCCGGCCGCTTCTCAAGAACCTACCCGAAAAGGAAAGGACCGGCCCGGTACGGCCTGCCGCCACGCCGTTAGCCGGCACCGGACGAGGATACGCCGGAGAATGAAACGGAAGGGCCGCTCCCGTTGCCGGGAGCGGCCCTTCGCCGGTATATTCGGAACTCCGATCAGCGGAGAATGATCTCGTTGGACCCGATCAGGTTTCCGTCCGTATAGATTTTGACGCGGTACTTTCCGCTGGTAATGCCCGATCCGTTATAAAACAGACTCACGCTCAAATCGTTGTTCTGATAGTCGACCTGACGGGCGGCCGAGAAGGTGATCTTATCGCCCTCGAAATCGAACAGCGCGTTGCTCGCGTTGGCCAGCACATAGCCGTCCGGACCAATGATCTGCACGTACACCGTCCGCTCGCCGGGCTCGGCCAGTTCGTTGCCGACCAGCACCAGATCGACTCTCAGGCGTTCCGCGCGGCTCGCGCGCGACACTTCGCGGTCGGACTTGCTCAGCGCCAGCAGACGGATATCGCGCGCCCGTATCACGGCGCCCTGACGCACTTTCGTCGACAGTTCCTGCGACTTTTCCTCGGCCGTCTCGGCCCGCAGCTTGTAGGTGGTGATCATTTTGCGGATCGTCGTATTCTCGTTGACGAGCTTCTTGTTGATCCGGTCGAGCGAGTCGATCTGACGGATGTATCCTTCCATCACGGTACGCATGTAGCTCATCTGTTTCTCGTAGTTGCGAATCTTGGAATAGCTCAGCCGCCGCTCCTTCTGCAGCTTGTCGAGCAGCGAGTCGGCCTGATGCTTGACGCCCTCGTAGTGGACGGCCAGCGTATCGTTCATCGTCTTGAGCGTATCGTAGTCGTTCATCAGCGAAGTAAGCTGGCGGGTCAACGTATCGCGCTCGATCGCGAAATCGTCCTTCATCTGCTTGACTTGCAGGAAGTAGATCGCCGACAAGGCCGCCAGAATCAGCGCCATGATGACGATCATGATCTTCAGACCCTTCACCGACTTGTTGGGACCTCCCTCGCCGTACGGATCGTTGCCGTAGGAACCATAGTCGTAGTTCGGACCGTAGCTTTGGGGATTGTACTTCGGGTCGTAGCCGGAATGGCCGTTCTGATTGCTGTAGTCTTCCATAAGCCGTAAGGTTACACAGGACAAATATAGAAATTTTATTTGATTTTGCTATCCAGCGGATACTTCAGGTTTTTCCAGCTTATCAGTCGCGCGCGGATCGACCCGACGCGAATCGGCGACTCGACGTAGAGCGGAATCCGGTTCCGGTCGTCCGATATCCATATCGTGAACTCGCTGCCATCCTCGAACGATTCGCCGGTAGAGGTAGCCAGTTCGCAACGGAACTTCAGCGTGCGGAACTTGCCCGTTCCGCGTATATTCTTGACCTCCCGGCCGAGAAAGCGGTAGCGGATCGGGCGGATCGTGTCCTCCAGCACCAGATTCATCAGCGACGATCCGGAGCGCTCGATACCGGTCAGGTCGGCGCAACGCAGATTGAAAAACGAGGCCAGCGCGTCGTAGCTGCCGTCCGACAGATCGAGCCTCTTGTGATTGCTGTCCGGATTCTTATGGTTGCGGAACGTGTTATTGACCACGCGGCTGTCCCAGTCGTAGACGAAGCGCGTCGAATAGCGGTACTTGCCTTCGCGGATTTCGCTGCGCAGCTCCAGCGGCCGCAGCGTGGCGGAATCGAGCGTACTGACATACTGGTCGTTCAGATCGAAGAACCACTTGTAGAACGGATACACCACGCCGTGCGCATCGACCGTATAGGCCCGGCGGCCGCCGTAGTCGCCCAGCGTCGTTCGGAACGTCACGCCGGCCACGTCGGTATTGACGAAGCTCACTTTGTAGCTTACGGCATACTCGAGCTCCTCGCCATGCGCGAAAGCGTGTTCCACGGGAACCGTGCCGCCAATCTGTGCCGCCGAGGAACAAACCGCCATCGCCGATAGCACCGTAAGAATCGATCGTGTCATAGAAAGCTTTTTTATGCGACACCCGCCCCTTGCGGCGGGAAGCCGCATCCTCCCTCGTCAATATAACGGGGGAAACGGCGTAAAGTTATGAAATCATGCTGAAATCAGCGTTTTCAGCCGAATTATATTTATCGGACAACTCCTTCAGCATGGTATTCCGTTCCAGGTGCGGGTCCTGCTCCAGAATCCGCTCGGCCGCGCTCCGGGCGAGCGAGAGAATCTGTCCGTCGCGGCCGAGACTGGCTATCTTCAAATCAAAGGCCAAACCGCTCTGAAGCGTTCCGCTCAGGTCGCCCGGACCGCGAAGCTGAAGGTCCATCTCGGCAAGCCGGAAACCGTCGGTCGTCTGCACCATCGCACCCAGACGCTTGCGAGACTCGGCCGAGAGCTTGTCGCCGCTCATCAGGATGCAGTACGACTGCTCGGCCCCGCGCCCCACGCGGCCCCGAAGCTGGTGAAGTTGCGAGAGTCCGAAGCGCTCGGCGCTCTCGATCACGATGATCGACGCGTTCGGCACGTCGACGCCGACCTCGATCACGGACGTGGCGACCATGATGTGCGCGACGCCGCGTTTGAACAGGTCCATGCCGTACTCCTTGTCGGCGGCCTTCATCTTGCCATGCACGACGACGGTCACGTACTCCGGCGGCGGAAATGCTTGTACGATGCCGGCATAGCCGTCTTCCAGGTCCTTATAGTCCATTTTTTCGGACTCCTTGATCAGCGGGTAGACGACGTAGACCTGCCGTCCCCGCTTGATCTCGTCGCGGATGAATCCGAATACCCGGAGCCGGTGCGAATCGCGGTAATGAACGGTTTTCACCGGCTTGCGGCCCGGCGGCAGCTCGTCGATCACCGACACGTCCAGATCGCCGTAGAGCGTCATCGCCAGCGTTCGCGGAATCGGCGTGGCGGTCATCACGAGCACATGGGGAGCCGCCTGCAGATTCTTGCTCCACAGCCGTGCCCGCTGCTCGACGCCGAAACGGTGTTGCTCGTCGATCACGACGAAGCCGAGATTACGGAAACGGACTCCGTTCTCGATCAGCGCATGCGTTCCGATCAGTATGTCGATCTCGCCCGAGAGCAGGCCTTCGGAGAGTTCCGCGCGCTCCTTCTTCTTCGTCGAGCCGGTCAGCAAGCCGACGCGCAGGCCGATCCCCTCGGTCATCCGCACGATCGACGCATAATGCTGCGACGCGAGAATCTCCGTCGGAGCCATCAGGCAGGCCTGAAAGCCGTTGTCGCAAGCCAGCAACATGCTCATCAATGCGACGAGCGTCTTGCCGCTGCCCACGTCGCCCTGCAGCAAGCGGTTCATCTGATGCCCGGTCACGGTGTCCTGACGGATTTCGCGGATCACGCGCTTCTGCGCCCCGGTCAGAGGAAACGGCAGTCGCTCGTTATAAAACGTATTGAAAAGCCTGCCCACGGTCGGGAACAGGAATCCGTCCTCGCGCGAGGTGCGGGCATGTCGCTGTTGCAGAATATTGAGCTGGATGCCGAGCAGCTCGTCGAACTTGAGACGCAGCTCGGCGTCGCGCAGCGCCTGCTGCGAAGTCGGAAAATGGATATTATAGAGCGCGTCGCGCAGCGGAACGAGACCGTACTCGCGGATCACCTCGTCGGGCAAGGTTTCGCGCAGCCGTCCGTCGACCTGCGGCCACAGATTGCACATCAGCGCATGAATCGCCTTCGTACCCAACTGCGCGTTGCTCAGCTTTTCGGTCGTGCTGTACACGCCCTGCACGGACGAGTGGAATCGATTTTTCTGATCGAGCACCGACTCGACCTCGGGATGCACCAGACTGAGCACCCCGCCGAAAAAGGCCGGACGACCGAACACGACGTACTCGCGCCCCTGCTCGAGCCGCTTCTCGATCCAGCCGATTCCCTTGAACCACACCAGCTCGGCCGTACCCGTCGCGTCGGCGACCGACGCGACGAAACGCTTCTTGGCGCCCGCCCCGACATGCCGGAAGCCCGTGATGCGGACCTGTAGCTGCACGTAGGTCAGCGAGTCGTCCCGCAACTCGCCGATTCGCCAGATACGGCTGCGGTCGATGTAGCGGAACGGGAAATGGTAGAGCAGATCGCCCAGCGTCCGGATGCCGAGCTCCGAGCGCAGCAACCGCGCCCGACGCTCTCCGACGCCGCTGAGAAACTGGATGTCATTGTCGAGAATGTAGCCCACCGCGCTTCTGCAATTTGACACAAATATACCGAATCTTCCGCCAACGTTTCGTAACTTTGCCCGAAATACGAACGTTTATGGACAAGTTTTGCGACTCGCTGACCCGTTTTTCGCGCCGTCCGACGGACGAGGTCCGGATCGGGACGGTCGGCGTCGGGGGCGACAACCCGATCCGGCTCCAGTCGATGACCAACACGGATACGAACGACACGGAGGCTTCCGCCGCTCAGGTCGAACGCATTGCGGCGGCCGGAGGCGAAATCGTCCGGCTGACGGCTCAGGGACGGCGCGAGGCCGCCAATCTAGGCCGTATCCGCACGCTGCTCGACAGCCGGGGATGCCGCGTGCCGCTCGTGGCCGACATCCATTTTCTGCCCGCCGCCGCCCTCGTAGCGGCCGAGCAAGTCGAGAAGGTACGGATCAATCCCGGCAACTGGAACGAACGGGGCGGCGAGTTCGACGAGCTGTTGTCGACATGCCGCCGGCGCGGAGTCGCGCTGCGCATAGGCGTCAACCACGGTTCGCTGTCGCCGTCGATCATGGAACGCTACGGCGACACGGTCGAAGGCATGGTCGCCTCGGCCATGGAGTATTTGCGCCGCTGCCGCGAGGCATCGTTCGGACAAGTCGTCGTCTCAATCAAGTCGAGCAACGTGCGCGTGATGGTGCAGGCTTACCGGATGCTGGTCGCCGCGATGCGTCGCGAGGGAATGCGCTATCCGCTGCATCTGGGCGTTACCGAGGCGGGCGACGACCGCGAGGGTCGCGTCAAGTCGGCCGTCGGCATCGGAGCACTGCTCTGCGACGGCATCGGAGACACGATCCGCGTTTCGCTTACCGAGGCTCCCGAGCGGGAGATTCCGGTCGCCCGGACGCTGGCCTCCTACTTCGCCGGCCGCGAGAATCACGCGCCGATCCCCGATGTGGACGAGTCGCTGTACAGCCCCTACGAGTACCGTCGCCGCGTGTCGGCCGAGACGGACGGCATCGGGGGCGGCCGTCCGCCCGTCATCGCGAGCGAGATACCCGGGGAGGTCCGCTCCCGGCTGTTCGAGGCCCGCATCGCCGATATCGACTCGATTCCCGACGGACGGGTCGTGCTGCTCTCGACCGACAACCTCAACGGCGTGGCCGAGCAGCGGGCGTTCTTTCTGAAAATGATCGAAAAAGGCAAGACGAATCCCGTCGTGATCCGCCGCACGTACGACGAGCGCGATGCCGAGGCGCTGCAAGTCAAGGCCGCCGCCGACTTGGGACCGCTGCTGCTCGACGGCTTCGGCGACGGCATCTGGATCGAGAACCGCAACGGAGCCGTCGCGCAGGACGAGATCGACGCGACGAGCCTCGCGATCCTGCAAGCCGCCCGCGTGAGAGTGTCAAAAGCCGAGTACATCGCCTGCCCGAGCTGCGGGCGCACGCTCTACGACATCGAGCGGACCCTCTCGGCGATCAAGGCCCGCACGTCCCACCTGCGAGGTATCCGGATCGGCGTGATGGGCTGCATCGTCAACGGACCCGGCGAAATGGCCGACGCCGACTACGGCTATGTCGGGTCGGGCCCCGGCCGCATCACGCTGTACAAGGGCAGGGAAATCATGGAACGCAACATTCCGCAAGAACGGGCGCTCGACGCGCTGGTAGAACTGATCCGCCGCTGCGGCGACTGGCGGGAGCCCGATACGGTCTGAATACAAGCCGGACACGATCGAAGCGCCGACAGACGGAATAACGGCGGAACGGACAGAAACGGCGACCGCTTGCACCCGCCGTTATCTGGACACCGTGCCCGTCAGCTTCCGCACAAGCGATCGCAAGGATTCCGGGTGGAAATTATTACTCCCGTGCGCCGGCGGATCGCGAAAAATGCCCGCACCTGATTTTTTACATTCGACGGCCGATACAGAGAAAAGCCCCGGGCGGGAAAACGAAGCGCCGGACCGCCGGTTCGTCCCCCGACTACAACAGCCCCGGCTCCGGAACGAGGCGCCGCAAAACCGCCCCCCCCGACAACCCGTCCGAAGCATAGCTCCGAACGCGGCCCGAAACCGCAAAAACAGCACGTAAAACTCTTTCGGATACGACAATAGACAACGGACTCGACAAAACGCCGCACTCCTCTCCCCGGGAACCGAGCCGCTCATACTTCCCGAAACCGGCACTCGGGTACTCCGGCGCGGCGAAAGCTATTCCTCGACCTGCTGCATTTCGATCAGGCGAGCATAGATGCCGTGACGCGCCATCAGTTCCTGATGCGTTCCCTGCTCGGCAATCCGGCCCTGATCGATTACGATGATCCGATCGGCGTTGTGAATCGTGCTGAGCCGGTGGGCGATCACGAGCGACGTGCGTCCCTTGAGCAGCGAGTTGAGCGCCTCCTGAACGAGCATTTCCGACTCGGTATCGAGCGCCGAGGTCGCCTCGTCGAGAATCAGTATCTCCGGATTCTTGAGCACAGCCCGCGCGATGCTCAGCCGCTGCCGCTGTCCGCCGGAAAGCTTCATTCCCCGGTCGCCGATGTTGGTCCGGTAACCGTTTTCCGTCTCCATGATGAAGTCGTGCGCATTGGCCACCTTGGCCGCCGTGCGAATCTCCTCCTCGGTCGCCTCCTGCTTGCCCAGACGCAGGTTGTTCTCGATCGTGTCGTTGAACAGGATCGTGTCCTGCGACACGACGCCCATATGGGCGCGCAGGCTGTCGATCCGGTATCGGCGCAGATCGACCCCGTCGATCAGTATCTCGCCGCCCTGCACGTCGTAGAACCGGGGAATCAGGTCCGAAAGCGTCGACTTGCCGCCGCCCGAAGGGCCCACCAGCGCGACAGTCTCGCCCTTGCGGATCGTGAAGCTGACACCCCGGATCACCTCCTTGTTCTCGTACGAGAAGTGCACGTCGCGGAACTCGATCCGGTCTCTCAGTCCGGTCATCTCGACCGCGCCGGGCGCATCGGCGATCTCGCTGCGCTCGTCCAAAAGCGCCAGCACCCGCTCGCCGGCCGCAATGCCCTGATTGATATTCGCGAAAGCGTCCGTGAACGAGCGCAGCGGACGCGTAATCTGCGTGAACATCGCCAAATAGGCGATAAACCCGCTGGCGTCGAGCTGGCCGCTCAGCACGAGGCTGCCGCCGTAAACCAGAAGCACGGCCGCCGCTGAAATGCCGAGGAACTCGCTGGCCGGCGAGGCCAGTTGTTGCCGGCGCGCCATGCCGAGCGATATGCGCGAGAACAAACCGTTCAGCCGATGGAACTTATCGGTGGTATAGCCCGTCGCATTGTAGCTTTTCAATATCTTGATGCCCGAGAGCGACTCGTCCATCAGGCTCACCATGTCGGCGAAGCGCTCCTGCGCCTCGGTGGCCGAGCGCCGCAGCCGCTTGACGATCGACCCGATCACCAGAGCGGTCAGCGGCAGGAACAGCGCCGAGAAGATCGTCAGCTTCCACGAGATCATCACCAGCGCGACCATGTAGCCGATAATCAGGAACGGATCGCGGAAAGCCACTTGCAGCGTGTTCGTGATGCAGAACTGCACGACCTGCACGTCCGACGATATTTTCGAGATGATGTCGCCTTTACGCTCGTTGCTGAAGTAGCCGGCGTGCATACCCATCACATTGTCGTACACGCTGTTGCGCAGCTTTTCGAGCGTGCGTATGCGCATCGTCTCGATCGTGCGCTGCCCCATGTAGCGGAAAAAATTGCTCAGCATCGACGATGTGATGATGAACAGTCCCAGAAAAACCAGCACGTCCATCTTCGAGTAATCGGCCCCGAACGTCTTGTACAGCAGAAAATTGATCACCCCGCGAAAATAGTCCATGTTCAGCGCGAACGCGGGCATCTGCCGCACCGCCTCGACGGTATCCTGCTGGAACAGCGTGTCGAGGATCGGCATCACGAGCACGAAGTTGAACGTATTGAACGCCGCGTAGAAAAGCGTGTAGAAAAAGTAGGGGATGGCGTATTTCTCGATGGGCTTGGCGAACCCGAGCAGTCTCCAGTAGGTATTCATTCGGTCGGTATGGGTTGGATTATGCGGACAAAAGTAATCCAATTTTTCGACATACAGGCTTATATTTCCGGCACGGCCGTCCGATTTCGCCGTAAAATTAGTAGATTTGCCATTCGAACCAAACAAGGACGAATGGAAACTGTACTGAGCGGAATACGGTCGACCGGGAACCTGCATCTCGGCAACTACTTCGGAGCGTTGAAAAACTTCGTTCGGATGCAGCACGACGAACGCTGCTTCTTCTTCATAGCGGACTATCACTCGCTGACGACTCATCCCGACCCCGGAATGCTGCACGTCAACGTGAAGAGCGTGCTCTGCGAGTATCTCGCCGCCGGGCTCGACCCCGACGTGGCGACGATCTACGTGCAGAGCGACGTGCCCGAGGTGGCCGAACTGTCGCTGCTGCTCGGCATGCACGCCTTCGTCGGCGAGCTTGAGCGCACGGCTTCGTTCAAGGAAAAGATCCGCAAGCACCCCGACAACGTCAACATCGGCCTGCTGAGCTATCCCGTGCTGATGGCGGCTGACATTCTGCAGCATCGCGCCACTCGCGTCCCGGTAGGCAAGGATCAGGAGCAGCATCTGGAGCTGACCCGGCGGTTCGCCCGGCGGTTCAACCAGCTCTACGGGGTCGATTATTTCCCGGAGTGCCAGCCCTATCGGTTCGGAGGCGAACTGGTGAAGATACCGGGACTCGACGGGTCGGGCAAGATGGGCAAGTCGGAAGGCAACGGCATCTACCTGTCGGATACGGACGAGGCGATCCGCAAGAAAGTCATGAAGGCCGTCACGGACTCGGGTCCTACGGCTCCCGACAGCCCGATGCCCGAAGTGATCGCGAACCTCTTCACGCTGCTCAAAGTCGTCTCGTCGCCCGACACGGTGCAGTTCTTCACCGACAAGTGGAACCGCTGCGAAATCCGCTACGGCGACCTGAAAAAGCAACTGGCCGAGGACATCATCCGGGTCGTCGCGCCGATCCGCGAGCGGATCCGCGACATCGCCGCCGACGAGGCCTATTTGGCCCGCGTCGTGAAACAGGGAGCCGAGAAAGCCCGTGCGAGCGCCTCGACTACCGTGGCCGACGTGCGGCGGATCATGGGCATCAAGCCGTTCTGACTTCCGCGACCGGTCCGCCCGCAGCCCCCGACAGCGTAGACGCTTCCGGAAGCGGTTCTGCTTTCGGGAAACGGTCGTAGGCAATCCGGAAACGTTCGATAACACACGACAAGGAACGCCCGTGCCCGGCAGCTCGCTGCCGGCGCGGCCCATAAACCGATTTTTCAGCCGGGCGACCGGTATTGTGCCATGTCCCGAACCAAGCATCGAGCCGAGCTGCTCTACCGCTACCTGATTATCGCCACCAAGCGGCTGACCGACCGCCAGCTGATGATTCTGCTCGCGATCGTCGTCGGACTGGCGGCCGGGCTGGCGACATACGTGTTCCAGCATACGCTCGAGTTTTTTCGCTTTTCGCTGACGAGCTGGTTCGATATCGACAAGGCGAGCGTGCTCTACTTTTTCTACCCGGTCGTCGGCATCGTCATCGCGACGCTGTTCGTGCGGTACGTCGTCCGCGACGACATCAGCGAGGGCGTCACGCGCGTGCTGTACGCGATGAGCAAGAAAGGCTCGCGCATTAAGCCTCACAACTGCTACTCGTCGATCATCGCCAGCTCGGCGACGATCGGCTTCGGCGGTTCCGTCGGGCCCGAGGCTCCGATCGTGCTGACCGGTTCGGCCATCGGGTCGAACATCGGCCGGTTCATGCGGATGAACTACAAAAACAGCACGCTGCTGCTGTGCTGCGGCGCGGCCGCCGCGCTGTCGGCCGTTTTCAAGGCTCCGATCACGGGCGTCGTCTTCGTGCTCGAAATCCTGATGCTCGACATCACCGTCGCGTCGATCATCCCGCTGCTGATCTCGACACGGCCACGACGCTGATGTTCTTTCTGAACGGTTTCGAGCCGGTGTTCAACCTCGACGTCAAGTACGCGTTCCAGTTGCGCAACCTGCCCTATTACGCCCTGCTGGGACTGATCTGCGGACTGATGTCGTACTACTTCACGCAGATCAACGGCCGCATCGCGGCCCGGTTCGCCCGCATCCGGGGCATGTACCGCAAGTGGATCGTCGGCGGACTGCTGATCGGTACGCTGATCTTCCTGTTCCCTCCGCTTTACGGCGAAGGCTACGAGTCGTTGGTCGACCTGATGCACGGCAACGTCGACGCGCTTTTCAACAACTCGCTTTTCTTCCGTTACCGGAGTATCAGCTGGGTCGTGATGCTGTACCTGCTGGCGACGCTTTTTCTGAAAGTCGTCGCGATGTCGGCCACCAACGGAGCGGGCGGCGTCGGCGGCTCGTTCGCCCCTTCGCTGTTCGTCGGCGCGTTTACCGGCGCGACGATGGTCTACATGCTGAACGCCCTGCTCGGCCTCGAGCTGCCGATCATCCCGTTCACGCTCGTCGGCATGGCCGGCGTGATGTCGGGCGTGATGAAAGCTCCGCTGACATCGATCTTCCTGATCGCCGAACTGACGAGCGGATACGCGCTGTTCGTGCCGCTGATGCTCGTCTCGGCCCTGTCGTTCGCCGTAGGATACTATCTGGAGCCTTACTCGATCTACACGAAAAAACTGTCGCAAAGCGGCGAGCTGCTGACGCACAACAAGGACCGCTCGGTGCTCGTTTTCCTTGACCTGAAATCGCTCGTCGAGACCGACTTCCATCCGATTACGATGAACACGACGCTCGGCGACGTGGTGAAGCTGATCTCCTCCGTACGGCGCAACATTTTCCCGGTCGTCAGCCGCGACGGCACGCTGCTCGGCGTCGTGCAGCTCGACGACCTGCGCGCCGACATGTTCGACACGGGCAAGTACGGCACGACGATCGACAACTACATGATCCCGCCGCCCGAGCAGATCTACCCGAACGAGCAGATCGGCAGCGTGCTGAAAGCGTTCGAGGAATCGAAAGCATGGATGCTGCCCGTCGTGACGAAAGAGAACAAATACGTCGGCTTCATCTCCAAATCGCGCATCTTGGCCGCCTACCGCGAGCAACTGATCGCCATCAGCGAGGAGTAGGCATCGTAAAAAATACCGCCCCCTTGCCGGGAGCGGTACGCGGTTCTTGCATTCATACGACCCCGGCCTGCCTGTTTACGGGCCGGTAGAAATTTTCCTTCGACACACCGCCTATAGCGAGAACCTTACGGGCAAGGTCAGGGAAACGTCGACAGGCACACCGTCCTGACTCCCGGGCTTCCAGTCGGGCATCAGTCCGAACAGACGCAGCACTTCCTCGCTGAGCGACCGGTCGGGACTCTCGATGATTTCGGGCTGTAGGACCCGACCGGTCTTCGAGACGACGAACCGGCAGACGACCGTTCCCGAAATACCCTTCTCGGCCGCCTCGGCCGGATATTTCAGATGGCCGGCGATCCACGACATCAGAGCATTCGGAGCATCGCCGGGGAATTCGGGCATTACCTCGGGCCGCTCGTAGACCCGATCGGAGCGTTCGGACCCGGGTCCGGCGACCGCACGGACGGACTCGGAGGAACGATCCGCACCGGCAGTCGGGGCTGCGGTAAACGATACGAGCGCCATGAGCAAGGCGACAAGCGGCAGCGACAGCAAAATTCTGAATTTCGCCCGCCGCGGGGAAAATCTCGAAATCATAACTAAACGTTTTTTAATGAGCGAATGGCCGAATCCACTGACGAGCTCCGGATGCAAGTCCGTAGATTGCCTCAGCATAAGGATGATATATTGCCTTGAATCAAAGCCTCGATCAAGCGCCGTCCGATCGGCCTGGTACTCGTGCACTTCCTTCAGCGAGCGACTCCACATCCATACGAACGGACTCCACCACAGCACGGCGCACAGCGCAGCGGCCCAAAGCCGGTCCCAGCTATGTCCCGATGACACATGCCCCCGCTCGTGCGCTATGATCTCGGAAAGCCGTCCCCGATCGCCGGCCGGTTCCTCGATCCAGATCCGATGAAAGAACGAAAACGACCCGACCGGCACGGAGGGCCTGAAAAAGCGGATATTCCCGTGACGTTCCACTTCGGCCCGCCGAACCGTCCTCCACAGTTTCACCCCCGAGCGTACGAACCGTCCCAAAACGAACCCCGCTCCCGCGAACCACAGGATATAGAGCGCAAGCTTTCGCAAGCCGTCCGTCTCGGCACCGGACGGCAGAGCATCCGCAACGGCTGCCGCGCCGAGTGTCACGTCCTGCACGGACGTCTCCGGTGTCCAAACGGGAATCGACAACAGCGGAAAAATCCATGCCGCAACGGAAGAGCCCAACAGAAAAGCCCTGTTCCGTGCAAAGAAGCTCTGCCCGCTCAGAAAAGTCCGGTAACCGGTCCACAGCACGGCCAAGCCAATCTGCACTTCGACGATATAAGGTAAATCGAGCATACCGGTCGATACTTTATCTAATCACAAGAAATACGAAACGTCTCCCGAAACTATTTCCCGGCGTCTTTCCTTTTCCTGATCGCCTCCTCGGCGAGCCGGATCACCCGCTCGGACTCGGCCAGCGACAAATCCTCCCGCTCGGTAAAAAACGAAACCAGATTCGAGAGCGAGCCGTCGAAAAAGTTGCCCATAACCCGCCGCACATAGCTATCCGCATAGGTCTCCTTGTCGACGAGCGGATAATAGCAGTGGCTCTTTCCGAACGACTCGTGCCCGACGACCCCCTTCTTCTCGAGCAGGCGTACGACGGTCGATACGGTATTGTAGGCGGGCTTGGGCTCGACCATCCGGTCGAGTATATCGCCGACGAATGCCTTCTTCAGTTTCCACAAGATCTGCATTACCTCCAGCTCGGCTTTCGTCAATTCTTTTTCCGGCTCGGTCTTCAGTCTTTTCATCGGTTGATCGGTTGGTTCGATACAAATATAAAACTATATTTTTAGTTTACAAACTATTTTTATAGTTTTTTTTGCCCGCTGCCTGTTTTTCCGCCACAATAAACATTTAAATATTAATAGGTTTTGTCGCCGTCGCGCAGAAAGCATTCGAGCGAATCGAACCTGATCCAATAGTTCGGGAAATACCGGAACGTCACTTCCGCTACGGTCCGGTCTCTGTCCGTCTCGATCCGATCGAAGCGGGTCACCCGGTAATAGCCCGTCGAAACGGGACCCTCGACCGGACCTTGCGCATGAACCGTCGCCAGCGACAACGACAGCCAAAGGGAAAACAGCCGTTTTTTCATCATCTAATCGTGTTTTTTGGGAGGGGGAATCGCCTTCCAACCGTTCCTTTCCATGCCGCACGACGAACGTTGGGTACAGAATCGTCCGTCCCGCACGGACGGACTCGGCTTCTCGCTACCAAATATAAAACAAATAACCGACTCCGCCATGCGCCTGAATCGGAATAGCCGAGCCGTTTCCCGAAAACGCAGTCGGCCGGACACATTGCGCGTCCAGCCGACTTTCCACACCCGTCGTCTCGAAAGGGAAGCGACGGTATGCCTTCCGGCGCAGGCTAAGCAGCCTCCCGAGTCTCGTAATCCTTTTTCAGCTCCTCATAAAATGCGGCCTGAGCCGTATACATGTAAGGTATCAGCCAGATAAACCCGAGACCGGCCGGAATCAAAGCCAGAATAGCCCAGCCGATAAAGCTCAGGATCAGCAGAAAATACTGCATCTTATGTCCTCGCATCATCGCCATGCTCCGTTGGATGGCCTGCTCGCCCGACATGCCGGGATTCTCCCGCATGATATAATAGGTCATCGAATAGGAGATGCTCTTGATAATTCCTGGAACGAGCAGCAGAAGACTCCACAGAAACGTATAGATGCCCATGAGAACGATACCGATCAGATACCTCGCATAGTCGCCGAACGGCTCGCCGAGCTTCTTCATATCGGCATCTTCTCCCCGAAGCATATCCCAGAACAGGAAATATCCTCCCATGCAGACAAAAGCTCCGACGAAAAGGTTCAGCAGATTGCCCACGAATCCGACATACGGGATCTGTGCGATTCCGCTGAAAACGGCTATCGTAACGAACATCGCCAATCCGGCGATCGCGGCCGGAGTCCACCGTCCCCGAAGCGCATCGAGAGCCTGACGGCGCAAAAGAGTTGGTCTGAAATTTTCCATTGCTTTAGACATTAAATAAAGGTAGTACGAAAGTACGACATTCGGACCGAATATGCGAATTTTCCCGCACATTTTTCCCCGAAAGCAAGACGGCCGCCTTTCTTGAAGGCGGCCGTCCGGATCCATATGTCACGAAGCGACGGACCGATCCGCGCTCCGCCGTATCGAACTATTTTCTGTAAATCTTCGTATAGCCGTAAATCGCCTCGTCGCCGAGCTCCTCTTCGATGCGGAGCAGCTGGTTGTACTTGGCCATCCGGTCGGAACGGCTCATCGAACCGGTCTTGATCTGACCCGAGTTCGTAGCTACGGCGATATCGGCAATCGTCGAGTCCTCGGTCTCGCCCGAGCGGTGCGACGTAACCGAAGTATAACCGGCACGGTGCGCCATCTCGATCGCGTCGAGCGTCTCGGTCAGCGAACCGATCTGGTTCACCTTGATCAGGATCGAGTTGCCGCAGCCCATTTCGATGCCTTTTTTCAGGAACTCGACATTCGTTACGAACAGGTGGCAGCGATCGCCGATCTTCTCGGTCAGCACTTTCCAGCCTTCCCAGTCGTTTTCGCTCATACCGTCCTCGATCGAGTCGATCGGATACTTCGAGATCAGCCCCTCGAGGTAAGCCACCTGCTCGGCCGAGGTGCGCTTGGCACCCTTGGCGCCCTCGAACTTCGTATAGTCGTAAACGCCGTCTTTGTAGAACTCGGACGAGGCGCAGTCCATTCCGATGGCCACATCGCCGCCCTCGCACTTGCGGCCCGGCTTGTAGCCGGCCTTCTTGATCGCCTCGATGATCGATTCGAGCGCATCCTCGGTTCCGTTCAGCGCCGGAGCGAATCCGCCCTCGTCACCGACGGCCGTGCTCAGTCCGCGGTCGTGCAGCACCTTCTTCAGCGCGTGGAACACCTCGGCGCCCATACGGAGACCCTCCTTGAACGACGAAGCGCCGACGGGACGGATCATAAATTCCTGAAAAGCGATCGGAGCGTCGGAATGCGAACCGCCGTTGATAATATTCATCATCGGGACGGGCAGCGTCTTGGCGTTCGTACCGCCGATATAGCGGTACAGAGGCATGCCGAGCAGATTGGCGGCAGCCCGCGCGCACGCCAGCGAAACGCCCAGAATAGCGTTGGCTCCCAGATTGCTCTTCGTCGGCGTGCCGTCCAAAGCGATCATCGTCTTGTCGATGCCGACCTGATCGGTTACCTGCATGCCGATAATTTCCTTCGCAATGATATCGTTGACGTTCTGCACGGCCTTCAGCACGCCCTTTCCGCCGTAACGGTCCTTGTCGCCGTCACGCAGCTCGAGCGCTTCGTTCTCGCCGGTGGACGCTCCCGAGGGAACGGCCGCGCGACCGAATGCACCGCTTGCAGTCGTTACTTCCACTTCGATCGTCGGATTGCCCCGCGAGTCGAGGATCTCCCTGCCATGAACACTGATAATCTGTCCCATGATTCTTCCTTTTAATTGTTAAACCTTATGTTCTTTTCTTTCGATAGCGTCGTTTTCGTGCCGGCGGCCGGTCCGTCCGGAACGCTCGCCTCTCCCCCGCAACGTTCAAGAACACAATAAAAAAGGGGAGTTCGCAAAAACTCCCCAAAGGTAATATATTGCCGTGTAAAACGCAAATTATTCTGCGGATTGCTCGGCGGCGGGCTCGGCCGTTTCGGCGGGCTCGGCGGCGCTTTTCTTGGCAGCGGCCTTTTTGGCCGGAGCCTTCTGCTCGGCCGGAGCGGCCTCCTGCTCCGCAGCGGCGGTTTCGGCGGCAGCTACGGTCTCGGCGGCAGCGGCACTCTTCTTCGCACCCGAGCGGCTGCGGCGAGTTTTGGGCTTCTCGGCGGCCTTCACCTCCTTCGTGTAGGTCTCGTTGAAGTCAACCAACTCGATCAGGCACATCTCGGCAGCGTCGCCCAGACGAAAACCGGTCTTCAGGATACGGCAGTATCCGCCCGGACGGTCGGCGATCTTCGGAGCCACTTCGCGGAACAGTTCGGCCACGGCCTCCTTGCTTTTCAGATAGCTGAAAACGACACGACGGGAGTGGGTGGTGTCCTGCTTCGATTTGGTAATCAGAGGCTCCACATACATCCTCAGAGCCTTCGCCTTGGCGACGGTCGTCTCGATCCGCTTGTGCAGAATCAGCGAGCTGGCCAGATTGGACAGCAGCGCCTTGCGATGAGCGGCCTGCCGACCCAGGTGGTTGATTTTCTTATTGTGTCTCATAATTGCGTGTTCTTAAATTTTTGCGTCGATACTCTTGGAACGCAGACCGGTCCCTCCCGGGCATTAGTCTTTGTCCAGCTTGTAAATGGAAACGTCCATCCCGAAATGCAGGTTCAGCGTGGCGAGCAGATCGTCCAGCTCGGAAAGCGACTTCTTGCCGAAATTGCGGAACTTGAGCAGATCGTTCCGGTTGAAACGGACCAAATCGCCCACCGTCTCCACCTCGGCCGCCTTCAGGCAGTTCAGCGCGCGCACCGAAAGGTCCTGATCGGAAAGCTTGGTCTTCAGCAACTGACGCATGTGGAGCACGTCCTCGTCGAATTCCTCGGTCGCGCTGTTCTCCTCCATGTTCAGCGTGATCTTCTCGTCCGAAAAGAGCATAAAATGGTGGATCAGTATCTTGGCGGCTTCCTTCAGCGCATCCTTCGGATGGATCGAGCCGTCCGTAGTCACCTCGATATTGAGCTTTTCGTAGTCCGTTTTCTGTTCCACGCGGTAGTTCTCGACCGAGTACTTGACGTTCTTGATCGGAGTATGGATCGAATCGATGGGGAGCAAGCCGAACTCTGCATCGGCGGGCCGATTCTCGTCGGCAGGCACGTATCCGCGTCCCTTGTTGATCGTGAGCTCCATCTGGACCTTTACGTCGGGGTCCAGCCGGCAGATCACCAACTCGGGATTCAGCACCTTGAAATTCGTAAGGAAGTTCGAGATATAGCCGGCCGTCAGCTCCGTCTGCCCGGCCACGTTGACCGTCACCTTCTCGCTGTCGACGTTCTCGACGGTCTTAATGAAACGCACTTGCTTGAGATTCAGAACGATCTCGAGCATTCCTTCCATTACACCGGGGATAGCAGCAAACTCATGGTCTACGCCAGACACTTTCACGGTCGTGATGGCATACCCCTCGAGCGAACTCAGCAGGATACGACGCAGCGCGTTGCCGACGGTCATTCCGAATCCCGGCTCCAGCGGACGAAACTCAAACCGTCCGAAGGAGGAGGTGGACTCGAGCATGATTACCTTTTCAGGCTTTTGAAATGCTAATATTGCCATAATTTTTGCTCCTCGATTAATTTACTACTTAGAGTACAGTTCAACGATCAGTTGCTCGCGGATGTTCTCCGGAATATCGGCCCGGTCGGGCTTCGACAGGAATTTGCCGGCCATCTGGCTGCCTTCCCATTCGAGCCATGCGTAGCGGCTGCGACGGCCGCTGCCGAGCGAATCCACGATCACCTCGAGCGCCTTCGACTTCTCGCGCACGCCGACCGTATCGCCTTCCTTGAGCCGGTAGGACGGAATGTTCACGACCTGTCCGTTCACGACGATGTGGCGATGCGAAACGAGCTGCCGGGCCGCGGCGCGCGTCGGAGCGATGCCCAAACGGTATACCACGTTGTCCAGACGGCACTCGAGCAGCTTGAGCAGGTTCTCGCCCGTGATGCCTCCCAGACGGGCGGCCGCCTCGTAGGTCCTGTAGAACTGCTTCTCCTGTACTCCGTAGATGGCTTTGGCCTTCTGCTTCTCGAGCAGCTGGGTCCCGTACTCCGAGACCTTCTTGCGCTTACGGGCAAGTCCGTGTTGTCCCGGGGGATAGTTCTTCTTCTCCAGTGACTTATCCGTCCCGAAAATGGCTTCGCCGAACTTTCTGGCGATTTTTGATTTTGGTCCTATGTATCTTCCCATTTGTAGAAATTTTTCTGATGTTGTCAAATTGTCGCCGAGCCTATGCGCTCAGGCGCGCACGAAAACCGCCGGTCCTTTTCCCGTGGGAAACGGACCGCTGCGCGGCTTCACCCTTACACGCGACGACGGTTGGGCGGACGGCATCCGTTGTGAGGAAGCGGCGTCACGTCGATGATCTCGATCACCTCGATGCCGGCCCCGTGGATCGTGCGGATGGCCGCCTCGCGGCCCGCGCCCGGCCCCTTGACATATACCTTCACCTTGCGCAGACCCATATCGTACGCTACTTTCGCGCAGTCGGTCGCTGCGGTTTGGGCTGCGTAGGGAGTATTTTTCTTAGAACCTCTGAATCCCATCTTACCGGCCGAGCTCCAGCTGATGACCTGTCCCTGAGCGTTGGTCAGCGTGATGATCACGTTGTTGAAAGTCGAGTGCACGTGAGCCATGCCCTGAGCCTCCACCTTGACAACCTTCTTCTTAACTGTTCCAGTCTTTTTTGCCATAACTCTCTACGATTACTTAGTTGCTTTTTTCTTGTTGGCCACAGTTTTCTTCCGACCTTTGCGGGTACGGGCGTTGTTCTTCGTACTCTGCCCGCGGACAGGCAGACCCAAGCGGTGGAGGATGCACCGGTAGCAACCGATGTCCATCAGGCGCTTGATGTTGAGCTGAACGGTCGAGCGGAGCTCGCCTTCCACCTTGTAGCCCTCGCTGGCGATCACGTTACGGATCGCGGCGACGTTCTCGTCGCTCCAATCCTTCACCTTCACGTCGTAGCTGATCTGAGCCTTCTCAAGAATTGCGCGAGCGGTACTTCTCCCGATTCCGTAGATATAGGTCAGCCCTATCTCGCCTCGTTTATTTTTGGGTAAATCTA
>ERZ827037.1955-NODE-1955-length-19336-cov-3.266221_pt1 | contig 19336 bp, 16 predicted proteins | sample MGYA00519924_ERZ827037 | MGnify/ENA primary metagenome ERZ827037 (study PRJEB31778, sample SAMEA3449250) | human gut metagenome | biome: human gut; feature: human-associated habitat; material: faeces | place: United Kingdom | collected 2010/2012 ...
TGCGGACATTTAAGAAGATATAAAAAGATAGTCAAAAAGACATATATAATTTATATGAAATATTACGGCGACTATTACGGCAAATATGGCCACGAAGACAAATAAAAGACAAGTAGTAGAATAAGTTAAGGGTAAGTAAAAGGTGAGCATATGAAACAAAGATTGATAACAATTGTTCTGTTACTTGGATGTGTAGCTGTCGGTGCAGTAGGGGTGCTTACCTACAAAAAGCAGGACCGTACAGCACCGGTAATAACAGTAAGTGATAAGAAAATGAGTTACACAGCAGGAGATCCTTATGACCAGTTACTGGAAGGAATCACTGCTACCGATAATAAAGACGGTGATCTGACAGACGAAGTATTCGTAGACAGAGTCGTGCCGACCAGTAAGAAAAAAGCAGTGGTATACTACAGCGTAATGGACAAATCCAATAACGTAGGAACAGCCAGAAAAACGGTAACCTACCACGGAGAAAATAACATGGGAAGCGATGCCGAAGACATCGCACCGGCAGATAATACAGATGCAGAAAATGCCACACAGCCGGATCAGTCAGCAGATCAGGAACAAAAAGATGCAGACAAACAGCAGCCGGATCAGCAACAGGCAGATCAGCCGGACGCAACTACAGATGATCTGAAAGCAAATGGTGAAAAACCGGCAATGTCCCTGACAGCAACGTCCGAGACGATTGCAAGAGGATCTAACTTCAATGCAACAAGCATGGTAAAAGACGTAGTGGATGACAAAGACGACAGAGATACGCTGTTTAGACAGCTCCATGTTGACGGAACCTACGACACCACAAAGAGTGGAACCTACGAACTTACATATTATGTACAGGACAGTGATGGCAATACATCGGATCCGATTACATTTACATTAACAGTACAGTAGAGAAAATGATTACAAAGGGATGAAAAAGATGAAATCCAAAAGACATAAGAAATCAGGACATCCGATGACAGGAACACATAATATAGCAGGAAAGCTGGTCACACTGATCCAGCTGGCAGTATCTGTGATCTGCATCGTGCTGATCTGGAACAGCGGACTGGCACCGGTGAAATATATGGTACCACTTATCATCGTACTATTAGTCCTGTTCGCAGCAACACATGCACTCCAGTATCCAAGAAATAAAGTCGTACGATATGTCGGAATGATCATCAGTCTTCTGATGACAATCGTACTGGCAGTCGGAAGTGTAGCGCTGATGAAGACAGACGACGTATTGCAGAAAATCGGCGGTGCAACCTATAAAACCGACAACATGGTTGTAGTTGTAAAAAAAGATGATAAAGCAGAAAATATTTCTGATGCACAGAACTACCGCTTCGGATACCAGACCGTTGTTGACCAGGATAATACTGAAAAGATGGTAAAAGACGTGACCAATGTAATCGGACGGGATCTGAAAGCAGAGACATATGAATCGCTGACAGATGAGGCAAATGCACTTCTGAATGGCAATATCGATGCAGCAATCTTCAATGAAGGATATATGAGTATGATCGATGATTCGATTGAAGGATTCTCGGATCAGGTGAAGATTCTGTATCAGTATGGGATTAAGACGGAGATTAAGCAGGAGAAGCAGGCAAGCGTAGAAGAACCGTTTAATGTGTTTATCAGTGGTATTGATGTAGATGGACCGATTACGACAAATAGTCGAAGCGATGTGAATATCATCATGACCGTGAATCCGCAGACAAGAAAGATACTTTTGTCGACAACACCTAGAGATTATTATGTTACAATCCCTGATGTATCAGGGGAGAAAAGAGACAAGCTCACACATGCAGGAATCTATGGAGTAGATGCTTCTATGGCAACGCTTGAAAATCTTTATGGAATCAACATAGACTATTATGCAAGAGTGAATTTTACTTCGCTTGTGAAAATCGTAGATGCACTTGGCGGCGTAGATGTGAATTCAGATTATGAATTTACAACTTTACATGGTAACTATCATATCCAAAAAGGCATGAACCATATGGATGGAGATATGGCATTAGGATTTGCAAGAGAACGATATAGCTTCGAAGATGGCGATAATCAGAGAGGAAAAGATCAGGAAATTGTATTGACTGCAATTATCAAAAAAGCATGTTCACCGGCAATCCTGAAGAATGCAAATGAACTGGTAGCCGGAGTCAGCGATTCGGTGCAGACCAATATGACAAGCGAAGAAATATCAAAATTCATCAATCAGCAGGTTGCGGATCCAACAGAGTGGAATGTTGAGTCACAGGCAGTCAGTGGTAGAGGAGATACACAAAGTTGCTATTCATCAGGAAGTCAGTTACTATATGTCATGTGGCCGGATGATACAGCAGTACAGAATGCAGCTGCGAAGATTAAACAGGTAGAAGCGAATTAAAGTTATAATGAAAAAGTCAAGAGTGAAAAAGTAGGGAAGTTATGTACAGAAAAGATAATGATGGTTGGTTAAAACATATAGATTTTATCATACTGGATCTGATATGTCTGCAATTAGCTTATGTATTGGCATTTGCTATAAGTGGGTATGGATTCAATCCGTATGCAAGCATTTTGTATAGGAATACAGCTATATTTATAGAGTTTGCGGATATACTGGTTCTTCTTATGTCGAATACACTAAAGGGTGTATTGAAAAGAGGACACTATATAGAATTCATGATCACACTGAAACATTGCTTAATCGTTGGCGGGATATCAATCCTTTACTTGTTCTTATTACAGGAGGGGCAGAATTATTCAAGACTTGCATTGATTCTTCTTGTTGTCATCTATACAGGACTTACATATCTGGTACGCGAATTGTGGAAACGAAACTTACAGAAGAAAATGATAGATGGAAGCGAAAAATCGCTTCTGATCGTTGCAAGTTCTGATATAGCTGAACGAGTAGTCAGGAATATGAAGGCTAATAACTACGCACGCTATAAAATCGCAGGAGTGGCGGTAATTGACAGAGACTGGGTAGGCAGTGTCGTAGATGGCGTAGAAGTCGTGGCAGATATGGACTCGGCAGCAATGTATGTATGCCGTGAATGGGTTGATGAAGTATTGATCGTAACATCAGGCAGTGTCCCATATCCACATGAATTAATCGAACAGTTTACAGAAACAGGAGTGACAGTACATCTGAGCCTGGCAAAGGTGACAAATGTACCGGGAAAGAAACAGTTTGTAGAAAAGATTGGAAATTATACAGTTCTTACAACAAGTATGAACTATGCATCCGGAAAACAATTATTTGCCAAGCGAGTGATAGATATTATGGTAGGACTTGCCGGATGTATCCTGACAGGAATCATCTTCATCTTTGTCGCACCGGTTATCTACAAGGCATCACCGGGACCGATATTCTTCTCTCAGGAGCGAGTGGGAAAGAACGGTAAGAAATTCAAAATGTACAAGTTCCGCAGTATGTATATGGACGCGGAAGCCAGAAAAGCAGAGCTTATGAAAGACAATAAGCTTGGTGATGGGAAGATGTTCAAACTTGACTTTGATCCACGTGTTATTGGAAATAAGATACTTCCGGATGGAACGAAGAAGACTGGTATAGGAGATTTCATCCGCCGGACAAGTCTGGATGAGTTCCCGCAGTTTTTCAATGTACTGAAAGGCGATATGTCGATTGTAGGTACTCGCCCACCCTTGATTTCAGAAACGAATCTGTATGAGCTTCACCATCGTGCAAGGCTGGCAATTAAGCCAGGAATCACTGGCATGTGGCAGGTAAGCGGACGAAGTGATATTACCGATTTTGAAGAAGTCGTTCGTCTTGATAAAGAGTATATCACAAACTGGAACATTGGGCTAGATATAAAAATATTATTGAAGACGATATTAGTTGTATTTAGAAAAGATGGTTCTATGTAAATCCAATAAGCAGCTTGTTTTTATAGAGAGAATAAGCTGCGAAAGGATAGTTGTAGATAAGTTATAAATATAAAAGGAGCTAGTAATATGCAGAATTTAGATTTGAAAAATAAAACAGTTTTTATTACCGGTGTGGCTGGATTTATCGGTTCAAATTTAGCCGAGAGACTATTAAAAGAAATAGAAGGAATAAAAATAGTTGGACTTGATAACATGAATGACTACTATGATGTTCGCTTAAAAGAATATAGATTAGAAAAACTTTCTTCTAGTGAGGCTTTTTCCTTTGTTAAAGGAAATTTGGCAGATAAGGAAGTTGTCAATTCAATTTTTGAGAAATATAAACCAGAATTAGTTGTGAATTTAGGTGCACAAGCAGGCGTTAGGTATTCAATTACCAATCCGGATGCATATATAGAGGGGAATTTAGTTGGTTTCTATAACATATTAGAGGGCTGTAGGCATTATCCAGTAGAACATTTGGTATATGCATCAAGTTCGTCTGTATACGGAAGTAATAAAAAAGTTCCATACAGTACAGAAGATAAAGTAGACAATCCTGTATCGTTATATGCTGCAACGAAAAAAAGCAATGAATTAATGGCTCACGCATATTCAAAGCTCTACAATATTCCATCAACTGGTTTACGTTTCTTTACTGTTTATGGACCGGCAGGGAGACCAGATATGGCATACTTTGGATTTACAAATAAATTGTTAAAAGGTGAAACTATTAAGATCTTTAATTATGGAAACTGTAAAAGAGATTTTACGTATGTTGATGACATTGTTGAGGGTGTTGTTCGAGTAATGCAAGGGGCACCAGAGAAGAAAAATGGGGAGGATGGCTTACCAATTCCTCCATATGCAGTTTACAACATTGGAAATAACCATCCAGAGAATTTATTAGATTTTGTAGAAATTCTTCAGGAAGAGCTTATAAGAGCAAAAGTCTTACCAGAAGATTACGATTTTGAAGCACATAAGGAGCTTGTTCCTATGCAACCAGGAGATGTTCCTGTGACATATGCTGATACAGAAGCATTGGAAAGAGATTATGGTTTTAAACCGTCAACAACGTTACGTGAAGGATTACGAAAATTTGCTGAGTGGTATAAAGAATTTTATATGTAAATTGAGATTTGATAGTTAAAAGAGAGGTAAATCAAAAATGAGAGAATTTAAAGATTTAAAAATTGCAGTTGCTGGAACAGGTTACGTTGGATTATCTATTGCTACTTTATTAAGCCAGCATCATCAGGTTACAGCAGTAGATATTATTCCAGAAAAGGTAGATTTAATTAATAATAAAAAATCTCCAATTCAGGATGACTACATTGAAAAATATTTAGCAGAAAAAGAGTTAAATTTAACAGCAACATTAGATGCGAAAGAAGCATATAGTGATGCTGATTTCGTTGTTATTGCAGCTCCAACAAATTATGACAGTAAGAAGAACTTTTTTGATACTTCTGCAGTAGAGGCAGTTATCAAATTAGTTATTGAATATAATCCAGAAGCAATTATGGTTATTAAATCTACAATTCCAGTTGGATATACAACAAGCGTTAGAGAAAAGTTTCACTGTGATAACATTATCTTCAGTCCAGAATTCTTAAGAGAAAGTAAGGCGTTATATGATAACTTATATCCAAGCCGTATTATCGTTGGAACAGATATTGATAATGCACGTTTGGTAAAAGCTGCTCATACATTTGCAGAACTTCTTCAGGAAGGTGCTATTAAAGAAGATGTAGATACATTGTTTATGGGATTTACAGAAGCAGAAGCTGTTAAATTATTTGCGAATACATATCTTGCCCTTCGTGTTTCTTACTTCAATGAATTAGATACATATGCAGAAATGAAGGAATTAAATACACAGCAGATTATTAACGGCGTATGCCTTGATCCACGTATTGGAACACATTATAATAATCCATCTTTTGGTTATGGTGGATACTGCTTACCAAAGGATACAAAGCAGTTACTTGCTAATTATGCAGATGTTCCAGAAAATCTTATTGAGGCAATTGTTGAATCTAACCGAACAAGAAAAGACTTTATTGCAGATCGTGTGTTAGAGATTGCTGGAACATATGAAGCGAATGACGACTGGGACGAAAACAAAGAAAAAGATGTTGTAGTTGGCGTATATCGTCTTACTATGAAGAGCAATAGTGATAACTTCCGTCAGAGTTCTATTCAGGGGGTTATGAAGAGGGTTAAAGCGAAAGGTGCTACGGTTATTGTTTATGAGCCTACTTTAAGAGATGGCGAAAAGTTCTTTGGAAGTAAAGTGGTTAATGATTTAGATGAGTTTAAGAAACAGAGCCAGGCTATTATTGCAAATCGTTATGATAGTTGTTTAGATGATGTAAAAGATAAAGTTTACACAAGAGATATCTTCCAGAGGGATTAATAAGAATATAAAAGGAAAAAAATATGAAAATAGGTATAATAGGTCATAAACGAATTCCTTCAAATGAAGGAGGAATTGAAAAAGGTGTAGAGCAACATGCAACTCGTATGGTTGCCAGAGGACATCAGGTTACAGTATATAATCGTGGTGGGCATAATGTTTTTGGAAAAGAATATGATAAAAAGAAATTAAAAAATTATAAGGGCGTAAAAATAGTAACTATACCAACAGTTAAAGGAGCGGCGTGTGTTCCTATATATTCATTCCTAGCAACATTGCATGCGGCTATAAAAAGGTATGACTGTGTGAGTTATCGAGCTTCTGGATCGTGTGCAATGATTCCTTTAGCAAAGTTATTAGGAATTAGAGTAGTAGCATCCTTACATGGAATTGATAGTCAACGAGATAAATGGGGAGGATTCGCTTCTAAATATCTTGAGTTTGGAGAAAAAATGGCAGCAAAAAAAGCCGATGTATGCTTAGTTTTATCAAAAAACATGAAAGAGTATATAGACAAAAAATATAAGATTAACTCTGTTTTGTTTGCAAATGGAATAGATAAGCCAGTGAATCATGAACCTCAATTAATTAAAGAAAAATATGGATTAGAAAAAGATGAGTATATTCTTTCATTGGGAAGAATAGTACCTGAAAAAGGAATTCAATATTTGATTTCGGCATACAAGCAATGTGAAACAGAAAAAAAACTAGTTATTGCAGGGGGAGCAGAGTCTAATAGGGAGTATTATAATAGTTTATTAGAGTTAGCAAAAGGAGATTCAAGGATTATTTTTACAGGTTATGTATATGGACAAGAGATACAGGAACTCTACAGTAATTCTTATATTTTTGTGCTTCCTAGCAATTTAGAGGGTATGGCTAACACTTTATTAGAAGCAATGAGTTATGGGAATTGCTGTCTGGTTAGTAATATTCCGGAAAATACAGAAGTGGTAAATGATAGAGCAGTGTGGTTTGAAAAAGGTAACGATAAGGATTTAGAAAATAAATTGCAATCATTATTAAAAAATGAAGAATTAGTGTATAAATATAAATCAGAAGCAAGTTCATATATATTGAGAAGATATAGTTGGGATTTAGTTGTAGACCAAATGCTTCGAATTTATTCAGGTGATGTTGTTGATTATAATACAGTTTTACAAGAAAGTGAGGAGCAGCTGATTTAAGCTGAACTATGATTAGAAATGAAGGTAGATTTTTATATAAGCAGTCTTTCCAGTGGTGGTGCAGAGCATGTTTTGACCAATTTAGCAGCTGATTTTGCGGAACATGGAATGGATGTAAGCGTAACATCATATGAAAAGCGTCCACAATTTTATTCCGTTTCTCCAAAAGTGAAATTGAATAAATTTGATTTCACAAAAAAAAGTAAATTGCTGGAATGGATTAGTGATTTTTTTGAGACAATTAAATATTTAAAACGCAGAAAAGCTGATGTTGCAATTTCTTTTTTAAGTCGTTGTAATTTTATGATAATTTTAGCTGGGATTTTTTCAAAAACAAAGATAATAGTATGTGATCGTAATAATTTACTTAGAAAATATCCTAAATATATTTTCACTATAACATGTTTTCTGTATCGTTTTACAGATGCTATTTTTGTGCAAACCCATGAAATGAAATCATTTTATCCAGCATATTTACAGAAAAAAATGGTTGTATTAGAAAATCCATTAGATTTTGAGGAAATGAATAAACAATGCGATGGAGAAAATATTGAAAAAAGAAATATTATTATATCGGTAGGAAGATTAGAAAAGCAGAAGGATTTTACATCTTTAATAAAAGCATATAAAAAGGTAAAGGTGAAATATCCAGAATGGGTATTAAAAATATATGGACAAGGTAACTGTAAAGAAGAATTAAATAATTTAATCATAAAGGAAAAGTTATCAGATGTTGTACAATTATGTGGAGTAACGCATACTCCATTTCTTGAAATGAAACGCTCAAGAATTTTTGTATTATCTTCTTTTTATGAAGGATTTCCAAATGTATTGTGTGAAGCAATGTATGCGGGATTGCCTTGTATTTCTACAAGATGTGAATGTGGACCATCTGAATTAATTAAAGATGGAAAAAATGGATTTTTAGTAAATATAGGTGATATTGACGATATGGCAGAAAAAATGCTATCTTTAATAGAAAACGAAAGTTTACGTATGTCAATGGGAAAGGAAGCCCAAAAAGATACCATGAGATTAGATGTGAAAAATATTTGTGCACTGTGGCGTGATAATATTAATAGTATTTGTAAAAAATGAGGGAAAATAATATGGCTAATATAATTGAAAAATGTATTAATGTGTTAAAAAATCCCAAAAAGCGGACAATAACATTGGCAAAGCATGGATTTTTTAAAAATATGAGTGATGAAGACTTTTTGAAAATGCAATTTAAAAATGTATTTGGTTATTCTTTGAATTTGGAAAACCCAAAAACATATAGTGAAAAGTTACAATGGTTAAAATTGTATAATCGGAAGCCGGAGTATACTATGATGGTGGATAAATATGAAGTAAAAAATTATGTGGCTTCAAAAATTGGTGAAGAACATATTATTAAAACATTGGGGGTATGGGATTGTTTTGACGATATTGATTTTTCACAATTACCGAATCAGTTCGTTTTAAAATGTACGCATGATTCAGGCGGATTGATTATTTGTACAGATAAATCAAAGCTAAATATGAAAGCGGCCAAAAAGAAAATAGAGAAAAGTTTGAAAAATGATTACTACATGCAAAATAGAGAATGGCCATATAAAAATGTGAGACGCAGAGTTATTGCAGAAGAATATATGGTTGATGAATCAGGATATGAGTTAAAGGATTATAAGATTTTTGCTTTTAATGGAAAAGCAAAAGCAATGTTTATTGCATCAGATCGAACAAATCCACATGAAGAAACTAAGTTTGATTTTTTTGATATGGATTTTAATCATTTAGCATTTACGAATGGGCATCCAAATTCCAAAGAATGGGATAAGATTAAACGACCTAGAGGATTAGATGAAATGAAGAAGTATGCCGAGATTTTGTCTGAAGGATTACCAGAAGCACGTATTGATTTTTATGACATTAATGGAAAAGTCTATTTTGGAGAGATTACCTTTTTCCATTGGAGTGGGCTTGAAAAATTCAATCCTCATGAATGGGACGAAAAGTTTGGCTCTTGGATTACCTTACCAATTAATTAATATAATAAAAATTTGTAGGAGCAGGAGCAAAATGAAAAAAAGAAATATTTTATTTATAATGAGTAGTTTAAGAAATGGAGGAGCTGAAAGGAGTTTAGTAAATTTATTACAATTATTGGATTATGACAGATACAATGTTGATTTATTATTATTTCAAGATGAGGGAATGTTTTTGAAACAGGTTCCAGAAGAAGTAAATATTATTTCAAATTGTGATAAATTGCATACATTATATGATAATAAAAAAATAGTATCTTTTAAACATCCATATCTTTCGGCCATTCATATTATAGGAACCTTAGTTTCGAGACAGAAAATGGATACTCTTTCTAAAAGTCGTCAGTATAGATGGAAACATTTTTACAGAAAAAATGTGCCAGTACTTACAGAAGAATATGATATAGCGATTGCTTATATGCAACGTGAGCAAACATATTTTCTTGTGGACAATGTTAAAGCTACTAAGAAAATTGCTTGGGTACATAATGAATATTCTCAACTAGGGCACTTTAAAGAGATGGATCTGGAATATTTTAAAAAAATTGATAAAATTGTAACGATTTCTGATTTATGTGCTAGAGATTTGGAAACAAATTTTCCTAGTATAAAGGATAAGTTTATGGTTTTGCCAAACTTAACGTCTTCTAAAGTGGTAAAAAATTTATCTAATGAATTTTTTCCAGATGAATTCAAGAAAAATATGTTAAATATTGTATCTGTTGGTAGGTTGAATCATCAAAAAGGATTTGATCTTGCATTAGATGCGGCAGCAGAATTAAAACGATGTAAGTTAAAATTCCATTGGGTTATTTTAGGAGTTGGAAGTTTAAAAGAAGAGTTAGAAAAAAAACAAAAGGAATTAGAGCTACAAGATTGCTTTGAGTTTATTGGCGCTCGAGATAATCCTTATGTGTATATGAAAAATGCTGATGTATTAGTACAGTCATCTCGGTTTGAGGGAAAATCAGTTGTTTTAGATGAAGCTAAAATTTTGTGTTGTCCAATTGTTACTACAAATTATCCTACAGTATATGATCAAATTAATAACAAAGAGGGAATCATTGTGGAAATGAGTGGTAAAGAGATTGCTGATGGCATAATGCAAATTTTAAAAAATCCTAATCAATATTCAGCGTATTTGTCTCAACATGAATATGGTAATGAGAAAGAGATCAAGAAATATTATCAACTTTTTGATTTGTAATAAAAGGATAAAGATGAGTTATTATAAACTTTATTAAGAGGTATTATGATGTTCGAAAAAAGAAAAAATGTGATAAGAATATTTATTTATGAAAATATTATGCTATATCCACCGACAATAAATTTAATAGAATGTCTTTTAAATAATGATTATAAAGTACATTTGGTGGCTGAAGGAGTACTAGATCTTTCACCGATAATTCTTGAAAATGAAAAATTTTCTTATACAGAGATTAAAGAAGTAAAAAATAATAATATATTTTTACGTTTGAAAAAGAGAAAAATAAAAACAAAAGGCTATCGAGATGCATTGAAGGATACTTTAGATGGAGATATAGTATGGACAGTTAATCCGAGCGTTGTTAGAACATTAGGTAAAAATTTGTTAAAATATAGTAATAGACATGTAATGCAATTAATGGAGTTAACAGATAAATATCCAATGTTTAGAGGTGCAAAATTTCTAAAATTTGATATTAAGTATTATGCTCAAAATGCATGGAAATTAGTTGTTCCAGAAGAAAATAGAGCATATATACAAAAAGTAGGATGGAATCTTGAAAAACTTCCGTATGTTTTACCAAATAAACCGTATTGCTTGAAAAGTGGTGAAATAACAGATGATATGATTCCAGTAATTGGAGAAATGAAAAAAGAGAAACGTAAAAAAATTATTTATTTAGGAGTTATAAGCACCGATAGAGATTTGCAGTCATTTGCAGAGGCTATTGAAAAAGTAAAGGAAGATTATTGTTTATATTTATTTGGTAAATTTAGAGGAGAGGGAATAGAAGAGTTTAAGAAACTATGCAATAGTTATTCTTCTTTAAAATATATGGGATTTTTCAATCCTCCTAAACATTTAGAATTTCTAAAATATGCTGATATTGCATTAGTTCCATATAAACCAGGAGAAATTGAAGGTAATGGGTTTACAATTTTGAATGCATTATATTGTGCTCCAAATAAAATCTATGAATATGCCGGATGTAGCATTCCAATGATTGGTACAGATGTATTAGGATTAAAAGAGCCGTTTGAAAAGTATAATATTGGTGTTTGTTGTAAGGATTTAAAACCAGAAACCATTATAGAAGCAATCAAGTATGTTGATGCAAACCATGATCAGATGGTTATAAATTCAAAAATATTTTTTGACAGTGTGGATTTGGATTATATTATAAATTCAATAATAAATGAATAAATTATTACAAAAGTATAGTTACTATCCTAGCTTTTTTGGATAGGAGGGAAAATACATATGAGAACGATTAAAGTTTCGCAATTATTTAAAATCGTTATATATATTTTAACATTATATGTACTAGGTTTTGATAAAATAATTACACTGCCAGGTAGTTCTTTGCTACATGATGCTATAATTGCAATGTTAGGGCTTTTTTTAGCTTTATATGTAAAACAAAAATGTTTTTCGAATCAATATTTAAGAAGCCAGTGTAAGCCGTTATCAGGTTATTTAAGGATATATTTTATAATTATTGTTATTACAATGATGTATTCAATAGTTGCATATGGATATAGTCTTACTCAGATATTAATAATTACAAGAAAATATTTTTACGTTTTATACACATATCCTATTATGTATATTTTTACTATGGATGATGATATATTTGAGTTTATAAAGGGAATATATTGGACTTCCATGGTATTACTTATAATTAAAGCTATTACATGGTATTTGTATAATTTCAGAGGGATAACAATCTTTCCTGGTTTGTTATTACAGTATTCAGAGGGGTGGACACGTAATGGTTTAATGAGAATGGATGCAGGTGCATTGTTTGGAATAATACTGTGTTTAACTCTTTATTATTGTATGGTTAAAAAACAATTATTTTATTGGATAATGCTGGCGTTTATATATTTATATTTGATTTTTGTAACTCAGTTTAGATTTCAAATAATAGTATCAATTATTTTAACTATATATTGCTATTATTGTGCATCGAATTCTAGTAAAAAAAAGACATTAAGATTAATGATAATTTCTATAGCAATTATTATATTTATTCTTTCAGGTGGATTAGATTATCTGCTTGATTTGTTTTCGCTTAATGGAGTACAAAAAGGATCTACAGAAGCAAGATTGTTGACAATAGATCATTATTGGAATCTAATTAAAACAAAAAATGCTATTTTGGGTGTAGGATTTTTATCATCATATACAAATAAAGCATTTGATATACTAAGGCGTTCTGATGTAGATAGATTTTGGTTGGAGGATTTGGGAATTTTAGGAGGTTTTTTTACTTTCGGAGTTATGTCATTGGTATTATATGGAAAATTATTTTATGCTTCTATAAAAAAAGCTATTTTTTTTTGTAGTAATAGAATGATTAATTACGAGAGCTATGTTTTTGTAAAGAGTATAGTAATTTATATGATTTTATCATGTGTTTTACTTAATATTTTTGATGCACAACGTATATGGGGAATTCCATTTTATTTGAGCATTATATTTTTTGTAAAAATACATCAGAAAAATTATAAAGGAGAGAATTAAATGAAAAAGAAGATAATGTTGGTTTTTGGTACAAGACCAGAGGCAATTAAGATGTGCCCATTAGTAAATGAATTAAAGACAAGAAAAAATATAGAAACTATAGTTTGCGTTACTGGTCAGCATAGGCAGATGCTTGATCAAGTCTTAGAGACTTTTGACATCGTGCCAGATTATGATTTAGCCATTATGAAACAAGGTCAGACATTGTTTGATATTACTACTAGTATTTTGGAAAAAATCAAGGGAATTTTAGAAAATATTAAACCAGATGTTGTCTTAGTTCATGGAGATACAACAACAACATTTGTAACTGCATTGGCGTGTTTTTATTTACAGATTTCTGTTGGACATGTGGAAGCAGGACTTCGTACTTATAATATTTTTAGCCCTTATCCAGAAGAATTTAATCGTCAGGCAGTAGGAATTATAAGTAAATATAATTTTGCACCGACTGAACTGGCAAAAAAACATTTATTGGATGAAGGTAAAGATGCAGAATCTATTTATGTGACTGGAAATACAGTTATTGATGCTATGCAACATACAGTAATAAAGGATTATCATCATCCAGAACTTGATTGGGTAGGAGATAGTAGAATGATTTTTATTACTGCTCATAGAAGGGAAAATCTTGGTCAACCAATGCATAACATGTTTAGAGCAATCAGACGTGTTTTGAATGAACATCCGGATGTGAAAGCTGTTTATCCAATTCATATGAACCCGACAGTTAGAAAAGCTGCTGAAGAAGAATTGGGAGATTGTGAACAAATTCATATTATTGAACCTATTGAAGTATTCGATTGTCATAATTTTGAAGCTAGATGCCATTTATGTTTAACAGACTCTGGCGGAATTCAAGAAGAGTGCCCTTCTTATGGAAAGCCTGTTCTTGTTATGAGAGATACAACAGAACGACCAGAAGGTGTTGATGCGGGTACATTAAAATTAGTTGGAACTAGTGAAGAAAAAATTTATGAGTGGTTTACGAGATTACTTGATGATGAGGATGAATATACTAAGATGGCTCATGCGGCAAATCCATACGGAGATGGACATGCATGTAAAAGAATAGCAGATATTCTGGAAAAAGGATATACAATTATTTAATATTGAATTTTATTACATATAGAAATGGGATATTTTATACATTTTTTACTGTAGAGTTTGCTTTTAATGGTTGTATAAAAGAATTGTTAAACATTGAAAGTAGAAAATATTTTCTTGGATATACTTACAGAATCAACAAATGAAGTGAATTATTTTTGATTCACCTCATTTGTTGATTTATAAGAATTTTAAGAGAGGTGCTGTGAAAAATTTAATATTTATGTAAGTATTCCAAACTGTAAAAGTAAAAGAACTGAAGGTGAGCCACTATTTGAAAGGGTGGTAGCTAATTAAAATATCATTTTGAGGTGACATGATACAATGAAAAAAAGGGTAATACTAAATATAGGCTGTACAACATTATGTCAGTTAATGACATTAATAAGCGGATTAATTGTTCCTAGATTAATTTTAAGTACTTTTGGATCAGAAGCTAATGGACTAGTATCATCATTAACACAATTTTTAAATTATATCTCATTGGTAGAAGGTGGAATTGGTAGTGTAGTTCTTACTGCTTTATATGGTCCACTTGCAAAAAAAGATGACAGTAAATTGAGCAGTGTGCTGAAAGCAGCTGAAAAGTTCTTTAGACAGATTGCATATATATTTGTAATATATACAATTATATTAGCATGTGCTTATCCAATTATTGTAAAATCAAGTTTTTCATGGATTTTTGTAGCTTCATTAACATTGATTCTGTCATTTACTTTATTTATTCAGTATTTTTTTTCTATTACATATAAACTTTTGCTGCAAGCGGATCAAAAAATGTATATTGTACAACTATGGCAAGCATTGATTACCTTATTGAATGTAGTGGCAGTTGTTGTTTCAATAAAAGTATTTCCTGAACTAAGATTTGTAAAAATGTGCAGCGTATTATTGTTTATAATACAACCTATAGCTTATAGTGCTTATGTTAAAAAACATTATAGCATTCAAAAAGATGTGAAACCAGATGCAAATTCATTAGCTCAAAGATGGGCTTGCTTTGGACAGAATTTTGCGTATTTTATTCATAGCAATACGGATGTAGTAGTACTTACTTTCTTTAGTGATTTGAAGACAGTATCGGTATATTCAGTTTATCTATTAGTTGTAAAAAATTTGCAAAGTTTTTTTAAGTCCTTTGACAATGCATTTAATCCTATAATAGGAAAAGCAATAGCAATAAATGATTATGAAGAAGCAAATAAATATATGGAGATTTATGAATTTGTTGTATCAAGTGCAGCAACTATAATATTTGGTTGTTGTATATATTTATTGCCTAGTTTTGTTTTGATTTATACACATGGCGTAATGGATGTTAACTATTATAGGGTAATTTTCTCTACTATAATTATTTTAGCGGAGTATATTTACTGTGTACGTGATCCATATGTGGCAGTTGTATATGCAGCAGGTAAATTTAAAGAAACGGCAAATAGTGCTTATATAGAAGCGATTATTAATATCGTTTTATCAATAATATTGGTATTTAAATTTGGGTTGGAAGGTATTGCTGTAGGAACCTTTATTGGTATGTTTTATAGAATGTTATATTTAGTTTGGTTTGTAAACAAACATATAATACCCCATCCAATATGGAAGATGCTTAAGAGATTATGCATTTCTATTGGTACAATCATTGTGTCTTATTTACTAGTATCGGTATTTGATACAACTGGTTCGCCTACATTAATTTTGTGGATGAAAAATGGAGTAATATGTTTAGTAGTTTTCTGTATAATTACTATTACTTTAAATTTAATATTTGACAATGAGCTGTCTTTAGCAATATATAGAAGAGTGAAAAGTAAAAGAGGGTGAGATATTGTGGATAAAGAGAGGATAGGAATAATATCTATACATTATGGAGTGAATTTTGGATCAGCTTTGCAAGCAATTGCATTATCGAGGTATTTAAAGGAAAATTATAAATTCGAGAAAGTTGATGTTATTAATTATATTCCTCAAAGATTTAGAAAAATGACACGTTTAAAGAATTTGACTGGTCGTGGAGTGTTACAGTTTATCCATGGATTGGTTAGAATGTATCGTTTTGAAAAAACGAATAACAAATATATATATTATTTAAAAGAAAATACGTCGGTTTCAAAACCAATTTATTCAATCAATACCGCAAAAAATATATTTGGTGATTACAAATATTTAATTGCAGGAAGTGATCAAATTTGGAATAGTGAATATAATCAAGGTATTGATGAAATGTATTATCTAGGATTTGCGTCTAGAAAGTCATCAAAGATTGCTTATGCTGCTAGTTGTGGTAAAGAGGAATATTCAGAGGAGGAATGGGATAAAATACGAAAGTTATTAGAAGATTTTTCTGCGATAAGCCTCAGAGAAAAATCTTCCGTAATAATAATGGAAAATCATGGAATCAAAAAATGCAAGTTTGTATTAGATCCTACATTCCTTTTTGATAGAGTACAGTGGGCAATTTATGAAAAAGAAGTTTTAAAATGTCCTAAAGACTATTTGTTAATTTACTTTTTAGATACAACGGGGGAAGATATAGTAAAACTGGCTAAGAAAATTGCTGAGATTAAAGGCTTGCGTACGATTTTAATCAGGCCGGTATACTCTAAAGTGAAATATGATGTTGATATGGTTGTTTCTGATATAACGCCAGATAATTATATTTGGCTGTTTAGACATGCTTCGTTTGTAGTTACAAATTCTTTTCATGGGGTATCTTTTTCCATAAATATGGAAAGACAGTTTGTAGCTTTGAAACGTGATAAATATAACTCCAGATTAGATAGTATTATGAATGCGATGGGATTAACCGATAGGCTTGTAACAACTGAGCATGATGGGGTTATTGAACATGATATAAATTACAGTGAGGTAAATAAAAGAAAAGAAAAATTGTTAAAATCCTCAAAGGATTTTTTACAAAACGCATTACAATAATTTGCGTTTATTAAAGAGGGCTTGGTAAAAATATGGAGAGAATTTGTGATAATGAAAAATGTTATGGCTGTGGTGCATGTTATGTAATATGTCCTAAAAATGCTATATCGATGAAAGAAGATAATATAACAGGGCATTTTAGACCAATCATCAATGAAAGCAACTGTATAAATTGTGGTTTATGTGTTAAGCGTTGCTCAGCAAATCACACATATAAGTTTTTGGATAATATAATTACATATGCTGCTTATAGAACGGAACCAGATAAACAAAATGGGAGCAGTTCAGGAGGAGTTGCTGCAGCTTTATATGAACTAGCAATTTCCAAAGAATGGTCAATAATAGGGACTGTTATCGATTCTGATTTTAGGGTTAAAATGGAACTTTCTAATGATAAACAGGTAATCGAATCATTTAAAGGAAGTAAATATGTTCAAGCCTATACTATAGAAGCTTTGAATGAGTTGAAACGAACTTTAAAAGAAGATAAAAATGTTTTATTTATTGGGACACCATGTGAATGTGAAGCCGCTCGGAGTGTTGCAAATGGAAATGAAGAAAAATTGTTGACAATTGATTTGATTTGTCATGGAGTTCCTTCAAATAAATTATTAAATGATTATATAAAGTGGATTGAAAAGAAAAAGAAAACCAAAATCAAGCAGGTATCATTCAGATCACCATGGGGAGAAGAAATGATTCTTAAGGATGAGAGAAAAGATGTATGGCATCGTCGTATGTATTGGGACCCGTATTTGGAAGCATTTAATGCAGGAATTATTAATAATAGTGCTTGCTTTGCCTGTCCTTTTGCATGTGAAAAAAGATGTTCAGATATTACTATCGGAGACTTTTGGGGGATTGGATCAGAGTCTCCTTTTCATAAGCCAAATAGAAAAGTTTCGGTAATAGGAGTAAATAGCAAACGCGGATTTGATTTTTTAAATGAATGCAAATCACTAGTTCTTGAAAAAAGAAATTGGAGTGAAGCTGTTGCTGGTAATTCACAGCTTCGAGCACCTTTACCTAAAAGTTCTCAATATGATTTGTTTTGGGAAAAATATCATAAATATGGAATAGATGCTGCGTTTAAGGCTACGGTTTATAAAAAGGTATGTAAACGTTATCGTAGAGAATATCCTATTTTATTATTAAAAAATATAATAAAAAAATGTATTCACTACGGTAAATAGCTGCAATAAGGAAGAGTTGTTTGTATATAGGATAATAGTATTATTCAAATATAGACAGTATAGGAGTGTGATTAATAAATGACAGGAAGCATGTACATCAAAAGAATAAGTGAAGAAATATCGAAAGAAGGTCGGGGGGCATGATTTAGGAATTAGTTTTTGTAGATGTATAGCTATGATTTTTATTGTTGTGTGCCATATTTTACAATATTATAATAATGAGTTGGCATGGTGGTTTAACTGCGGTGTTCAAATATTTATTTGTATTTCAGGTTTTTTATATGGGCAACGAAAAATTGATAATGGATATAGATTTATAAAAAAAGATTTATAAAAATTCTTAGTAGTTATTATATTTGTCTATTAATGGATATAGTATTATTGTATGGATTTTCACCTCAGTCAGTTGATATAAAAGGAATCATATTAATGGTGTTTTGTAAAGGAACTATAACTGGTTTGGGACATTTATGGTTTGTAGGAACTATTTTATTTTGTTATTTGTTGACACCAATATTATCTCGAATATATGAGTTTCAAGAAAGTAAAAAATTTAAAAAAGATTTTTTTTGTTTTGTATATTTTTATGTATGATTATTCAAATACATCTACCGCAATTTAATCCAATTTGGATTTTATGCTATATATGTGGATATTTAATAGGAAAACTGAAACTAAAAGATGAGAAGTGGTTATATAAATCAAGTATGTTATTTGTTCCTATGGGTATTATATTTAATGTTATTAAAATTTATTATAAATTATATATGCCTTTTTGACTATCTTTTTATATCTTCTCAAATGTCCGCAAAGCCTTATTTTATCGGCTCTACGGGCATTTTGCTTTTGTGGTA
>ERZ827037.1956-NODE-1956-length-19307-cov-3.377675_pt1 | contig 19307 bp, 13 predicted proteins | sample MGYA00519924_ERZ827037 | MGnify/ENA primary metagenome ERZ827037 (study PRJEB31778, sample SAMEA3449250) | human gut metagenome | biome: human gut; feature: human-associated habitat; material: faeces | place: United Kingdom | collected 2010/2012 ...
CACGGGAGCCGTGTTCGGCAACTCGGTCTGCTGCCACAGGGCGGCCGAGAAAGAGGGCAGATAGAAGTCGCGCTCTCCTCCCGAGGCCGTCGTCGAATGGCGCACCCGCCACTTGCCCTCGAGGGACACGTAATGGGGGGACCGGGAGGGATCGCCGGTCTCGGCCTGCTCGCGGGTCGAATAGCTGACGAATTCGGGCCGGGAGTCGGCCTTGCCCTCCGAGGCGACCGACGGATCGGTCCAAAAGCCTTCGGGCGCATTCTGGGCACCGAGCGCACCGAACCCCAGCAGGCTCAGCACGGACAGGCAAACGGTTCTTTTCATGGTATAGCGAATCGGAATCCTTGCGTTTCTGTTTTTCTATTTATGCTCTCCGCAGTCCGCCGCTCCCGAGACGTAAAGCACGACAACGGCAATGCCGCAAGCCCCGGGAGCGGGCGCTACTTCTGGCGGAAGAAAATCTGAATCGGCACTCCCTTGAAGTCCCACCGCTCGCGGATCTTGTTCTCCAGAAAGCGACGGTATCCCTCCTTGATATACTGCGGCAAATTGACGAAGAACGCGAAAGCCGGAGTCGGGGAAGCCAGTTGAGTGACATACTTGATGCGGATGTACTTGCCCTTGGTCGACGGCGGAGGCGTCTGCTCGATGATCGGCAGCAGATACTCGTTCAGCGCCGAAGTCGGAATCCGGCGGATGCGGGCGTAATAGACGTTCATGGCCGTCTGCAGCACGTCCAGAATACGCTGCTTGTTCAGCACCGACGTGAAGACGATCGGCACGTCGTCGAACGGAGCGATGCGGCGACGGATGCTCTCGGCATACTCCTTCATCGTGTTGCTGCCCTTTTCGACCAAGTCCCACTTGTTGATGACGATCACGCAACCTTTCTTGTTCCGCTCGATCAGGCGGAAGATGTTCATGTCCTGAGCCTCCACTCCGGCCGACGCGTCGATCATCAGGATGCAGACGTCGGACGACTCGATCGAACGGATCGAGCGCAGCACGGAATAGAACTCCAGATCGTCGGTCACTTTGGTTTTCTTGCGCAAGCCGGCCGTGTCGATCAGATAGAAGTCCATGCCGAACTTGTTGTAGCGCGTCAGGATCGAGTCGCGCGTCGTCCCGGCGATCGGCGTCACGATGTTGCGCTCGCGGTCCAGCAAAGCGTTCGTCAGCGAGGACTTGCCGACGTTCGGACGGCCTACGATCGCGAACTTGGGCAGATCGTCCGTCTGCTCGGCCTCCGTGTCGGGCGGCAGCGCGGCTACGACGGCATCCATCAGATCCCCCGTCCCGCTGCCGCTGATCGACGAAATGCAGTAGGGATCGCCCAGACCGAGCGCATAGAACTCGTGCGAGCCGTACACCAGGTTATTGTTGTCCACCTTGTTGACGACGAGAATCACTTTCTTCGACGTACGGCGCAGCAGATCGGCCACCGCCATGTCCAGATCGGTGATCCCGGTCGACACTTCGACCAAAAACAGAATCACGTCGGCCTCCTCGACGGCCAGCACCACCTGCTTGCGGATTTCCTCCTCGAAAATATCCTCTCCGCCCAGCGCGTATCCGCCCGTATCGATCACCGAAAACTCGCGGCCGTTCCAGTCGGTCTTGCCGTAATGGCGGTCGCGCGTCGTACCGGCCGTATCGTTCACGATCGCCTTGCGCATGCCGACCAAGCGGTTGAACAGCGTGCTCTTGCCGACGTTCGGACGGCCCACGATAGCTACTATACTCATCTTCTATTGACTTCAGATTGACCCCTGCGGTTCCCCGCATGGGTCAAAGATAGGTAATTTTTCTGTAAAAACCGGTCCGCTCAGCCGCCCTGCCGACGCTTTCCGAAAACCGAGAGCGCCCCGCGCAGCGCGTCCGGAAACCGCATATGGAAACCACGCGCGCATGCCGACCAAGCGGTCGAACAGCGTGCTCTTGCCAACGTTCGGGCGCCCCACGATAGCTACTATACTCAATCTTATACTGACTTCAGATTGACCCATACGGTTTTCCGCAAGGGAAGCCGCGCACAAGCCGGCCAAGCAAAACGGCACGGAAACGCCCCGAACGGAATCCGCTAACCCGACGCCGTCCCCGTCGGAACGAACACCTGCGACCGGCTACCGCTCGCCCCGGACGGCACAGAAATCGGCCTCGCGCTGTTCGGGCGCATCGATGCCGTAGCCGGTAGCCATGACGGGAGCCCGGTCGCGCAAGGCATCCTGCCCGACGGCCGCCTCCAGCGCACGGCGGTCGTCGGCTCCCTGACGGACGAGCTCCCCGATATCGTCCGAGCCGATGCTTTCTTCCGGCTTGCCGAGCAGTACGGACAGGGCGTACAGCGCCCAACGGCGCGCGTCGGCCTCGTAGCGTCGGTCGATCTCGCGGAAAGCCTCTTCCAGACGGTTCAGATCGTCGATCTCGCCCCGGTCTATCCGGTCGAGCAGCGCCTCGACACGGCTGCGGGGCGCGATCAGGCCGGCCAGATCGACCCACTGCCGGAGCGACGCATCCGGCCGGGCATCGGCCATCCCTTCGCCCAGCAGTCCGGCCAGATAGGAGCGAAGGGCCTGCCGGTAGAGCACGAGTCCCTTGCGGAGCGAGGGAGTCTTGATCTTCACCCGGTTCCACGTAACGGCTTCGGCGGTAGGATGGCGCCCGATCAGCGCCTCGCACTCGCCTATGGCGTCGAGCACCCGGCCGGCCGTATAGGGATTCATCATATCGTAACGGATCAGGTCGTGCGCGACTCCCCGTCGGCGGTCGCGCCGGGGCCATTTACCGATGTCGCGGGCCGTTCCGCAACTGCGGATATTGACGGCGGGCAGCAATACCGAGTCGCCGGCCTCCTCGACCAGATACGAAAATGGCATCCGTTCGGTATCGTGATGATTGTAGTGACGGCCGGTCACGATCGTGAACGCGCCGGTCGAAGCGGGCAACAGCACATAGGCGTCGCTGCCGAACTTGCATCCCCGCAGGTGAACCCCCTGATGTACGGGTCCCGACTTGTACATGTGATTGCTCTGATTGGCTCCGCTACCGGCATTGAAAAACGAGAAGTATCCGGCGATCAGCAGCGTCGAACGATGATGCGAAACGGTATACGGCCCGGCGAAAACGGCGCACGCCTCGCCGTGATTGAGATGGCTGTTCGCAAAAAAGAGCGAGTTCTCGGCCGAGAATCCGTTCTCGATCACCACGCCCTCGCCGACGAAACAGCGGCGCAGCATCGATCCGGTATCGACCGTAGCCGAGCAAGCGACGACGAAGTCGCTCGCCGTCACGCCCGATCCGATCCTCGAGGGGGACTCGAACGTGCTGTTCAACGTTCCGTTGCAGAGCGACGCGGCTCCGTCGATCGAAGCGCCCTCTCCGACCGAGACGTTCAGCAGCGACAGCGTGTTGACCACCGAGCTGCCCCGGCCGATCGCGCCGCGCGATGCCGTCCGGCTCTCAGCGTACCGGGCGATCAGGCCGCGCAACCGCTCGACGGTCCGAGTCCGGTGACGGTACATGGCCAGCACGTAAGCGATCTGGGCCGTCAAGCCGTCGTATATCGGGACCTCGCGCCCCCCGGCTTCGTTGATCGTCGCGACCTCGACCCCGTTCCCGAACGACGAACGCCCGTCGCAGATGATCTGCCCGACGTTCTCGATCACCGCGCCGTCTTCCACGTCATACCGGGCCATATAGCGTCCGACGTTGGCGATCAGCACGCCGTCGCCCACCGTACAGTCGTGAAGCGCCGCACGGTATATGCCGCTGCGGCGGACCACGCCTCCCGGCAACTCGACCGGCGTACCGTTGGCGCCGAGCCGGACCTTTCCGCCGAAATGAGCGTCCCGGACGAAATCGGTCCGGAAGCCTTCCCCCACCTCGATCGAGTCCCACGAGTCGGACGTGCACCCCTGAGCCTGCAAAGCCGTCCTCTGAGACTCGGAAAGCTTGCTATACTTTTTCTTCATACCCGCATGATAATGACATGGCCGCAACGACTCCGCAAAACAGGGACCGAAAACCCCGTTTTCTCCGGATCGGCAAGCGCCGTTTCCGGCAAATATGCCCCATTATTTCAATATTAGCAAATTAGTACGTAGCTTTGCAGAGGTCTGCTCTCGGTTTCCGCCTCGGAAGCGAGGCTTCCGGCAAAGACGCCGCGAAGCCCGCCGACGGGAGGTTTTACGGATGCAACGTTTCGGACCGCAATAACATCTATAAGGAATACGTTATCCTTTTGCGTCGCGAAACGCACGCAAGTTTCGACCGAATGAATGACAAACCGCAAAATCAAATGAACAATAAACCGCAAAACATGAAAAAGCTATTGCTCCTGATGGCAGGGTGCGCCGCCCTGTTCTCTTCCTGCCTGAAAGGTTACGAAGGAACCAGCGCTCCGTCGACGCTGCCCTACTATTCCCTTTACATCAACACGATGAACCAAAGCGTGTTTTCGCTCGATCCTTTCGACGTCGCATTCCGGCTCAATACGCTGATCGTCGAGGGAAACGGCGACTACGAGGCCGCCCCTCAGGGAGTCAGGGACACGCTGTTCGCTCCGGGAACGATCCTCAGCTACAACGAGACGGACGGCCGCTATACCCTTCAGTACAACGGGCGGGCCCCTCACATGAAAAACGACTATACGCGTATGGGCGACCTGATAATCAAAACGAACGGATACGCTACGCTGACCGAACCGGGGGCCCGCTGGAACATCGAGTTCCCCAGCGAAACGAAATACAGAATAGTCGACGGAAGCGCCTCGGTAAGCATGACCTCCACCAGCTATATAGTCAGCCTGACGAGCACGAACCAGTGGGCCGTCACGATGAGCGGAATGGCCACGACGCAATCGGCCAGCAACCTGAGCTCGGACTGGACCGGATCGTACAGCTCTCCGGCGACCAGACGTACGATGCGATCAAAGCCTCGCACTACACGATTTCGACAGAGATACTCTACGGCAAGTCGATGTACGAAATGTACACGTCTTCCGACAAGAACGAGCTGCGCATCAACGCAAGCACCTCCGTTCCGTTCTATTATAATCCTGAATGCTCGACCCGGAATCCCGTCGCCCAAGGAAAGCTGACGATCTATCTGGCGAGCGACGTAGCGGGACAGTACCCGATCGATATCGAGCTTCTCGGAGAGAACAACCCGAAACTGTGCAACCCCAAGACCAAAGTCACTATCGGGGAATATTCGGACGAATACGGCGGCAGCAACTGATTCGCCGCTTCTCATCCAGCTTCATCCAAGCGCCCGAACCGACCGGATTCGGGCGCTTTCGTTGTCGCACCGCCGGCAAGTAAAAGAAAACCGATACCCGGCCGGACCGCCCGTCGGCAGCCATTTTCGGAACCCGGGAAGACGACTTTTGAATTAAATTTACGATATTTGCGTTCAGAACCGCTTTCGGTGCCGTGACAAAGGCAAGCCTCATTATCACGATGCAGGAAACGGATGACGCGCAAACTACTAAAAGACGAAATATGCCAGACAGCAGAACAAAAATCGCGGAGTTGCTCCGATCGACGGCGCCGGGAACGGACGTGGTCGTCAAAGGATGGGTACGGACCAAACGGGGAAATAAGAACGTGGCCTTCATCGCCGTCAACGACGGTTCGATCATTCACAACATTCAGATCGTGGCCGATGTCGCCCGATTCGACGACAGCCTGCTCAAAAAGATTACGACCGGATCGTGCATAAAGGTCGAGGGCCGTCTGGTCGAGTCGCTCGGTTCGGGGCAGCCCGTCGAGGTACAGGCCGAGCGCATCGAGCTGTACGGGACCGCCGACCCGGAAACCTATCCGTTGCAGAAAAAAGGACATACGCTCGAGTTCCTGCGCGAGATCGCCTACCTGCGCCCGCGCACGAACACGTTCGGAGCCGTACTGCGCATACGCCACGCCATGGCCTACGCGATACACAAGTATTTCAACGACAGGGGATTTTTCTATCTCCACACTCCGCTGATCACGGGCAGCGACGCCGAGGGCGCCGGCGCCATGTTTCAGGTCACGACGCTCGACCTGAACAACGTGCCGAGGAACGACGCAGGAGAGGTAGACTATGCGCAGGATTTCTTCGGCAAACCCTGCAACCTGACCGTGTCGGGCCAGCTCGAGGGAGAGCTCGGCGCGCTGGCGCTGTCGCAGATCTACACGTTCGGGCCGACGTTCCGGGCCGAAAACTCGAATACGCCCCGACATTTGGCCGAATTCTGGATGATCGAGCCCGAAATGGCGTTCTATGAGCTGGAAAACAACATGGAGCTGGCCGAGGACTTCCTCAAGTACCTGATCCGGTACGCGCTCGAAAACTGCGCGGACGATCTGGCGTTTCTGGCCAAGATGTACGACGGAGAATTGCTCGAGCGACTTCGTTTCGTCGTCGAGAACGATTTCGTGCGGCTGGACTATACCGAAGGGATCGAAATCCTCGAGAAAAGCGGCGAGAAGTTCGAGTTCCCGGTCAGCTGGGGCCTCGACCTGCAGAGCGAGCACGAACGTTATCTGGTCGAGCGCCACTTCAAGAAGCCGGTTATCCTGATCAACTACCCGAAAGAGATCAAGGCGTTCTACATGAAGCAGAACGAAGACGGCAAGACGGTACGCGCCATGGACGTGCTGTTCCCGAAGATCGGGGAGATCATCGGCGGTTCGCAGCGCGAGGAGAATCTCGACAAGCTGCGGGCCCGGGTCGACGAGCTGGGCATTCCGCAAAAGGACATCTGGTGGTACCTCGACACGAGACGATGGGGCAGCGCGCCGCACAGCGGCTTCGGGCTCGGATTCGAGCGGCTGCTGCTGTTCGTCACGGGCATGGCCAACATACGCGACGTGATTCCGTTCCCCCGCACGCCGAAAAGCGCCGAATTCTAAGCGTTGTCCGATTGTGCGATCCGCAGGCGAAAGATCGCTATCACTTACGACTTATCACGACACAAAGTCCCCTTTCACGGGGGCTTTTGTCAAATAGATTATGCGTATCTTTGTCCTATACGAACCGAGCATACCATAATTTATTTAACCGCAATGAAATATGTCTAACATCAACCAACGCCAGGTACAGAAACTGCTGCAGAAACTATCGCCGCAGCAGATCCAGATGATCAAACTGCTGGAGTTGCCCGCCGTTCAGCTCGAACAGCGCGTCAAGCAGGAGATCGAGGAAAACCCCGTACTGGAGGAAGAAGCCACCGAGGAAAACGACGAGCAGCAAACCAAAGAGGTTTCCGTCGAGGAATACTTCGCCGAGGACGATACGCCGCGGTACAAATATCACGCCAACAATTATTCGAAGGACGACCAGAAACGCCCCGTCTACCTGACCGAGGGAATGTCGTTCCACGAGAACCTGATCGAGCAGCTCGGCTTCAAGAACCTCTCTCCGCGCGAGATGACCCTCGGGCAATACCTGATCGGCAGCATCGACGACGACGGGTACCTGCGGCGCAGCCTGAGCTCGATCGCGGACGATATCGCGTTCAGCCTCGGAATCGAGACGACCGAGCAGGAGCTGGAAAGCGTACTGAAAGTCATCCACGAACTGGAGCCCACGGGCGTCGGGTCGCGTAACCTGCAGGAATGCCTGCTGCTCCAGATGCATGCCATGCCCCAGCACAGCGAGGCACAGAAACTGGCCATGAAAATACTGACCAACTATTTCGACGAGTTCACGAAGAAGCATTACGAAAAGCTGATGTCGCGGCTGAGCGTCGGCGAGGACGAGTTCCGGGACGCGATCGAGGAGATCGTCCGCCTGTCGCCCAAACCCGGCAACCTGTACAGCGACGGGAAGAACGACAACCAGCCCTATATCATACCGGATTTTACGCTCGACTATCAGAACGGCATCTTCGAGCTGAGCCTCAACTCGTCGAACATCCCCGACATCAAAGTCAACCGGCGCTACGTCGAGATGATCCGCGAGATGGCCACCCGGGGCGGGCAGAGTACCGAGGCCGACCGCGAGGCGATCCAGTTCGTCAAGAACAAGATCGACTCGGCCAAATGGTTCATTTCGGCGATCAAGCAGCGCCACGACACGCTGATGCATACGATGCAGGCCATACTGGACTATCAGCGCGAGTACTTCATCGACGGCGACCAGTCGAAGTTGCGCCCGATGATCCTCAAGGACATCGCCGACGCGACGAATCTCGACGTATCGACGATCTCGCGCGTGGTGAACAGCAAGTACGTGCAGACGCAATTCGGAATCATACCGCTCAAGCGGCTGTTCTCGGAGGCGATGCAGACCGACAGCGGCGAGGAAGTGTCGTCGTACGAGATCAAGAACCTCCTCTCGGAGTGCATCGACAAGGAGGACAAGCGCAAGCCGCTGACGGATGAGGTGCTGATGGATATCCTCAACGCCAAAGGCTACCACATTGCCCGGCGCACGGTGGCCAAGTACCGCGAAATGCTCGGCATTCCGGTCGCTCGGCTCCGCAAGCAGCTATAGCGGTCGCCGTCCGCGCGGCGAGCCATGCGGGCGAACAGCACGCGGAAGCAGACCGAGGCTCGGCTCCGTATCGGCTGGGGCCCGCCCTCGGAAATTCACCATGGCCCAGAACGGCGCGATCCGCACTCCTTTTTCGCCATACGCAGTTTTGCAACACACGGTCCCGATTTACGGAATCCCGATCCGGGCAGAGCCGAGACTCGAGAGCGTACCCTACGGTAAACGCGCGTACCGACGCGCCTGAAGGACGGAACCTTTCGGGCCGGTTCTTGCAGGTATGCCGCAACGAAGCGGGATCGTAAGGCGCAAAGGCCGCCTTCTACGACGAAATAAAAGACCCGAGCGACAATCCGGATTTTTTCCTTAACTTAGGCCGCCTGAAACACGCTTGTCCATGAAAAATCCATACGACCGCCTCAGCCGGGCGATATCCTACGCTCTGCACCCTCTGATCGTTCCGACGATCGCCGCGCTGCTCCTGCTGTTCGGCCCGACCGTCATGTCCAATCTGCCGGCCGAGGCCCGCTGGTTCATCGCAGCGGTCATCCTGCTCAACACGCTGATACTTCCGGCCTTCTCGCTGGCCGTAATGAAACTGTTCGGCGGTCTGTCCGACCTCAGGCTGCAAAATCAGAGACAGCGCATGCTGCCGATGGGTATCGTAGCCGTCTGCTATATGCTGTGCATTCTGTCGTTTCGGCAAATGACGGTCGCTTTTCTGGTCGACCGGTTTCTGATCGCGGCGCTCTGCTGCGTAGTGATCGCGTTCGTCGTCAACCTCTACTGGAAAATCAGTCTCCACATGACAGCGGCAGGCGGCCTGCTGGGTATGATGATCGTGATGAATTACACGGGACTGGCGCAGTTTCGGACTGTGCTCATCGTCCTGACCGTTCTGACGGGCGCGCTCGGCAGCGCCCGCCTGCAACTGGGCAGCCACAGTCTCGCTCAGGTCGGGGCCGGTGCGGCGGCAGGCGTAGCCGTCACGGCGGCCACCGTGCTGCTGATCTGACAGCGGGCGCTTTTGCCCGGTCGGTCCGTCCGAAATACTTGGTTTTTCAAGCCTTATTCGTTATTTTTGACCGGAACCTAACAAACTCTGCCGATATGAATAAAAAATCGTTGCTTGCCGCAGCCGCACTGCTGCTGGGCTCGTCCGGCTCCGCCCAATGGCAGCCGGCCGGGGACAAGATCAAAACGCCATGGGCCGAAAAGGTCGACCCGGCCTGCCCGCTGAACGAATACCCGCGCCCTCTGGCGGAAAGAGCGCGATGGAAAAATCTGAACGGACTGTGGAATTACTCGATCGTCCCGGCCGGAACGCCTGCCGGAGCCTACGACGGCCAGATTCTCGTACCGTTCGCCGTCGAGTCGAGCCTGTCGGGCGTAGGCAAGCGGCTCGGAGCCGAAAACGAGCTGTGGTACGCCCGCACGTTCGTCGTCCCGACCGACTGGAACGGCGACCGGATACTGCTCCACTTCGGCGCCGTAGACTGGAAAGCCGACGTCTGGGTCAACGACGTGCAGGTAGGCAGCCACACGGGCGGCTATGCTCCGTTCACGTTCGACGTGACGGCAGCGCTGCACAAGAAAGGAGAAAACACGTTGAAAGTCCGGGTTTGGGACCCGACCGAGCGAGGCGAGCAGCCGCGCGGCAAGCAGACGTCCGCCCCCGGCGGAATCTGGTACACGCCGGTCAGCGGGATTTGGCAGACGGTCTGGCTCGAACCGGTTCCGCAACGATACATCGCCGGGCTGCGGACGACGCCCGACATCGACCGCCGCACGCTGCGCATCGAAGCCGACGTGCCCGATGCGGAGCCGAACGACCGGATCGAAGTGACGGTTATGGACGGCGAGCGAACGGTCGCTACCGCCGTGGCCCTGCCGGGCGTGGCGGCCGAAGCGGCCATGCCGGCCGATATGAAACTGTGGAGTCCCGACTCGCCTTTCCTGTACGACCTGCGGGTAACGCTCAAATCCGGCAAGGAAACGGTCGACGAGGTGAAAAGCTACGCGGCCATGCGCAAATTTTCGACGGCCCGCGATGCGGACGGCATCGTCCGGCTGCAGCTCAATAACCGCGACCTGTTCATGTTCGGACCGCTCGATCAGGGCTGGTGGCCCGACGGACTTTACACGGCCCCGACGGACGAGGCGCTCGAATACGACGTAATCAAGACCAAGCAATGGGGATTCAACATGATCCGCAAGCACGTCAAAGTCGAGCCGGCCCGCTGGTACACGCACTGCGACCGGCACGGAATCATCGTCTGGCAGGACATGCCCAGCAGCACGGGCGGACCGCAATGGCAGATGGAACAATATTTCGACGGAGCCGAATGGCAGCGGTCGCCGGAATCGGAAGCCGACTTCCGCAAGGAATGGCAGGAAATCATGGACTATCTCTACTCGAATCCGTGCATCGGCGTTTGGGTTCCGTTCAACGAGGCGTGGGGCCAGTTCGAAACCGCAGAGATCGCGCAATGGACCAAGACGCACGATCCGACCCGTCTGGTGAATCCGGCCAGCGGAGGCAATCACTACCCCTGCGGCGACATGCTCGACCTGCACCACTACCCGGACCCCGAAATGTATCTTTACGACGCGAAGCGCGCGACCGTGCTCGGCGAATACGGAGGAATCGGCATGGCGGCCGAGGGGCATCTGTGGGAACCGGACCGCAACTGGGGATACGTCCAGTTCAAGACACCGGCGGAAGTGACGGAAGCCTATCTCCGCTACACGGGCATGCTGCTCGACATGATCCCGCGCGGATTCTCGGCCGGCGTCTACACGCAGACGAGCGACGTGGAAATCGAAGTGAACGGACTGATGACCTACGACCGGAAAAAGATCAAGATCGACGAAGCCAAGGTACGCGAGATCAACCAAGCGATCTGCCGCTCGCTGGAGCACAAAGATAAAACGGCACGAAAACAATAATACGGCTCACTCTCCCGTTTCGCAAGAGGGTTCCAGATAACAAACAAGACGGTCTTATTCGATAAGCGGCGGACGGAAGACGTTCCGCCGCTTGTTTTTTGGCATGGACTTTGCGGTACTCACAATCGGAAGGCGTTCCGCCATGCACGGTTTTCGGAAACGGCAAAACGGAAGATCGGATTTTCGGCACGGTATTTGAAGTATTCCGAAAGCAGAAAGCGACGACGCGAAACAAGTCGCACGAAATTTGGCACAGAGTTTGAAATATACGCTTTAGAAAGTAAAGTGGACAAGCAACAAGGTTTCTTCATTTATTTAAGTTTGGGTTAGTAGTTTAGGGATGCAAATCCCGCAGAAGGAGGCAGCCGCGACGGCTCCCTCCTTTTTGTTTTCGGGCAAGACGAACCCGCGCAGCCCGCTCGGGAGTCCGCGAAACACGAAGGCTGTAGAAACAGACTGAGCATCCGCTGGTTTTCCACACTGCGCGCTCCACACATTTCCACAGAATACCACACTTCTCCACATGCAGGGTTTCCGTCGCACACGCCATGCGGCCGGCCGATGAAATCGAGGGCGGACAAGGAATGCGGAGCATAACCCGCGCCCGGGTATCGGAGAGGTGACCGGATCGTGAAAATCGTGCCGCCCGTAACCTGCCCGGGCGGAGAAGACGGGCCGAACCTCCGACTTCACCGGCAACATGTTATCCAGACGAAAGAATCGGCCGAACGCATAAGCGGCCATGCAAACCGGAAGCGATACACGGAGGTTCCGAATATCTTCCCCGGGAAAGACTATCCGGACCGGGCCCCCTTCATGGCCGAAACCGGCATGAAAACCGCCGGACTTCCCCCGGCATGAATACACTTTTCGAGCGACAACCTGGCCAAACGGAAGGAAGCGCGCCTCCGACGGAAACGCACGATCACGAAAGAGAGATCATAAAACGACCGGAAACGAGCTACTTGCGAACCAGCTTCGTCTTGTAGGCAGCCTTGTACTTGCCTTTGGCCATGGCGGCCAGCTTGCCCTTGATCAGCGTCTTGCGCAACGGAGAGAGACGATCGACGAACAGCTTGCCGTCCAGGTGATCGTACTCGTGCTGAATCACCCGGGCCGCGAAGCCGTCGTACTCCTCGTCGTGTTCGACGAAATGCTCGTCCACATAGCGGATGCGTATCCTTTCCGGCCGGCTCACGTCCTCGTTCAAGCGGGGCAGGCTCAGGCAACCCTCGTCGTAGAGCACCTCCTCGCCGGAACGCTCGTAAATCCGGGCATTGATGAAGGTCTTGCGAAACCCGGCCAGACGCGGGTCCTCGTCGGCATTGACCGACGCGTCGACAACGAACACGCGGATGTTGCGGCCGACCTGCGGAGCGGCGAGCCCCACCCCGTCGGCCTCGTACATCGTCTCCCACAAATCCGCCAGAAAGCGATCCAAATCGGGATAATCCTTCGTAATGTCGACCGACTCGTTGCGCAGAACCGGCGACCCGTAGATATAAATCGGTAAAAACATAGTCGCGTATCTTCTTTTTACTCTTTTCCTGATACCGGGCCGTCCGCCCGGAACCTTCCGGCCGACTCCATGTACCCCTGCAGGATGATCGTCGCGCTGACGCGGTCGACCAAGCCCTTGTCATGGCGACGGCGGTTCTTGGGCACGCCGCCCTCGATAATGGCCCGCTGGGCCAGCACGGAGGTGAAACGCTCGTCGAACAGCTCGACGCGTATCCCGGGCAACTCCTTCCGGAGACGCTCGACCAACGGGCGTATCTGCGAATAGCTCGCCGACGGAGCCCCGCTCATCTGCCGGGGCATGCCCACGACGATCAGATCGACGCCCTCGGCGACCACATAGCGTTTCACGTAATCGAGCAGCACAGCAGTAGGCACCGTATCGAGCGCCCCGGCAATGATCCGCAACGGGTCGGTCACCGCCAGTCCCGTCCGCTTCGCCCCATAGTCGATCGCCAGAATCCGCCCCATAATTTCCTCGCCGCCTTTCCGGCGTTCGCACGCAAAGTTAAGAAAAAAACCTATCTTTGCATCTGCGTCGCGCGAACGCTATGACGGACAATGGCCGTCGGAGCCGAACGCCTCCCGGCGCCGCAACGATTTTCGACCCTTATATGCTTATGAACGGTCCGAACAAAAAAATATCGAATCGCCTCGCCCTGTATTTTGCCGCCGCCTTTCTGTCGGGGCAAGAGCTACCGGCCCAACAGCCGGCGGAACGGGCCGTGCCGCTCGCCGGGATTCATATCCGCGACCCGTATATCCTGCCCGTCGCAGGCGACAGCACGTATTACCTGTTCGGGACCAACCAAGCTGACGTTTTGTACCGTTCCAAAGGGTTTTACTGCTATGCGAGCCGCGACCTGAAAGAGTGGACGGGCCCCTACCCCGCTTTCGTTCCGGACGAAGGCTTCTGGGGCGGGAACAATTTCTGGGCGGCCGAATGCCATGCCTATCGGGACAAATACTATCTGTTCGCGACGATACGCGGCAAGGCCGACAGCCTGCTCGGCACAGCCATATTCGAGGCCGACACGCCGAGAGGACCTTACAGGGAGCACAGCAAAGGGCGCATTACGCCCGAAGACTGGAACTCGCTCGACGGAACGCTGCATGTGGACCGACAAGGACGGCCATGGATGGTTTTCTGCCATGAGTGGACGCAGATCGGCAACGGCACGGTCGAAGCCGTCCGGCTCAAAAAAGACCTGAGCGGCCCGGCGGGAAAGCCGGTCACGCTGTTCAAGGCGTCCGAGGCGCCATGGGTCCGCTCGCACGTCCCCGGAGAAAAGCTGTACGTCACCGACGGACCGTTCCTGCTGCGCAACAGCCGGGGCGAGCTGCTGATGCTTTGGTCGTCGTTCACCGACGAGGGCTACGCCATCGGGCTGGCCCGCTCGCGGAGCGGCGACATCGGCGGACCGTGGGAACAATTTCCGCAGCCGATCTTTCGGCGCGACGGAGGGCACGGCATGATCCTGCGCACGTTCGACGGCAGGCTGCTGCTGAGCATCCACCAGCCCAACCGGACGCCCGACGAGCGGACGAAGCTGTTTCCGCTGCGCGAAACGGCCGACGGAGGACTGGAGATCGCGGGGGACGCGCTCCCGTAAAACGAGCAAAAAACGAAAGTAAACCGAACGATATGACACAGGAAGAACTCTTCAAGAAACTGGTCGCTCACAGCAAGGAATACGGGTTCATATTCCCGTCGAGCGAAATCTACGACGGCCTGAGCGCCGTATACGACTACGGACAGCTGGGCGTCGAGCTCAAGAACAATATAAAGCGCTACTGGTGGGACGCGATGACGAAGCTCAACGACAACATCGTGGGTATCGACTCGGCGATCTTCATGCACCCGCGCATCTGGGAAGCGTCGGGCCATGTGGGCGCGTTCAACGACCCGCTGATCGACAACCGCGACTCGAAGAAGCGCTACCGTGCGGACGTGCTGATCGAAGACTTCATCGCCAAGCAGGACGAAAAGATCGCCAAGGAGGTCGAAAAGGCTCGCAAGAAGTTCGGCGATTCGTTCGACGAGGCCAAGTTTCTGGCGACCAATCCCCGCGTGGCCGAGCATAAGGCCAAGCGCGACGAGGCGCACGAGCGGATGGTGAAGGCCCTCAACGACAACGACCTCGACGAGCTGCGGCAGATCATCGTCGACAGCGGCATCGTCTGCCCGATCTCGGGCACGCGCAACTGGACCGAAGTGCGCCAGTTCAACCTGATGTTCGAGACGAAGATCGGCTCGGTCAGCGAAGGAGCCAACACGATCTACCTGCGCCCCGAAACGGCTCAGGGCATTTTCGTCAACTTCCTGAACGTACAGAAGACCGGCCGGATGAAGATTCCGTTCGGCATCGCGCAGATCGGCAAGGCGTTCCGCAATGAGATCGTCGCGCGGCAGTTCATCTTCCGCATGCGCGAGTTCGAGCAGATGGAGATGCAGTTCTTCGTCCGTCCGGGCGACGAGCTGCGCTGGTTCGACCATTGGCGCCAGACCCGCATGAAGTGGCATCGCGCGCTCGGATTCGGCGACGAGCACTACCGCTTCCACGACCACGACAAGCTGGCCCATTACGCCAATGCGGCGACCGACATCGAATACGAGTTCCCGTTCGGCTTCAAGGAGGTCGAGGGCATCCACTCGCGGACGGACTTCGATCTGGGCAACCACCAGAAGTTCTCCGGCAAAAAGATACAGTACTTCGACACCGAAACGGGCGAGAGCTATGTGCCCTATGTCGTCGAGACATCGATCGGCGTCGACCGCATGGTGCTTCAGGTACTGTCGGCCTCGTACGAGGAGCAGACGCTCGAGGGCGGCGACACCCGGCTGGTGATGCATTTTCCGCCGGCTTTGGCTCCCGTCAAGGCCGCCGTACTGCCGCTGGTCAAGAAGGACGGACTGCCCGAGGTGGCCCGCGAGCTGATGCACGCGCTGAAGGCCGACCACAACGTGCAGTACGACGAAAAGGACAGCATCGGCAAGCGCTACCGCCGTCAGGACGCGATCGGCACGCCGTTCTGCATCACGGTCGACCATCAGACGCTCGAGGACCGGACCGTCACGGTCCGCCACCGCGACTCGATGGAGCAGCAGCGCGTGGCCATAGCCGACCTGCCCGCAATGATCGGCGAGGAGGTCAGCCTGCGCAAGCTGTTCGCCAAGCTGGACTAAGCAGACGAAAAAATGAACCGAGCGGACCGTTCGACCGCCTGGTCGAACGGTCCGCTCGTTATGAACGATTACAACGACCGGGCCCCCGGGATCGAGTCCGATCGATTAAGGCGTCGCCCGACTCCATTGCCGAGCGTTGGTCGTCGAAGGATCACGAAAGGAATCGGAACGATTCTCGGATTGCCGATCAAAGCCCCATTCAGAAAAACGGTTTCGTCAATGAAATTCCTAAAATTCACATATATTCGATAATAGGACACGGATACGCAAACACTATCACTCCGATTCTTCGATCCCAACTAATTCCAACTATTATGAAAAACCTAATCTTTCCGCAGCATGTCTTTTTCTGTTCGTGGAAACTCTGTTTTTTTCCCGCTGTCACAACGACAAAACGAACCTGAGCGAATACGCTCTGTACAAATGGCATCACCCTGAAGGGAACGTTCCTTACGACACGTCCGATCTGGTCGTCGCTTGCGAGAGCGATCCGGACCGTTTCGTCATAGAACTCAAAAGCGAAGGGGATTCCCCGACATTGACCGGATCGAAATACGACCCGGTCGTCACGTTTACCGTTCCGGCCAATACGAGCACCGATGATCGCGAGTGGAAAATATTCGTCTCCGGACCGACTGCCGCCAGAGCGTTGTCCAACGATCGATGTATACCGACGTGACGATAGGAGAGACGACGTGGGCCCGCGGCAACATCGTGCTCAAGGATGGCCGGTTCGCGATCGGATCGCCGACCGACTTCGGGCTGTTTTTCCGGTTCAACAGCATTTATGGACTACCGTCCGACGATCCGAAAGCATGGATGTATCAAAACATAGCGTATAACCCGGACCAGGTAACGATTCAATGGAAGGATATGCCTTACGATGACGACAGCGATCCCTGCGGCTTGGCGGATCCAGCCGGGACATGGCGTTTGCCGACCAAAGACGAGATCGAATCGCTGAGCGGCACCGTGGATTTTAGTCAGCCATACGATTATAATTACGGCGAGATGAACGGCGTATTCGTTTACAAATATGCAGAAGGCAAACTGATCATGCCGGGTGGAGGCGTACTGTACGACACATACGGAACGGGCATGGCCCGTTATTACTGGAAAGGAGAAGGATACATCCGGTCCGGTACTCCATGCTATGCGATGAAAGGCCACCTTTTCCGTGACCGAACCACGATCGTGGAATTATTGGCCAACCGGTACGCCCTACCTGTCCGATGCGTCAGACAATAAACCGAATGCCGGCAAATATTCCAATTCGGCAAACCATCGTTACCCTCCGTTCCGAAAGCGAATCGCAGAACACGCCCCCGTTATGCGGATCGGTTCCACCGGCCCCATCCGCAAGCGCATTCGGAATGTCGAACGGAACCGTCATATACGGGGGATTCGGGAGACAGCGCATGCGGAAACAGGTTACAGCAGAGGGGAAGTCATCCGCCACGGTAGGGAAATGCTAAATCGCAGAGAATCGCTCGGCCGCAATCCTTCACGCGGACACCCGAGCTCCGATCCGTCGTCCTGCGAAAGGCCGACATCCTTTTCCAGAAAAAAAAGAAAGCGCAGCGACTGATCCGACCGAACGAATATCATGCAAGCTCCGGACCCGGCTCGATATACGCTCTTCGCAGCGAACGAAGCTGTCTTTCGGACGCCCGAGTTTTTTATCTGCCGCGTTTTTTATACCTTCGCCTCAGCGAAATGCAAACCAAAAGGAACGTCATGAACCGAACCGCGCTGTTTCCGGGATCGTTCGATCCTTTCACGCTGGGACACAAGATCGTAGTCGATCAGGGACTCGAACTGTTCGAGCGGATCGTCATCGCCGTCGGCGTCAACACCGAAAAGAGGGGCCTGCTGACGCCCGAGAACCGCGCCCGGCTGATCCGAGACCTGTACCGAAACGACTCGCGCATCGAGGTGGTCATTTACAACGAGCTGACCGGCAAGGTATGCCGCCAGCTGGGTATAGACACGATCCTGCGCGGCCTGCGCAACACGGTCGATTTCGAGTACGAGCGAAACATCATGCAGGTCAATCAGACGCTCTTTCCCGAGATCAAGACCGTGCTGCTGTTCACCCCGGCCAGGTACGTCGCCATCTCGTCGAGCGTCATCCGCGAGCTGGTCACCTTCGGAGGCGATCCGACCCCGCTGATGCCCGAAAACATCGATATTAAAAACTACCTGTAAGCCGAACAGAACAATCAACCGAACCAACGATATGGAATTTACCGCAGAACTGATCGCCGGCTACCTCGGCGGAGAGATCGCGGGCGACCCGAAGGCCGTCGTCACGAAACTCGCAAAAATCGAAGAAGGAGAAGCAGGCGCGCTCGCTTTTCTGGCCAACCCGAAATACGAGCATTATATCTACGATACGAAAGCGACGATCGTGATCGTCAACCGTTCGTTCGAGCCTACGGCTCCGGTCGCGGCGACGATGATCCGCGTCGACGACGCCTACTCGTGCTTCGCGAAGCTGCTCGAACTGTACGTAGCGAACAAGCCCCGGAAAAAGGGCGTCAGCCCGCTCGCGGCGATCGATGCGTCGGCCACGCTGGGCGACGAAACCTACGTGGGCGAGTTCGCGGTGATCGGCGCGAACGTCCGCCTCGGGAAAAACTGCCAGATATATCCTCATGTCTACGTGGGCGACAACGTCCGTCTGGGCGATAACGTACAGTTGTTCCCCGGCGTCAAGATTTACGAGCAGTGCGAGATCGGCGACAACGTGACGATCCACGCCGGATCGGTGATCGGAGCCGACGGATTCGGCTTCGCTCCGGACGACAAGGGTGCGTATCACAAGATTCCGCAAATCGGCAACGTCCGCATCGAGAGCGATGTCGAAATAGGCGCCAACACCTGCATCGACCGGGCGACAATGGGTTCGACGGTCATCCGCCGGGGCGTCAAGCTCGACAACCTGATTCAGATCGGACACAACGTCCAGATCGGCGAAAACACCGTATCCTCGGCCCAGACCGGCATCGCCGGCACCTCGCGGGTGGGCCGCAACTGCTTCCTCGCAGGACAGGTCGGCATCGCCGACCACGTGAACGTCGGCGACTTCGTGAAGATCGGTTCGAAGAGCGGACTGGACAAGGACGTGCCCGACGGCGAAGTGCGCTTCGGCTATCCGGCGAATATTACGGGG
>ERZ827037.1957-NODE-1957-length-19302-cov-17.234374_pt1 | contig 19302 bp, 9 predicted proteins | sample MGYA00519924_ERZ827037 | MGnify/ENA primary metagenome ERZ827037 (study PRJEB31778, sample SAMEA3449250) | human gut metagenome | biome: human gut; feature: human-associated habitat; material: faeces | place: United Kingdom | collected 2010/2012 ...
AGGTATTTCCGCTTTTTAATTATTCAGTTGTAACACATGTATTGTAATCCTACAAGAAGCAGAGGTAAATATTCATTTATAGGCGTTGCAAAAATAAAAATAAAGTCCTATAATAATTATGTTTAAGTGGATTTACTAGGAATACTAGTCACATCATCAAAATATAGGAGAGGAGAAAAAGGGATGAAAAAGAAGCTAAACAAGATCGCAGCTTTAGTCTTGGCTCTGGTCATGGTCATCACGGGATTTGTGGCAGTTCCGCAGATGGATGTACAGGCTGCGAACGATGTACCGTCAATTATAACTAAGACGGATGTCACAAACATGAAACCCGGTGATAAGGTTCATGTTGAATGTTGGCTTAAGCCAAATGGAAACGTGATGCAGGTTGTCGGCGGATTTGATTTTGACACAAAGGTATATACATATGTGAAGGACAGTTTGGAGCAAGATCCAAATAATGTTCTCAAAAAGAATCTTATGTTTATTGTAGATGAGGAAGACGTATATACAGCAGGTGGATTTTCAGTACTGCTTGAAATGAAGGAAGGTAATCCGGTAAATAAAGATGTATTACTTTTTACGTTTGATGTAACAGTTAATGAGAATGCAAAAGGCTCAGGTCTTATGGGCTTTAATTGTGTAGGAATTCAGACAGGAACAAATGATAATGACAGAACTGATATCGACGGCAAAGATGTTCCATTAACAACATTAGATAAAAATGGTAATAAGATTGAAAACGGAGAAATCCCGGTTGCAATCGAACTTTCTTCTCTTAAGATCAACAAAGAAGACTTTACAATGACGAAAGGTACTTCCGAGACACTTACAGTGACAGGAACACCTGCAGAAGCGTTGGAAGGTCAGACAATTACATGGAAGAGTTCTAATAAAGATGTTGTGACAGTTGATTCAAAAGGTAAAGTTGAGGCTGTCGGAGTTGGAAACGCAACAATTACAGCGACAGCAGCAGGCAAGAGCGACAGTGTAAAGATCACAGTAAACAATCCGTTGAAAAAAATTACTGTAGATCCGGCAACTCTTACATTGAAAAAAGGTACTTCAAAGACATTGTCAGTGAAATATGATCCGGCAGATACGACAGATAACAAAGCAGTAACATGGGAGAGCAGCGATAAGAGCGTAGCGACAGTTGATGCAAACGGTAAAGTGACAGCATTAAAAGACGGCAGCGCAACAATTACTGCAAAGGTCGGAAAACTTACAGCAACTTGTGCACTTACAGTACAGGAGAAGAAACTGACAGGAATTTCACTTGATAAAACAGCTTTGGAACTTTCCAAAGGTCAGAGCAGTGAAGCTCTTAAAGTGATTTATACACCGGCAGATACAACAGATGATAAGACAGTTACATGGTCAAGCGCCGATGAAAAGATCGCAACAGTAAAAAATGGTGTCGTTACAGCGAAAGCAACAGGCACAACAAAGATTACGGCAACAGTAGGTACACATAAAGCTGAATGTACAGTTACGGTTAATGCAAAATTGACAGGCATCAAAGTGACACCGGACAAGGTGACAGTTGAAAAAGGTCAGAAAGCAAACCTGAATGTAACATATCTTCCGGCAGATACAACAGATGAAAAAGCTGTTACATGGAAGAGCGAAAATGAGAGCGTAGCAACAGTTGATGAAAATGGTGTTGTTACAGCAGTTGCAGGCGGAAAAACAAAAGTTATCGCAACAGCAAAAGCAAACAATAAGATCACAGCAGTATGTGAAGTAAAAGTTCCGATCCATACAGAAAGTATTGCGCTGAATAAAACAGAAATTACAGATCTTCTGAAAGGTAAAACAGAGAAACTTGAAGTATCGTTTATTCCGAGCAATACAGAAGATAGCCGTGAAGTAAAATGGACAAGCAGCGCGGCGGATATAGCTGCAGTTGATGCAAACGGAACAGTAAAAGCACTGAAAGAAGGCACAGCTACAATCACAGCAACAACAGCCGATGGAAAACATACAGCTTCTTGTACAGTGACAGTAAAAGAAATTCACCTGACAGATGTTAAGCTTGATGAGATGAAGAATCCGTCTGAACTTTTCAAAGGTGAGAAACATCAAATTAAAATCGGACTGAATCCGATCGATACAACAGATAATGTAATATATACATTTGCATCATCTGATGAAAAAGTTGTTTCTGTAGATAAAAATGGTATGGTAACAGCTTTGAAAAACGGCAAAGCGACGATTACTATTACAGTAAAAACAACAAACACAGACTTTGAGAAAACACTTACTTATGATATAACAGTAGAAGAAATTCCGCTTGAGTCGATTGAAATCAAAGGTGATGTAACTTCTCTTGAAGAAGGAAAGACAACAAAACTTAACGTAGTATTCAATCCGACAAATACAACAGATGACAAAACAGTTGTATGGAGCAGCTCTGATACAAAAGTAGCAACAGTAGATGCAAATGGTGTTGTTAAAGCTGTAAAAGCCGGAAATGTAAAGATCACAGCGAAAGTTGGAGATAAGACGGCTGAGTACGCTTTGAAAGTAACAGCAAAAGCAAACGGTACAAACAATAAGAATGAGAAACCGGCTGACGGCGGTGCAGTAAAGACCGGAGATAGCAACCACATCTCAGGTTTCGTAGTAGCAATGCTTTTATCCATAGCAGCGATTGTAGGCGTAGTAATTTTCAAAAAAAGAACGCATAGATAAAAGTTAAAAGAAAGCTCCTTGTTGGCGACTGACCGACAGGGAGCTTTTTGGTATCAGAAGAAAGAAAAACAGTAGATGATATTGTATTTCTTTTGATACCAAAAAGCTCCGAAAAGGTGCAAAAAATATATGTTATAAAAGGGAAAGAGCGTAAGGAGAATAGAGGTTGATGAGAGGAAAAAGAATAAAACAGTTTATTTTAATTTTATGCATGGTCTGTCTTTTCGGAATGAATGTTCAGGCGGAAGATGTATATACGGAGTTTCATGTAGATAATCAAAAAGGAAAAGCGGGAGACGTCGTAACAGTTCCGGTAGAGTTTAATACAGGCCAGGAAGTCGGCGGCTTTCAGATCTCTATTTATTATGACAAAGAAGTTCTGGAATTTCAGTCGCTGGAGGCAGGAGATTTGATTGAAAAAGCCGGAGGCGGAATATTTGATTATAACCATATTGAAGAATCATCAGAAATAATCGTTGTGTATGTAGTTCCGGATACAGTGAAAAATGAAGGATCTATCGTTGATTTGAAGTTTAAATTAAAAAAAGACTGTACGGAGAAGCTCCCAATCGGAATGAAGCCGGATGAAGTGGTAGACAATACGGAGTCCAGTAACCCGATTACAGGAGAAGTTTCCGGTGTGGATAAAGAATTTCAGGAGAAAGTTGTGGGAGATCTTGCCGTAGTTTCAACAGATCAGAACAAATCAGACAGATCGAAGTCGGACGATAAATCGGACAAAAAATCAGATAAGGATAAAGACAAGTCAAAATCTGAAAAGGAATCAAGCGATGATAAAAAAGATTCGTCCGAATCAGGTGAGAAAGGGAAAGGTGACAGCGGGAAAAAAGATGCTGATAAGGCGGATAAAGATAAGAAATCGAAAAAATTATCAGCTGAAGATTTTAAAGCGCTGGCTGCATTTTTCGGAGTTATGATTTTATCAGGCGTCGTTGTTTACTTGATAAAGAAGAAAAACGGAAACAAACAAAAGTAAAAACAAGTCAGAAAACAGTGATAAAAATAAAATCAGAAAATAGCGATAAACAAATAAAAGCAAGTAAAAGCTGCGAGAGCGGGGGCGGGATAAAAATGCTGATTTTAATGACGTGTATAGTGATAGTCGGAATATTGGGCGGCGGGTATTATGTATCGGTGTCTGCGGTAACCGGAATCGTACTGACCGGAGTTTTGTTTTACAGAATGTATGTGAAGAAGCGTATCACAGCAGCGTGGGATCTGAATATGGCTGCCTTTGCCGTGCTTGTGTTCGGATATCTTCTGTCTTGTTTATGGGCGGTGGATTCGGGAATGGCTCTTATGGGAGTCGTGAAGTTCCTTCCGTTGTTATTGTTCTACGTACTTGTATCGGGTCTGACGGACGAAAGAGAGAAAATGATCGCGTCTCTTCCGATGCTTGGATGTCTTATGACTGCTTTTTCATTTGTTATGATGCAGTTTGAAGTTTTTGAACAATGGGTATCGGTTGCAGGCAGGTTGTCGGGATTTTTTCAATATCCGAATACATATGCATTGTTTATGCTAATCTGTCTGATTCTTGTAATGTGGAGATTTGATTACAAAAAAATTGACTGGCTCGATATCGTGTATGGTGTTGCCGCTGTATTTGGAATTATTATGAGCGGAAGCCGTACGGTATTCGTATTAACTGCTGTTGCCGTTATATGGGTGTTTGCGGCAAAGTCCTCGGGGAAAAAAGTTATTATTTCAGTGTTTGCGGCAGGCGCCGTTGTGGCGGTGATATTGGCTGTTGCAGCAGGAAGCGCAGGTATTCTTGAGCGATTTACAAATATTTCCTTCGGAGCAAGTACGTTTCTCGGAAGAATTTTGTATGTGCAGGATGCGCTCCCGCTTATATTAAAACATCCTTTCGGACTCGGATATTATGGTTATTACTTTATACAGCAGTCAGTACAGACTGGTGTGTATACAGTTGTAAATGCACATAATGAATTGATTCAGATCTTGCTTGATGCAGGCGTGATCCCGGCGGTATTTATGGGCGCGGCGGTTTTACGTTCTGTATTTACGAAGAGGACGCAAAGCCGGAACAGGATCGTTCTTAGCATTATGATCTTACATAGCTTGTTCGATTATGACTTTCAGTTTCTGGCGATGGGATTTGTGCTGATCCTGTTTCTTGACATGCGGAATATTAAGACGCAGAAAGTGCCTGTTTTAACCGGAACGGTTGTAGGTCTGACCGGGGCGGCGGCAGCGGCGCTTTCGATTATGTGCGGGGTTTCGGACGTTTGCTATACGTCGGGAAATTATAAAGCGGCTGAAAAAGTTTACAGTGGAAATACAATGGCGCAGCTGGCTCTTCTTACGAAAGCGGATAAGGCAGAGGAAATGAAAGCGATTGCGGAAAAAGTGATCGTGGATAATCAGTCTGTGTCTCTTCCATATAGTGCATTGGCACAGGCGGCTTTTGCGGATGGGGACGTAGAACAGTTTACGGAATATAAATTAAAAGCGATTGAACTTGCGCCGTATCAGTATGAAGAATACGAGAATTATCTTGAAGTTTTAGTATACTGCAATGACCTGTATCACCAGATGGGCGATAAAGACGGGGTAAGATTTTGCGTGGAAAAGGCAGAAGAAATCCCGAAGATGCTGGAGCAGGTAAAAGAAAATACGAGCGCGCTGGGCTGGAAGATCGTAGATCGTCCGCAAGTGACATTGTCTCATGAGAATCTTGAGATCATTGAGGACATGAGGAGGCGGATGGATGAATAAAAAGAGAATTGTCGGGGTCGCATTGGCTGTCGGAGCATGTGGAGTCCTTGCGGCGGCGGGGATGATGCTTAGCAAAAAAAGTGGAGCGGTCGTGCTTGATCAGGCCGGAAATGAGATTGCAAAACTTATATTGCAGGACGGAAAGATCAGTTATGAGTGTGAAGACAAATATCAGTCTTATGCGGATATCGTTTCGCAGGAAGCGGTCAAAATGATTCAAGAGCGCGAAGGTGTGAATGAAAAAACTGCGGCAAAAATACTGGCAGACAGAGAAATAACAGTGAAAACATGGCTCGACCGGGAAACTTTGGATGCGGTGATCGGCTCTTATAATGACGGTGAAGGAATGGCATGTGAGCGGTTCGGAGCGGCGGTTACTGATAAAGAAGGGCATCTGACGGCGTGTTACAGTGATACAAAAGGAAACGACAACTATAACAATGTGACAAAGCCGGCGTTTGCAGGATCGACGATGAAACCGCTTAGTGTATATGGCCTGGCGATTGAGGACGGAACGATATGTTGGTCATCGTTGTACGAAGATAGCGCTTATGGAGTTGTGGCAGGAGACAACGGGATTGCCAGAGAATGGCCGGAAAATGTCGTGCCGTTTACAGGGAAAAATGTGACGGCTGCAGATGCACTGAAAGAGTCAAATAATGCAGTAGCCGTGAAAGTACTGAAAGATTACGGTGTTGAGAAGTCGGTTCGTTTTTTGGAAGATACGCTCGGTTATGATGTGGATAATGAGAAAAAGATTTTAGAGGAGGAAGGAGAAGACCGAACCTTAAGCAATATAGCGAGTGGATATCTGGCGGAAGGAGAAGACAGAATTTTAAGCAACATAGCGCTTGGATATCTGGAGAACGGCGTGACGGTTTCCAAAATGGCGGACGCATATCAGGTATTTATAAATGAAGGAAAAGATACGCCTCTTTGTGCTGTGAAAGAAATAGAAAAATCAGGAGAGACCTATTGGACGCCGCAGCAGAAAGAATCGGAAGTGTTCAGTGAAGATACGGCTTATATTATGAACCGGATGCTTCGGGAAGTCGTGACAGACGGAACAGGTATATCAGCACAGGTGACAGGACTTGACGTGTGTGGGAAAACAGGAACGAGCGAGTATGGAGACCATTGGTTTGTCGGAATGATTCCGGGAAATGTATGTGCGGTATGGTATAAATCTGATAAAGATATGGACGCTGAAACTGCAGACGCCGCTCGGATATGCAAAGGGGTCTTTGAAAAAATCGGGGCAGATGCATCGGAGCAATATTCGATTCCAACCGGTGTGAAAGAAGAAGTATACTGCAAAAAGAGCGGACTTTTGGCAGGAGAACAGTGTCAAGAAACAGGTATCGGATATTATAAAGAAGGAACATTTTCAAAGTTGTGCGAGGAATGTCGATAATATTTATACCGTATAGAACAATACTATTTTATCGAATAATTGTTAAAAAGTATGTTTTGAAGGAGGCGATATTTTTACTTATAAAAAAGAAATATTATGAAAAGAAACAAGGGAGGAAAAGAACATGATCACAAAATTTGAGAGAAAAGTGATTGCAGGACTTACGGCTTTTCTGATGTGTCTGTCGATGATATTTGCAGTTCCAGTTTCGGTAAATGCAGAAGCAGAGCGGACACAGGATGAAGCAGTAAGCGGCGTACAGCAGAATGAGACAGTGAAGGATGTACAGATACCGGATGGTATGTCAGAAAATGTACCGCATGATATAATTGCAGGTGATGAGGCGGGCGATGTACCGCACGACATAACTGTAGGTGATGAGGCATCAGAAAAGGTACAACAGGATACAGTTGAGGCGGGTGGTGCGGCAAAGGAAAAAGAAGATCAGCCGACAGCGCCATATGAGGAAGAAACGAGAACACCTCAGATGCTGAATGTCGATCAGCAGGAAGAAGTGGCAGGAACAATCACTCTGAAAAAAGACGGAACACCGGAATATGGAGAAGTTGCTTTTTCGACAGAACAGACAATGGTTCGTTATCGTTTGAATATCGAGGAAGACGGGCAGTATTACTTTGGTTTAATTAAAGATTGGAATGTAAGTGCGTATGTTTCTCTTTTTGAAAGAACAGATGAGGGAGACAACTATTTGTCAAATGAATCTTACAGCTATGAGCTTCGTAAAGATGGAAATTATTATTTAGAGATAGAAAAATCTTCGGAAGAAGCGTTGGAAACTTTAAAGTGGTATGCCGGAAAAGTAAGAGATATTAAACCGGGAGAATTTGAAGCGGAATTAAGCGAAAATGTAGAAGAGATTTTTTACAATCTGACAGTGGATGAGACGGGATGGTATCGCTTTAGCTATGACGCATTGTCAATGAGCGTGAGAGATAAAGAGACCGGCGAATATATTTCTTCGTGGTCGTTCTGTAAATTAGAACAGGGTCATACTTATTATGTCGGTGTAAATAATAGAAATACAACTGGGGTGTTATCAAATAAATGGAGTGTGAAAAAAGGAAAAGCGATTCCGGTAGAGTTGGGACAAGTTTATCGGAATGAGAACTTAAAAGAGATTTATTATGTGTTCGTGCCGGAAACGACAGGGAAATATGTCGTAAAAGAAAGATCAACTATTTATGATGAAAATTGGAAAGAAATCGAACGTAAATCCGACGTTGCCGCTGTACAAATGGAGGCGGGAAAAACTTATTACATTACAGTGGAAGCTCGATATTGGAGTATCCAAAAATATGTGGCAAGCGAACAGGAAGCAATAGCGGTACAGGCGGGAAAAACATATACAGCGTCTCTCGAAGAAGAGAGATATGTTAATTATACGTTTACCCCGGACGGGACGGCAGTTTATAGGTTCAAGTCTCAGCAGGATAAGATGAATCTGAGCATGAAAGAATCTGATAAGATAATTGGGTTCGGTAATAGCAGTGGAAAAATTAATTTTTTTGCTTTGCTTGAAAAGGGAAAGACATATGAATTTTCAATAGGAGGAGATGGTTCAAGAGAGGTTCAGTGGAGCATTACAAAGGCATCTGTAAAAGCTGTTGAAGAAGGAACTGAGTATACAACGACAGAAGAGGAAACTCCAGTATATGATTTCGTTCCAAGTAAGTCAGGAGAATATATGTTTTCTTCAAAAGATGGAGGAACAGGAAAAGTATACAGCTCCGATTGGAAAGAAATAGACGGATACTGGTATAACGGAGCTGTTGAATTTGGTGTGAAAGTTTCATTGGAACAGGGAAAAACATATCATTTGGGCATTGCGTTATCAGATAAAGAAGCAAAATGGAAGATCGAGCAAGTAAAAGAGTCATCGGATTATACATATCGTGTGCTGTCTGATAATACAGTAGAAATTTTGAAATATTCCGGTGCAGAGAGCAATGTAACAGTGCCTGATAAGATTGATAATAAAGTAGTTAAATGTGTCGGTTACGGAGCGTTTGCAGAGAATGAAAATATTGTCGGTGTAACGATTCCGGCGCAGGTTACAGATTTATAGTACGGCGTATTTGCGTCATGTGCAAATTTGGAAACAGTTACATTTAAGGCAGGAAGCAAATTACAGAAAATTGCGGCAAGGGCATTTGAAAATTGTTCAAAGCTTCAGTCGATCAGCCTGCCTGACAGTGTTCAGACAATCGAAGAAAAAGGATTTGCTTATTGTAAAAATCTTGGAACAGTTGATCTCGGAAATGGATTAAAAGAGATTGATAACTATACATTTTACCATTCGGGAGTGACACGAATTCGTATTCCTGACAGCACGACAGAGGTTGGTAAGTGTGCGTTTGCTGGGTGTTCTTTGGATAATGTTATTCTCGGAAGCGGTTTGAAAGGCATTGAAGAAAGCGTATTTTCTGGCTGCGGTAATTTGAAACAGATTGAGATACCGGATAATATTACGTATATTTCGGATAGAGCATTTAGCTATGCAGGACTGACGTCTGTTGAGATACCGGATTCAGTGACCAGTATCGGAGAAGAGGCGTTTTACGGTTGTGGATCATTGAAAAAAGCGGTAATCGGAAATAATCTTGCTTATGTAGCGTATAGCGCATTTTATTCATGTGCTCTGACGGAGATTATGTGGGGAGGCAAGATTGAGAAAATAGGAAAATCGGCTTTTGCCCAGAATAAAAATCTTACGACAGTTTCGATTCCAAACAGCGTAACAGAGATCGAGTACGGGGCGTTTGCAGGATGTGAGAATCTGAGCGATATCGAAATTCCTGATTCGGTCGAGGCAATCGGTGGTTTTGCATTTGAAAGTGATATAAATCCAGGAAATACTGCATGGTATGACGCGCAAGCTGACGGAGATGTATATGCAGGAAAAGTTTACTACAAATATAAAGGAGAAGTACCGACGGATACAGTAGTCACGATCAAAGACGGTACAAAAGGTATCGCAGGATATGCATTTTATATGCAGAGAAATTTGAAAGAAGTTGTGATTCCTGATAGTGTTAATAATATCGGAGAAGCGGCGTTCATGGACTGCATATCTTTGAAGAATGTTACAATTCCTGACAGTGTCAATAATATCGGAGAAGTGGCGTTTATGGGATGTGAATCTTTGAAGACAGTCACAATCCCCGAATCTGTAAAAGTGATCGGAAGAGAGGCTTTAGGATATTTGTCGAGCAAGCAATATGAGCAGGGATATAAGGTAGAAGGATTTACAATCCGGGGAGTAGCAGGATCGGCTGCGGAGAAGTACGCAAAAGAAAACGGATTTACGTTCGAGGCGATGAAGCCGGATTATATAAAAGGTGATTCAGATTCGGACGGAAAAGTGACGATCTCAGACGTTCGTACTACTTTGAGGTATGTATGTCAGAAGGTTGAGTTGGACGAGGAGCAGAAACTTGCCGCAGATGTGGAAAAGGACGGAGTTATAAACATTAAAGATTTAAGGAAAGTATTGAGATTTGTATGTAACAAAATAGAAGAACTGTAAAAGCGATTGAAAGAGATTCAATTATACAGACTGCCGCTTGCGATTTTATATGCAAGCGGCAGTTTTGTTATAGAAAATAAATGAAAGGAGAGACGCGTATGATCACAAAATTTGAGAGAAAAGTGATCGCAGGACTTACAGCTTTTCTGATGTGCCTGTCGATGGTGTTAGCAGTTCCGGTTTCTGTAAATGCAGAGGCAGAACAGACGCAGGATGAAGCGGTAAGTGGTGCAAAGCAAGAGGAGACAGTGAGTGATGTGCAGATGCAGGATGAAACTGTAAATGATGCACAGCAAGACGTAACTACGGGAGAGGAAGTTGAAGAAGGTGCGGCCGGAGATATACAGAAATTGCCGGGGATGAGCGCAGAAAGCACAGATGCAATGCTGAATACAACGTCACAAGAAGATGTGATAGGAAGTATTACTCTCAAGAAAGACGGCACGGAAGAATCCGGTTCGATTATGCTGCAGGAAGATCAGACATCTGTTCGTTATCAGTTGAATGTTGAAGAAGACGGGCAATATTATATTACGGCAACAGGTGATAATTATTGGAGTACGTATGCGAGCATTACGGAAGAAACCGAAGACGGAACACAAGATGTGGAGATTATCAATTCACGAGTTGAACTTCGTAAAGCAGGAACATATTATTTGGAATTATCAGATTATTCATCAGAATCTCAAAAAATTATAAAATGGAAAGCCGGAAAAGTCAAAGATATTACCCCCGGAGAATTTGATATAGAGTTAAATGAGGAGAAGCCTGAGGCGTACTATAGATTGACAGTGGATGAATCCGGGGTTTATTATGTGCGTTCTGTAAAGGGGATGTCAGTTAAGATAAGAGACACACAGACAGGAAATGAAATTTTATCTTCATCGTCTTTTTATAAATTAAAAAAAGAGAATGTTTATGAGATTACACTCGGAAGATACAGTTGGGAAAACGCTTCAGGAAAATGGGGAATTCTGAAAGGAATCGAAAAAGAAGTAGAGTGTGACAAAGTGTATATTAATGAGACAGATGGCGTTTACTATAAGTTCGTTCCGAAAACGACAGGATATTATAGTGTAGAAGGCGGTTTTTATGACGAAGAGTGGAATCAGATTTATTCCGAAGAAATGCTTGCCGGGAATGCGTATTATTTAGCGCCGTATGGAAGATATTGGTGTATTAAACAGTCTGAATATACTCCGATTGATCCGGGTGGTTCTGGTGGAAAAGTACAGGTCAAAGTAGGCGAGACGTATACTCATGATATGAGAAAAGGCGGTTTTTATGAGTTTATACCGGAAGAAACGGCAAGTTATCATTTCCGCTCTAATGAAAATGTGAAACTGGAAGTTAAAGAGAGGATATTCGAGATAAACGGTATCGGAACTTTAGAAGGCAAAGTTGACTATTCAGTAGTTATGAGAGCCGGATCTGTATATTGGATACATTTGTACGAGATGGATGCAGCAACAGTTACATGGACGATTGAAAAAACAAAAACAAAAACTGCGGTGACAGGAACAAAATATACTGCTGTAAAAGGCGGATCAGACACATATGATTTTGTACCAAGTAAATCCGGAGATTATTCTGTTTCTTTTAACGGAAAAGGCGGAGTTTTAGTATATGATGACGCATGGAATGAGATAAAAAAATATTATCCTGAAGAAGCAGACGGAAGCCGTGTTGTTCTTTCGCTGGAACAGGGAAAAACGTATCACTTTGCTGTTGCAGCATTAGAGAAAGATATGCAATGGGAAATCGAATCAGCTAAAACAAAAAACGGATTCGTATACACAAATTTAGCTGATAATACAGTAGAGATTTTGAAATATACAGGAACGGAAAGTAATGTAACAATACCGGATAAGATTGACAATAAAGTCGTAAAAACTCTTGGAGCTGAATCATTTACAGAGAATGAGACGGTAGTAGGAGTTACGATTCCGGCACAAGTTACGAATCTGCAGTACGGAGCGTTTGCATCATGTACGAATTTGAAGAAAGTAACTTTCGCACAAGGCAGTCAACTGAAAAAAATCAAAGAAGAAACATTTGAACACTGTCAAAAGTTAGAAGAAATACATATTCCCGACAGTGTTACACAAATAGAGAAGGGAGCGTTTTATTATTGTCGGTCTTTGAGCAAGTTAACGCTAGGGAAGAAGCTTGAGGTAATTGATAACAACGCCTTTGAAGGCTGCAGCAGTCTGAAACAGATTGAAATTCCTGATTCTGTGGAAAGTATCGGAGAGGGAGCATTTACATATTGCACTTCTCTTGAACATGTGACGATTGGAAATAAACTGGCATATGTAGCGAAAAGTGCATTTTCATGGTGTAACCTGACGGAAATTACATGGGGAGACGGAATTGCAAAAATCGGAGACAGTGCGTTTGCTTGTAACCAAAAACTTACGACGGTTTCGATTCCTGATACAGTAACGGAACTTGAATACAAAGCGTTTGCCGGATGTGTAGAGTTAAGTGATATTGAAATTCCTGATTCGGTAGAAGCAATCGGAGGCTATGCATTTGAGAAGTGGGATATATATAATGAAGGTGGGGACACTGCATGGTATGACGCACAGGCTGACGGTGATGTGTATGCCGGAAAAGTTTACTACAAATATAAAGGAACAATCGCAGAAGGCGGTACTGTCAATCTGAAAGCCGGTACGAAAGGAATCGCAGGATATGCGTTCCTTGATCAGATAAATCTGACAGGAATTGAAATTCCTGATAGTGTAACGAATATCGGCGATTATGCATTTGTCGGATGTGAAAAATTAAACAAAGTGACTGTCCCTGCTTCTGTAACAAAAATCGGAGAGAAAGCTCTTGGATATTTGACGTCGGGAAAGGGAGGACAGGCTTATAAGTTAGAAGGCTTTACGATCCGGGGAGTAGCCGGTTCAGCTGCGGAGAAGTATGCGAAAGAAAACGAATTTAATTTTGAGGCGTATACTCCTGAGTATATTAGAGGAGATGTGGATGCCGACAGAAAAGTTAGTATCGGAGACGTCCGTATGACATTGCGGAGCATCTGTAAGAAGGCGGAATTGAACGGAACACAGAAGCTTGCGGCAGATGTGGAAAAAGACGGAACAGTAGATATAAAAGACTTGCGGAAGATTTTAAGATATGTCTGCGGTAAAATTGAATATTTGTAAAGCATATTATTAAGTGTATTGTTAAACGCATTTTGTGAGTGAATCTCAAAAGTGTAAGAATGGGAAGAACCCTGCTTTGCCGAAAGGCGGAGCGGGGTTCTTCTTATACTGCGATCATCCGTGAATGTGAGCGCTGACGATATCTCCGCGATAACTATTCTGTGGATGCCAGTGATATCTGCGGCGATAACTATTCTGTGGATGCCAGTGATATCTGCGGTGATAACTATTCTGTGACTGTCGGCGATATATGTTGTGGTAATTATTCTGTAAATGTCTGTGATATATGTTGCGGTAATTATTCTGTAAATGCAAGTAATATGTGATGCAGTGATCTGTGCAGATACGGCAGATATTCTTCCATACTGACAGGCTGGCTGTTATGGATACAGTTATAACTTGTAGAGCCGATCAGTTCTATCATCGTGAATAGAAGCAGTTCCGGAGCAGGGCAGTTTACATTGTATTTTTTCAAAGCGGTCATGTAGTGATCGTAGAATTGGCTGGAGAAAGAAGGATCTCCGTTTGTAAAGACACTTTTAAATATCCCCCATGATAAGTTTTTGGCAATAAACTCCATGAAGAAGTGGTTTTTTTGAAATCGTTCGATAATGTAGTCCGTAGTAAAGAGCAGTTCATCCTCAAAACTGCTCACATTTGCTTTTTCAAGAGCGCGGTGTGCATCGTCAAAAAGTTGATTTGCCTTATATACGATGAGTTTGTCACGCAGATCGTATTTATCCTTGAAATACAGGTAAAAAGTTCCTTTTGCAAGGCCGGCCTGTTGGACAATATCAGAAATTGTTGTTTTGGCAAATCCTTTTCCTGTGAAAAGATGAAAGGCAGTTTCGAGAAGTGTGCTCTCTTTCTGCTTTTTATTATCATCAACTTTGCTCATAATAGATCCCCTCTTATTTTTGATGCTTAATCTTTTGTTATTTTTCCTATATTATGAATTGTTTTATTGAGAAAGTCAATAAAATGACTAAAATTCATTTTTATCGCTGAAAAATATTGACTATTAGTCATTTTTGGAATATATTGTGTATTATACAAAAAATAAGGAGATGATTTCAGTGGTCAAAGCAGGCAAGTGGATTGCAAAGCATCGGGTGTTGATCTTGATTGTCAGCGCGCTGCTTATGATTCCGTCTTTTTTCGGAATCGTGAATACGAGGGTCAACTATGATCTGCTCAGCTATCTGCCTGAACATCTTGAAACCGTGAAGGGGCAGGATATTTTGGTAGATGAATATGGCATGGGAGCGTTTTCCATGGTCGTAGTAGAAGATATGGAACTAAAGGATGTACAGAAGCTGGAAGAAAAGTTCAGCGAAGTACCGCATGTAAAAGATGTGTTATGGTACGATGATGCCGCAGATATCAGTCTTCCCGTCGAGATGCTGCCGAAGGATATAAGGGAAGCCTTTTTCAAAGGAGAAGCAACGATGATGTTGGCTCTTTTTGATAATACGACATCTTCGGACGAGGCAATGGATGCGGTGACACAGATGAGGCAGATTGCAGATAAGCAATGCTTTATAAGCGGAATGACAGGTGTTGTTACAGATATTAAAAATCTTTGCCTGCATGAGCTCCCGATTTATGTGGTGATCGCAGTACTCTGCTGTCTTTTGATATTGGAACTGACGTCCACGTCGTTTCTTGTACCGATCTTGTTTTTGATAAGTATCGGAGCGGCGATTGTATATAATCTCGGAAGCAATATCTTTTTGGGAGAAACGTCCTATATTACGAAAGCGCTGACTGCGATTTTACAGTTAGGCGTAACGATGGATTATTCCATTTTCCTTTTGAATAGTTATGAGGAAAATAAGAAACGGTTTCCGGGAGAAAAAGAACGGGCGATGGGGCATGCGATCGCGAATACGTTTAAGTCGGTTGTCGGAAGTTCGGTGACAACGATCGCAGGCTTCGCGGCGTTGTGCGCCATGACGTTTACACTTGGAAGAGATCTCGGAATCGTAATGGCAAAAGGTGTTGTTATGGGAGTGCTCTGTTGTGTGACGCTGCTTCCTTCACTTGTTCTTGTATTTGACAAATGGATAGAAAAAACAACGCATAGACCACTGTTTTCTAATATGAATAAACCGTCAGAGTTTATTACGAAACATTATGCTGTCTGGATCGTTTTGTTCCTTGTCCTTTTGTTCCCTGCAATTTACGGAAACAACCATACGAAGATCTATTATAATATCGCTCAGTCTCTTCCGGGATCGCTTGACAGTAATGTGGCGAATGAAAAACTGGAAAAGGATTTTGAAATGGGAAACATGCATATGATCCTCATGGATAAAAATATGGATGGTGTGCAGAAACAGAAAATGCTCGATCAGGTTGATGAAGTTGACGGTGTAAAATGGACGATCAGCATGAACTCTTTGATAGGTCCGTCCGTGCCGGATTCGATGATCCCGGACGATATTAAGAGTATGTTGAAAAGCGATCACTATGAGCTGGCATTTATTTGTTCGGAATATGCATCTGCAACAGATCAGGTAAATACACAGATCGCACAGATCGACGATATTGTGAAATCATATGACGATGACGCTATGGTGATCGGGGAAGCGCCTTTGATGAAAGACCTTCAGGATGTAACGGATGTAGACCTTACAATGGTCAATGTTCTTTCGATGGCGGCGATCTTTCTGATCATTATGATCGTATTTAAGTCAATTTCCCTTCCGGTTATTCTTGTATCGGTTATCGAGTTTGCAATAGCGGTCAACATGGCGTTTCCATATTATATGGGAACGGAACTTCCGTTTGTGGCAAGTATTGTGATCGGAACGATTCAGCTTGGAGCGACTGTTGACTATGCGATCTTGATGACGAGCCGTTATCAGAAAGAACGCGGACGCGGAAGGTCGAAAAAAGAAGCGATCGCGATCGCTCATAAAACAAGCATGCCGTCAATTATCAGCAGCGGTTTAAGTTTCTTTGCGGCGACGTTCGGAGTGGCGTGCTACTCTAAAGTAGACATGATCGGTTCTATATGTACATTGTTGGCAAGGGGAGCGATCATCAGTATGATCGTAGTTATACTTGTACTTCCGGCGATGTTTATGATATTTGATAAAATTATCTGTAAGACATCGATTGGATTTCTCGGAGAAAAGGCGAAGAAAACGGCGCAATAAAAAGTAATGGAAACAAAAAGTAAAACTATGAATGTCGGGAAAGGATGTTGGCAGTTATGAATAAAAACAGAAGAATGAAACATGTAGTAGCGGCTTCACTGGCTTTCGGAGCGGCGGCGCTTACCGGATTCGGACAGATCGCTCCGGCAGCAGTATATGCGGCAGAGCAGACGGAAACTGTGAAAACAGAAAGTACAAAAAGCGGAGAACAGGCAGACGAAGGCCTGTTTAAAGAAGAAACGGTTTATGTCAATGCAGATGCAAACGGAGCGGTAAAACTTATAACAGTTTCGGATTGGCTGAAAAATGCGGGAACGACAGAAAGTTTAAAAGATGTCAGCGAACTTGACGGTATTAAAAATATTAAAGGAGAAGAAACCTTTTCGGAGTCGGGCGATAATCTGACGTGGGATACAAACGGCGCAGATATTTATTATCAGGGAACGACTGAAAAAGAACTTCCGGTTTCCGTGAAACTGACCTATTATCTGGATGGAAAGAAAATCAGTCCTTCAGAGCTGAAAGGAAAAAGCGGACATCTGAAGATCAAAATTGATTATACAAATAACACAAAGAAATCGGTGAATGTAAGCGGAAAATCCGAAGAACTAAGCAGTCCGTTTGTAATGATGACAGGAATGATACTTCCGAATGAGACGTTTAGCAATGTGGCGATCGACAACGGAAAAGTAGTGTCAGACGGGAATAGAAATATCGTACTTGGATTTGCTGTTCCGGGTATGAAAGAAAGTCTGGGAATGAATGATTTCTCGCAGTCGTCTTCGCAGGTATCGCTTCCTGAAAGTCTTGAGATAAGCGCGGACGTAACGGATTTTACGATGTCCTCTACTTATACGGTCGCATTGTCCGATATTTTGGAAGATTTGAATGTGAAAGAAATCGTTGATTACAGTTCTTTGCAAAGCGCTCTTGATGAGCTGGAAAATGCGGCGTTGGAACTGGTAAGCGGAACAGATACGTTGTCTTCCGGGGCGGCGCAGCTTTCTTCCGGCGCGGCAGAATTAGAAGACGGCATCAAGAAATATACAGATGGAACGGATACGTTGGCAAATGGAGTTGTATCTTATGTAAATGGGGAACAACAGTTAGCAGACGGCGCAAAAAGCCTTACGGAATTGAGCGCAGGCTTATCCCAGGTTCAGTCAGCAGTGAGTCAGCTTAGCGCAGCCACAGACGGAAGTTTGACAAGCGTGAATGAGAAAGATATTAAGGCAGGAGCGCAGAAATTGGCAGACGGAACGCAGCAGCTTGTACAGGTTCTCGGAACAGAGGCTGTTCAGGCTGTGATGCAGCAGGTGACAAGTATGATCGAGATGGGAAAGGCGCTCATTGAGGAAACGAAAGGGCTGGAAACAAGTCTGCAAAACGGAATCGTAACCCCGGTTCAGGATCTTGCGGCGCAGGCACAGGCAATTTCAGGAGAGCTTCAGAAAATTTCAGATTTGCAGACGAATCTTACAAATGCATGTACTGCCGTAAATACTGCGGTAAACGAAAATAATGCTGTTATTGATGCCGATAATGGACAGATTGCGGCGAATAACGAAAAGATTACGTCAGCTAAGACGAAAGCCATCTCAAGTTCACAGACGATTCAACAGGCGGTAGATTCCCTGACGGCGAAGAGAAATGAAATCGCACAAAATGATCCTCAGTCAGCGGCTCTTGCAGATCTTGATAATGCGATACAGGCGCTGAATGAAGCGAAAAACGCCGCGGCTGAAGTGACCGATATGCCGGAACTTTCTTCTATAGAAGGAAAACTAAATCCGGTGCAGGCGGATCTGTCAGGCGTGGATGTGCAGGCTGTTCAAAATGCAGTAGGAAAAATGAAAGTAGATCTGTTTACATTAAAACTTGCGGCTGCAGGAATGAATGCAAAACTTCCCGAAGTAGAAGAAAAATTAGACGCAATCCAGAAAGCGGGAGAAAACCTGCCTTTGGATCAACTGGGAGCGCTGACAGGTAAGATCGACGATCTAAATACGGGAATGCAGGGGCTTAACAGTGGAATCGGATCTTTGCATACGAATCTATCATCTTTAGATCAATCTCTTGCAGTATCAGTACCGAAAGCGGCTTCCGGAATCGCACAGCTAAACGGAGGATTTACACAATTAGGCAGCTTTAACAGTCAGCTTACGGCAGGAGCGGAGCAGTTAAAAGAAAACAGCAGCGTACTGAAAAACGGAGTGTCGGCTTTGAACAGCGGAGCGAAAACTTTGTCAGAAGGAGCTGTGACGCTGGCGGACGGAATGAAGACGTTTGATGCAGAAGGAACGAGTAAACTGAAAACAACGGTTGAAGGTGCGGTCGGAGAATTGATGAACCGGTTAGAAGCGCTGACATCTAAAGAGTGCAGCTATGATACGTTCAGCGGAAAAGACAGCGCGATGGACGGTAATGTAAAATTTGTAATCGAAACAGAAGCGATTGAATAAAAGCAGAAAAAATGCCTCCCCTGTCTGAGTGATATGCTACCCTCATATAGGACAATGAAATATAAAAGTCCTATATGGGGGT
>ERZ827037.1958-NODE-1958-length-19301-cov-9.055076_pt1 | contig 19301 bp, 20 predicted proteins | sample MGYA00519924_ERZ827037 | MGnify/ENA primary metagenome ERZ827037 (study PRJEB31778, sample SAMEA3449250) | human gut metagenome | biome: human gut; feature: human-associated habitat; material: faeces | place: United Kingdom | collected 2010/2012 ...
AGGCCAATCAGCAGCGCCTCATGACCAACGCCTACTACCCCTTCGACCTGGAGTCCGAAGAGGCCATCTACCGCAAGTGCTATTAAAATTTTTCCAGACAACGAAGGGAGAGACGGCGGCTGCCGTCTCTCCTTTTTTCCTTTCGCCACGCGGTTTCTTTCCTCTATACACCGCACCTTTCTTTGCATTTTTGTACAGTACATACAAAAATATAATGAAATCAAAAATATTTTATAGGCGTTCTTTTTTGGATTGAGGATTGACTTTCCGAAAGAGAGCCGCTACAATTGGAAACAACATCAACGGGTTGTCTGTTTTGAAAGGAGTGGAACACCATGGCATTTTACACGACGTCTTCCCAGTCCATGATGATGAATGGTGCGTCCGCTCGCCAGGCGGCGTCTACTTCCTGCGCCTATTCCACGGAGATGTCCCGTGCTTCCATGATGAATATTGCTCTGATTCTGGACGCCATTCTGCTGGCGTCCATTATTATTTGCGCCCTGATTCCCCTTGCCATTCTGGTATCCGTACTGGCAGTGGCCCTGTTTGTTCTGGTACTGGTATTGTTGGCAGCAGAGTATCATCATACGCCGAGATCGCGACGAGGTGCATAACTGTTTGATACAGTAAAGCGGCTCCGCATCTGGCGGGGCCGCTTTTTTGTATAATCTGAACCAAGAAAAGGAGATTGCAAGATGAAAAAGAAGTTCTTTGCCCTCATGATGGCCATGGTTATGGTCCTCAGCCTGGCCGCCTGCGGCGGCTCGGATGAAGCCGACTCCAACTCCGGCGATTCTGCCGGCGGGGAGAGCTCCGGCAGCAGCGCCTTCAAAGTCGGCGTCATTGGCCCCCTGACCGGCGGCGCCGCCATCTATGGCACCTGCGTGGCCAATTCTGCCCAGATCGCGGTGGACGAAATCAATGCCCTGGGCGGCGACATCCAGTTTGAGCTGATGACTGAGGACGACGTCAACGACGCTGAGACCTCCGTCAACGCCTACAACGCCCTGATGGACGACGGCATGCAGATCCTGGTGGGCACCGTCACTACCCAGCCGGCCCTTTCCGTGGTCCCGCTGGCCTATGAGGATCGGGTGTTCACCCTGACCCCCTCCGCCTCCGGCGACGACGTCATTTCCATCAACGACAATGACAACGTGTTCCAGATCTGCTTCACCGACTCCAACCAGGGCTCCCGTTCCGCCCAGTACATCGATGAGAACTTCGACAGTCCGAAGATCGCCATCATCTACAAAAACGATGACCAATACTCCATCGGTATCCGGGACAACTTCAAGGCAGAGGCCGATTCCCGCGGTATGGACATCGTCTATGAGGGCACCTTCACCGAGGCCAGCCAGACCGACTTCAACGTCCAGCTGGCTGGTGCCCAGTCCGCCGGCGCCGATCTGCTGTTCCTGCCGATCTACTATACCCCCGCCTCTGTCATTCTGACCCAGGCCAACGCCATGGGCTACGCCCCCACCTTCTTCGGCGTGGACGGCATGGACGGCATCCTGACCGCCGAGAACTTCGATGCCTCTCTGGCTGAAGGCGTCTACCTGCTGACTCCCTTCTCCGCCGACTCTGAGGACGAGATGACCCAGAACTTCGTGGCGGAGTATCAGGACCGGTTCGGCGAGATCCCCAATCAGTTCGGTGCCGATGCGTATGACGCCATCTACACCCTGTATCAAGCCATCCAGGCCGCCGGCGCCACCGCCGACATGTCCAATGAGGAGATCTGCGATGCTCTGATCGAGGTCATGCCCACCCTGGCCGTCACCGGCCTGACCAGCGCCGGCTCCGAGATGACCTGGGACGAAAACGGTGCTGTGTCCAAGGACCCCACCGCAGTCATTATCGAAAACGGTACCTATGTCACTCCCTGACAGCGGAACACACACTCCACTGTAATAGAGGACAGGGATCGGCTGCCGGAACTCCGGCAGCCCTCCCTGGACTTCTATGGTGGAAACCGACGCGGGGAGCTGTCACCGCCCCGGTTTCTGCCATAGAAGGGGAAAGAGAGGAAAATACTTATGGAATTTCTATCCTACCTGATCACGGGCATCAGTCTGGGAAGCATCTACGCCATCATCGCCCTGGGCTACACCATGGTATACGGCATTGCCAAGATGCTGAATTTCGCCCACGGCGACGTTATCATGGTTGGCGCCTATGTGTCCTTTTACGTGACCATGTTTGCAGGCAGCAACCTGCTGGGAGAGGATCCCTCCGCACTGACCACCGGCGCTGTGGCTCTGGTGTCCGTGCTGCTGGCTATGGTGGTCTGCACGGTTCTGGGCGTGGTCATCGAGGGGCTGGCTTACCGCCCCCTGCGCCAGGCCGGCAGCCTGGCGGTGTTGATCACCGCCATCGGCGTCAGCTACTTCCTGCAGAACGCAGCGCAGCTGCTGTTCGGCGCGAATCCCAAGAACTTCACCCCCGTGGTCAGCGGCCAGCTGACGCTGTTTGACGGACAGCTTCGGATCTCCTATGTGGCGCTGCTGACCATCACGGCCTGCGTGGTCATCATGCTGGGGCTGACCGCTTTCACTGGAAAGAGCAAGATGGGCAAGGCCATGCGGGCCTGCTCGGAGGACCGGGGCGCAGCCCAGCTGATGGGCATCAACGTCAACGCCACCATCTCTATGACCTTTGCCATCGGTTCCGCCCTGGCGGCCATCGCCGGGGTATTGCTGTGCTCTTACTCTCCGGTGCTCCAGCCCACCACCGGCTCCATGCCCGGCATCAAAGCCTTCACCGCTGCGGTGTTCGGCGGTATCGGCTCCATCCCCGGCGCCTTCCTGGGCGGACTGCTGCTGGGCGTCATTGAGGCCATGGCGCAGGCCTATATCTCCACGCAGTTGTCCAACACGATCCTGTTCGCCGTGCTGATCGTGGTGCTACTGGTCAAACCGTCCGGCCTGCTGGGCAAGTATGTGCCTGAGAAAGTGTGAGGTGGCGGTATGAAAGGCTATTTCAAAAACATGAAAACCATCACCAAGGTGGACTTCGCTACGTATCTGGGCGTGATCCTGGCTTTTATTGTGGTATCGGTCTGCCAGGCCCAGGGACTGGTGAACCGTTCTCTGGGCGGTATGCTGGTTCCCATCTGCTGCTACGTGTGCATGTCCATCTCCCTGAACCTGACCGTCGGCATTCTGGGGGAGCTGTCTCTGGGCCATGCCGGCTTCATGAGCGTGGGCGCCTTCTCCGGCATCATTGCCGCCATGAGCCTGCAATCTGCTGTCCCAAATGATCTGGTGCGGATGATCATCGCCCTGGTGGTGGGCGCCTTCTTTGCCGCCATCGTGGGCTTCATCGTCGGGATTCCGGTGCTGCGGCTCCGGGGGGACTACCTGGCCATTGTCACCCTGGCCTTCGGCGAGATCATCAAGGATCTGATCAACTGCCTTCTGGTGGGCTGGGATGAGAACGGCCTGCACATCGCCCTGAACGTGGACGGCACCAAGAGCATGTCCTCTCTCGGCCTCAGCGAAAACGGCATCGAAATCATCAAGGGCGCCCAGGGCGCCACGGGCAACGCCCGCATCGCCACCTTTGCTATGGGCTTTGTACTGGTGATGATTACCCTGGTGGTGGTGCTGAATCTGGTCCGCAGCCGGACCGGCCGGGCTATCATGGCCATCCGGGACAACCGGATCGCCGCCGAGAGCGTAGGCATCAACGTCACCAAGTACAAGCTGATTGCCTTCGTCACCTCTGCCTCCCTGGCAGGTGCCGCCGGTGCCCTGTTCGGCCTGAACTACTCCAATGTCACCGCCGTACAGTTCGACTTCAACACCTCCATTCTGGTGCTGGTGTATGTGGTGCTGGGCGGTCTGGGCAACATCTGGGGCTCCATCGTGGCAACAGTTGTTCTGTATGTGCTGCCGGAGGCCCTGCGGCAGTTCTCTGACTATCGGATGCTGGTGTACGCCATTGTGCTGATTCTGGTGATGCTGGCCACCAACAACCCGCAGGTGCGGACGCTGATCAGCCGGATCATTCCCAGAAGAAAGGGGGCAGCCCTCGATGAGTAAGAAATTTGAAAAGGGCAAGATGGTCCCTGTTCCCAGCCATGCCATCATTCCGGAGCGGGACATCGACAAATCCCCCATTCTGGAGTGCAGCCACCTGGGCATCGACTTCGGCGGCCTGCGGGCGGTGAATGACTTCAACCTCACCATCGGCCGGACGGAAATCGCCGGCCTCATCGGCCCCAACGGCGCCGGCAAAACCACTATCTTCAACCTGCTGACCAAGGTCTATCAGCCCACCCGGGGCACCATCCTGCTGGATGGACTGGATACCTCCGGCAAGACCACAGCTCAGATCAACCGCATGGGCATTGCCCGGACCTTCCAGAACATCCGCCTGTTCAACAACCTCTCCGTGGAAGACAATGTGAAGATCGGTCTCCACAATCAGGAGCGCTACTCCGCCATCACCGGCGTTCTGCGCCTGCCCTGGTACTGGAGCCGGGAAAAGGCCGCTCATGAGCGGGCACTGGAACTGCTGTCCCTCTTCGGGATGGCGGACCTGGCGGACCATCAGGCCGGTTCCCTTCCCTACGGCGCCCAGCGCCGGCTGGAGATTGTCCGGGCCCTGGCCACCAATCCCTCTCTTCTATTACTGGATGAGCCCGCCGCGGGCATGAATCCCTCTGAGACGGCGGAGCTGATGGAGAATATCGTCAAGATCCGGGACACGTTCCAGATCGCCGTCATGCTGATCGAGCACGACATGAAGTTGGTCATGAGCATTTGCGAGGGCATCTGCGTCCTGAACTTCGGGCAGGTCATCGCCAAGGGCACCGCCGAGGAGATTCAATCCAACCCCGCCGTCATTGAGGCATATCTCGGTAAACAGAAGGAGGCGTGACCATGGAACCGATTCTGAAAGTCAGCGACATCAACGTCTACTACGGCGCCATACACGCCATCAAAGGTGTCTCTTTCGAGGTAAATCCCGGAGAGGTTGTCACCCTGATCGGCGCCAACGGCGCCGGCAAATCCACCACGCTGCAGACCGTCTCCGGCCTGCTCCACTCCCGCACCGGCTCCATCGAATTTCTGGGGGAGAACCTGATGGGCGTCCCAGCCCACAAGGTCGTGGCCAAGGGACTCGCCCAGGTGCCGGAGGGGCGGCGGGTCTTCCTGCAGATGACCGTAGAGGAGAATCTGGAAATGGGCGCCTATACCCGGTCCGGCGGCGACATCGACGCGGATCTGGAAAAGGTCTACGCCTATTTCCCCCGGCTGATGGAGCGGCGGCGGCAGATCGCTGGCACCCTCTCCGGCGGCGAACAGCAGATGCTGGCCATGGGCCGGGCGCTGATGAGCCGTCCCAAGCTGCTGATGCTGGATGAGCCCTCCATGGGCCTGGCACCCATTCTGGTTGAGCAGATCTTCAAGATCATCCAAACCCTCCATGAGGCGGGCACCACCATTCTGCTGGTGGAGCAGAATGCCCAGGCAGCCCTGAGTATCGCCGACCGTGGCTATGTGCTGGAGACCGGAAAAATCGTCACCTCCGGCACCGGAACGGAGCTGTTGGCCTCCCCGGAAATCAAAAAAGCCTATCTGGGCGGCTGAAGTCTCAGAAAAAGGAGAGCGTGTGCTCTCCTTTTTTCTTTGCAATCTGCCAGGCATGTGGTATACTGCTGTCATGACGGAAAGGAGGGATCCCATGCGCGCGGAAGAACGGCGGCAGGCCATTCGGGAGCTTCTGCAGCGGGCAAAGCAGCCTGTCAGCGCAACGGCCCTGGCGGCTCAATTCTCCGTCAGCCGACAGATCATCGTGGGGGATATTGCCCTGCTGCGGGCGGCTGGAGCAGACATCTCCGCTACGCCCCGGGGCTACGTGATCCTGCGAGAGACGGGAGGTCTGGTGCGGCAGGTGGCCGTCCAGCACGATGCCGCTGGGATGGGAGAGGAGCTGAACGCTATGGTGGACCAGGGCTGCACGGTACTGGATGTCATTGTGGACCACCCCATTTACGGGCAGCTGACCGGCCCTCTGCAGCTCTCCAACCGCTATGATGTGGGGCAGTTCCTCTCCCGCTGTGCGCAGTCCGACGCCCGCCCGCTGTCGGAACTGACGGAGGGGATCCATCTCCACACTCTCTCCTGTCCGGATGAGGCGGCATTCGGCCGGGTGTGCCGGGAGCTGCGGCGGCTGGGCGTCTTGCTGGAAGGTTGAACATGTAAAAAAGCAGTTGACAGGAACCGGGATTTTGTGTATGATACGGTTTACAGGTGTCAAGACACCTGTAAACCGTATTTTTTGATTCTACATAAAGCAGGTGTCTCCCATGGAACAGGTCAAAGGCTTTCTGAAGCGCAAAAACATTGTGATCTCCGCCAAGCGGTACGGCATTGACGCCCTGGGCGCCATGGCTCAGGGACTCTTCTGTTCCCTGCTGATCGGCACGATCCTCAACACCATCGGCACCCAGTTCCACATTGGCTTTCTCACCGCCCAGGTCATCACCATCAATGGCGTGGGGTATACCATCGGTGGACTGGCGTCGTTCATGAGCGGGTCCGCTATGGCGGTGGCCATCGGCTACGCTCTCCAGGCGCCGCCTATGGTGCTGTTCTCCCTGGTGACGGTGGGCTATGCCTGCAACGCCCTGGGCGGGGCGGGCGGACCGCTGGCCGTGCTGTTCGTGGCTATCATCGCCGCTGAGGTGGGCAAGGCCATCAGCAAGGAGACGAAGGTGGACATCCTGGTGACGCCCATCGTCACCATCCTTGTGGGCGTGGGAGCGGCCTGGATCATTGCGCCCCCCATCGGCGGAGCAGCCAGCGCCTTTGGCCAGCTGATTATGCGGACCACGGAGCTGCAGCCCTTCTTCATGGGCGTTCTGGTGTCCGTGCTGGTGGGCATCGCCCTGACGCTGCCCATCTCCTCCGCCGCCATCTGCTCCGTGCTGGGACTGACCGGACTGGCAGGCGGCGCCGCCGTAGCGGGCTGCTGCGCCAACATGGTGGGGTTCGCCGTCCTCTCCTTCCGGGAAAACCGCTGGGGCGGACTGGTGAGCCAGGGCATCGGCACCTCCATGCTGCAGATGCCCAACATCGTGAAGAACCCCCGCATCTGGCTCCCTGCCATCCTCACCTCCGCTGTCACCGGACCCCTGGCCACCTGCTTTTTCAAGCTGGAGATGAACGGAGACCCCATCAACTCCGGCATGGGCACCTGCGGCCTGTGCGGCCAGCTGGGGGTCTGGACCGGCTGGGTCAATCCCAGTGACGCGGCTCTGGCCAATGGGGCCGCCGCCATGGCCCCCACCGCCTTTGACTGGGTGGGACTGATCCTGATCTCCTTCGTCCTCCCCGCTGTCCTCACCTGGGCCTTCGGGCTGTTCTTCCGGAAGATCGGCTGGATCAAGCCGGGGGATCTGACTCTGCCGCAGTAGGTAAAATGCCCGGACCGCGATGCGGTCCGGGCGGATTTTTTGCTTTCTATTTGTTCAGGCTCAGGAACAGGAGACAGCCGGAGAGGAACAACGTGCCGTTTCGCGCGAAAGGCAGGTTCAACAGCCAGTAAAACCAGTCCCGCAGGATCGGATACCAAGTGTTCCCCAGCAAAAGCACCGATGCCCACAGCACATAGTGGCTCAGGAACAGCAGGCCCAGGACAGCCATCGTCCGCCGCAGCCGATTGGATCGCAGTCGAATGTCTCCCCACAATGAGATAACAGCGGGCAGGAACACTCCCACCGCAGAATATGCAAAGAGCGACACCGTAACCCCATAAACAAAGATGGGCCAAACGATGTACCCTTTTCCCAGCAGCTCTGCCAGGTACGGTTCCAGCGTCAGTTCCATCACAATCCATGCCAGAAACACCAGCACACAGACGGCCGTGCAGATAATGTACCGCCGCTGAAACCGGGCATAGGGCCGCTCGATCCGCCCCGGGCCGTAGATCAGCTCCCGGACGTCGGCATGCAGCGCCTCTGCCAGGGCGGTCAGGGTCTCGATGTCCGGCTGGGTCTTTCCGGTCTCCCAGGAAGACACCGCCTGCCGGGTCACATGGAGCCTCTCCGCCAGGGCATCCTGGGTCAGCTTCTCTCGCTGGCGCAGCTGTTTCAGATTTTTTCCCACCGCGTTCATGGCCTCGCCTCCCGTGTCCAGCGTACCACAGTCCCGGCCCTTTGTCACGCAACAAAGCATTGCGCACTGCCGCAAGGGCTTGCGGTCCGCTCCAGGATGTGATATCGTTAGGATATCTGAGATCAAAACAGGAGGAACCGCCATGGAATACCGCAAATTCGGAGACACCTACATCGTCCGCATGGACCGAGACGAGGAGATCCTGGCCCAGCTGAAGATCTTCGCAGAGAAGGAACAGGTCAAACTGGCCTCCGTCACCGCTCTGGGTGCTGTGAAGGACTTCACCATCGGCGTCTTTGACACCTCTGCCAAGGCCTATCACTCCAACCGCTTTCAGGGAGTCTATGAAATCGTCTCCCTGGTGGGCACCATCAACACCAAGGACGGGGACTTTTACTGCCACCTCCACATGTGCGCCGGTGACCAGGAGGGCCACGCTTTCGGCGGGCATCTGAACGAGGCCGTCATCAGCGCCACCTGCGAGCTGGTGGTCACCTGCCTGCCCGGCCGGACGGACCGGGTATTCAGCGACGAGGTGGGGCTGAATCTCTACGCCTTCTGACCCATCGGAAAAAGAGCCGGGGAACGCGGTTCCCCGGCCCTTCTTTTATCCAAACGTCCCCTCCGCGTGGTCCCGCAGAGGAAGCTCCTGAAAGATGGACGCTTCCACCGCCTCATACTCTCCCGGCGTCCGAAGGCGGCGCATTTTCTTGTCATGGCGTTCGCCGCCCTCGAACAGGTGGATCAGGAAGACCCAGACCTCCTTCATCCGCTGGGCCGCCGGGCCCACCTGGCCATAGAAGTCCTGGTAGGACTGGTACAGCGTCCGGGTGAAGGTCTGGAGCTCCTGCCGGGTGGCGGGGACGCCGCCCCGGAGCTTCCGCAGCAGGGCCGGGTCCGCGATGGCCCCTCGGCCGATCATCACCGCGTCGATGGCAGGAAAGTCCACCGCAAAGACTGTGCAGTCCTCCACGGTCACCAGATCCCCGTTGTAGCACAGGGGATTCCGGCTGCGCTCCGCCGCCCAGGCGAACCAGTCCCGGTGCACGGTCCCCTTGTAGAACTGCTTCTGCACCCGGGGGTGGATGGTGAGGCAGGCGATGGGATAACGGTTGTAAATGTCCAGCAGCCGCTCGAACTCCTCCGGCTCCTTCACCCCCAGCCGGGTCTTGACGGACACCGGTAGCTTCACGGCGGCGAATACCTCGTCAAAGAACCGATCCAGCTCCTCCGGCTTTGCCAGAAAGCCCGCACCCTTGCCCTTGGCGGTGACGGTGCCGGAGGGACAGCCCAGGTTCAGATTCACCTCCGTATAGCCCATGTCTGCCACGATCTCCGCCGCCCACAGAAAGTCCGGTGCCCGGCAGGTCATCACCTGGGGCACCACAGGAAGCCCTGCGTTGGCCGCCGGGTCCAGCTCCCGTTGATCCCGCTTGGTCAGGATATGCTGATCCGTAGGGGAGAAAAACGGGATGAAATACCGGTCTGCGCCGCCGAACATCCGGTGGTACACCTGCCGGAACACCACCTTGGTGATACCATCCAGCGGGGCGAAGTCGTACCGCTGGATCATCCCAGTGCCGTCTCCCACTCCGCCTGGCGGAAGCCGGTGCGGACGAAGTCCTCCCCCACCAGAATGGGCCGCTTTACCAGCATCCCGTCGGTGGCCAGCAGGGCCAGCTGCTCCTCCTCGCTCATCTCCGGCAGCTTGTCCTTCAGGCCCAGAGCCTTGTACTGGAGGCCGCTGGTGTTGAAGAACTTCTTCAGGGGCATTCCGCTCTTCTCCCACCAGCCCCGCAGCTCCTCCGCCGTAGGATTTTCCAGCTTAATATCCCGGGCCTCGTAAGAGACGCCCCGCTCGTCCAGAAAGGCTTTCGCCTTCTGGCAGGTGGTGCACTTGGGGTACCACAAAAACAACATGATGCTCTCTCCTTCTTTTGATCTGTCTGCTCAGTAGCTGCTGATCTCCAGGCTCTCGTCGTCCCGGCCCTTCTCGATGGCCCGGATCTCCACCCAGTATTTCACCTCCGGACTCACCTCCACCTGGATCCGGTCTCCCACCTGACGGCCCAGCAGAGCCTTTCCCACAGGGGACTCCTTGCTGATGAGGCCCTTTAAGGCATCCTGCCGCAAGGTGGTGACGATCTGCAGCGTCATCTCCTGCTTCGCCAGCTCGTTGTAGATCGTGACCTTGTCGAACAATCCCGCTCGGTCACCCTGGTCCTTCACCTCGATGACCTTGGCAGTGCGGATCATCCGCTCCAGGTAGCGGATGCGGCTGTCGTTGCGGTTCTTGGCCTGCTTGGCGCACTTGTACTCGTAGTTCTCGCTGAGGTCGCCGAAGGCCCGGGCCGTCTGCACCTCCTCGATCAGCTGAGGACGCAGGACCCGGGTCCGGTAGTTGATCTCCTCCTGCATCTTTTTGATGTCCACTTCCGTCAGTTCGTCGTACATGACACAGCTCCTTTTCAGGCTGGGGTCGCGGTCCGGGTCCGTTTGCTTTGCAGGCCTCTCACAGGTGTGGGGAACCCGGCGCAGGTGAAATGCGAAATCGCCGCTCTGCGGCTATTCTACCACGTCCGGCAGGAAAGCACAACCCCGGCGGCTCCCTGCCCCGGCACCCTTTCCTCCGCCGGGAATAGAATGAAGTGTATCACGAGTCGAGGAGGCAATTGAAATGGAAAGCACTTCCAGCGCAGTCACCATGTGCGCCACCGTCTTGCGGGTCTGCCCCTGCGAACTGTGCGTCTGCGACCACGAGAACTGCCAGCAGGTCCTGGTCCATACAGACAACGCCTGCTGCTTCCGGGTGGGCCAGCAGGTCTGCATCGAGTTCAGCGGCGCCATGACCCGGAGCTGTCCGCCCCAGATCACCGCCGACTGTGTCCGGCCGGTGAACTGCTGCTGTTGAACATTTGAAAAAGCCGCCCGGGGCGAATCCCCGGGCGGCTTCGGCTTATGGGTTGCATTGGCCACAGGGCGTATAGCCCTGGGCGATCAGATCCTCCCGGCTGCCGGTATACTCCTGCCGGTTGGCGGTGCTCATGCCGGACACGCTGGAACAGTCCGGGTCGTGAAATTTGTGGCTGTTGGTATTGAGGATGTACGTGGTCTCGCCGCTTTGCGGCTCCGCTCCCTCCTGCCAGCTCTCGCCGGTGGCGTAGTCGATGGTGATGCCGGGCTGGACGTTGTACACATAGACATTGAAGCAGACGCCTTCCCCCTCGTCCTCCACAGACCAAGCCTCCATCTGGACACCGCTGGCTACCAGGTTCTGACCCTCGAACACCGGGGTCACCCGGTAGAGGACGTGGTTGTCCGTCTCCTTTACATAGTCCGCCACCAGATTTTCAAAGGGCAGCATCCCGTCCACATTCATATAGCGGGTGCCGGTGATGAGATTTTCCTCGTTGGCGTTCTCTCCGGTGAGCTGAAAGCCGATCAGGTGACAGCGGTTGTACAGGTACTCCCCGTCGTACTCCCGGTTGATCCAGCCGGAGGGTGTGACGGAACTGATGCTCTCCCGGTCCTCTGTGGGCATCAGATCCTGTCCCACGTTGGCATAGGCTACGCCGCAGCGGCCCAGAGTGTCCAACTCACTGTACGTCTCAAAGGACACAGAGGTCATGTCCTCCTCCGGAAAATCCGGCTGGTTGCCATCGACGGCCACGTAGGGCTCCCCGGACCAGGCGGGAATATCCTCCAGAGAAAAGGAGGTGACGGTGCCCTCCGCCGGGGGCATCATGCAGCCGGAGAGGAGCAGGCACAAGGACAGCAGCGCCGCCGTCAGGGAAATGCGGGTTCGATTCATGGGATATAGACTTCCTTTGTAATGATCTCGTGGGAGAAGCCGGGGAACTCCTCCCGCCGGGCCAGAGTCCAGCCCTCCAGGGACAGGTCCCAGTAAAGGTCCGCCGGATAGGCCCGGTCCCAGCGGTACAGCACCACCCGCTCCACACGCCCGGCAAAGGGCGCCACAGAGCGGTCCTCCACAAAGCAGGGCTCCCCTGGCCCCGCCTTTTCCAAAAACGACTCGTCCACACAAAGGCGGCTCTGCTCCTCTGCCGGGAACTGGCGGGCCGTGGCCCCACTCACCCAGAGGCGGGCCTCCCCGGCCTCTGCCAGCAGGTCCGCCCGCACCGCCCGGTCCCGGCTCTGCCGGCGGCAGTTGAAGGCCATGCCGTTCCGGCCGTCCACACAGGCCATCAGGATCATGCTGCATCCTCCCTTCGCGCTCTTTCTCTACGATACCCAAATTCCGCTCGAAACGCAAGGAAAATTTTTCGGCTTCCGCCGGGGGAAGCCGCCATACCGGGCGGAAGCCCCTCCCGCCTGGGAGGGGCTTCCCTTTGGAAGATATCCTTACGCCTTGTCCGGACGCTTGTACTCCACATGGAGCAGCTGATGGGTGCGGCCCTTCAGCGCTCCCTCCAGGAGCTTTGTAACGATGGGGTTCCGCTCAGACCGCTTGATGAGAGCGGTGCGGTCCGCCTCATAGAGGCCCTCTGCCCGCTGCTGCTTCACTGGGATCAGCCCGTAGGGCTGGCCAGCGCCGCCTACGCAGCCGGTCTTGCAGGTCATGACTTCCACCAGGTCGAAGTACTCCTGACCGCTCTCGATATCGTCCAGCAGCTTCTGTGCGTTCACCAGGCCATGGACCACCGCGATCCGCAGCGCCCGGTCCCCCACCGGCAGCGTCACCGCCCGGATGGTCTCGCTGCCCCGGATACCGGAGAACTGGATGGCCTGCAGGGTGTTCTTGGACTTGTCCTCCACTACCCGCCGGGCCACGGCCTCCGCCACGCCGCCGGTGGTGCCGAAGATGGTGGCCGCCCCGGTGCCCATGCCGAAGGGCAGGTCCGGGGACTCCCCCTCCAGCTCTGCGAAACGGATGCCGGACTCCTTGATCATCATGATGATCTCCTGCGTAGTCAGCACCAGATCCACATCCGGTTTTCCGTCATGCTGGAACTCCGGCCGCTTGGCCTCCATTTTCTTGGCGGTGCAGGGCATGATGGCGATGTGGTAGGTGGTGCGGCCGTCCTCTTCGTCCTTCCTGGCGTACTGATCCTTCAGCACCGCCGCGAACATCTCCATGGGAGACTTGCAGGTGGAGATGTTCTTCAGGAAGTGGGGCCGCTCCTCCTCCACATACTTCACCCATGCCGGGCAGCAGCTGGTGAACATGGGGAAGGGGCCGCCTTTTTTCAGCCGCTCCAGGAACTCGTCCGCCTCCTCCATGACGGTCAGGTCTGCGCCAAAGGTGGTGTCGTACACCTCGTCGGCTCCCATCATTTTCAGGGCAGCCACCAACTTATCCAGGGCGTTGACGCCCGCCGGAAGGCCGAAGGCCTCGCCCACCGCCACCCGGACCGCCGGGGCGATCTGGAACACCACCCGCTTCTTCGGGTCGTGGAGGGCCCGCCACCCCCGGCCGATCTCGTTAAAGATGGTGATGGCGCCGGTGGGGCAAGCGGCTGCGCACTGGCCGCAGCTGATGCAGTTGGTCTCTCCAAGCTTGCGGTCAAAGGCCGGGCACACCACCAGGTCGCTGCCCCGGTGGGCGAAGTTCAGGATACCCATGCCCTGCATCTCCTCGCACACCCGGATGCAGTCACCGCAGAGGATGCACTTGTTGGGATCCCGGACGATGGCCGGAGAGGAGGTGTCGATCTCATAGTGGGGCCGGGTGTCCTTGAAGCGGACGTGCCGCACGCCGAAGCGCAGGGCCAGCTCCTGCAGGCGGCAGCTGCCATTCTTTTCGCAGGTGGTGCAGTCCCGGCAGTGAGAGGACAGCATCAGCTCCAGGATCATCCGCCGGTGCTTTAAGAGCCGGGCGGTATTGGTGCGGATCACCATGCCATCCCGGGGCTCCATGGAGCAGGAGGCGTCGATCTTGCCCCGCTCGTCCTCCACCACGCACATCCGGCAGGCGCCGTAAACAGACAGTTCCGAATAATAGCAGAAGGTGGGCATATCGATGCCGGCCTTCCGGATCACAGCCAGGACGTTTTTCTCCCCGTCGAAGGGCACCCGCTGGCCGTCAATGTACATAATTCCCTTTGCCATGGTACTCCCCTCCTCACTTACTGGCCGTGATGGCGCCGAAGGGACAATTGGTCACACAGGCGCCGCAGTTGATGCACTTCTCCGGATCGATGACGTGGACCTGCTTGGCCGCGCCGGTGATGGCCTCCATGGGGCAGTTCTTCCGGCACTTGCCGCAGCCCTTGCATTTCTCCGGGTCGATGGTGGGGTGGGGTTTTTCCTTGTTGCAGATGGGACAGTGGTGGTCCACTACATGGGCCAGATATTCATCCCGGAAATACTTCAGCGTGCTTTGGACGGGCTTGCAGGCGCTCTGTCCCAGGCCGCACAGGGCTGTCTTGCTGATGGTGTCCGCCAGCTCCTCCAGCAGGTCCAGATCCTCCAGTGTGCCCTTGTTGTCGATGATCCGGTCCAGGATCTCCAGCATCCGCTTGGTGCCCTCCCGGCAGGGGACGCACTTGCCGCAGGACTCCTTCTGTGTAAACTCCATGAAGAACCGGGCCGTCTCCACCATGCAGGTGTCCTCGTCCATGACCACCAAGCCGCCGGAGCCGATCATGGCGCCGATGCTCTTTAGACTGTCGAAGTCCAGAGGCAGGTCCAGGTGCTCGCGGCTGGCGGTGGTGGCGCCGCCGGAGGGGCCGCCGATCTGAACGGCCTTGAACTTCTTGCCGCCCCGAATGCCGCCGCCGATGTCAAACACCACCTCCCGGATAGTGGTTCCCATGGGTACCTCAATGAGGCCGGTATTCACCACGTTGCCTGTCAGCGCGAAGGCCTTGGTGCCAGGGCTGGTCTTGGTGCCGATGGAGCGGTACCAGTCCACGCCCTTGCGGATGATGAGGGGCACGTTGGCAAAAGTCTCCACATTGTTCAGCACCGTGGGCTCGGCCCAGAGACCGTGCTCGATGGTCCGGGGCGGCTTGACCCGAGGCATGCCCCGGTTGCCCTCGATGGAAGCTGTCAGGGCACTGCCCTCGCCGCAGACGAAGGCGCCGGCGCCCATGTTTACATGGATCCGGAAGGAGAAGTCTGTGCCCATGACGTGATCGCCCAGAAGACCGTACTCCTCCGCCTTGGCGATGGCCGCTTTCAGCCGGCTCACGGCCAGCGGATACTCCGCCCGGACATAAATATACCCCTCGTCGCTGCCCACGGCGCGGCCGGCGATCATCATGCCCTCCAGCACGCTGTGGGGGTTACCCTCCATAATGGAGCGGTCCATGAACGCACCGGGATCGCCCTCGTCGCCGTTGCAGACGATGTATTTTTTCTCTGACTTCTGTTTCCGGGCACCGTCCCACTTCTGGCCCGCGGGGAAGCCTCCACCTCCGCGGCCCCGGAGGCCGGAGTCGATGATGGACCGGCAGATCTCCTCATCCGTCATCTCAAAGAGGGCCTTTTCAAAACCGGCGTAACCGCCCTTGGCGATGTACTCCTCAATGTCCTCGGCATCGCTGCTGCCGCAGTTCTCCAGCACCACCCGATGCTGCTTCTTGTAGAAGGGGATGTCCTCCTGCCGGGGGTAGGCTACGCCGTCCAGGTGATACACCAGCCGGTCGATGATCTCGCCGCCCAGCACGGTCTTCTCCAGAATCTCATGGCAGTCCTCCGGCTTCACATGGATGTACATGACGCCCATAGGCTCGATGTGGACCAGAGGCCCCATCTCGCAGAAGCCGTGGCAGCCGCTCATCTTTACATGGAGGCTCTTCTCCGCGTCCGTGTCGTGTTTGAGGCCCACATAGACCGGCAGGCCCCGTTTTTCACACTCCGTCTTCAAATTGTCATAGATCTTCATGGCGCCGCCGGCGATGCAGCCGGTGCCGGCGCAGATCAGGATAGAGGGCACCTGCTCGCTCTGCTTCAGGGCGTTGCGGGCGTTGGCCTGGAACACGTGGAAGCTGTCCCGCGTCATCTTTACCTGTCTCATGCGGTGGCCGCCTCCTTTCTGCGGATATCCTCCACCAGCGCCAGCGCATCCTCCGGCGTCATCTTGGCGTGGACCTCTCCGTCAATGGTCATGACCGGTGCCAGTCCGCAAGCGCCCAAGCAGGCCACGGTCTCCAGGGTAAACAGGCCGTCCGCGGAGGTCTTCCGCTTTCCGGTCAGACCCAAAGCGTCCCGCAGGCTGTCATAAATGGGTCCGGATTTGCGCACGTGGCATGCCGTGCCGGTGCATACCTTGATGATGTGCCGGCCCTTGGCCTCCAACGAGAAATTCTCATAGAAAGTGGCCACGCTGTACACCTTTGCCGTGCTGATGCCCAGCTTTTCCGCGATCAGGGTCAGCGCTCCCTCGCTCAGGTACTTATACTCCCCTTGGATCTCCTGCATGATCGCGATCAGGTTCGACTGATCGCAGCCGTAGGCGTCGATGATCGCCTCCGCCCGGTCCAGATTCTGCTCCATAAATTCTCCCCTCATTGATTCGGATGATAAAAAACACGCGGGATCCGCACTTGCCGGCGGATCCCGCGCTTGTGTGCTCTGCTTCCGATATGTGCTTATGCGTCTGTATCAGAATACGCCCTGCTCCATCATGGCCTCAGCCACCCGCTTGAAGCCGGCGATGTTGGCGCCTGCCACCAGGTTGTAGCCCAAGCCGTACTCCGCGGCCGCGTCCACGCTCATCTGGTAGATGGTGTTCATGATCCGGTGCAGCTGCGCGTCCACCTCTTCCGCCGTCCACACCAGCCGCTCGCTGTTCTGCGCCATCTCCAGTGCGCTGGTGGCCACGCCGCCTGCGTTCACCGCCTTGCTGGGCGCCACGATCATCCCGGGCTGCTCCATCAAGAACCGCAGCGCGTCGTTGGTGGTGGGCATGTTCGCCACCTCAATGTAGTACTTCACGCCGTTGGCCGCGATCTGCTTCGCCTGCTCCATGTGCACGTCGTTCTGCATGGCCGAGGGCATCACCACATCCGCCTTCACGCCCCAGGGCTTCTCACCGGGGAAGAATTCCACGCCGAACTTCTCCGCATAGTCCTGTACCCGGTTGCGGCCGCTGGAGCGCATCTCCACCAGATACGCGATCTTCTCCTCCGTGGCTACGCCGTCCGGATCATAGATATATCCGTCCGGGCCGGACAATGTCACCACCTTGGCCCCCAGCTGCGTGGCCTTCTTACAGATGCCCCAGGTCACGTTGCCGAAGCCCGCGCAGGCGATGGTCTTGCCCGCGATCCGCTCTCCCTCGTGCTCCAGCACGTTCTGGAGATAGTATACCGCGCCGTAGCCCGTGGCCTCCGGCCGGATCAGGCTGCCGCCGTAAGAGAACCCCTTGCCCGTCAGCACACCGTTCTCCCAGGCCCCCTTCAGCCGCCGGTACTCGCCGAAGAGATACCCGATCTCCCGGCCACCCACGCCCATGTCCCCGGCAGGCACGTCCACGTCCGGCCCGATGTACCGGTACAGCGCCTGCATGTACGCCTGGCAGAACCGCATGATCTCCGCGTCCGACTTCCCCGCCGGGTCGAAGTCCGCGCCGCCCTTGCCGCCGCCGATGGGCAGGCCCGTCAGGGAGTTCTTGAAGATCTGCTCAAAGCCCAGGAATTTGATGATGCCGGGATATACGTTGGCCTGGAACCGCAGGCCGCCCTTGTAGGGCCCCAGCGCGCCGTTGAACTGGCACCGGTAGCCGATGTTCGTGTGCCACTGGCCCCGGTCATCCTCCCAGGACACCCGGAAGGTGAACATCCGCTCCGGCTCCACCATCCGGTTCAGCAGGTCCACCTTCTCATACTCCGGGTGCTTCTCAATCACCGGCTCCAGAGAGGAGAACACCTCCTCCACCGTCTGCACGAATTCCGGCTCGTTGCTGTGCTTCTTCTTCACGTTCTCGATCACGCTGGTGAGATATGCGTTCATGGCTTTTTCCTCCAATCAAAATTTTGAAAGCCGTGGGCACACAGGCCCGTTCATATCACCAGACAGGAACGGAAATGCCTCTCCGCTCCCGCGTCTGTCCTCATACCACCTCTAACAGCCGTTCACGTTCCGCTGCGTTTTTTTCTCCCCCTCTCCGCCGGCCCTCTGCCGGCCTCCGCAGCAATCTCGCTTTCGCTGTATCCGGCGGACGGCATCTTTCGATGGCCGTTCCGCCCCATGCGATCTTTCCAGTTTGATTGTAGCAAAAAAACATATTCTTGGGAAGCCCTATTGTGTAAAAAGTACATTTTTCTTTATTCACTCATTAGTATTTTACAATATTTTCCATAAACGTTTCTTGTATAAACCAGAACTATCTGTAGCCAGCCGTGGCGGAAAATACCACATCTCTCTTCCCGGGTGCCCGAGGCAGCGGCAACGAAGCGGAAAACCAAAAAGCCTGTGGTACAATAACTTCCAGATCTTTACCTGTAAAAGGGCTGTAATTCAGTCCTCCGCGGTTGAAAGCCTTGTGCCGTCATATTCATCGCAGTATCAGCCGCCTGGGGCGATCCGCTTCAGGTTGCGGCTATGCACTGCCGCCCAGGTGAGCGGCGGTCAGAGAGCTCAGGGCGTCACAGCGAACTCACAGCATCGCTAATCAGTGTCAATATTGTGGGTAATAAAGCGGGCCCTGAAATTGCGCTGGTTGCACATCGCCCCCACCATGCTGCCGAGCGGCTGTCAGGGCCAGCGTAATCTTCAGGGAACCGCCGCAGCCGATGTGATCCATATTGGCCACCTTTGTAGGACGATCTTCTTCTGGAGGAACGTCCCCTCGGCATTCTATATGTCGGGAGCCCGTTCCATGACATTCCTTCCGGGAGCGTAGGCTAATCGACCTGATAAAAGGAAATGCCGCATACCAGCCTCAACAGGCCGATATGCAGCACAAAATCGGACGAAACACCTGGTTCGCTATCTCCGGATGCTGAAAACACAGCGGAGTAAGGCTGACCTTCCGCAGGAGCGGCTTTATGTGCGGCAGCGTGGGTACAGTTTCCCTGTTCTTTCATTGCGCACAGCGCGAAAGGCATTCATAGGCGCCCAAAACAGATGTCTTAAAATTCAGCAAACACGCTGAGAGAGCAAAGAAAACCTCGGAACCATTGCAGTTCCGAGGCTTTCTCAACTGGCAGGGGGTAACAGTTCCGAACCCTCTAAAGTTGTTTGCGATTTTGCTTGAGA
>ERZ827037.1960-NODE-1960-length-19256-cov-8.309932_pt1 | contig 19256 bp, 18 predicted proteins | sample MGYA00519924_ERZ827037 | MGnify/ENA primary metagenome ERZ827037 (study PRJEB31778, sample SAMEA3449250) | human gut metagenome | biome: human gut; feature: human-associated habitat; material: faeces | place: United Kingdom | collected 2010/2012 ...
AACCGATGATGACAGAGTTGCAGTCTGTTGCCTTACCAACTTGGCCAAGGAACCACTTCTTTATTTTGTTTCGCGTCTCTTATCACGCTGCCCCATTATTATATGCTATAAAAAATTTTTTTGCAATAGTTTTTTATAATTTTTTACAATCTATTTTTTATGGATTTAAAATTTTATACGTATATTCATCATTTTTTTGATTTTATTTTTTAAAAAAATTCTATGAGAAAACTCTCATAGAACTTTTATTATTCACTTTTAGCATTAGAGGCTGCGATTTTTACTTTAGCCCAATAATTAGCCATTATCTTTCTTGTTTCAGCATTATAGTTAAAGACTTCATCATATTTATTTGTTCTAATTGGATTATAAGCATTAATTCCTTTAAAGTCATTTTGCGCTAAATCGTTCATAACTTCCGTGTTTGGTGAAGTATACCCTACATAAGATGAATTACCATAAGCTGCTTCATAACTTGATACATAGTTAATAAATTCATGTGCTAAATCTACATTTTTAGAACTTTGTGGAATAACCATGGCATCACACCAAATATTTGTTCCTTTTTCTGGCATGTAATAACCAATATTTTCATTTTCAGACATAATATAGGTTGCATCCCCGGAATAAACAAGTCCTAAAGCTTTTCTTGCTTGTGCCATGTTATCAATAATTTCATCCGTTACAATTTCTGGTGACATCGTATTAACACACTCTAAAAGCCAATTATAAGCTTCTGCAAGCTCTTTTTCATTATCAGTATTCATAGAATAGCCAAGTGCTTTTAAAGCCATCATAAACGAATCACGTTCCGAATCGTATAAATAAATGTCTCCTTTATATTTTTGATTCAAGAAAATATTAAAACCTTGTTCTTTTAAATCTTTTTCACTTACTTTTGTTTTATCATAAACGATTCCTACACTTCCCCAAAAATAAGGAACAGAATATTCATTATTCGGATCATAAGATAAATTTTTAACAGAATCATTAATATCTTCTAAGCAAGTGATTTTATCTTGATCTAATGGTTGAATAAGCTTTTCTTGTTTTAATCTTTCAATCATATAATCACTTGGAATTAAAATATCATAAGCTTCACCATTAGCTACTTTAATATACATTTGTTCATTCGAATCGAATAAATCCATAACTACTTTACATCCCGTTTGTTTTTCAAAATTAGAAAGCAAATTTTCACCCGTATACTCCCCGGCATTATAGACATGTAAAGTTTGTCCTGCATATTTTTTAGTCGAAGAAGTTGTTTTTTGAACAAAAACCAGTCCCATACATACACATGCTGCAACAATTCCAGCAATAATTCTTGGTGCTTTATTTTTTTCTTTAAGTTCTGTCGTTTGAACTTTTCTTTTTTCTCTAATCACCGGAACAACATTGACAAGAATTAAAACAATCGTAATAAAAATTACAATTAAAGTTGAAATAGCATTAATACTAGGATTTACACGTTTTGACATTGTATAAACCATAATACTCAAGTTTTTAATTCCTTTTCCTGTAACAAAATAAGAAATAATAAAATCATCAAAAGACATTGTAAAAGCAATCAAAGCCCCTGAAACAATACCAGGCATGATTTGTGGTACGATAACTTTAATTAAAGCCATCCAAGGTGTACACCCTAAATCCATTGCAGCATCCGCTAAATTTGGATCTAGAGAGCGAATTTTAGGCATAACAGATAATATAACATAAGGAATGCAAAATGCGATATGTGCCAATAATAATGTTGCAAAACCTTTTTCAATATTAAAGGTAATAAAGAATAACATTAATCCAATCGCTGTAACGATTTCTGGATTCATCAAAGGAAAATCGTTGATTTGCATAATTAAATCATGCACGATTTTTTTTGATTTAGAAAGTCCAATTGCACTAATTGTCCCAACAATCGTAGAAACAACTGTCGCAATAATCGCTACTATAATTGTGACATATAAAGATTCCATCATTGAAGCATCCGCTAACATTTTTGAATACCATTGCATCGAAAAACCTGTAAAATGCGTTAATGACTTGCTTGAATTGAATGAAAAAACAATCATAAAGCCAATTGGTAAGTAGAAAAATAAGAGCATTAAAACCATTAAAGTTTTTAATAAAGAATGTTTTTGTTTTTTCATACTTTTTTCTCCTTTCTATTACCAGAATTACGTTTTTCAACATATCTTACTAAATACATGATAGCCATCATTACAAAAGCCATAATAACAGAAATAGCAGATCCAAAATTCCATTCTCCTACAGTAATAAACTGATTTTCAATAACATTACCAATTAAGAAATATTGACCTCCACCCAATAATTTAGGAATGAAGAATGAACTTACTGCCGGTAAAAAGACAAGTGCTATTCCACTAATAACTCCTGGTATTGAAAGTGGAAAAGTAACTTTCCAAAAAGTTTGATAGCGATTTGCGCCTAAATCAGAACTTGCTTCTAATAACGATTTATCCATCTTAGATAAAGATGTATTGATTTGTAAAATCATAAAAGGAATAAAGTTATAAACCATTCCAAGTAAAACAGCACCTTCTGTATAAAGAAGTTGTGTTGATTTAAATCCTAATAAATTCAATAATGATTGTAAAATACCTCCATCAGATAAAATACCAATCCAAGCATATGTTCTTACAAGCATATTGATCCACATAGGAAGTGTAATTAATAAAATTAAAATATTTCTTGTTCGATCTTTACAACGTGAAATAAAATAAGCTACTGGATAACCAAGTAAAATGCAAATAATTGTTGTTTTTAAAGCAATTGAAAGTGATCTCCATAAAATAAGTAAGAAATCAGGGTCGGTAAAAAATTTCACAAAATTTTGTAAAGTAAAACTAAAGTTAACAACAGTGTTACCTCTATCAGTTATTGCATAAAAAGCAATAAGTAATACTGGTAAAAGTAGAATAATAATACTCCAAATAATATATGGAAGTGCTAACTGAGAAAATTTTTTCATCTAAAATCCCATCTTTTCCATTACATGAATATCTTCTACTTCAAAAGTCAATCCGACCTCTTGACCTTCTTCTACATAATCTGTTGTATGTACTTTTAATTCTCTACCTTCTGTAGAGAAAGTAACTTGATAGATTCCTTCTTGAATATTTTCAGGATCAAAATCATAATCTACATAAATATCCACTGCTTCATCTTCATTAGATAATTTCCAACCAATAGCATTGGCCCATGTCTTTAAATCTGTATCTAAAGCAACAGACTCCTTAATTTCATCAACTGTTTTAAAGAAGTTAAAAGCACTCACTGCTTCGTTTGCTTTTTCATTTCTTACATATTTTTGGTCAACAACAATGATTTTTCTTGTTGTAGATAAACCTGATGATGTTTGGAAAGTAACTGTATATTCTCCTAATTCTTCTTTTAAATCATGTTCAATTTTACTAATAGAAATATAAGAATCATCACTTTCTTTCCATGCTTGAGCATCTGCTCTAGCAATAATATCGTTATCATCTAAAGAAGCTACTTCTTCAATATCTACATAAAAATCATTTGCTGAAATTCTTTCATCACTATATTCACTTTCAACATCATGGTTTTTAATAACGTTCATGTTCACTTTAACAGTCGTTCCTGGAACAGTTTCTACCATTGCTTCATTCCAAACTCCCTTAAATAAAACACTTAAAACTTCTCCTGTGATTTTTCCTTGTTCTAAAGGCACTATATCAATATCTTCTGGCCTTAAAACAACATCAACTTTTTCATTTGGTTTAAAACCAAAATCAACACAATCAAAGATTTGATCATCAAATTTAACTTTATAATCTTCAATCATTACCCCTGAAATAACATTACTTTCACCAATGAAATTTGCAACATATTTATTGACAGGTTCATTGTATATTTCTTGAGGAGTCCCTACTTGTTGAATTTCTCCGCTTTTCATAATAACGATTTTATCAGACATTGTTAACGCTTCTTCTTGATCGTGTGTTACATAAATAAAAGTAATTCCTACTTCTTGTTGAATTCTTTTTAATTCATATTGCATTTCTTTTCTAAGTTTTAAATCTAAAGCACCTAATGGTTCATCTAATAATAAAACTTTTGGTTCATTTACTAAAGCTCTAGCAATGGCAATACGTTGTTGTTGCCCACCTGACAATGTTGTTACATTTTTATTTTCAAAACCTTCTAAACCAATAAGTTTTAACATTCTCATGACTTTTTGATCAATAACATCTTTTGACATCTTTTTTATTTTTAAGCCAAAAGCAATGTTATCGTAAACATTCATATGTGGAAATAACGCATACTTTTGAAAGACTGTATTTAATTCTCTTTTATAGGGTGGTAATTCCTTTATATCTTCATCATCAAAGATAACAACCCCTTCATCTGCCTCTAAAAAGCCACCTAAAATACGAAGTAACGTTGTTTTTCCACAGCCACTTGGTCCAAGCAGTGTAACAAATTCATTTTCATAAATATCTAAGTTAATCCCTTTTAAAACAATTGTTCCATCAAATTCTTTAACAATGTTTCTAAATTTAATGAGTACCTTTTCTTCCATCGTTTTTCTCCCCTTTTAAAATATTGGTGGTGTTGATACCCAAATCACTTTCGCTAGAGTATCATGTTTATTGACTATGTAATGTGGTAAATTTCCTTTTAAATAAAATGTTTCTCCCTTTTTTACCTCATATTCTTCATCACCATTCATTAATGTAATTTTTCCATGAATAACATATCCAAATTCTTCACCATCATGTGGATCAATTTCCATTGAATTCTTTCCTTTTTTAAGTTCAATTAAAATAGGTTCCATTTCATTTTTTTGAGCATTTGGAATAATATAAGAAATTTTATAATCATCTTGTATATTTTCAAAAAAATCGTCTTTACTAAAAACAATTTGTTCATCTTCATCTTCTGAAAAAAAATCTTTTAAATTTGTCCCTAATGCTTCTAAAATATTTTCTAATGTGGCAACACTTGGTGACGTTAAATCCCTTTCTAACTGTGATAAAAAACCCTTTGTCAATTCACTACGATTAGCAAGTTCTTCTAACGTCAATTGATTTGATAAACGTATTCTTTTAATTTTTGCACCAATATCCATAAAACCTCCTGTTTATTTAAAAAAACTTTTTGTTTTATTTATTAAACAAGTCTATTATACTAATAATTATGTTAAGTTCAATACTTTTTAAACAAAAAGTTTAATATTTTAAACACGATACAAAAAAAGAAATAGCCTAACGCTATTTCTCAAGATTTCTTCTTCTTTTAGAAGATTCAATAAACATTGCTTTCAAAGTATCTGCATCTTCTTCTTTAATAGCTTTTTTCAAAATATCCAATTGATCTTCAAAACCTTGGATACTTTTCAAAAGATTATTTTTATTAGTAAAGAATAATTCAGTCCATAAATCCTCATTAATATTAGCAATACGTGTTAAATCACGATAAGAATCTCCAATATATTTACCTGTATCATATTTTTGATTATCACTATCAATCAATGAAACAGCAATGACATGTGGCAATTGAGAGGTAAATGAAATAATCTCATCATGAGCCTGTGGTGACATGATTTTTACGGAATGAAATCCTAAATTAGAAACAAATTGTTCCATCATAGCAATGGCACTTTTACTATTTTCTTCATGTTGAATTAAAATATAATTAGCGCCTTGAAAAACTTCTTTACTTGCATAAAGATAACCTTTATTTTCTCTTCCTGCCATAGGATGCCCTGAAACAAATTCAACATCTTTATCTTTCAAAAGATCCATTGCTTCATTTAAAAAATGAGTTTTAACACCTACAGCATCCGTAATGATACTCCCCTTTTTAAATTCATGTTTTTTTATATAATCTAAAACTAATGATGGATATAAACAGATAATCGTCATATCCGATTTTTTGATAATTTCTCGACCATCTACAAACCCTTCTTTTATACATCCATCTGCTTTCGCTCTTGCAAGTGTTTCTTCATCTACATCAACACCATAAACTTCGTGTCCTTGACCTTTTAAAGCTTTTACAAAGCTTCCCCCAACAACACCAAGACCAACAACTGTTATAATCATATTTAATCCCTATTTTTATCTATACGCGGACAATATTTTTTTAAACATTCTAAAACATGTTGACTATTTTTTTGATTTGTCTTGTATAGATATTCATTTCCTTTCGCTCTAATTATTAAATGATACTTATTTTTATTTTCTATAATTTGAACTTTTTTGATACTTCTATATAATACTTTCTTCCCATTTATATTTAATTCATCTTTTTCAAAAATCAATACCGATTCATACGTTAAATAAGCAACAAGCGGTACAAGCCATGTCACCATAATTAATGGTGATGTCATTGAAGCGACTTGAACAACATGAAGATATATCAATAAACAAGAAGTCATTAAAACAACATATGATAATATATACAAATAAATTTCATATCCTGTATAAATAACTTCTTTTGCTTTAAAAAGCGTTCTTCTTTTTCTAAAAGTAAGGATAATCAATGCATAACTTACAAGTAAGATCATAAAAGTAAACATTCCCATAAAAGCATCACTGTTTCCTAATGATACAATTCCTGTAAATAATGAAACAACCCCTAAAGCAGTTAAACAAACTAATTCAGCCATGATGTAATTGCCATCGAAAGTGCAGAAGATGCACCTAATAGAATAAACATAAATAAGAATCTAGAAATAAATGGAACTGCTTTTATTTTTTCTTTATTAATTAAAAATCCTGTAAAAACAATCACTAAACTTGTAATAATTCCATGCCCTAAAACAAACGCTAAAGTTGCATTTAAATATTGCATCATAAATGGAATAATCAATAATGTTACAAGTAAAAAATCAACAAGAAAAACACATACTGTTTTAATATTTAATTGAACCCATTTAAAAGTAAAATTCTTTTTAAAGACATCTTTGTTTGTTTCAACAATTTTCTCTTTTTGTGTAAATTTAAAACTTTTCTTTGTTCTTTCTACTTTTCTATCAAATTTTGCCATTTTTATTTTCTCTTTTCTTCTAACATTTTAATTTTAAAATCTAATAAACTCTTAGTAAGATCTACATAATAGTTATGTGGGAACTCTAATCTAAATATTTCATCCCATAAGCGTGCTTTTTCTTGCATTGAATAATCTCTAATTTCTTTTACAGACAGTTCTTGATAAACAAATTTTCCATCTTCAAATATAGGAACTTGTAATTCTTCTACTGTATACGTATTAGCTTCAATTGTTTTAAATTTCCAAATATCAGATTGATGATAAATCGTTAAATCTTTTGTACAATCAATTTCTTCATCATAAAAAGCAATTAAATCCGCTATTGCTTTTCCAGTTTCATTTTCAAATAAACGATATACACGTTTATAACCTGGATTGGTAATCTTTTCAGTATTTTCTGAAATTTTAATTTTAGGAATAATTTGTCCATTTTTTTCAATAGCTACTAATTTATAAACTCCTCCAAATACTGGAGATGATTTTGATACAATTAAATTTTCTCCAACTCCAAATGAATCAAGTTGCGCTCCTTGATTTAATAAAGAGCGAATCAAATATTCATCTAAGGAGTTTGAAGCCGAAATACTTACATATGTAAGACCCGCAACATCAAGCATTGCTCTTGCACGTTTTGATAAATATGAAATATCTCCACTATCCAAACGAATTCCTTTTAATTTTTTACCCATTGGTTCTAAAACTTCTTTGGCTATTTCAATGGCATGAGGTACTCCGCTTTTTAAAGTATCATACGTATCAACCAATAAAACACAATCATCTGGATATGTAAGTGCATAAGCTTTAAAAGCTTCATATTCACTATCAAATGATTGCACAAAAGAATGTGCCATTGTTCCTACTACAGGAATATCAAACATCTCACCTGCTGAAACTGTAGCTGTTCCTGCTACCCCTCCAATATAAGCTGCACGAGCTCCATAAGTTGCACTATCATATCCTTGAGCACGTCTTGCTCCAAATTCCATAACAGGTCTTCCTTTGGCTTCTTGAACAACACGATGTGCTTTAGTAGCAATTAAAGATTGATGATTAACTGTTACTAATAACATCGTTTCGATAATTTGTGCTTCGATAAATTTAGCTTTTACAGTAATCAATGGTTCATTAGGAAAGACTGGTGTACCTTCTTTCATTGCATAAATAGAACCTGTAAATTTAAAATCTGATAAATAATCTAAAAAATCTTCATCAAATTTTTGAAGTGAACGGAGATATTCAATATCTCCTTCACTAAAATGTAAATTCTTTATACATTCAATTAATTGTTGTAATCCTGCAAAAACTGCGAACCCTCCATTATCTGGGTTTTTTCTATAAAACATATCAAAATAAACAAGTTGATCTTTATTTCCTTGTTTAAAATAATTATATGCCATTGTCAACTCATATAAATCCATTACAAGAGTTAGATTTCTTTCACTTCCTGCATGTCTATTCATAAAATTCTCCTTCATTGTTATTTTTACGAATATAATAAGCTTTTTTTTAAGAAAAATCTAGTCCATTAAAAATATAATTCATAAGAATCTCTTGATTGTACCATTGGCACTGGTCCTTGAGGAATAAAAGGAATATATAATTGTTGATCTGGGTAAATCATCATTTGTTGATCAAGTTTATTCATACAAGCGATCCATTCTATTTTAGTATTAAAATTTCTTGCTATCCGATAAACATTATCTCCCGGTCTTACTGTATAGAGATAGATATCACCTACTCTACGGGGATGAATGACTCTTTCATATTCTTCATCAAACATATTTTGCCTCCTTCATTTTAAAATATGTTTTAAAATAAAAAATGTCTAGGTAAAAAAATAGATAGCATTTGCTATCTATCTGGCTAATTTTTTCAACGCATCCTTTGCAGCCTTTTGTTCAGCTCTTTTTTTACTAGAACCTTTTCCAGTTCCTAGGGTCATATCATCCATCATGACTGCCACTTCAAATTCAGGTGCATTCGCTGGACCTGTTGTTGAAAGTAATGAATATGTGACTGTCTTTCTTTGATCCGCTTGAATCAATTCTTGTAATTTTGTTTTAAAATCTGTGATATCATCATAGTTGACATCTTCAACATGTTTATAGATTGTCATATCTAATATTTTTAAAACATATTCGATACCACAATCTTCGCTTATTGCCCCAATAAAGGCTTCAAAAATATCAGCTAAAACACTATTACGATCTCTACCACCATTATGTTCTTCACCTGCACCTAAGAAAATTTGTGCACCTAATCCTAATTCACGAGAAAAACGAGCAAGTGATTCTTCTCTTACTAGTTTAGAACGTAAAAGTGTCAATTCTCCTTCTGGCTTTTCAGGATATTTTTCATAAATAAACTTTGATACATAATATTGTAAAACTGAATCACCTAAAAATTCTAATCGTTCGTAATTTTTTCCTTTGTTTTCATTTGTATAAGAAGGATGTGTAAAAGCTTCTTTAAATAAATGAATATCTTTATAAGGAATGCCCATTACTTCTAAAAACTTACCTAATTCCACTTTCATCTAGACCTACTTTCATTTTTTCTACTACATTTACTTCAACCATTTCAAAAGCTAAATTCATAGCACTTTCAAAAGCTTTCGCGTCACTTGCACCATGTGCTTTAACAACTGGTTTTACAAATCCCATCATCAAGGCACCACCTACACCTGCAGGATCAAATTTTGTTTTTAATCCTTTTATAACTGGTTTAGAAATAACTGCCCCTAATTTATTACGTGTTGATGCCATAAAACCATCTTTTAATGCAGACATCATAGATAATGCAACACCTTCAATTGTTTTTAATGTAACATTTCCTGTAAATCCATCCGTTACAATGACATCCACATCACCTCTTAAGATTTCTTTTCCTTCAATGTTTCCAACAAAATCAATTTGTTCAAGTGTACTCAAAGATTGATATGTTTCTTTATGGATCTCATCACCTTTATGTTCTTCACTTCCAATATTTAACAGGGCAACTTTAGGTTTTTGAATATGTCTAACATTTTTAGCATAAACATTTCCCATAATTGCAAACTGAACGAGTTGATCTACTGTATTTTCAGCATTTGCCCCTACATCTAACATGCAAACACCTTTATCATTTAAAGTGGGAATTGTTGCCATTAAACATGATTTTTCAATTCCTTTAATACGTTTTAAAAACAACATTGCACATGCATAATAGGCTCCTGTATTTCCACAAGATAATACAGCATCAACTTCGTTATTTCTTGCTAACATCATAGCTTTTACTAAGCTCGATTCTTTTTTTCTACGGATTGCTAAAATATTTTCTGTCATTTCAAAGATCTCTCTAGCATCTATTAAAGTTACTTGAGGATGATCTTTCAATGCTTCTAATTCTTCAATTTTTCCTACAACATAAAGCTCATCTGTTTTATTTTTATTTAAAAATGATTGGCAGGCTTCTACAACAATAGAGCTACCTAAATCACCACTCATGGCGTCTATCGCTAATTTCATGTTCTCACCTCTTTTAGCATTATAACACATTAATCAATATATTCATTATTCTTTATTAAATTGTTTTTTATTTCTGATAACAATTTTATAATTTTTTCATCATCTTGATGTTGATTCATCGCTTCAAAAGCATCTTTTCTTGTAATTTCTAAAATATGATAATCTTTAAAAATATCTCCTATCATAAAAGTTGGTAAACCACTTTGCTTTTGACCCAACAAATCTCCAGGTCCTCTTATTTTTAAATCATATTCAGAGACCTCAAATCCATCATGATGATTTTCTAAAAATTCTAATCTTTCCTTTTGTTCAGAATGTGTTGCCTCTGATAAAAGATAACAATATCCTTGTTCCTTTGATCTTCCTACTCTTCCTCTCAATTGATGAAGTTGAGATAAACCGAATCTTTCTGCATTATAAATAACCATCATATTTGCATTACTTACATCAACTCCCACTTCGATTACTGTTGTTGAAACAAGAATCTGTATTTTATTTTCTTTAAATGCATTCATGATTTTATTTTTTTCTTCATCACTCATTTGTCCATGAACTAATCCAACTTCGTATTGTCCTTTGAAATATTGTGCCATTGCTTTTGAAATATCACTTGCATTTCTTCCAGTGATTGCTTCACTTTCATTTACAAGAGGACAGACAACATAGCATTGTCCTCCCTTTAAAAGATAATCTTTCAAATCTTTTAATATAGGCTTCATCGATGTTCCTTTAATAAACTTTGTAATAACTTTTTTTCTCCCGTTAGGAAGTGTTTTAATCGTTGAAACATCCATATCTCCATATAAAGAAATAGCAAGTGTTCTAGGAATCGGTGTTGCTGTCATTACTAAAAAGTCAACTTTATTTCCTTTGTCTTTTAACGCTTTTCTTTGTTCAACACCAAAGCGATGCTGTTCATCAGTAATAACCAGACCTAATTGATTATATTGTACTTTTTCTTGAAATAAAGCATGTGTTCCAATAATAATATCAATTTGTCCATTTTCTAATTGCTGATAGATTTCATTTTTTTCTTTTTGTGAAAGATGACCTGTAAGTAATGCGATATTTATTTTATATTTTTTAAACATTTTTTTTAAAGACTGATAATGCTGAAGTGCTAGTATTTCTGTTGGTGCCATCATAGCTCCTTGATAACCTGCTAAATAATTAGCATATAAACTAATTGCTGCAACAACTGTCTTTCCACTACCAACATCACCTTGAACAAAGCGATACATTAATTTTTGACTTGTTAAATCTATTAATATATCATCAACGACTTTTTGTTGGTCATCTGTTAATTGAAAAGGGAGCTTTTCAATAAAGTGAGTCACTTTTTCTTTGTCTATTAATTTTGAGATACCTATATTTTGTGTGCGATTTTGTTTTATATATTGCATTGTCATTTGAAATTTAAAAAATTCTTCATATTTTAAGTATCTAAGTGCACTAATAACATCACTGCGTGTTTGCGGTTGATGTATTTTAAACAAAGCATCTTCTTTATCTATCAAATGATATTTTTGACATAAATATAAAGGAATAGTATTAGCAATATGTCCTTTATAAAAATTAAGTGCTTTATTGACATAACCCTGAAAACTTTTTTGAGTGAGTCCTTCTTTTAAAGAATATACTGGTGTTATTCCAGAAATTTCTTTTAAGCTCTTTAGTTTTAAGTCACTAGCTGTAATTGCTTTTTTAGAAGCACTGTATTTACCAGTAATAGTAAGCATCATTCCTACTTGCATATTTTTTTTCAAAAAATGACGATTAAAAATCGTAATTGTTAATGGCTCTTCATGATAATTAACATGAAAAGTCAATCTTGAAAATCTTCCTTTATAAAAGATTTTAGGTTCATCAATAAGCTGTGCTTCAATAATGACCTTCGATTCATCATGTAATGGTGTTTCTAACATTTCTTCAAAGCGATAAGGATAATGTTGTACTAAATCTTTTACAGTATAAATAGATAATTCATTTAACTGTTCTATTTTATTTTTATTTATTTTTAAAACTTTTAAATCATACTCCATACACTCACCTACGCAAACATGATAATTAAAACGACTAAAACGGCAATACTGATAATAATTGAAAGTGAGCTCGAAATAGCTGGTGCATCACGATGATAACCAATATTTTTTGAAAAAACAGCTGAAACAGTTGTAATAGGCGCAGCCATTGCTAAAACAACAATTTTTTTAGCAAGCATTGGAATTGGAACAATAAAATAAACAATACTCATTAAGATAGCACCAAAAAGCACACGAATCAAAAGTGTTTTTAAAACTATTTTCATTTCCGAAGGATTTATTTTAACTTCTAATAAAAGTCCAATCATAAACATCGCTAAAAATCCATTTCCTGCTCCTATAAAAGAAGCCACTGATAAAATTGGTTGAGGTATTGAAATTTTAAAAAGTGCTAAAACAAAAATTAAAAGATATACATCAAATGGAATTGATGAAAATAATTTTTTGATTACTGTTTTAGGAGTCAATTTTTGATTACTGCTTGCTACACTTCCTGCTAATGCATAACTTCCTCCTAAACACATAATGGAATTCCCTACATCAAACATGCATAAATAAGCAACTCCCATGCCTGGGAAAAAGCTTTGTACAAACGGCATAACAAAGTTTCCTATATTATATCCAGAACAATTGATCATATAATATCCTTTTAAAATGTTTTCCTCTTTTCTTGAAAGTATAAAAGAAATGAAAAGCATGATAATATTTGATGCTAATCCTATTAATAATAAAATGAGCATTGATTGATCAATTGTTACGCCACTTGCATTTGTAAGTAAAGCACAAGGTAATGTTACATTCATAATAATTGTTGCAATTGTTAAACCATCTCTTTTTTCTAAAACATGCACTTGTTTTAAAATAAACGCTATTATAATTACAAAAACAAAACCTGCTGCCTTGATCATAATTTCAGCCATTTTGATTCCTCCTGAATTTTATTATAGCAAAAAAAAACATCGCTTAGGATGTTTATTTTTTAATTAAATCTAATGCTTGATTTAAAACAGCATCTCCGTTCATACTTGCAAAATCACCATCATTAATTAAAGCGCATGGAATAACCCCGTGAACCATTTCTTCAATTTTAGATAATTCTGAAGCAGATTGTGGCGCTAATAAAACACAATCAGCATCTGCCCATGATAACCCTACAGATTTAGATCCAACTGCCCAACACATTACTTTAATATCTTTTTGTTTAGCAGATTCTTTCACTGCATTTACTAATTTGTTTGTTGTAACCCCTGATACACAACATAATAAAATCTTATACATATTATACTACCTCACTTTTTAATAATAAATTACTGATATAATTATATTCTTTTTTAATTTTTTTTCTATAAAAATACAAATTTCTTTTTTCAAATTTTGAAAAAATATAAAAAGTAGCATTTGCTACTTTTCATACATCTTTGGTTTATATAACGCTCTATTTTCTAATGAGAATACACGTTTTGTAAATTTTCCATATTCAACGGTTTCTAAAGCTTTATCCATCATCGCCATACGAGCATCTATATTATCAATTAAATATAAAATCTCTGCTTCTTTGATTTGTGGAAGAACAGGTGAACCATATTCATTTTTTCCATGATGTGCTAAAATCATATGTTGTAATAAAGTTACTTCTTCTCCTTCAATATGAAGTTTATCAGCAGTTTCTTTAATCATCGCATTTGAAATAGAAATATGACCTAATAATTTTCCTTCTAACGTATATTCTGGAACAACAGGACCACTTAATTCAATTGTTTTTCCTAAATCATGTAATGTGATTCCAGAATATAATAGATCTTTATTAAGCGTTGGATATAAAGTGCAAAATGATTCTGCAACTTTTAACATTCCATACGTATGATAAGCCAATCCTGAAACATATTCATGATGATTTTTGCTAGCTGCTGGATAATAGGATAATTTTTCAATATTTTCTTCAAATAATGTTTTTACTAATTGATGTAATTTTAAATTATCTATTTGATCAATAAACTTTTTAATTTCATTGATCATAAATTGACTATCCAATGGTGCTTGTTTTAAAAATTTAATACGTTCTTTATCATCTTGTGACGCTAAATGAATCTTTACAATCTTCATTTGTCTATCTTCATTATATTTTATAACATCACCTTTTATTTGAACAACTGAACCTTTTACTAAAGTTTGTACTTGTTCTTCACTAGCGTTCCATAACTTAGCATCAATAGATCCTGTATCATCTTGTAATGTCATAGATAAATACGTTGATCGATGTGCTCCATTGGTTTTTCCTGATACAACATGATTAATTAATGCCTCAATTAAAACACCATCATCACCAGGTTTTAAACTTGCTATTTTATTCATCGTTATTCTCCTTAACTTCTAGAATATTCTTAATATCTTCGTAATTATATCCTTTTTTTAACAATGTATCAATTATTTTGTTTCTTAAATCTTTTCCTTCTAATTTTTTTTCATAGCGATGAGATGCTTTTAAATAGTCTTTTCCCAAAGCTAATTTTTCTTTCTCTAAATCATATTCAAAATCATACTCTGCCATTGCTTTATCAATAACATCATTCGTAAATCCCTTTAAAAATAATTTTTCTTTAATTTTTCTTTGAATGTTACGATAAGAAATCGTGCTGTTTCTTTGGTAATAATTATTGATTAAAAGCATCGCTGCTTGATATTCTTCATCATCATCAAGTTCTTCTAAACATGTATCTATTATCTCAGTATCAACCCCATAATTTCTTAAATTATAAATTGCTTTGTTATGTCCTATTCCCAAACGTGTACATCTTTTAAAATAATTCATTGCGTACATTTTATCATTAATTAAATTTTTTTCTGATAAAAGTTGAATAGTAGTATCAAGTTGAGCATCATCATAATCTCCAGAATCCATTAATTTCTTTCTCATTTGTTGTTCAGTATAATCTTTAATAGATAAATACTTCAAGGCTTTGTTATATGCCCTACTGATTTGTTCGTGATCTTTAAGTGTATTAAACTGATTTCTATCAATTGTTTTTCCTCGATACAGTTCATATTGATCTATTACTTTATCTGATAATTCTAATGTTACAGCACTTTCATTTTCATCATAAGTAAATGAAACCTCATTTTTATTATTCTTTATGGGAAATATCGAAACAACTGTATAAGTATATTCTTTAATAAGAATGGCTTGCTTATAAACTTCTAATACTTTCTTAGCAAATGTTTCTCCACTATACTCATTTGCTTTTTTTAATGCATTTTCTTTTAAAACATCTAAATCCATTTCCATAGCATCTAATATAAGTTTTGGTAATTCCTCTTCATTTTTAAAGAAAAAACCATTTTTTCCATCATCAATAACATCTACAAGTTGATCATCATAACGAGCAATAACAGAAATAGAAGATGCCATTGCTTCAATATAAGTCAATCCCTGTGTTTCAGATAAAGATGCTGAAATAAACATATTAGAAATATGGTAATGAGCTGGAACCATTTCACCACTTTGAGGCCCTGTAAAAATAACATATGGTTCAATATGATCATTTTTTACATATTCTTTTAACTCTTCTAATTGTGGTCCACCCCCAACGATTAAAAAACGAATATTATCATTAATAGCGACAACTTTTTTTAAAGCATCTATGATAACCGTAATGCTTTTTTCAGGAGCAATTCTTCCCAAAAATGTAAGAACAAAATGATTTTGTAAATGATATTTTTCTATTAAACTTTGACATAATTCGTTGTTTTTATTATTAACTGAAAAACGTTCAAGTTCTAATCCCGTAGGAATCGTATAAATATTTTTTTGTTTTAAACCATAATGGATTAAAGCATCTTTTGTTTTATTTGAAGGAACAATTAATCCTTGGCAACTATTTCCATAAAATTTACTAATTTTTGTAATTACTTTTTTGACTACAGTATCTACTGTTTCAGAATTGATTGGATTAATATAATGTGAATAATCTGTCCACATAGTATGATACGTATAAACAACAGGAATATCTAAATATTCTGCAGCAATTCTTCCAAAAATACCAATACCAAATTCTGTTTGAACATGAATGACCTCTGGATTAAATCTTTTAATTTCTTTCATACCCTTAAAAGAAAAAATATTACATGCCCTGTAGCCATAAAGAGCCTGTATTTCTAATCCTGGCACTCTTAAAACTTGATCATCTAGGCTTTCATCATAAGTTGTATCACTTGGAAGTTCACTTGTTACAACTAAAACATCATGTCCTAAATTTACAAGTTTATTTCGTAAAATATTTGTTGATGTAGCAACACCATTAATATCAGGTATGTATGTATCTGAAAAAAGTGCTATTTTCATAAAGACCTCCTATTTTTTAAAATCATCAAATTCAATTTCTTCTATATCTTCTATAACGATTATTTGATCATTTTCTGTAATTTCTTTTTTATCATTTTTTGTTGCAAAATTAAGTTCTCTACTAAATGACATTGTAAGACCTCCAAGAATAAGACCAGCATAATAAGTAGCAAATCTCCAAACAAGTAAAGTTGCTGATGTAGCTCCTTTTAAAAAGTAACGAAGTAAAATATAAAACGAACCTTCACTACCCCCACTTGCTCCTGGTAATGGTACAAAATCTGAAATCAAATAAACAAAAGCAGTAATTCCAATTAAATCAAAGAAATGTCTCCAAGAAAGAGGAACATTCATTGCAAGAGAACAAAAAAATGGAATACTATAAAGAATTGTCAATTTTAATACATTTAATCCTATTGATTTAAGTAATATTGGTTTGTTTTTTTGTAATAAATTAAGTTCGATTCTAAAGTTTTCTAATTTTCTTTCAATTTGAGAACTTACCTCTTCATAGCTTTTCACTATATGTAATTTTGCTAATACTTTGACAACATTATTACTTAAAAAATTTTGAAGTTTTTCAGACTTAGCTCCTAAAAATAAAGTAGAAATAACCACTAAATTAATAATAAATCCAATAAATGCTAGTGAAAAAAAACCAGAATACAATTTACTAAAATAAACAAATTTTAAAAGCATAATGATAGATGTATACACAACCAATACACTTTGATAGACAATAAAAATCATTAATAAAATACTAGACGAATAAGTTGCTTTGATTCCTTGTTTATTAAAAGCATATACTTGATAAAATTGTCCACCAGAGGCCATTGGCGTGATTCCATTAAAGAAAATACCGGCCATTGCATTTACGATTCCTTGTTTTAAGGTATAATCTTTTTTATATACTTTAGCAAAAAGTGTCAAATTCATTGCATTGATTAAATAAAAAATACACATTAAAATAGCAACAACCAATAGCCACCCTAAATGACAATGTTTTAACGATTTAATCGTTCCTTCTAATTGATTACCAATTGAAAAATAAATTGATAATCCACCAACTATTAGAATAATAGCAACATTTAGTATGTATTTTTTTATATTTTTTTTATCCATAATATTATCCTCTAAAGAGATTCAACTTTTTCATATACCTCTTTTAATTGTTTTCCTATTAGTAATAAATCTCTTTCTTTAGCAACTTTATAACCTTCTTCTACTGTCGAAGGTAATTCGTGATTAATAATTTTATTAATATAATCAATAAAGTCTTGATTTGTTTTCCCCTTATAACAATTAACTTGGTCTTGCATCCATGGATCAAAAGCAGGAATATCCCTTAATAATATTTGTGTTTTGCAAGCTAAAGCTTCTAAAACAACAATTCCTTCTGTTTCTTCACGTGATGGAAAGAAAAAAACATCTGCTCTACCATAAGCACCTTTAATAATATCTCCACTAACATATCCTGGTAATATTAAATTTTTTGGTAATTCTTTGAGTAATTTTTTTATCTTAGATGTTGGATTGGATAATCTAACATCTCCAAACCACATAAATTTTACATGAGGCATTTCTCTTGCAACTTCTACAAAAGTATCAAATCCTTTTCTTTCAAAAAGCCATCCTACAGATATAACAAGTTTATCCTCTTCAGAAATATGAAACTGTTGCGTAAACTCATTAATTTGTTTAGATGTTGGATTAAACTGTGCAACATCTACACCATTAGAAATCGCATATATTTCCTTATTTAAATCATATGACTCTAATAAGCTTTTAGAATATGGCGTTGGTGTAATAATAACATCAGCTGAATTATAAAGATACACAAGCCATTTTTTATAAAGACCAGCAAAGGTATTAGAAAACATAAAAGAATTTTTAAAATCTTCTTCTGTACTATGTGCATGATAAATGATCTTCTTATTATTTTCTCTTGCCTGTTTAATCATTGAAATACTATCAGGATAGATTGTATTAATATGTAAAATATCATAATCCAAATCATTTTTTTCAGTCGTAAATTCAATATTATTTAATGTTAAAGCTTTCTTTTGGTGGTAAAACGCACGACCTATTCCAGACTTCTTAATAGCATTTTCCATTCCAAAATATAATTTAATTTTCATATAAAACATCACCCAATCTATTATAACATATTTTTATTTTTGAAACTATATAATCAAGAATTTTACCCTATTAGCTAGCCACAAAAAACAATAAAATAATAGCATTCAAATTTGAACTTATTATTAATAGTATGTAAAAACATAAAAAAAAGAAGGAACTGGCAACGAGCTATTTTCGCACAATGTACTA
>ERZ827037.1965-NODE-1965-length-19189-cov-4.993415_pt1 | contig 19189 bp, 13 predicted proteins | sample MGYA00519924_ERZ827037 | MGnify/ENA primary metagenome ERZ827037 (study PRJEB31778, sample SAMEA3449250) | human gut metagenome | biome: human gut; feature: human-associated habitat; material: faeces | place: United Kingdom | collected 2010/2012 ...
GAAGATAGCGGAACTGGACGGGCGCAAGCAGGAACTTGTGAAGCAGATAGCCGAGCTGACGGTGGAAGCCATCAGCCCGGGACAGGTCAACCAGATTTCCGGCTACCTCGACACATGGGACGATGTATCCTTTGACGACAAGCGGCGGGTGGTGGATTTGATGATTACCACCGTTGCCGCCACAAGCGACAGCTTGAACATTACATGGAAAATCTGACGGGCGGCACACCTCCCGTCAGACCGTTACCCTGTGTAGTCCCTTGTAAACTGTACTTTGAGCCAGGCGAAACAAAAGAACAGGCACTCATCCGGGAATGCCAGGAAGAACTGGCCGTTACGCTGGATGTGGGTGAGGTGTTTATGGATGTGGTCTACAAATACCCCGATCTGACGGTCCATCTGACGCTGTTCCATGCCGCTATCCGGGAAGGTGCCCCTCAGAAGCTGGAACACAATGATATCCGCTGGATCACAGTGAATGAAATTGATCAATTTATGTTTTGCCCTGCGGATGAGGAAATTTTGAGGAGGCTAAAGGATGCCTATTAAAGCCTATCATAAGCTGGTGCGGGATCGTATTCCGGAGATTATCGAAGCAGATGGGAAAACCTGCGTTTCCGCAACCTTGTCGAACGAGGACTACATAGCTCTCCTGGACCAGAAGCTGAACGAGGAACTGGCGGAATATCAGGAGAGCAAATCCCTGGAAGAATTAGCTGACCTCTTAGAAGTTATGCAGGCTGTTGTAAAAGCCCGTGGCTGGACATTGGACGAGTTAGAACAAGTACGGGCAGACAAGGCTGCCAAACGGGGTGGATTTGCAAAGAAAATCCTTTTGAAAGAAGTGTGGGAAAAGGAGCCTTCTGATGGATGAAAAAGACGATTTGATGGCCAGAACCATGGTGGAAAATTTGAGCATCGGTATTAACCCTCTCACAGGCAGAGCACTTCCACCGTCAGATTGCTGCGCCAACGAGGTGGTACAGGAGGCGCTAAAGGCAGTATTGGAGCATTGTTCCCTCGAATCCTATGCCTCTGCAGAGAAAAGAGAAAGAGGCGGCTCAAAAGGAGAAAAAAGAACGTCGAAAAACTCAATACCCCAATACCGGGAAAGCGTGGTCCAGAGAGGAAAGCGAGAAACTCTACGACTTGTACTTTCGGATAAAGAATAACATCTGGCAAATTGCAAACATCTTGAAAAGAACACCCGGAAGTGTCTCAACTCATCTGAAAAAACTTGGATATTGATTGTGAGGTGATCTCTATGGCAGCTTACCGCTCCGCCTCAGGCAGCAGTGCTGAGGATCTGTTTATCGAACTGTTCTCTGACACCTTCGGCGCCGAGAAAGCCGGCTATCTCTACTCCCAGTACCCCTTCTCCGACATTTACCAGAACAGCCGGTTTGCCGATTTCCTGATTGAAAACGGCGGGCGGAAGGTGGCCATTGAGATCGATGACGAGGCCTCCCACAACCCCAAGTTGGTCTCCCAGAACAAGTTTTTCGACGACCTGCTCAAGCAGAACAGCATGATCTACCTAGGCTGGGATGTGTACCGTTGGGCGGTACGGCAGATGCAGCAGCAGCCGGAGACCGTAAAGGACGAACTGCGGGTATTCCTGGGCCAGCACCCCAGTTTCAAGGAGATTGAGGACTACCTCCCCACCCAGCGGGGCAAGTCCCTGGACGGCTCCCATCTTGAACTAAAGGAGCACCAGAAGCAGGCTTTGGCAGCTCTGGAGGAAATGCGCTGCAACTTTGAGACAATCGCTCTGCTCTACCACGCCACCGGCACCGGAAAAACAGTGACCGCCGTCATGGACGCCAAGCGATTTGGCAAGCGCACACTGTTCCTGGCTCACACGGTAGAGCTGGTGGATCAGGCCACCAAAACCTTCCGGGAACTGTGGCCCCGGGCCACGGTGGGCCGCTACGTGGAGAGCATGAAGCAGAGCAACGCCTTTGTGGTCTGCGGCAGTATCCAGAGTGTGGCATTGAACTTGGAACGATTCAAGCCGGATGACTTCGGCTACATCATCGTGGACGAGGCCCACCACGCCTCCGCCGATACGTACCAGAAGGTCCTGTCCTACTTCACGCCGGAATTCACCCTGGGCCTGACCGCCACGCCGGAGCGGGCCGACGACAAGAACATCCTGGACATCTTTAAGAACACCGCCCACAAGCTGGACATCCAGACCGCCGTGGAGATCGGCGAGCTGGTGCCGGTGCGGTGCATCCGCATCCACACGAACATTGATCTGACCAAGGTGCGGTTCAACAGCGTCCAGTACAACATCCGGGATCTGGAGAGCAAGATCTATGTGCCGGAGCGGAACCAGCTCATCGTGGACACTTGGCTCCAGTATGTGAAGGACAAGCGGACGGTCATCTTCTGCGCCTCCGTCAAGCACGCCCAGGAGATCGCTGGGCGGCTCCACGATACTGGCGTAGCCGCCGAAGCAGTGTCCGGTGAGATTAAAGCCAGCGACCGCCGGGAGGTGCTGGCCCGATTTGAGAAGGGCGAGACCAAGGTGTTGTGCGCCTGTGATCTCCTCAACGAGGGCTGGGACTGCCCAGCCACGGAAGTGCTGTTCATGGCCCGGCCCACCATGTCCAAGGTGCTCTATATCCAGCAGCTGGGCCGCGGTATGCGGCTGTTCCCCGGCAAGGAGAGCCTGATGGTGTTTGACTTCGTGGACAACGCCAGCCAGTACAACATGCCATACTCCATGCACCGGCTGTTCCGCCTGAAGGAGTACAAGCCCGGTGCGCTGGTGCTGGGCACCAAGGGGCAGAAAGCCGCCGAGCAGGGCCTCTACGACCGGGGCGAACGCCCGGACGCCCTCATCGACTGGCCGGTGGATGCGCTGGACTATGAGTTGGTGGACATCTTCAACTGGCAGGAGGAAGCCGCCGGAATGATCTCCCAGATGGAGTTCGTCCGCCGGGTGGATGTGCAGACGGAGACCATCGAGCGGTATGTCCGGGATGGCATGCTGGTGCCCGATCTGGTGGTGCCCATGAGCGAGCACCGGACCTTCAAGTATTTCAAAGAAGAAACCCTCCGAAAATATGCGGAGCAGTATGGCTGGACCCTCATCGACGACTCCAACCGCAAGGACCTGTTTCTGGATATGGTGCGGCAGATGGACATGAGTTACTCCTACAAGCCGGTGCTCCTCAAAGCGGTGCTACTGTTTGCCGACGACAAGGGCCGGGTGAAACTCAGCGACATCGTCACCTACTTCCGGGAGTTCTACGAGGCCCGTCGAGCAGCGGGGCTGGTGGTGGAGAAGGCCAACAGCATCTACGCTAAGGACAGCTACACCGATGCCCAGGCCCAGCGGAACATCCTGTCTAACCCGTTCAAGCGGTTCGAGGATATGCAGATGCTTCATCACACCAAGACACTGGGCGTAATCCAGGTGGACGAGTCTGTCTGGAAGAAGCTGACCCGCGAAGAGAAGCAGGAAATCGAGCGGATCTGCGATGAGAAGTTGGAGCAGTACTACAGCAGGTTTTCTTGAAAAATTTCTATATATTTAAAACGCTTCTTGAGTAACGCCAGATGATACTGGCATTATTCAAGAAGCGCTTTTGATATGACTACTATAATATTCATTTTTCTGAATGCGCAATGTGGAAAATATTTGTAGAGCTTTGTGGGATTATGTTGATATTATTCGCTAAATCGTGTATTATCAAATAATAGCTCAAAGTTTGCATTGATAAATTAAGGGGGAACCAGATGGATTACATGACAATTTCGGAGGCAGCTAAGAAATGGAATCTTGGGCCCCGCCGAATTCAAGCACTTTGTGCATCTGGACGTATATCTGGTGTTGAGCGTTTGGGACGTAGCTGGGCTATTCCAAAAGACGCACAAAAACCTGTTGATGCTCGAATCAAAAGTGGAAAGTACATTGGTTTTTCTGGGAAGTACCATAAAAGGAAAGAAAACTCTATTAATCTTGAATCTTCTGATTGCTGAGGGAGGTCACTATGCAGATATTAGATAATATCAATCGAACGGTACGTTCGGATCTCCAGGCCTCCATAAAGAAAGGAAGCAAGCTATCTATTGCCGCTGCCTGCTTCTCTATCTATGCTTATCAGGAATTGAAAAAGCAACTTGACGGCATTGATCAATTGCGCTTTATTTTTACTTCACCAACATTTATTCAGGAAAAGATCCCCAAAGAGAAGCGGGAGTTTTATATTCCCAGATTAAATCGGGAACGCAGCTTGTATGGTACAGATTTTGAGATCAAGCTGCGCAACGAGTTAACACAGAAGGCAATAGCAAAAGAATGTGCTGATTGGGTACACAAGAAGGTGACCTTCAAATCCAATGTAACTCAGGAGCAGATGATGGGCTTTTTGACGGTGGATGAGAGTACCTATATGCCTATCAACGGATTTACTACTGTGGATCTTGGCTGTGAGCGGGGCAATAATGCCTACTATCCTGTCCAGAAAACCGAATCTTATGAGAATGGTCAGTATTTTCTGAAATTATTTGAAGAAATCTGGAGTGATAAAAACAGGCTGCAAGATGTCACTGATTTTGTTCTTGATAACATTTCTACCGCATATCGGGAAAATTCGCCGGATTTTATTTACTTCTTTACGCTTTACAACATTTTTAATGAGTTCCTGGAAGATATCTCAGAAGATGTCTTACCCAACGAGGCGACCGGGTTTAAACAGAGCAAAATCTGGAACATGCTCTATAACTTCCAGAAGGATGCTGCGCTGGCCATCATCAATAAATTGGAAAAATACAACGGCTGTATCTTGGCGGACAGTGTGGGCCTGGGCAAGACCTTCACGGCACTGGCAGTTATCAAATATTATGAGAACCGCAATAAATCAGTTTTGGTATTGTGCCCCAAGAAGTTGTCTGAAAACTGGAATACCTACAAGGGTAACTATATCAACAACCCCATCGCTGAGGATCGCCTGCGTTATGATGTACTGTATCATACCGACTTGTCACGGGAGCACGGGAAATCCAACGGAATTGAACTGAATCGGCTGAACTGGGGTAACTATGATCTGGTAGTTATTGATGAAAGCCATAACTTCCGCAACGGCGGAGAGATCTCCGGTGAAGACGCCAAAGAGAACCGTTACCTGAAGCTGATGAATAAGGTGATCCGCGCGGGTGTTCGTACAAAGGTCCTGATGCTCTCTGCCACCCCGGTTAACAATCGATTTATCGACTTGAAAAACCAACTGGCGCTGGCCTATGAGGGAGACTCTGCCCAAATCAATGAGAAACTGGATACCAGTACCACTATTGATGAAATCTTTCGCCGGGCCCAAAAGGCTTTCAATGAATGGAGCCGTCTTCCGGCTGAGGAGCGGTCCACCGATGCATTGCTCAAGATGCTGGATTTTGACTTCTTTGAGGTGTTGGACAGCGTGGCCATTGCCCGCTCCAGAAGACATATTGAGAAATATTACGATACTGCCGATATCGGCAAGTTCCCAGAGCGGCTCAAACCGATCTCCCTCCGCCCCTGTCTGACGGACTTGGGAGATGCTATCAATTACAACCAAATCTATGAACTACTAATATCGCTCAATCTGTCTATCTACACTCCCACCTACTATATCATGCCTTCACGGCTCTCCAAATACGAGGAACTTACCCATAACAAAGGGACAAGCCTAACACAAAAAGGACGTGAGGAGGGCAGCCGTCGCCTAATGAGCATCAATTTGCTCAAACGACTGGAGAGTTCTGTCTATGCCTTCCGTCTCACCATTGATCGGGTATATCATTTGATCCAGTCCACCATCGAAACCATCCACGCCTATCAGTCCGGTGGCAAACTGCTGGAACTTGAGGACTTTGCAAATGTCGACGAGTTTGATATGGACGACCAGAATACCGACTATTTCTCTGTTGGAAAACGGATCAAAATTGACCTGGCAGATATGGACTACCTTTCCTGGCTGCGGGAGTTGGAAAAAGATGCCGATAACCTGCAGCTACTCTCCCTAATGATTGGGGATATTACTCCAAAACATGATACCAAGTTGCAGACACTGCTGGGGATGATTCAGAAAAAGCAAGCGAACCCTATCAACCCAGGAAATCGGAAAATGATTATCTTTACAGCTTTCTCTGACACTGCAGACTATCTTTACCAGCAGGTCGCTCCTTTCGTGAAGCAGGTATTTGGTTTGAATACGGCGGAGATTACCGGAACGGTTGATGGGAAAACCACAATCCCCCGCCTACGCGCTGACTTGAATACTGTGCTTACCTGCTTCTCTCCTGTTTCCAAAGGACGAGATATTTTAATGCAGGATAGTACGGAAGAACTGGATATTCTGATCGCCACGGACTGCATCTCCGAGGGTCAGAATCTCCAAGACTGTGACTATCTCATTAACTATGATATCCACTGGAACCCGGTGCGAATCATCCAGCGGTTTGGCCGTATCGACCGCATTGGCAGCAAGAACTCGGTGATCCAATTGGTGAACTTCTGGCCCGACATGGATCTGGATGAGTACATTAACCTGAAAAGTCGTGTAGAGACCCGCATGAAAATCTCCATCATGACCTCCACTGGCGACGATGATCTGATCAACGAGGAAGAGAAAGGCGACCTGGAGTATCGTCGTCAGCAGCTGAAACGGCTTCAGGAGGAAGTAGTAGATATTGAGGAGATGACCACCGGAATTTCCATCATGGATCTTGGGCTAAACGAATTCCGCTTAGATCTGTTGGAGTATATGAAGCACCATCATGATGTGGAGGCTACGCCTCACGGCATGCATGCTGTAGTTCCGGCCCGGGATGATGCCCCTGCCGGAGCCATCTTTGTACTCCGAAATGTAAATGACAGTGTCAATGTGGACAACCGGAACCGTATTCATCCGTTCTATATGGTTTATGTCGGCATGGATGGGGAAATCCACTGTGATTACCTGGATCCTAAGCAAATGCTTGATACTATCCGTCTTCTGTGCAGGGGGAAAATGGAGCCTATTTCCGACCTGTGCCGGAAGTTTAATCAGGAGACAGATGACGGGCGTAATATGTCTGAGATGTCAGAATTGTTGAACATAGCCGTTAACTCTATTGTTGATGTGAAAGAAGAAAACGATATTAATAGCCTATTTAAGAGCGGTGGCACCACCGCCCTCCTCTCTCAAGTATCTGGTCTGGATGATTTTGAATTAATTTGTTTTTTGGTTGTTAAGTGACTAATAGCATAGGGGAAAATATTACTCTATTGGGGGTAGAAACCGTGTCGAAATTAAATGTCGATCAGAAGACCATTAAAGACCTTTTTCAAGATAAACGAGCAGATTTTTTGATTCCAGATTACCAGAGACCTTATGCCTGGGGAGAGGCTGAATGTCAAACCTTATGGGATGATATTTTTACTTTTGCAATTCCAGATGAAGGACGAACAAAATTTGATCGAAATAGCGAATATTTTCTTGGCCCTATTGTCACATATAAAAACGAAAACAGTCAATTGGAAGTGATTGATGGGCAGCAGCGGCTTACTACTCTAATGCTACTTCTTCGCGCCTTCTATGCCAAATTTGGCCATATGAAGGACGAAGCATCTGTTGAAACGAGCAAAGATATCGCAAAATGCATTTGGAGGACAGACGAATTTGGAAAGCCCGATATGTCAGCCTTAAAAATTGATTCTGAGGTTGCGACCGATAAAGATAAGGATGAGTTTCTCGAAATATTAAAAGACGGTGTTATCAAAGCAGGCCAAAAGAGCAGGTATGCCACGAATTATCGATTTTTCCAAAACTGTATCGATGACTTCCTGGCAAAATATCCAACATATTTTGCTTACTTGCCCACTCGCATCATGAATAACTGTATTCTGCTCCCGATTGAAGCTGAATCGCAAGACACAGCACTCCGAATTTTTTCTACGCTAAATGACCGTGGCATGCCCCTCTCCGATTCTGATATTTTTAAGGCTCAGTTCTATAAATATTTTTCCAAGCGTGGAGAAAAAGACATTTTTATAAAGCGATGGAAAGAGCTGGAAGAACTGACGGAGTCGATTTTCCACCCGTTAAATGGAACTCCTATGGATGAGCTTTTTACACGGTATATGTACTATATCCGCGCAAAATCGGGGATTAAATCGTCTACTACAGAAGCATTGCGTAAGTTTTATGAGAAAGACGGCTATGCGCTTCTCAAAAAAGAAGATACATTCAATGATTTGATTACGCTTGCACAGTTCTGGGAAGATGTAGTCAATCAAGATAAAGATCGCTTTTCTTCCAGAATTCTCCGACGCCTATTTGTCTTAAATTATGCTCCTAACGGAATGTGGACTTATGCCGTCTCCGTGTTCTTTATGCAGAATAAAGATGCTGAAGGTCTTCTTGAGGAAGAGCAGTTCTATCAGTTCCTTAGAAAAATTACTGGGTTTATCTGGACGTATGCGGTTACGAACCCAGGTGTTAATGCTTTGCGAACTCCGGTGTATGCAGAGATGGTTAATATCGTTAATGGAGCACCTGTAACTTTTGCGGAGTACAAATTTGAACCAGAAAAGGTTCAGAGTATGTTTGGTAATTTTACCTTTAGCAACATTAGACCAATTACGAAGTCCATGCTGGCTTGGTGGGCATTTGAGGATGAGGAGCAGGAACTCTTTCCTCTTGAGACTGTATTAGAAATTGAACATATTTACGCCAGGAACCGGTATGACAAAGATAAATCTCTTACAGATGTTAAGAATTTGGAAGCTCTGGGTAATAAAGCGCTTCTTGAAAAGCGGATCAATATCCGGGCAGCGGATTACCGCTTTGAGGATAAAGTGAAATATTATCAAGGATTCACTAATAGCCGTAACCAGCAAAAGGAGGGCACAAAGAACCATGAATTACGCTGCCTTTCTGAAACCGCAACTGATTTCACGGAAAAGGATATTCAAAAACGGACCGAGCAAATTATGGATGCGTTCTTAAAATATTTGGGAGAAAATGAATTACTAAAATAGCATCTGCTTTTGACCTTTTGGGGTATAAATGGAGGAGGGAGTCCCGATGCTGAATCTGCCGAAAAGCACGGAATTTAACAAGCGTATCCCCAAGCAGAAATTCTATGAGAACTTATCGGTGACACCCGCCCTGAAAAAGTCTTTTACGGAACAAATCCGGATGATCTGGTGGAGAAACAAAATTGCTGTCTCCACGGCTAATCTGGCTCCCGGTAAAACGGTCACAGAGTTGGAAGTGCTGGAGATTTGCCTGAACCAGCCCTCCCTGGATGAAACTGTCTTGCTCCAGATCGACCGGGAGATCCCCTACCACATTCTTTTCCTGCTGGAGCATGAAAGGAAGTACCAGGCATGGATCGGCTATAAGGAGGCCACCTCCGGCAGTACTGCTTTTCAGGTCCGCCAATACTATCAAACACAGTGGATGGACGTGGAGCTGCTTCCCCTCAAAATAGAGGGCCTTTCCATGGATGCAGTGTACGAGAACTTTGTCCGGCAGATCGCCGGAGAGAGCCTTGCCTCCAGCGGAGAGAAGGACTTGCGGGATTCCGTGGAGCGAGATCTTCGGCGGAAGCAGCTCCAAAAGCAGATCACGGCACTGGAAAACAAGATCAGAAAAGAAAAACAGCTCAACCGGCAGGTGGAGTTAAATACGGAGCTAAAAGCGTTAAAAAAGCAGTCGGAGGAGCTATTATGATACAAGAATACCTTTTCAGCGGTGAAAAATATAGATATGAAGTCGAACACTATACATATAAATCTGTTAAGGTAAAAACATACGATATTGAAAATTCTGACTGCTGGATTGCCACATTTTCACTGGATGGAGAAAATGAAAGAAATGCAAATATTCTTTCCGTTGTGAATGACTTTGTTGTAGACAACTTTCATCCAACAATCTTAAGTAATGGATGCTCGGCTTACTACAACAGGGCTCTTTATCCACGTTTCAACGAATTTGAACGTAAGTTAAGAAAATTACTTTATTTAAAAAGTGCTTTAAGCCAAGACACAGGTGATACAGACGTTATAAAGGATCTTGAAAGTAAAGATTTAGGCGAAATTTTTACTCTGTTGTTCTCTGATGCGCAATTCGTTAAAGATGTCAGAAAATCAATTAACGAAAAAACATGGCAGTTCACCAAAACAGAGATACTTGCAACATTACAGCAGATATCCGAAAGCACACTTTGGGATCGATTAATTGGAAATGAAGCGGTTTCTTCATTAAGTACTGACTTTACACAGGTCAAACAGTTCCGAAATGATGTTATGCACGCACACAATATGGGAACGGCATCCTATAATTCTGCGCTCAACCTGCTAAAGGGGATCAATAGGCAGCTTGACATAGAAATCGATAAAATCATTATTGCTAAAGCAAAAACTCCACAGCATGAAGATAGACAAGATTTTAATACTGCAATAGAAAATGCCATTAAAGAGATGGATACTACTAAACAAGACTGGCGAGAACAGCTTGCTGAGGTACAAGCATCCATTTCTACATTTAATAACGCGAGAATGCTTGCAGCACTTGAAGAGTATAAACGTATTGCAAGTTCTCCAGGATTTAACGCAATAAAGACATATCTTTCTTCCTACGAATTCTCTCAAATCCAGAAAAATATTGAACAAATTTCTAAAATTAAAATGGACATTCCTCCAGCACTTCAAGAAATCCAAAAAATTGCTGGATCCATAAGAACACCTGAATTTAGAGAACCAACCGCATTGCTTGAATTGCAAAAAACGCTTCAAGATTTAAAAATAGATTTGGAGAATTCTAAGGAGTCGCCGGAAGAAACAGCGGAGGATAAAACTGATGAACCACATGAAATTTGAGACGCCGGATTTGACGGCGCAGAATATAGAGAAACTGGCCGCTCTTTTCCCCGGGTGCGTGACTGAGGGACCAGATGGCCACGGCGGACTAAAGAAGGCTGTCAATTTTGACCTGCTCAAGCAGTTGCTGTCTGACGCAGTACTGGAGGGAGACGAAGCCTATGAGTTCACTTGGGTAGGCAAGAAAGCCGCCATCGTAGAGGCCAACAAACCCATCCGCAAGACTCTGCGCCCCTGCCCGGAGGAGAGCAAGAACTGGGACACCACGGAGAACCTCTACATCGAAGGTGACAACCTGGAGGTGCTGAAGCTCCTGCAGGAAGCGTACCTGGGCAAGGTGAAGATGATCTATATTGACCCGCCCTACAACACCGGCCACGACTTCATCTACAATGACCGTTTTGAGATGGACAAGCAGGAGTATGACCAGCAGATCGGCCTGTTTGACGAAGAAGGCAACAAGAACTTTGTGGAGAATTCGGAGAGCAATCCACGGTTCCACTCCGACTGGTGCAGTATGATGTATCCCCGGTTGATGCTGGCCAGAAATATGCTGTCGGACGATGGAGTTATCTTTATTAGCATAGACGATGTGGAAGTAAATGATCTTCGGAAAATTGCGGATGAAATCTTTGGAGCGTCCAATTTTGTTGCGAGTATAATCTGGGAGAAAAAATACGCCCCTGCCAATGATGCAAAATGGCTCAGCGATAACCATGATTATATTCTTCTATATGCAAAAAACAAATCACTGTGGCATCCCCAACTTTTACCACGAAGCGACGAGATGAACAGTCGATATACTAATCGCGACAATGATTCTCGAGGGCCGTGGAAAGCTGCAGATATGACAGTAAAGTCTTATTCAGCAGCATATGATTACCCAATTACTACGCCAAGTGGTCGTATTGTAAAACCAGCTCAGGGAAGATGTTGGAATACCTCAAAAGAGAATTTTGAAAAACTTGTTTTGGATAACAGAATTTGGTTTGGCGACAATGGAGATAATGTACCTGCTGTTAAAAAGTTTTTGACAGAAGTTCAAGAAGGTGTAGTGCCTATGACAATTTGGAAATATTCTGATGTCGGGCATAGCCAAGAAGGACGGCAAGAAGTAAAAAAACTCTTTGACAATAATGGTTTTTTTGATGGCCCTAAACCTGTTCGATTGTTAGATAGGATGTTGACAATTGCTAATTTAGGAACGGATTCAATTGTCCTTGACTTTTTTTCCGGCTCCGCTACCACGGCCCACGCTGTCATGCAACTCAACGCCAAAGATGGCGGCCATCGCAAATTCATCATGGTCCAACTTCCAGAACCTTGCGATGAAAAGAGTGAGGCATATAAGGCGGGTTATAAGAACATTTGCGAGATCGGCAAGGAGCGCATCCGCCGGTCAGGAGAAAAAATTAAAGAGAAAAATTTCCTCATAACTCAAAATCTGGATATTGGTTTCCGTGTTCTCAAACTGGACTCTACCAATATGGAGGATGTCTACTACTCCGCCCAGGAGTATAGCCAGCAGATGCTCCAGAACATGGCCTCCAACATCAAAAGCGACCGGACCGACCTAGATCTGCTCTTTGGCTGCCTTTTGGACTGGGGACTTCCCCTGTCTATGCCCCACCACTCCGAACAAATGGAGGGCTGTACTATCCATACCTACAATGAGGACGATTTGATCGCCTGCTTTGACGAAAATGTGCCGGAGAGCGTCATTCGAGAAATCGCCCGACGTAAACCCCTCCGGGCTGTGTTCCGTGACAGCAGTTTTGCCACCAGCCCGGAGAAGATCAATGTGGGCGAAATCTTCAAGTTGCTGGCCCCCGAAACCCGGGTAAAGGTGATTTAAGGAGGGCATGCTATATGAATGTTTTTTTCACAGACAAAATAAAAATGTTAGAGGATTACATAGAGAGATTAGAAACGGTCGTTGCAAATAATGACACGACCGGGGCCAAAGTATTGCAAAATGAAGTAATTAGTGTTTATGACTACGAGATCGACGGGATAAAGACTGGGCTGGATAACTACAGTATTGCGCCCTTGCTGTCCAGATCACCCGACTATATCGGTGACGCCAGAATTCTCAAGGCTAAACTTGAAAACTATAAACTAAATTTATTATCTGGGCTATACAATGAGTTTCGAGGTAGCGATAGCGCAATAAATGTTACACAAAACGTGCACCAGCAGACCAGTAACACAATTTCTATTTCCCTCGAGCAAACAGTTTCTGACATTAATTCGCTCCCACAAGACTCCCTGTCGGACGAGGACAAAGAAATTTTGTGTGGGAAATTGGCATCACTATCTGCAGAAAAAACGAAGGAATCGAAATGGGAAAAAGCTCAAGGCGTGCTGAAGTGGATTGCAGAAAAGGGCTTTGAGGTAGGAAAAATTGCATTACCATATGTTCTCGAAGCCGTCTTTAAAACACCAACATAAGGGAGTGCAGCAATGAAACTCCAATTCAAACATCAAAAATTTCAGGCTGACGCTGCCAAAGCCGTAGTGGATGTGTTCGTCGGACAGCCCTACCTAACACCTACATACCTGATGGACCGTGGTTCTGAGATGCACCAGATTACCATGGAGGAGCGGGAATTTACCGGCTGGCGCAATGAGCCCATTGTACCTGAACTCAATGACCAGGTGGTGCTGGAGCATCTGAATAAGATCCAGCGAACCAATCAGATTGCTCCCTCTGCTCGTTTAGAGGGGCGATACAACCTGACTATTGAGATGGAGACGGGCGTGGGCAAGACCTACACATACATCAAGACCATGTATGAACTCAACAAGCACTACGGTTGGAGCAAGTTCATTGTGGTGGTCCCCAGCGTGGCCATCCGGGAAGGCGTCTACAAATCCTTTGAGGTGACTCAGGAGCACTTTGCGGAGGAGTACGGCAAAAAGGTCCGTTTTTTCATCTACAACTCTTCCCAGCTTACGGAGATTGATCGCTTCGCCTCAGACAGCTCTATCAATGTGATGATTATCAACTCCCAAGCCTTCAATGCCCGGGGCAAGGATGCCCGGCGTATTTACATGAAACTGGACGAATTTCGCTCCCGCCGTCCCATCGACATCATTGCCAGGACCAATCCGATTCTCATTATTGATGAGCCCCAGTCGGTAGAGGGAAAGCAGACCAAGGAGCGACTGAAGGAGTTCAATCCCCTCTTTACGCTCCGCTACTCCGCCACTCATAAGTCGGACAGCATCTACAATATGGTCTATCGTTTGGACGCCATGGAGGCATATAACAAGAAGTTGGTGAAGAAAATCGCCGTCAAGGGAATCACCGAGAGCGGCAGTACCGCTACCGACGGCTTCGTTTACCTGGAGGGGATCAACCTCTCCAAGGCGGATCCCACCGCCACCATTCAGTTTGACTACCGGGGATCTGCCGGGGTTCGGAAGGTCACCCGCAAGGTTGGGATCGGCTATAACCTCTATGACAATTCCGGTGAAACCACAAAGCTTGAGGAATATAAAAACGGTTTTGTGGTGAAGACCATTGATGGGCGAGATGACTCTTTGGAATTTCTAAACGGAGTCAAACTCTATGCCGGTGATGTGGTCGGTAAGGTCAGTGAGGAGCAGTTACGCCGGATCCAGATTCGGGAGACCATCCTCTCTCACATCGAACGAGAGAGGCAGTTATTCTATAAGGGCATCAAGGTTCTTTCTCTATTCTTTATTGACGAGGTGGCCCACTACAAGCAATATGATGCTGCGGGGCAGCCTTACAATGGCATCTTTGCAGATATTTTTGAAGAGGAGTACAACGATATTGTCTCCACTCTTCAACTGGGTGTTGGCGAGGAAGAATATCTCAAGTATCTGGATTCAATCAAGGCAGCGGACACCCATGCAGGATATTTTTCCGTAGATAAAAAGGGTCGCATGACGGACAGTAAGTTAGGAGACAAAAAGGAAAAGACCTCCGACGATATTGACGCCTATGACTTGATTATGAAAAACAAGGAACGGCTGCTGGACCGTGATCCGAAAAAATCCCCGGTGCGCTTTATCTTCTCTCACTCCGCCCTGCGGGAAGGTTGGGACAACCCCAATGTGTTCCAGATCTGTACCTTGAAGCAAAGCAGCAGTGAGGTTCGCAAGCGCCAGGAAGTGGGCCGCGGGCTGCGTCTGTGCGTCAACCAGGACGGAGACCGTATGGATGCCAATGTTCTGGGCAATGAGGTACACAATATCAACATCCTGACCGTTATCGCCAGTGAAAGCTACGACAGTTTTGCAAAGGGCCTGCAGTCTGAAATGGCGGAAGCTGTGGCGGACCGGCCCCGTGCGGTTACGGCGGACCTGTTTAAGGGCAAAGTCCTCCAGGATACCTCTGGAAATGAACAAGTGGTGGATGAGGCCCTCGCACAAGCCATCTGCTATGACCTGATTATTAACGGCTATGTGGATCGTAAGGGCATTCTGACAGACAAATTTTTTGAAGATAAGGCTAACAACCAAGTGAAAATTGCGGAAGAAGCCGCAGACTGTGCTGGATCTGTCCTGGATATTCTGGATGCCGTTTATAATGACCGAGTCATGAAGCCAGAGAATGCCCGAAGCAACAATGTGGAGCTGCAGGTGGATCAGAACAAACTGGCCATGCCGGAATTCAAGGCTCTCTGGTCTAAAATCAACAGCAAATCCGTCTATGTAGTGGATTTTAATACCGAAGAACTGATCCAGAAGTCAATTACCGCACTGAACCGTAACCTCCGTGTTTCTAAAATCTACTTCAAGGTGGAAAGTGGATCTATGGAGGAAGTCAAATCTAAGGACTCTCTGCTGGAAGGGACTTCTTTCTCTAAGAAAAAATCTGAGATGTATTCACAGGACAAACAAGTTCGGGCCAATAGCGCCGTCAAGTACGATTTGGTCGGCAAATTGGTGGATGAAACAGGACTTACCCGCAAAGCCATCATTGCAATTCTAACTGGTATTGAGCCGTTGGTTTTCAACCAGTTCCGGGAGAACCCAGAGGAGTTTATTATCAAAGCAGCCGCCCTCATCAACGATGAAAAGGCCACTGCCATCATTCAGCATATCACCTACAATGTTTTGGATGACTGCTACGACACCGATGTGTTCACCGAGCCTACGCTAAAGGGCCACCTCGGGACTAATGCGATGAAGGCAGATAAGCACCTCTATGATCATATCCTCTATGACTCCACCAACGAGCGGGACTTCGCCACAGAATTGGACATTCGCTCGGAAGTAGCGGTCTATGTAAAACTGCCAAATGGGTTTTATATTTCCACGCCAGTGGGACGCTACAATCCGGACTGGGCCATCGCATTCTATGCGGGGATGGTGAAGCACATCTATTTTGTGGCAGAAACCAAGGGATCCATGCGATCTATGCAGCTGCGTGATATTGAAAAAGCTAAGATCCATTGTGCCAAAGAGCATTTTAAGGCTATTAGCAACGGTGATGTTGTTTATGATGTGATCGATGGGTATCAGGCACTGCTCGACAAAGTGATGCGGTAAAGAATGTAGTGAAAGGGGTCTGCGATGGACAGCAAAAAATATATGCTTCTGATCAACGGGCAGGATAAAACTGACTCCGTCGCCAGCTTCCGTTTTCAAGACGGTATGTGCGAGGTGGTCTATACCACGTCTCCTAAGCCTTATCGCTACCACGCCGAAAAGGTGCAGCTTCTAAAAGTACAAAGCCGAATTGATCCCGCGCAGTTTATCCTTACCGTGGACGGAAATCCTCTTTCGCAGGTCGATGAGATTCTGGATTTTGGCCCCTTTTATCGCTTCCTCAGAACGGGGAAAAAAGTCCTTACATGCTCCAAAAGCCAAGTGGAACTTCAGAAAAACTGCCTTATGAACCAGAAACAGGCAGGTGTTTTTGAGTATTTCAAAGAAACGGCATCGGCGGTCAGTCTGGTTGCCGAAGGTGGGCTCAATATCCTGAGTGCCCAGTACGAGCGAATCAAAAGTGTCAGCGACGCAACTGTACTATCCTGCTATCTGGATTCTTCCAAGAAGCCCGCGGTGCGGACGCTCCCCGAGGCAGTCATCTATCCTTTTGGCCTGAATCAGAGCCAGAAAACAGCGGTGGAGAATGCTTTTTCCTCACAGATCAGCATCATCCAGGGGCCTCCCGGTACCGGAAAGACACAGACAATTTTGAATATCATTGCCAATGCTGTTCGGAACGGACAGACGGTAGCTGTTGTCTCCAATAACAACTCCGCCACTTTGAATGTGGCGGAAAAACTGGAAAAGAAAGGCCTCTCTTTTCTGACCGCTTTTCTGGGAAGTCGAGCCAATAAGGAGCATTTCCAGGAGACACAGACAGGTCAATATCCTGATATGTCGGCTTGGGTTCTGAAGGCGGAGGAGAAGTCACAACTGGATCAGGAGGTAACTGTTCTCTCCAGAGAGATCAGCGAGATGCTCAACGGAAAGAATCGCATTGCCGCCATCGAACAGGAACTCCTCCAGTTGACACCAGAGCAGCACTATTTTGGTGAGTACTACAGCACCTACACCCAGGCACCAAGGGATGAGGTGAAAGGGCTATCCGCTCAAAAGATTTTGTCTCTCTGGTCAGAGTACGAGCAGCAGGCCCAGCAGGAGAATAAATTGAGCCTGCTACAAAAAATATCCATCCTGTTTCGCTTCAATCGCAGTGCGCTGAAAGTATTCCTCCAGACGCCGGAATTGGTAATCCCGTATCTGCAGCGGCAATTCTATGTAGTGCGCCGACAAGAGTTGACGGAAGAGCGGGCTCAGCTGGAGAAGAGGTTAGAGCAGTATGCCTTTGACGAAAAGATGGCGGAGTTGACGGAAAAGTCTCTTCGGTTATTCCAGGCGGAGCTAAGTGAAAAGTTCCATTGGAAAGAGCCCCGCCAACGCTTTGAGATGCGGGATTTTCGTGGAAAGTCTAAAGAATTTAATCAGGAATATCCGGTAATTCTGAGTACGACCTACTCCATCAAAGGCACGCTAAACTTTGAACATACCTACGATTATCTCATCGTGGACGAAGCATCCCAGGTGGATTTGGCCACTGGCGTACTTGCCTTTGCCAGTGCTAAGAATATCGTCATTGTGGGAGATCTCCAGCAGCTCCCCAATGTGCTGGACGACCAGAACATTCAGAAAAGTGAGGGAATCTGGGGACGGTATTCTCTCCCAGAGACTTATCATTTCACCGCCCACAGTTTGCTCTCCTCTGCGATTGCCGCATGGCCGGAGGCCCCTACCGTTCTCCTGCGGGAACACTATCGCTGCCATCCCAAGATTATCAATTTCTGCAATCAGAAATTCTATGGTGGGAAGCTCATCGTCATGACGGAGGACCATGAAGAGCCGGATGTCCTGACCATGTACCGAACAGCACCCGGCAACCACGCCCGTGGCCATCTAAACCAGAGACAAATTGATGTGATTCGGCAAGAGGTCCTTCCCAGCTTGGAGAGACAGGGGTATGGGAGCATTGGCATCATTACGCCGTACCGGGATCAGGTGGCGGCAATCCAAACGCAGCTGGGCAAGGAATTGGAAGTGGCTACCGTCCATAAATTCCAAGGCCGTGAGAAAGACGCCATCGTTTTGACCTCTGTGGACAATGTCATTACGGACTTTGTGGATGATCCACGGATGCTAAATGTGGCGGTATCCAGGGCGGTGAAATCATTGACCGTCATTACCTCGCAGGACCCGCAGAACGACCGAACCAACTACGGCGATCTGGCTCGCTATATCGAATACAACAACTGCGCGGTGATTGAGAGCACGGTGTACTCTGTTTTTGATCTGCTCTATCAGGGGTATGCCGAGCAGCGGAGGGACTTTCTGAAAAAGCATGGGCGGGTTTCAGAATACGACTCGGAAAATCTTGCCTATGCTGTGATCCAGAATATCCTTCAAAAAGCAGAGTTTTCTTTTGTGGACTGCGCAGCCCATGTGTCCCTGGTCAACTTGGTGAAGGACTATTCCGTGTTGACGGAGGAAGAAACAGCATATGTCCGGAATCCCCTGACTCATGTAGATCTTCTTTTGTTCCGTCGTATGGATAAATCTCCTTTGCTTGCAGTAGAGGTGGATGGTGCCGCCTTCCATGCTGCGGGGAGTGTCCAAGCAAACAGAGATGAAAAGAAAAACCGGATTTTTGAACAGTGTGGGATTCCGCTGCTTCGGCTTCGGACAGATGGAAGCGGAGAGGAGGCGCGCATAGAACAGGCACTTCGGTCAGCAGTTTCTAACAGCTGACAAAACTGAGCTATTACCAAGAGAAGAGGAAACATAAGATGAATGTCATCTGCTTCGGCGACT
>ERZ827037.1966-NODE-1966-length-19182-cov-3.898677_pt1 | contig 19182 bp, 21 predicted proteins | sample MGYA00519924_ERZ827037 | MGnify/ENA primary metagenome ERZ827037 (study PRJEB31778, sample SAMEA3449250) | human gut metagenome | biome: human gut; feature: human-associated habitat; material: faeces | place: United Kingdom | collected 2010/2012 ...
CTGCCGCCGCTTTGCTGTCAGTCATAGGAGAAGAACGCCTGGTCCATTGCCTGGTTGTACAGCAGCCAGCAGCCCAGCTGCCCATCCGGTACGGTTTCCGGCAGGTTCCACTCCGGCCACTCCACCTGGAGGGCTTCGGTGGTCAGCACATCGGTGGAGGATTCCGGGGTGTAGAGGAAAAACTCCGTGCCGCCCTCCAGGCCGTAGGGAGCCGAGCCAATGTAAAGGGTGCCGCCCTCCACCCATTCTTCCCCCTCCGTCTCCTGGGCCGTCAGGGTGTCCAGCGTCATGACATAGGTGGTCTCGTCCAGCTGGCGCAGGTCGGAAAAGGTCCCGCTGAAGTTGCAGATGTAGTAAATCCCCTCCGGATATTGGCTGGGATCGCCGCCGCCGTCCCAATCGGAGTACTGCCCAGTGAAAGAGCCGTCGGGCTGGAGGGTGAGGACCGTCCGCCAGGCCCCGGCGCCGCTGGAGAAGGTCAGTTCCATGGGAAAATCCTCCGGCAGGGCGGAGATGGGGGTGCCGTCCACTGAACTGTCTCCGGCGGGAGCATCGTCTGCACCGGCCTGGTGGTCGCTCTCATCGCTCTCCGGTGCGCTGCCCTCCGGCGCTGCCGCAGACTGGGACGTCTCCTCTGCCGCATCGTCCGGCTGGGAAGCGGAGCCGCACCCGGCCAGTCCCAGACAAAGGACCAGCACCGCCAGGAGAGCACTCAGCCGTATGGTGTTCCGGTGTTTCATATCCTGACCTCCCTGTGGAAATGTGATCGTGAGGTGAGCATAGCACCTCACGGAGGTGCTGTCAACGCCGTCCGGGCAGAAGGGCCCTGGCGGGAAGCCCCTTGCGCGGCGGGGAGAATTGGGTTAAACTGAAACCAACAAACAAAAAGGAGGCGGCGGCCATGACTTATGAAGCCCAGCGCCTGGAAATCTGCCAGGTGGGAAAGCTGCTCTATGACCGGGGATACGTGGTGTCCAACGACGGCAATCTCTCGCTCCGGGTGGCGCCGGACCGGCTGCTGGTGACGCCCTCCGGCGTCGGCAAGGGCCGGATGACGCCGGACATGCTGGTGGTGACGGACCTGGAGGGCAATGTGCTGGAGGGGGACCGGCATCCCTCCTCTGAAACGAAGATGCATCTGGAGGTGTACTGCTGCCGCCCCGACGTTCAGGCGGTGGTCCACGCCCATCCGCCGGTGTCTACGGCTTTTGCCGTCTGCCGACAGGGACTGGAGACGCCGTATCTGGCAGAGACGGTGGTGGGATTGGGCTCGGTGCCCTGCACGCCGTCCTTTGCCATGCTCTCCACCGACGAGGTGCCGAAAAGCATCCGCCCCTATCTGCCGGATCACAACGCGGTGCTGCTGGCAAACCACGGCGCCCTGACCTGGGGTGCCGATCTGTGGCAGGCCTTCGACCGGATGGAGACGGTGGAGCACACGGCGAAGATCTTTTTGAACGCCCGCCGCATCGGCGGCGCCGTGGGCCTTTCGGGCCGGGACGTGCAGCGCCTCCACGACCTGGAGGACCTGTACCGCACACTGCGGGAAAAAACGAAGTGAGGAGCGAAGCATGGAAGCAATCCAGACTGTGATCCGCGTCCAGAACATCCGCTACGACAAGGCGGAGGAGGCGCTGTACATCATCGACCAGACCAAGCTGCCCGGCGAGGAGCGGGAGATCCGCCTGCGGACGGTGGAGGAGATGGAGGAGGCCATCCGGGCCCTGCGGGTCCGGGGTGCACCGGCCATTGGCATCTGTGCGGCGTATTGCCTGTACGTGCTGGCCCGCTCCATCGACGCCCCGGAAAGCGGCGTGTTTTTGGAGCAGTTCCGGGCACTGGCCCAGCGCATCGGCAATGCCCGGCCCACGGCGGTGAACCTGAGCTGGGCGGTGCGGGCCATGGTGGAGACCGCCGAGGCCCACCGGGACGAGCCCCGGGCGGCGCTGCTGGAGGCCCTCTATGAAAAAGCTGCGGACATCCACCGGGACGACATCGAAAAGTGTACGAAGATCTCGGAGTACGGGCTGACGCTGGTGAAGGACGGAGACGGCATCCTGACCCACTGCAACGCCGGTCCCCTTGCCACCTCCCGGTACGGAACGGCCCTGGGCCCCATCCTGCTGGGAACGGAGCGGGGCATGACCTTCCATGTCTTCTCCGATGAGACCCGGCCTTTGCTGCAGGGCGCCCGTCTCACCAGCTACGAGCTGCAGCGGGCGGGGGTGGACGTGACCCTCATCTGCGACAACATGGCCTCCATCGTTATGAAAAACGGGTGGGTCCAGGCCTGCTTCGTGGGCTGCGACCGGGTGGCCGCCAACGGGGACACCGCCAACAAGATCGGCACCTCCGGCGTGGCCATCCTGGCCAAGCACTACGGCATCCCCTTCTACGTGCTGGGGCCAACGTCCACCATCGACATGGCCTGCCCCGACGGAGACCATATCCCCATCGAGCAGCGGGATCCCCAGGAGATCAAGACCATGTGGTACGAAAAGCCCATGGCCCTTCCGGAGGTCAAGTGCTACAACCCCGCCTTTGACGTGACGGACCACAGCCTCATCACCGCCATCGTCACGGAACAGGGCATCTGCCGCCCGCCCTATACGGAGAGTCTGGCGGCGCTTTTTGAAAAGAAACCGTAAGCGCGGATAAAAACCATCATCAGGAGGAATGAACATGGCAGTGAAAGAATCCCCCTCCGCCTCCATCGCGGCGGATGAATCCCTGATCGCCAAGGCGGTGCTGATGCCCGGCGATCCCCTGCGGGCCAAGTACGTGGCGGACCACTATCTGGAAAATCCCGTGTGCTTCAACACGGTGCGCAACATGCTGGGCTATACCGGCACCTACAAGGGCAAGAAGATCTCCGTCATGGGCCACGGTATGGGCGTGCCCTCCGTGGGCATTTACAGCTATGAGCTCTACCAGTTCTTCGGCGTGGATACCATCATCCGCATCGGCTCCGCCGGCGGCATCGGAGACGATGTGAAGGTCCGGGACGTGGTCATCGCCATGGGCGCGTCCACCAACTCCCACTTTGCTGACCAGTACCGCTTCCCCGGCCAGCTGTGCGCCACGGCGGACTTCGGCCTTTTGCGCACCGCCGTGGAAGAGGCGGAGCGGATGGGCGTCCGGGCGGACGTGGGCCAGGTGTTCACCGCCGACCAGTTCTATAACGACAACCCCGAGGCCGGGGAGATGTACCGCAAGTTCGGCATCCTGGCGCTGGAGATGGAGGCGGCGGGCCTCTACTGGACTGCCCAGCGGCTGGGGAAGAAGGCTCTGGCCATCCTCACCATCTCCGACCACATCTTCACCGGGGAGGCCCTGAACGCCCAGGAGCGGCAGGACTCCTTCCACGAGATGATGGAGATCGCCCTGGAGGCCGCCTGGAAGTCTCTGGAGGACTGAGCATGGCCCTGTTCGGAAAGCGGGAGAAGATATTTGAGGTCTGGGGGGATGCCCCCCGCTGGAAGGCCGCCAAGCGGGCACTGAAGGATGCGGGCATCAAGATCATGGAGTCGGGCTTTTACGACACGGAGATGCCCGTCTGCGGCTGCGGCGCTAAGCTGGACCACCGGGATTTCGGCCCCAACGGCAAGATCGACCGCCACACCTATTACCTCTCCGTCCGTCCGGAGGATGCGGAGCGGGCCCGGGGAGTGCTGTCGGGCATCTGAAAAAGAAAGAGGGAAAGGCCCTTTGGCCTTTCCCTCTTTTGCATTGTTTTTGAAAACGGTTCACTCCGCCTGGATGGGGAACACCACGCCGCCCACCGAGATGCTTGCCATCTCCTCCATGGGGATGATCTCGGAAAACACCTGGCTCTTGGAGCAGATGGTGGTGCCGTCTTCAGGGCTGATGCTGCCGCCGGAACTGGAGAGATCCATCACCGTGCCGTCGGTGCGGGTGAGCAGGATCTCCACGTTTTCCATATAGCGTGCCACCTGCTCTGCGTCCTCATCGCTCTGGCGTCCGCTTTCATTCCCGCTCCAGACCACTTCTTCATCCGCGGTGTAGTCCACCTTCATGGCCACCGGGGAGAGGGTGATGGAGTCAATGGTGAAGGTCATGCCATCCTGGGTAAAGGTCTCGCCGCCGCCCAGGGCGATGGAGGCATCCTCATACCGCACGTCGAAGCGGAGCTTCCAGGTCCCCTCCGCAAAGGGGACAGCCTCGCCGCTCTCCTCGTCCCAGAGCCAGAGGTTGTCAAACTCTGCCGTGGCAGTGCAGTCGTTGATGGGCACGTCGGCGCTGATGGTCTGGATCAGCTGGACGGTGTTGTCGGTGGGGTCCTCATCCACGAACCAGCTGCTCCCGTGGGTGCCGCCCAGGATGTTCAGGTCCGCGCCGCCGCCCCGGACCAGCAGCATGGCGTCCTCCGTCCCGGCAGGCAGCAGGGCCGTGCCGTCGTCCCGGGTGATGGTGAAGACGATGGCGGCGTTGTAAGCATCGCCCATCACGGCGTCGGCGGTGATGGTGACGCCCGCCGTGTCGCTGGCGCCGATGGGATAACCGATCTTGTCGATGATCTCCGTCTGGGCGGCGCTGCCGCCGAAAATAGGGGCAAAGACTTCCGCGGCGGACTTGAGGATGCCGGTGGCTCCGGCGGTGCCCACTGCCAGGACCAGTACCGCCGCTGCGGCGATGAGGACGGTCCGCCGGATGGGACGGCGGGTGCGGGATTGCTGCTCCTGGGCCGCCTGGAGGGCCCGCCGGGCGATGTCCGATTTCTGTTCCGGGGTAAAATGCAGGGAATCCAGGGTGCGCTGATAGTCAGACTGTCTGTTCATAGCCGTAACCTCCCAAAAGATCTTTCAGACGGGTCCGCCCCCGGGCCAGCCGGGTGTGGACGGTGGCGGTGGGAATGCCCAGGATCTCGCCGATTTCAGAGGCCTGGTACCCCTCGTAATAGAAAAGGTAGATCACTGCCCGGTAATGGGCGGGCAGGCGGTTCACCGCCGCAAGCACCGAGCCGTCCTCCGCCTCTGGGGCGGGGACCTCCGCGCAGGCGGCCAGATCGCAGGTCCGCCTGCGCCAGGGACTTTTCAAAAGGTCCTTGCAGGCGTTGGCTGCCATCCGCAGCACATAGGCCCGCTCATGGGCCGGAGAGTCAAACTCCCGGGGCTCCGTCAGGAGCTTTACAAAGACGCTCTGGCAGATGTCCTGGGCGTCGTGGGTGTTTTTCAAATAGCTGTAACTGAGGCGGAGGATGGCGTCGGCGTAGGTCTGCGCCAGGTATTCCGCCCGTTCGTTCTGATTCATGGTGTCAACTCCTTTGGCGCGCGCTCATAAAGGATACGACCGGGCGGCGGGAAAACTTTCAGGGGGGGTTCAAAAATTCTCTGAAAAAACGACCGGGCGGAGGGAGGGACCGCCCCGGGACACAAAAAAAGAGCGGCCCGGCCGCTCTTTTTTGTTGGGAGATCACTCCATCACGATCAGGGCGATGAGCTCCACGGGCTCCTCCGTCCGGTTTTCCAGGCCATGATGCTGACCGTAGCCGGTGGCGCAGATGTCGCCGGCGTGGACGATCACTTCCTTGCCGTCGTCGTTGAACACGGCCTCTCCTTTGATGATGTAGTAGAACTCGGTCTCGTGCTCATGGTTGTGGTAACCGATGGAGCAGCCGGGGTCCACCGTCACGTGGGAGAACATGCGGCCGTGGCCGTAGAGACCCTCCTTGTCGGTCAGGTCCTTGATGTGGATGAGGCCCTTGCCGTTTTGGACGCAGACGTCCTTCCGGGGGCAGTTTTCAGACAGGGTGTACATGGGATGGAACCTCCTTGGTAATGGCCCGGGCCATTGCTTGCGCCGGAGAGGCCCGGGTGATAAAATGAAGAAACCGCACACAAGCGGTATTGAAAGGTATTGTAGCAGAGCGGCGGGGCAAAGTCCAGAAGCCGCGGAGAAGAAGGAGCGTCCTATGAGAAGATTTTTTTCCCTGCTGGTGCTGGCGGCGATGCTGACTGGCCTTGCGGGCTGCGGACAGGAGCAGACCCAGGATCCGGTGCCGGAGGAGCCGCTGGCACTGGAGTCGCTGGCGGTGGAGATCAGCAAAAACGGCCTTTCCACGGAGCGGCTGCTCCAGGCCAAGCGGGAGCTGCCAAAACAGCTGCAAACGGCGTTTTCCCAGGCAGGGGTGGACATCGGACAGGTGACGGTGACCATCGGCTCCTCGCCCGACGCCACGGCCCAGGCCCTGAAGGAGGGCACCGTGGACCTGGCCTTTTTGCCGGCGGAGGATTTTCTGCGGGTGGGCGGCTCGGCGGTGCTGCTGGCAGACGCGCCCCAGCCGGCCCTGACGCCGGAGGCCAGTGACGACCCCGCCGACTGGAACGGAGCGGAAAATGCCCGGAGCTATGATGAAAACGGAACCTGGGAGGGCGGGACCTTTGCGCTGATCTGCACGGCCCCCACGGAGTACGGCCGCCAGCTGGCGCAGCGGGACACCCCCACCTGGGAGGAGCTGGACCACGCCCGCTGGGGCGTTCTGGGGGAGGAGTCCCTGGGAGGCTATCAGTGTCTGGAGCTGTGGCTGGAGGACGCCTATGAAGGAAACCAGATCACGGACCTTGCGGACGTGACGACCTACGAGAGCTACGAGGCGCTGTTCCGGGCGGCTGCCGCCGGGGACATCGACGCCTTCCCCATCCGGGCGGATGCCCGGATGGATGTGGCGGAGGCCTGGACCCTCTCTCCTCTTCGGACGGCGGAGAGCGGCATGCAGGGGTTCGACCGGGAAGAGAGCGTGTGGGACGAGGTGCGGGTCATCGCGGTCACAGAGCCGCTCTATGCCACCTTGGCGGCGGTGCCGTCGGAGCGGACGGAGCTGACCGACAGCCGGTTTGCCGCGGCGCTGGAGCAGGTCCTCTCCCAGCTGGGCATTGACGCGCCGGAGCAGATGGAGGTGCTGGGGTGCTCCCACTTCGCCCCGCTGACGGACGAGGCGCTGGACCCGCTGCGCCGGCTGATGACGGCCCGGGGAGAGGCGCTGGGAGGCGAAATGCCCTGAAATTTTGGAAAAAAGCTTGACCTTCAAGTGGCTTTACCCTTTACACTGACGGCAGAAGGGAGGCATCTTTATGACCAGCAAGGAAATGGAAGCGCGCTCGGGGGTGCCCCGGGCCAACATCCGCTATTATGAGGCGGAGGGGCTGCTGCACCCGGAGCGGCTGAAAAATGGCTACCGCTCATACAGCGAAGAGGACCTGCGAACCCTGGAGAAGATCAAGCTGCTGCGGCGGCTGGGGGTGTCCGTGGAGGAGGTGCGGGAACTGGTCCGGGGCGGGGAGACGATGGAGACCGTGCTGGACCGGCGGCTGGCGGCGCTGGGAGGTCAGCGGGCCTCTCTGGGCCGGGTGCAGGCGGTGTGCGGCGCCCTGCGGGATGCCGGGGTGAGCTTTGATGAATTGGATGCCGGGCGGTATCTCCAGGACCTGGACGCCCCGGCGCTGCCGGAGGAAAACGGTACCTGGTGGACGAAGACCCAGGCGCCGGACCTCCCGGCGGGGGACGCGCTGCCCACGGTGTACAACGTGCCCCGGCGGCTGCTGGCCCGGCTCTTTGACTACCTGCTGGTGAACTTGGCGCTGCTGGCGGCCCTGTGCCTTGCGGGGTATAATCCCGCCCGGGCCAACTCCCTGGCCATCAGCCTGGGGACCACGGTGCTGCTGGGACTTTTGGAGCCCCTCTGCCTGCGCCTCTTTGCCGCCACGCCGGGCAAGGCCCTTCTGGGGATGCGCCTGACGGCGCCGGACGGGGAAAAGCTCTCCTACGGCGCGGGAGTGAACCGCTATCTCCGGATGCTCTGGCACGGTCTTGGCTGTTACATCCCCATCTGGTCGTTGGTGCAGCTCTACCGCTCTGCTGCCCGCTGTGCCAATCAGGAGCCCCAGCCCTGGGACGAAGGGGTGGCCTACACGGCGACTCCTTTCCGGCTCCGGTACGCCCTGGCCTTCACTGCGGTTGGGGCGGCGGTGCTGCTGGGCAGCGAGAGCGTGAACTGTGCAAGCCAGCTGCCGCCCAACCGGGGGGAGCTGACGGTGGCGGAGTTCGCGGAGAACTTCAACCGGCAGGCCGACTATATGGGCGCGGATCTGGGAGGCTATCTGGATGAGACGGGTTCCTGGCAGGAAGTGCCTGCGCCGCCCAATGTGATCAGCTTCGACATGGAACAGCTCCCCGGCGCGGAGCAGTTCCGCTACACGGTGGAAGACGGCCGTCTCACCGCCTTGACCCTCTCCGGGGAGGTGGAGAACACCGCCGAGTGGTATAACCTGCCCACGGAGCGGATGGCGGTTGCTCTGATGGCCTTTGCCTGGGCCCGGGAGGACGCCTCCTTCTGGACCGGCCCCCGGAAAGACCAGCTGGCAGCGCTGGACGCACTGGACTGGGAGGAGGGCCTCTCCCTGCGCCAGGGAGATCTTGCCATCACCCTGGAGACGGAGAACAAGGGCTTTGCGGTCTCCGGCGCTACGGGGATCGCCGTTCCTGTGGACGAAACGGACAACCGCTTTGCCTTCACCTTCACAATGGCGGTGGAGCCGTAATTGCCAAAATGGGGTACAGGGTGTAAAATCACCCTGTACCATTTCATTTTTCCGGAGAGGCTTTGTGCAAATCCTAAAAATTTCATCTACTACCGAATTAGCGCTTTACTTTGATAATAAAATGAAGTAAAATAACCACCATCAAATCAACTGCGAGGAGGGGCTTCCTTGGAACTGAATCTGGATTTTCTGCGGCCGCAGGAGCGGCTGTCCCTGCAGCTGCGGCAGCTGTATGAGGGCGCCGGTTTCCGCCACTATCACATGAGCCGCTTTGAAGAATATGGGCTCTACCAGCAAAACCGCCGCTTTCTCTCCGATGAGCAGGTCCTCTCCTTCACGGATCTGGACGGGCGCCTCATGGCCCTCAAGCCGGACGTGACGCTCTCCATCGCCAAAAACGCCCAGGTGGAGCAGGGGAGCTGCGGCCGGTTCTACTATCTGGAAAATGTGTACCGTCCCAGCCAGGAGAGCCACACCTTCCAGGAGATCAGCCAGATGGGCCTGGAGTGCATCGGCTGCCTGGAGGAGGGCACAGCGGCCCAGGTGGTGTCTCTGGCGGTGTCCAGTCTGGCGCTGACGGAGCGGGACTTCGTGCTGGAGCTGAGCCACATGGGCTTTGTCTCCGGCTTGATGGACGCGGTGGGGGCGCCGGAAGGGGTCCGGCCCCAGCTGCTGCGGTGCATCCGGGACAAGAACCGCCACGAGCTGCGCCGCTGCGCGGCCCAGGCGGGCCTCTCCCCCCAGGGGACGGAGGCGCTGTGCCGGCTCTGGGCGCTGAACGGCCCCTGGGAGACGGTGATGGACGCGGCGGAGCCCCTGGCCCTCAACGCCGCCATGGGCAGCGCCCTGGCGGAGCTGCGGACGCTGTGCGCCGCTCTGGAGTCCCAGGGCCAAACGGGGAATCTGAAGCTGGACCTGTCCCTCGTCAATGATATGGAGTACTATAACGGCCTGGTGTTCCAGGGGTATCTGGCAGGCAGTCCCCGGGCGGTGCTGCGGGGCGGACAGTACGATCCCCTGGCGGAGCAGTTCCGCCCCGGCGCCCGGGCCATCGGCTACGGCCTCTACCTCAGCGAGCTGGACCGTCCCGTCCAGCCGGAGAACGGCGGGACAGTGATGCTCAACGTGGCGCTGCCCAAGGGCCGCCTGGGCGACAAGGTGTACGACCTGCTCTCCGGCGTGGGCTACGGCTGCCCGGAGTCTTACAGCGACACCCGCAAACTGGTGGTGGAAAACCCCGCCGCCGGCATCCGCTACTTCCTGGTCAAGCCCAGCGACGTGGCCATTTACGTGGAGCACGGCGCGGCGGACATCGGCATCGTGGGCAAGGACATCCTGGCCGAGTCCGGCGCCGACGTCTACGAACTGCTGGACACGGGCCTTGGCAAGTGCCGCATGTGCGTGGCAGGCCCCAAGGATTTTGCGGAGGACCAGAGCCGGGCGCTGCGGGTGGCCACCAAGTTTGTCAACATTGCCAAGCGCTATTACGCCGCCCAGGGCCGGGACATCGACATCATCAAGCTCAACGGCTCCATCGAGCTGGCCCCCATCCTGGGCCTCTCCGATGTGATTGTGGACATTGTGGAGACGGGCACCACGCTCCGGGAGAACGATCTGAAGGTCCTCACGGAGTTCATGCCCATTTCCGCCCGGTTCATTGCCAACCGGGCCAGCTATCAGTTCAAACGGCCGCAGATCGATAAGCTCCTGCGGCGTCTGACGGAGGTGACCGAGTCGTGATACCCATTGAACGCGTGGAAAAACTGGACCCGGCCCGGCTGCTGCGCCGGGACGCCCAGGCGGAGGCGGACGTCAGCGCCGCGGTGGACGCGGTGATTCAGGAGGTCCGGACCCGGGGCGACGAGGCGCTGCGGGACTACACCCGCCGCTTTGACGGCGCGGAGCTGACGGACCTGCGGGTGACGGAGGCGGAGATCCAGGCGGCCTGGGAGGCAACGGACGCCGACTTCCGGCAGACGCTGGAGCTGGCGGCGGAAAACATCCGCACCTTCCACAGCCGCCAGATCCACTCGGACTTCGTCCTCACCCGGGAGGGCGGCATTGTCATGGGCCAGCGGTACACCCCCATTGAAAAGGTGGGTGTGTGCGTGCCCCGGAGCCCGGTGGCTTTCCCCTCCACCATTTTGATGAACGTGATCCCCGCCAAGCTGGCGGGGGTACAGGACATCGTGCTGGTGACCCCGCCGGAGGCGGATGGCTCCGTGAGCCCGTCGGCCCTGGCGGCGGCGAAAATCGCGGGGGTGGACCGGATCTTCAAGATCGGCGGTGCCCAGGCGGTGGCTGCCCTGGCCTACGGCACCGAGAGCGTGCCCCGGGTAGATAAGATCGTGGGCCCCGGCGGCGTCTTTGTGGCTGCCGCCAAGCGAAAGGTGTTCGGCCAGGTGGCCATCGACATGATCGCCGGTCCCAGCGAGATCCTGGTGCTCTCCGACGGCAGGTCCAACCCCGCCTGGGTGGCGGCGGACCTTCTGAGCCAGGCGGAGCACGACGTCCACGCCTCCGCCGTGCTGGTGACGGACAGTATGGACCTTGCCCAGGCCGTGCAAAAAGAGGTGGAGGCCCAGCTGGAGCAGCTCCCCCGGCGGGACATCGCCCGCAAGTCCCTGGAGACCAACGGCCGCATCTTCGTTACCTCCAGCCTGGAAGAGGCGGCGGAGGCGGCCAACGTCATTGCGCCGGAGCATCTGGAGCTGTGCGTGGACGATCCCTTCGCCCTTCTGAGCCGGGTGCGCAACGCCGGCAGCATCTTCCTGGGCCGCAGCGCCCCGGAGGCCCTGGGGGACTACTACGCCGGTCCCAACCACACCCTGCCCACCTCCGGCACCGCCCGGTTTTCCAGCCCCTTGAGCGTGGACGACTTTGTCAAGAAGTCCAGCTTTCTCTATTATCCCCAGGCGGAGATGCAGGAGGCCGCCCCCCGGATCGCGGACTTTGCCCGGCGGGAGGGCCTGGAGGCCCACGCCCGTGCTGCGCTGATCCGCTGTACAACCGATGACAAGAAGGGAGAGTAATACCATGAGCCGATTCCTTTCCCGGGAGGCGGGACGCCTGGCGCCCTACACCCCCGGTGAGCAGCCCACCGACGCCCAGTACATCAAGCTCAACACCAACGAAAGTCCCTTTCCTCCCTCCCCCAAGGTGGTCAAGGCCATCTCCCGGGCGGAGCTTTTGAAGCTGGACCTCTACCCGGACCCCACCTGCGGCACGCTGCACCGGGCCATCGCGGCCTACTACGGCCTCAAGCCGGAAAACGTGCTGGCGGCCAACGGCTCCGACGAGGTGCTGGCCTTCGCCTTCCGGGCTTTTTGCGGCGAGGGGAAGGGTGTTGCCTACGCCGACATCACTTACGGGTTCTACAAGTCCCAGGCGGCCCTCTTCGGCCTGAACGCCACGGTGATCCCCCTGCGGGAGGATTTCACCCTGAACGTGGACGACTATATGGACTTCCCCGGCACCATCGTCATCGCAAACCCCAACGCCCCCACCGGCATGACCGTGCCCCGGACGGACATCCAGCGCCTGCTGGAGGCCAATCCCGACCGGGTGGTGATCGTGGACGAGGCGTATGTGGACTTCGGCGCCGAGAGCTGCGTGCCCATGATCTTCCGGTACGACAACCTCCTGGTGGTGCAGACCATGTCCAAGAGCCGGTCCCTGGCCGGCGGGCGGCTGGGCTTCGCCCTGGGCCAGCCGGAGCTGATCGCGGATCTCAACCGGGTCAAGTACAGCTTCAACCCCTACAACATCAACCGCCTGAGCATGGAGGCGGGAGCCGCGGCCATGGCGGACAAGGCCTACTTCGACGCCTGCTGCGCCTCCATCTGCCGCACCCGGGCCTGGACCGCGGGAGAGCTGGAGAATCTGGGCTTTACGGTGCTGCCCTCCCAGTCCAACTTCCTCTTTGCCAAGTCCGACCGCATCGGCGGCGAGGAGCTGTACCGGACGCTGAAGAAAAACGGGATCCTGGTGCGCTGGTTCGACAGCGACCGCATCCGGGATTACGTGCGCATCACCGTGGGCTCCATGGAGCAGATGGAGGCCCTTATCGATGCCCTCACCGCGCTGCTGGAAGCGCTGTAAAGGAGGATCACCATGCGGACTTCCGCCATTGAACGAAACACCCTGGAGACCCAGATCGCCCTGACGCTGAACCTGGACGGCACCGGCATCGCCGACGTCAAAACCGGCTGCGGGTTCCTTGATCATATGCTCACCCTCTTTGCCCGCCACGGGGACTTTGACCTCACGGTCAAGTGCCAGGGGGACACGGAGGTGGATTACCACCACACCGTGGAGGACATCGGCATCGCCCTGGGCCAGGCCTTTGAGGAGTGCCTGGGGGACAAGCGGGGCATCACACGCTACGGCCAGTTCCTGCTGCCCATGGACGAGACGCTGGTGCTGTGCGCCGTGGACCTGAGCGGCCGGGCGTATCTGGGCTGGGCAGTGGACCTGCCCGCCCAGAAGGTGGGGGACTTCGACACGGAGCTTGGCAAGGAGTTCTGGCTGGGCTTCCTGCGCCACTGCCCTGCGTCCCTCCACTTCCGGGAGCTTTCGGGAGAGAACACCCACCACATTCTGGAGGCGGTGTTTAAGGGGGCCGGCCGGGCGCTGAAGCAGGCCGTGGCCCTGGACGAAAAACACCGGGACGAGATTCCCAGCACGAAGGGACTGTTGTAAGATGATCGCCATTGTGGATTACGGAGTGGGGAACCTCTTCTCCCTGGTCTCCAGCCTCCGGGCATTGGAGCTGGAGGCCCAGGTGACCCGGGAAGCGGCGGCGCTGCGGGCGGCGGACCGGATCATCCTCCCCGGCGTGGGCGCCTTCGGGGACGCCCGGGCCAAGCTGGACGCCACGGGCCTGGTGCCCGTGCTGCGGGAGGAGGCGGCACGCAAGCCCCTGCTGGGGATCTGCCTGGGGATGCAGCTGCTCTTTGACCGCAGCAGCGAGTACGGGGACCACCCGGGCCTGGGCCTGGTGCCCGGGGAGGTGACGGACCTGCGGGCGGATCTGGAGGACCCGGCGCTGAAGGTGCCCCACATGGGCTGGAACAGCCTGCGCGTGCTGCGGGACGACCCTCTTTTCCGGTACTTCCGGGACGGGGAATACGTGTACTACGTCCACAGCTTCTACGCCCGCAACTGTGCGGCAAGCACGCTGGCGGTGTCCCAGTACGGCAACGTGGCCGTCACCGGTGTGGTGCGCAGCGGCAACGTCTGGGGGACCCAGTTCCACCCGGAGAAGTCCGGCGACGCGGGACTGCGGCTGCTCAAGGCATTTGGAGAACTGTAAAGGGAGGAAACTGCTGTGCGCAGAAAAGACCGGGAGATCACGGACCCGGAGAAGATCCGGGCGGTGATCGGCGAATGCGCCGTCTGCAGGCTGGGCCTGGCGGACGGAAAGCGGGTGTATGTGGTGCCCGTGAACTTTGGCCATGTGGAGGAAGCGGGCCGTCATGTCCTCTACTTCCACGGGGCCAAGGAGGGCCGGAAGATGGACCTCATCCGGCAAAACGGCTACGCCGCCTTTGAACTGGACGCCGGCTACCGCCTTCAGGGCGGGGAGCAGGCCTGCGACTATACCGCCGCCTTCCGCAGCGTCATCGGCGAGGGCTCCGTCCGGGAGGTCACGGACCCCGAGGAAAAGAAGGCGGGCCTCACGGCCATCCTGCGCCAGAGCACCGGCCGGGACCAGTGGACGTACAGCCCGGCCATGCTGGCAGAGGTGTGTGTCTGCCGGCTGGACGTGGAGACGCTGGCCTGCAAGGAGCACCTGTGAGCGCTCCAACGGGAGGACAGTACGGTAAAGAGGAGAGAACGTATGCAGATTTTTCCGGCGATTGACCTGCGGGGCGGACAGGTGGTCCGCCTCTACCAGGGGGATTACGACCAGGAGACCGTCTATGCCGCGGACCCCTGCGCTGTGGCCCGGGACTTTCTGGCCGCCGGCGCCCGGTACCTCCATGTGGTGGACCTGGACGGCGCCCGGGACGGCACACTGGCCAATTTTGAAACCATCGCTGCCCTGGTCCGGCAGGGTGGACTGTATATCGAGGTGGGCGGCGGCATCCGCACCGAGGAGCGCATCCGCCGGTATCTGGACCTGGGAGTGGGCCGCTGCATCCTGGGCACCATCGCGGTGAAGGACTTCGCCTTCACGGAGCGGATGGCCAAGAAGTACGGCGACCGCATCGCCGTAGGCGTGGACGCCCGGGACGGCTTTGTGGCCGTCAGCGGCTGGAAGGAGCTTTCGGCGGAGCGGGGCGTGGACTTCTGCCGCCGGCTCCGGGACGCCGGGGTCAAGACCGTCATCTACACGGACATCTCCCGGGACGGGGCGGAACAGGGCACCAACCTGGACCTCTATCGGGAGCTGGCGGAAATCGAGGGGCTGGACATCACCGCCTCCGGCGGCGTCAGCAGCATTGAGGAGCTGCGGGAGCTGCAGACCATCGGCACCAAGGCCGCCATTTTGGGCAAGGCCCTCTACACCGGGCGGCTGGACCTCAAAACGGTCATGGAGGAGGTGGGGACATGCTAGCCAAACGCATCATTCCCTGCCTGGATGTGAAGGACGGCCGGGTGGTCAAGGGGACCAACTTCCAGGGGCTGCGGGACATGGCGGACCCGGTGGAGATGGCCCGGTTCTACAATGCATCCGGCGCCGATGAGCTGGTTTTTTATGACATCACCGCCTCTGCCGAGGGCCGCAATCTCTTCACGGACATTCTCCGCCGGGTGGCCGGCGAGATCTTTATCCCCCTCACCGTGGGAGGCGGCATCCGCACGCTGGACGACTTCGACCGGGTCTTGAAGTGCGGCGCCGACAAGGTGTCCGTCAACTCCGGCGCCATCGCGGATCCCTCCCTCATCGGCGCGGCGGCCAAGAAGTACGGCGACCAGTGCGTGGTGCTCTCCATGGACGTCAAGCGGGTGGACGGGCAGTTCCGGCTCTTTGCCAAGGGCGGCCGGGAGGACACCGGCATCGACGCCATGGAGTGGGCGGTCCGGGGCGTGGAAAACGGCGCCGGGGAGATCGTTCTCAACTCCATCGACACCGACGGCGTCAAGGAGGGATTTGACCTTCCCATGCTGGACGCCCTGGCGGCGCGGGTGGGCGTGCCCATCATCGCCAGCGGCGGTGCGGGGAAGATGGAGGACTTTGCTGAACTCTTCACCCACCCCGGCATTGACGCGGGGCTGGCCGCCTCCATTTTCCACACCGGCGAGGTGGACATCCGCAGCCTCAAGCAGTATCTCCGGGGCAAGGGCGTGGAGATGCGGCTTTGAAAAAAGACAGGGCGGGCAGAGCCGATTTTCCGCTGTCCTCCCGATGTATGGAAAGAAGGAGCGTAAGACGCTATGGAACTGAAATTTGACGAAAAGGGCCTGATCCCTGCCATCGTTCAGGACCACTACACCAAGGAGGTCCTGACGCTGGCCTACATGAACGCCGAGAGCCTGGCCATCACCATCGACGAGCGGCGCACCTGCTTCTGGAGTCGCAGCCGCCAGGAGCTCTGGCGCAAGGGAGAGACCAGCGGCAACGTGCAGCACGTGGTGTCCATCACCGCTGACTGTGACGGCGACGCCTTGGTGGTGGAGGTGGTCAAGGACGGCCCCGCCTGCCATACCGGCGCGCACAGCTGCTTTTTTAATGAAATTACAGTGACAGGAGGAACAGGCCATGCAGTCAAATGAGGTGTTAGAGGCTCTTTATCAGACCATTATCGATAGAAGGGAGCAGCCCAAGGAGGGGTCCTATACCTGCTATTTGTTTGAGAAGGGCTTAGATAAAATTTTAAAAAAGGTCGGGGAGGAATGCAGCGAGACGATCATCGCCGCTAAAAACGGCGACAATCATGAGACGGTGCTGGAAATTTCCGATCTTCTTTATCACCTGATGGTGATGATGGTCAACGAAGGGATCCCGCTCTCCGATGTCCTGGCGGAATTGGACAGGCGCAGTGAGAAAACCGGCAATCTAAAAACTTTCCATCAGGTAGATAAAAATAGTTAACTTTGTGAAATATCGATAGAAATAGTTCTAAAATTTGGTAGGGATTCCTTTTAAAATTATTGATTTGTTCATTCTTTTCCCTGGATTTATATGTTATCATAAATATAATAAAGTTTTGGAGGCATTGGAAGCATGAAGTACAAAATGACAGTTCTTTATTATTCAAAAGCAGGAAACGCGGAAGCGCTGGCCCGGGCGATCGCCAGAGAGCAGCAGACTAAGGGAGGCCAAATTCCTCCGGCTTATCCCTGTGAGGCGCAAAAATTACTGCTGATCGGCCTTGAAACCAACAAAGCTGTTGATAAGCAGGTCAATGCGTTTGTCAGAGATTTAAATCCCAACAGAACCAAGAATGTTGCGTTTTTCTGTGCCGGCGACGATGTGAGCAAATTGGATGAATTAAAATCCATCTTGAAGGGCAACGGCGTAAATGTGTTGGATGACGTATTTACCTGCCAGGTAAAGGGCGGTTTGTTCAAAGCCGGCAAGGTGAGTGATGAAGATATCAAAAAAGCAGTTGCCTGGTCTAATAAGGTTGTTGATTCTCTCCTGTAAAAGGAAAGATTTGTATTTTTTAATCACTACATAATGCTATGAAATCAAAGCCTATGCCATCTTTCGGCGTAGGCTTTTTTTGTTCAACGTTTTTAGTAAGAGAATCGCTCCGGCAGAACCGGGAAAGATAAAAAGACCTCGGTTAATAAATAGGCTGAATCCAACAGCAAGATAAAAAATGATCGATTTTCCGATAAAAAGTTCTTGTGCTTTTCCATGAACAGAAGGAAAATATTTTGTAAAATTGACAATTAAAAATAGATTTACGAAATTTCTTTCTTATGATAGAATTGATAAAAATAAGGTGTTTAAATTTAGATAGTATCAGACAGGGGTGTTCTTAATTGAGGAAAATTGGAAAAATAATTTTTTCTTTTCTATTTGTATGCTGCACTGTCATTGGTTTCTATATTACAGATCAGTCTTTTGGAATGGAAGCTTCCGCCGCGGGAAACCCTCCGCAGGCGCCCGAACGCTTGAAGGTGAATTTATTGGACAAGCCTTTGGGCGTTTCCAAAGACGGGCTTCGTTTTTCTTGGTCTTTTGAGGATCCGGATGCTAATGAATATCAGAGTGCGTACCGCATTGTGGTAGCGTCTTCGAAAGCTCAGCTTTTGCAGAAAGAATATGTTTATGACAGCGGTTGGAGCGATGCCTCCGCATCCTCCGGTGTGGAACCAGCGGGTTTGCCTGAATGTCTAACAGATAATGGACTTTACTATTGGGCTGTACAGGTGCGGGACAGCCAGGGGTTAGAAAGCGAGCTGTCGCAGCCCGAGATGCTTGTCACTAGTGTGGGGGATCAATGGACTAACAAGAATGGAATTTGGGGAAGCTCCAGTCAAAAATTTGTGTTTTTAAGGAACAAGCTGTCTCTGGATAAACCGGTGGAAAAGGTAATTGCCAGTGTAACGGCTGCCTCTACAGAAACCACGCAGCAATATGTTTATCAATTTTATGTGAATGGTCAATTGGTCGGATTAGGTCCAAGCGTAAAAAATCTTTCTGACCTATATTATAATACTTATGATATTACTTCGCTTTTAAATCAAGGGGAAAATATTTTAGGCGCAGTCTGCTATGCGGAGGATAAGCAGGGCTTTTTATGCCAGATTACAGCTTTTTATGAGGATGGGACCAAGGAAGTTTTATGTAACTCTGGCTCCAACCCCAGTTCTTGGCAAGCTCTGGATGCCAACGAGATTTATGGTTACCAGGGGAAAAGCATCGCCAGCTATTATCATGCCAGCCCAGAAAATCTGAATGGCACCAAGTTTCCTTACGGCTGGAATCAGGCGGAGTTTCAGGGAACCGGCTGGAAATCCGCGTTGAGCTCTGGAAGCATTGAGGAAAAAAATCAAGGGGAGCTGACGCCATATCCCTCAGGAAATATGACACGGTACCAGCAGCCGGCTGCCTCGGTAACGCGCTTGAGCGATGGCTCCTATGTAGTGGATCTGGGTAAGGAAATTATCGGAAGCATACGTTTAACGGTAGATTCTCCTAAGCAGCAGACCGTCACTTTACTTTACGGCGAAGAGAAAAATAATGACGGCACTGTAAAGAGTAAAATGCGAACTGGAAATGTGTACGAGGAGCAGTGGGTTCTGAAAAAAGGGGAGCAAACCTTAGAAGGAATTGGGATGAAGTGCTTCCGGTATATTCAAATTAAAAATTTTCCTGCTGCGCTCACAGCCGAACAAATTACCGGATTAACGATCCGTCAGGAATTCGATGATTCCCAGTCTTCGTTTAGCAGTTCAAACCAAATGCTGAACGAGATTTATGAAATGACCAAATATACAGTGAAAACCGCGGCTCAAAGCCAGTATGTGGACTCCCAAAGCAGGGAAAGAAAAACCTATGAGGGGGACATTTTAGTGCAGATGATGTCTTCTTTCTCGTTTTTGGATGATTACAGCTTGGCGAGACATTCTCTGGATTATGTAGTGAACAATCCCACTTGGCCGGCGGAATACCAATTGTTCGCGATTACAGCAGCGTGGCAGGAATATCTTTATTCCGGGG